>Ga0256407_10000177_pt1 | contig 161124 bp, 120 predicted proteins | sample RumenRJG_04DNA_FD_193489 | JGI IMG/M metagenome (GOLD analysis project Ga0256407, IMG submission 193489) | Bovine rumen microbial communities from Lethbridge, Alberta, Canada - RJG_04 | ecosystem: Host-associated > Mammals > Digestive system > Stomach > Rumen | place: Canada: Alberta... | reverse complement strand
TGTCATCTTATGAGGCGGTTGCGGATTTGAGGTTATCAAGGTTTGTGCTGTATGCCAATAGGAAGCAGATGCTTATAGAATGCGCAAAAATAACCATTATTTCTTACTATTGCAAATAATGACGTCTTTTTTTGAATAACTGTCAACGGTAATCATAACTGTATGGAATTGTGAGAAAATGTGCCATGCCCACAGTTAGTGGATGATGCGCGGGTCGGGTTAATGTAAGTCTAATATAATCAATGCAATAACAAATAATTATTCTGGTTTTTGCTCTTTATTATACTGCAAATAACAAAAAAAGTAGTGTTAAATATGGCTCCAACTCTTGCAATAGTGAGAGAATTGACGTACCTTTGCCATGTCAAATAATAATGACAACGCCCTTTGAAAAAATTGTCCACATCAAAGTAGATCGGGATACTCTTCAAATTTTTTATGAAATGCCGAGAAAAGCGCTGCTCGTGATGGCGGGCCTCGACCGCAAGGTGCTTAACAGCCGGAGGATTACAAAGCTTGTGGCGCCCTCAAATCCTGTATTTATCGGAGTTTCATCACATCCTTTGGTGTGGCTTTTCATAATTAGGAGCGGGACGCTGTACCAACGGCATCCCGCTCCTATATTTTTTACGTGAAAAATAGGGTAGGGTTTGGTCATTTAAGGGAAAAGGTGTACATTTGCACCGCAAAACCAATAACAACACAAGACAATGAAGGCATATTTATATAAGGAAGAGGCTCAGCCCATCGATCCCATTGATGAGCACAAGCTCGCCATCGCTGACCAGAAACCCGAGAAACCCGATGTACCCAAACTCAGCCTGTATGTGGTGAAGTATAAACCCCTGTGGACCGCCACTTTCATCGCACTCGTGATTTTCGTCATCTGGGCACTCGCCACCTGGTTGCTCAACTGATTTTTCTTATTATTGCATAACTGCTTGATGCTGTGGTAGATATTGCGGCATTATGGGATTTGCTGAGAAAAATTTTGTATAAAAAATTGTTAAAACTCTTGCCAGTTCAAAAATTAGCAGTAACTTTGCACCGCTAAAACGAAAAAATGGTCCCTTAGCTCAATTGAATAGAGCGTTTGACTACGGATCAAAAGGTTACAGGTTTGAATCCTGTAGGGATCACCAACTAGAACCGCTGGATGGTTGTTTATCAACTGTTTGGCGGTTCTTCTTTTTGCAAATGTTCCTAAAGGCGTCAATCTTTGAAAAGATTTCAAGTCAATTCTCTCCCTCAATGCCAAATTGGGTGTTGAGGAATTTGCTATGAATAATCAAAAGTAGATAAAGTGCCAATTATGCAAATTCGACTTCGGTTGATAGGATTCTGGTCCCTCCTTGCTTGAGTTCTGGTGTGTTAATGCGGATGTCACAATCAACAACAAAGATGATATCGGAATGATTGGAATGAATCACATTCTCATCATGCATGTCGCTCAAGTAAATTTCTGGGGTGGCATAAGTCCAGTTTCGCGGGTTCTTTAGTTCAAATCCCATTTGTCGCATATATGTTGCGATTTCTTCGTCGCTAACTGGTTGCCCATCGATGAAAGGTTGCTCAACAATGATTTTGAACTCACCTCGCTTGTCACGTCCAAAACCCAATACAAAGAGACGCGTCTCGGGGAAATAGGTGTTGTGGAGAGAGATTCGATCCAAGGCAAAAACCGGCTGAATAAAGTAATCAAGACCTATAGACTTGATGAGTGTGGTGCCATGGTCATAAACGATAGCTTCACCGCCTTCGGCAATCTGTTCCCCAAGGCTTTGTGACAATACTTCTTCGACACTTTCAGTCCACAGGCCGACGGTCTTGGACCATTGCTCAATCACTGTTTCTTGCTGCGCTGCGCATTGGCGCTCGCTTTGGAAGTCGTTGAATGACGCTTGACGGCCGCTATCTGTGCCAACTTCTGCTCCCGCGAGCAGGGATGCAATGACATTTGTTGCACCTCCCGTTGCGCAGCCATGCTGTTCCTGCGGTGAAAATCGTTGATATACCAACGCGTTGCTGATGAATTGCTCTGCATAACGGTCAAGTATTTGCAGACCATCGGGCGTAAAGCCATCGGCTATAATAGAACGGATTGATGCCCAAAAATCTGCGTTATTCATTACTTTTAATGGATTTATATTGTTATTCTGGTGCAAAAATACAACCATTTTTCCGAAATAGCAAATATCCCAAGTAACGACAAGTCCAACAGGTAATCAATTGCTCAGCCGAGGATGTGACATCACCCTCGGCTGAACTCGGTATTGAAGCTATTTCTGTGCGTTAGTCTTTACAGGCGGTTTCGCTCGTCTTGGCCGTCGTGGCTACGCTCACGACAAACAATCTTTTGAAGGTGGTGTTTCATAATTGGCGCCTAAACCTTTGATCGACAAATGTCTCATTGTTATATAAATTTTGATTTTTTACTTTACTATTAGACCAATAGTGGAAGTATAATGCAACATAAATAGATTACAATTATAAATTAGAAACTGCCTGTATCGGAATCCTTGTTCTGTAGTTTTCGACTAATCTTGTAATTCTTACCTGTAGAGAAGTCGTAACTGAAACCGAGGACAAACATTGACTTATTGTCATCAATCCAGGTCTTGTATGTACTTTGCAGAATGCTTGTTGGCATGCTATAGCCTGAATAACGAGAGCGGGTGAAGAGCCAATAGTCAGCGGCGAAGATTCGCAAATTCTTCTTCTGCCAGTAAACCTGCAAGTGCGACTGGTTTTCCCCGTCATCCAGTGTAGAGCCGTTGAGGCGTTTTGAAACTATACTCCCTACATAGGAGGCTCCCCAGTTGCCCTTCCGGAACTGCACGGCATAGTAGAGCGGTGCCCACGTGTGATGGTATTGCCCGATAATGGGGCTGCTGACGGTCTGACGAATCGCATAACCTTGCAAAGTCAACGTAAGAATCTGACTCTTAAAGGGGCTTATAACCAGCTGGTATGACCCACCCAGCTCACTGCTATAGTTTGCATTTTCGTTCGTGCCCACAATATATTGCTGGCCGTTAATCTCTTGCTGTGTATAATAGCGGTTGATAGGAGAATCGGAATATGAATAGTATAGTCCAACTTGGGTCTGTAGCCAGCCGAGGTTCCACTTGTGGATAAGTTCCGACCGATAAGTGTTATAACTCTTCAGATACGGATTGCCAATGCTCAGCACTCCAGGTATGACGAGGCTGGCATTGTTGCTGAGTTGTGAGATGAGTGGTGTGTTGGATTTTGACGAGGTAACCCACTGAAGGCTCATCGTCTTCGATAGATTAGTACTCAGGATGAGCTCTGGTGTAAAGAGCCAGTGGGAGTCGTGGGCATCGGTGTTGTCCTGTGTCACCTGTGTTGCCCCAGCCCCGATACGGTACATCAATTTTCCAATATTGCCACTATACTCGGCATACATATAGTGCTGATAACTGGCTGATGAGTATTCATAGTCCTTATAGTCGGAGAGCACGTTACTGATGGTAGCGTTCGAACGCCCGAACGATCCTCGATAACCCAAGCTAAGGTTGCTCTTTCCCCACTTCTTCGTATAAGCCAATTCACCAATAAAGGAGAACTTGTTGTTCTGCTGCTCTTGGTTGTCTGCCAGCCATAACTCTCCACCCCTTACAGCAACCTCCTGATTCCAGTTTTTGCTGCTGTTGTGATAATAGGTTCCGACGAGGTCTATCGACAGTTCCTGATTCCTAGGCAGTGTTTTCTGGGCATACACGTTCAGGTCTGGACCGAATGTGCTCATACGGCTGCCAAATTCACCTTTCCCTGCAATAGAAGTGTTAAGTGATGATGTGTTTTGTATATCACTCTGCCCATCGCTATGACTATGATTGAAATGAGGTGTTGCAACTATCTGCACTACTATGTTGTCTGGCTTGTTGTAGGTGTATTTGATGACTGGATTGTTCCAAGTATAGCCGAATTTGTCGTGGGTCTTTTTTTGATAGTTGTAATGAACAGGAGACGCTGGTACTGTTTCGTCAGTAAGGTACCTTTGCAGTGTATAGTCGTAAGTCCGTTCGCCAAAACGCTTCGCATAGTCGCGCATGCTGAACGAATAAGAGAGTGAAAGCTGATGGTTGCCTGAAGTCAGGTTTAGGTAGGCCTCATCGTCTGTGAAACCCGTCGTGAAGGCTGTCCTTGCTTCGATGCCTGCATTGATGCCAGTCTCCATTCGCTTGGTAATCACGTTGATGAGTGTTCCGGCATCGGCATAGCGGGCAGGAGGAATGTTGTAGTATTCTACCCTTGAGATCTTGTCTGCTGGAATGCCTTTTAAGTCAATGTCTGATGATGCTACGCCATTGATCAGTATCTTCACGCTGCCGCCGTCCATTCGCTGAATCTTATTGCTCACTGGGTCGATCTTCAAATCTTCAACGTGTTCCAGCAGGTCACGGACATTGCGGGCTTGCATTATTTGCTCAATCGTGAAGGTATGGACAGACTTATCCACATAGTTCATGATTCGGGTACCCTCTACTGTCACACCGTTGATGATATACTCAGCAGGTCGCATCTGGATAGTGCCTATATCGCCTGCCTTGCAATTACGATAGTAGGTGCGGTAGCCGACAAAACTGCACTTTATGATGACACGGTTGGCCTCAGTAGGAATCACGAAGCGACCGCTCTCATTACTGACGCCTCCTGTAAGCAGCGTTGAGTCGGCAGGGTTAAGAATAGCAATGGTTGCGTATGCCAATGGCTGGCCTTGTTCGTCAATGATGGTGCCCTTGAGGTGATGCTCGGTCTTGTTGATGCACTCCACATAGATTTCGCCCTTCTCTCCCTGGGTCATGCGGATGGGGTAGAAGCCTATCATCTGGCGGATAGCCTCGGGAACGGGTTTATTCTTGATGTGGGTGGTAATTGTGAAGTCCTCCAGTTCATTATAGAGGAAGTAGATGGTGTAGTCGCGGGATTCTTCGGCCAACTGGCGCAAGGCGTCGGCAATCGACACGTCGCGGTAGTTGCGGGTCACACGTTGGGCCTGTGCTGCGACAAGGGTCATGCAGCACACAAGGAAAATAATGACTTTTCTCATGGTTTTACTGCACGATTAATCGGTTATCTGTTTGCTCGATGGTTACGCTCTCAAAATGGCTCATGTCTTCCAGCACCTTTTCCAGTCCGTCGCCTTTGTTCCACACGAAGTGGAAACGCAAGTTGCGGGCATCCTCGTTCTGGAAGTCGACCGTCATGCCGTAGTGGGCCGCTATCTCGTCGAGCATCTGCCCCAGCGGGGTGTTGTCAAATACCATTGGTGCTTCGTTCTCGGTCGATGACGTGTCGGCCACGCTAAGGCGAGGCCCTACAGCATCCGCTTCGGCTTGGGGTGGTGTGGCGACATTTTCAGTCTTTTGTTTGGATTGGTCAGTGGAGGTGAAATGGCGCACGGTGTAAACCGTTGCCCATGCGATGCCTGACATCATCAGCACGCCAAGCACTGTCGCGGCCACTCTTTGCCACAAGTGTCCTTGCTTTTGCGTTGCCAGATGCGTTTGCTCGAATTGCTGCCAGGCCTTGTCTACGTCCACGGGTTGGGACAGGCTGCGCTGGCTGTGACGGGCACGGGCGGCCTGGGTGAGACTGCGGTAGAACTCGCGCGTCTCGTCATCATGGTTGACGGTATCCATGATTTCTTGTTCGCTGTAACGCTCGGGATGATCCAGCATTGCCAGCAGACGGTCGATGTTGTTGTTCGTTTCCATTGCGGTTGGTGTCATTGGATTAATCTCTTGATGCGATTGATACACTGACGCAAGTACTTATAGACGGCGCCCACGCTCATGTCAAGGCGTGTGGCAATTTCCTGGAAGGTCAATTCCTCGTCAAAGCGCAGTCGGAAGATGGTCCGTTGCGGTTCATCGATTTGGCCATCGACGATGGCGTTAATCCGGTCAAGTTCGGCCAGCACTTCCTCGATGGGACGCGCGTCATCCGTCTCCTCCAATGGATGGAGGTGCTTGAACCGCTCCCGCAACTGCATTTTCCTGATGTGGTTGAGGCAGCCGTTGCGCACGGCACTCATCAAGTAGGTCTCGGTCTTGTTGCCCGTCATCTGGTACTCATTCTCCAGCAGGTGGGCAAACACGTCCTGGACCACGTCCTGGGCCTCGGCATCATCGTGCAGCAAGGTTCTGGCCAGATGTGTCATCTTGCCGTAATGTTGCCTGAACAGGCCCTCAAGTATGCTCTTGTCATTCATGTCAGTGTCTTCTTCTGTATTAATGACACGTAAGCCGTGCGTTTTTTCACACTCAGGTGAGACTTTTTTCACAAATCTACTATTTCACGACATGAAGGATTAATTGTAGTAGGTTTTGATGATTTGTGCTTTGGGGTTGGCTATTTGGATGTATTCATCGAGTGTCTTCCTGTAATGATAGGGGTTCCACTTGGACACCAGGGCGAAGACAGCATGGTGCAGGTCGTCCAGCGGGTGCTCGTCACCAATCATGCCGATGAGGTGGGTGCAAGCCATCATCTCGGCTGCCCACAATTGAGCCTTTGCCTTGTCAGTGAAGGGGCATTTGTCCTCATCCTCACCCTTGTAGTAGTGGCACAGTGCTATTACATCTTGCGTTTTCATGCGGTCATTCTTTTTATTCTTGCTGCAAAGATACGGCATTTGCGACACCGATGCAAGTTCATGGCCTGCAGTAGGTACATGACATGAATTTTTATCAAAATGAGTGATGTTTTATGTTTTTTCTGTACATTTGCGATTTGATTTAGGCTATTTTGAAGCCATTATGATGAAATGATATTTGATTGTTAATAGGACGTTCGATATGAAAAGGATATTATGGTTATCTCTATGCCTAATGTTGGCGTTGTGTGCAACGGCGCAAACTCAGCAGGGCTATGTCAAGACCAAAGGGCGCAGGGGCAGTAACGGGGCTGTTGTCCCGGGCAAGCGCATTACCGGGGCGACGGTTCAGGTCAAGGGTGGCAATGCTGTGGTCACTCAGGCCAATGGCACGTTCTCTTTCCCGGTTCCCGCCAAAAAGTATTATATCCAGAATGTGAAAAAACAAGGGTATGTCCTGATAGACCCTGAGGTGCTGGCCAAGCAATATATTTACTCCACCAATCCCTTGATTATGGTGCTGGAAACTCCTGAGCAGCAAACCGACGACAAACTGGCCTCGGAGCGCAAGATACGCCGTACGTTGCAACGTCAGCTTCAGCAGCGTGAAGACGAAATCGAGGACCTCAAGGAGCAGAACAAGATCACCCGTGAGGAGTATCAGAATGCCCTGCAAAAACTCTATGCCGAGCAGGAGACCAACGAGAAACTCATCGGTGAAATGGCCGAGCGCTATTCCCAGATAGATTATGACCTGCTTGACGAGTTCAATAGGCGCATCAGTGACTGCATTATCGAGGGACGTCTTGCCGAGGCTGACTCATTGCTGCGCACCAAAGGCGATATCCAGGATCGCATTGCGGCAGTTCATAAGGCCGAGGCCATCGAGGCAGCCGAGGCAGCCGAGATTGCCGAGCGTCAGAAGATGCTGGAACAGAGCATGGCTGGCACGCAAGCCTCTAAGGAAGACATCGCATTGGACTGTTACCATTTCTTCGAGAAATTCAAGTTGGAGCATAACAACGACTCTGCGGCCTACTATCTGGCTCAACGCGTCATGCTCGATTCCACCAATGTGTCGTGGCTTGTCGAGGCCGGCGATTTTGCCGGTGACTACATGGCCGATTATCCTGCAGCACTTGATTATTATAACCGTGCCTTAACCCTTGCCAACGACCAGAATAATACCGAGAATGTGGTCGCCATATATCTAAAAATAGGTGACATTAATCGCTGGCTGGGAAAATATGACTTGGCGATGGACAATTACAGCAAGGCTCTCTCCATAAGCGAGAATTCGCTGGGAGAAGAGCATGTTCAGACCGCCAGGGTCCTTAATAGCATGGGCCTACTCATGGAAAAAGAGGGTAATACATCCCAGTCGATGGAACATTATATAAAGGCTAATGCTATTTATGAAAAGGTGTTGGGTGATAACAATCCAGAAGTGGCTACATCCTATAATAATCTCGGTATGCTATATTACTCTCTTGGCAATCTCGACAAAGCCATGGAGTGTTTCGAGAAGTCGTTGGCTATTAACGAGAAAAAACTCGATGCCAACCATCCTGGCTTGGCTAGGAACTATAGTAATATCGGTTCGGTTTGCAATGCCATGGGTGATAATGCCCGAGCGCTGGAGTACTTCACCCGAGCGCTGAGTATTCGCCAGCAGGTGTTGGGGAATTCCCATCCCGATGTGGCGCTGACCATCAGCGACATGGGCTCGGCCTATCTTGACATGTCCGACTATGACAAGGCGCTGGACTGCTACACCAGGGCATTGGAAATCACCCAAAAGGTGATGGGAAACATGCACCCTGATGTGGCCATTTGCTATAATAACATCGGTCAGGTCTATGAGCACCAGCGCGACCTTGACAAGGCATTAGAGTGGTATGGTAAATCGCTTGATATCAAGCAGAAAATGTTTGGTGACAATCATCCATCGACAATTAACTCATTAGAGAACATGGGCAAAATCTATTTTGTCCAAAAGGATTATAACCATGCGCTGGATTATTACTCTCGTGTCTTGAATGCCCGAGAAACCGCTCACAGCGACGACAAGGTGAGACTGGCCGATGCCTATGACAATATGGGCTCAGTACTCTATAGAAGAGGGGAATTTGCGCAAGCGTTGGATTATCTGTTGAAGGGAGTTGCCATTCGTGAGCAGGTTCAAGGCAACCATCCAGCCACAGCCCAGACTTGTCAGAACATTGCTGATGCCTATAGCGGATTGGCCGACTATGCCAAGTCGTTGGATTATTTTCAGAAAGCCTATGATATCATGGTCGCCCTCAAGGGTGAGAACAGCAAGGAAGCCCGAATGCTCAACAATGATATTCTCATGACACAGTATAAGCAGGCCTTGTCCAAAGGTAAGCTCAAAGGTTTCATGACGAACCATTGCTTTACCGCTACTGTGAATGCTGGTGGATATGCAGCATCGACTAAGGGTCTGACAGGCGAATATATCTTGTTGGAGTTTGCCGATTGGAATCAGGACAGTGAGACCTATATGCTTGACAAAATCAGAGAATTGAGGGACTCTCCCAAGGACCTTGTATTGATGCAAGATGGTGTCATTACCAGTCATCATTTTGAGAAAAGGTTGGGTTTCACCTTCGGCGTGAAACAGATTACCAAAGAAGAAAAACAGCAGATTAATCAGGCCTACAAGCAATGGAAGGAGCAGAATAATCAGTAACAGTTAGTCCACGATTCAAGCGGGCTAATATAATAAACGCTGTCGGCCGAGACGGTCCTTTATAGGACTTGGTCTCGGCCGATAGCGTTTCTTGGAATTAAGCTAGATTGTGATAACGGTTTACTTCATGACCTTCACTGCGGTGGTGGTTCCGTCGCTGTAGGTGGTGACAACAATGGTCATGCCGTTGGGCTGCTGGATTTGTTGGCCCATGGCGTTGAAGTAACGCGTGTTGACAATCTGCTTGCTGGTCGCTGTCTCGTTGATGCCGGTTGAAGTGGATACCTCGAACTCGTGTGAAACAATGTCACTGGCTAACTTGCCGTCAGCAAGGGCGTAAGCCTCGACGACGTATTCGCCTGCAGTCGTGAACCAGATGGGGGCACTGTAAGGTAACCACTCTGAGTAGCCATTGGAATACAGTGTGCGCACGTAGATGGTGCTGGGTTCAGTCGGGGTCACTTCAATGCGATAGGCATGGCCGTCATTCTCTGAGTAGCCGTTGATGACGGGAGCGCTGGTCTTCTCGGTAGGTTCGGTAGGAGTGTCAGAGTCCAGGACGTAAACGATGTTAGCTTCGAGAACTCCCATGTTGGTATCAGGATCATAGACATGGAGGCCGCGTCCTTTGAAATTGTCGGGATATGGTGCATTAAAATCAGCATAGGTGTCCCACAATGTGATGGTATTGCCATCAACAATGAAAGATATCGTGTGGTACTCTTCTCGAACTTCGGCATATAAGGCATCGAAGTATGTGTTAGGGTAAACAAAGGCGTTTTTTATCCAGCAATTAGCTTGCCTTATTACCAAGGGTAAATCATAATCATTGTAGCAGAGATATTGGGGCAGCTCGACCTCGATGACGTTGTTGTTAAGACTTCCTTTCACCCAGGTGTTCTTCTTCAATGACAGTAACGGGTCTTTCATATAAACCGTCCTGCCATCTTTATCAAACACGATTTCGCATTTGTCCGACAACTTTTCGGTGCTGAATGTGGGAAGGGTTCCCTTGCTGTTGGAGTATTGTGTGTAGTGGATGCAATCACTGGTGCGATTGTAGGTCCTCGATTCTCCCTCGGGCTGCCAATCGATGATATAGGGGGTAGTGATGTCGGAAATGGTTCCCCACTCGCAGTAGCCAGCCCAAATATAGCCGTCTTCGCTGTCTTCATCCATCCAGATGATGGCGGGACCAGTGGCGTCGAAGGAATAATCATCATGTGCATCGATTGCAACGGGGCCGCTTGTATGCTCAATGTGGATGGTGCCGCCATCTATCTGGTAGATTATCGTTTGAGTCTTGAGATCACGATCAAATGAGGTGGTCCCGCTGGCAGCATCGTGGTGGACAGTACCCCACGTCAGAGCAGCACTGGTGGCACTCTTGACAAACCTTCCGGACGCGTACTTGATGTAAATGTCTTGTTCTATAGGGATTGTGATTGTCTGGGTGGTATCATTCCATTCACCTTCAACCCAGTATTCGCCTAACTCCTTAACGGCTCCATAAACGATGTTCTTGATATAAGCCTTCTTCTCGGCTTTTGAAAAGACAATCTCAAGGGTGCCGTCTTGAGGCACACACGAGGTGTGGGTCTCAGGGTTGATGGCGCTGCCTTGATTGGAACGCTGATAAATGGAATACTCCTCACCAAAAATGCCCTCAGAGCCGTCAAATCGCAGTGGCGCACCTGATTTGGCGTCGGCCATTGCCGATAGGGCAATGATTAACGATAGAATAAATAGTGATAGGTTCTTCATAATTGTTATAGTTTGAGTATTAATGTTTTATGTGAAATAAATGGTTTTTTCTTAGACAAATCAAAAGCCAAAATTACGCATTTTTATTGGCATAATCAAGAGAAACGCGTTTTTTTATTATTTAAGAGGCTATTTTTTATCGCTGTCTAAGCTCTCGATTTATCTCGCCCCGTCTTCTCATTAGATTCACTTTTTTGCCAGAAAAAAACATTATCATAAAACCATGAAGTGCCCCAAAAAGTCAGCAAAAACTTTAAGGGGCACTTCACTTGTGCGGTTATATTTTTATTACCTTATCGAGGCAGTACCGTCGGTTACCTGTTGGCGCTGCGGCCAGCTTCCAGTATGGGCAGGTTGCCCTCGGTGGGGATGTAGATGACCGTCTTGTCGCTGAGGTCGGTCTGCTGGCGCACCCACAGGTATTGGATGTAGGTGGGCGTGATGCTACCGTTCTCGATCTCGATGGCCTTGGCGGCACCCTTGGCGCGCTCGATTTCGGCCTGCGCGTTGAGTTTCTCGGCTTCGAGGTTGGCGCGGGCCTCCTCAATCCTGATTTTGCGGTTCTGTTCAGCCTTGGCAAACTCAGCATTTCCGTCCATTTCCTGCTGCCATACTTTGTATCTGGGATATCCAAACATGAAGGCGGCAATGATTGCCAGGATGAATGCAATGAAAAGTGATGTTGCCAGGAGGGTCGCTCTCGTGTCAGTTGGTTTTGCCATAATGATACTCTTATTGTTGAAAAATGTGATGAATTGTTGTTACTTCTTGCGGTGGGCAATGAGGTACTGGCCGATTTGGACAGCATTGAGGGCGGCGCCCTTCTTGATCTGGTCACCGCAGAGCCAGAAGGTCAGGCCGTTGTCGCTGCTGGTGTCCTCGCGGATGCGGCCCACATAGACGGGATCCTTGCCTGAGCAGTCGATGGGCATGGGATAGCGGTTGCTGCGCGGGTCATCCACGACGACAACGCCGGGAGCCAGTTGCAGGGCGGCACGGGCCTCCTCGGGGGTGATGGGATTCTCGCACTCGATCCAGACGGCCTCGCTGTGGGCGCGCATGACGGGCACGCGCACGCAGGTGGCACTCACGCGGATGTCGCTGTGCATGATTTTGCAGGTCTCCTTGACCATCTTCATCTCCTCGCGGGTGTAGTCGTTGTCCTGGAAGATGTCGATGTGAGGGATGACGTTGTAGGCCAGCTCGTGTTGGAAGTGGCGTACGGTCAGTTCCTCTTTGCCGACAGCGATTTCGCTGGTCTGGAGCGCCAACTCATACATCGCCTCCATGCCGGCACCACTCGCTGCCTGATAGGTGGCCACCTGCACATTCTTGATGTGTGACAGGTTGTCGAGCGGCTTGAGCGCCACGACCATGATGATGGTCGAGCAGTTGGGATTGGCAATGATGTTGCGTGGGGTATTGAGGGCGTCCTCGCCGTTGACCTCGGGCACTACCAGGGGCACGTCGTCGTCCATACGGAAGGCGCTGCTGTTGTCAATCATGATGCAGCCGTGCTTGGTGATGGTGGGGGCAAACTCGCGGGCGGGTCCTGCGCCCATGGCCACAAAGGCGATGTCGATGTCCTTGAAGTCATCGTTGTGCTGCAGCAGTTTCACTACGTAATCCTTGCCGCGGAACGTGAAAATGCGTCCGGCACTGCGTTCCGACCCAAAGAGGACAAGTTCAGTAACGGGGAAATTTTGCTCATCGAGGACACGCATGAACTCTTGTCCCACGGCGCCGCTGGCGCCAACAATCGCAACCTTCATTGTTTATTCTAATATTTGTATAATGGTTAATAAGATTAAAAATTCACATTGTGGGGATATGCAAATCCCGTGCCAACCGCTGTGCGTGGCTTAGCCCTTGATGTGGGTGCCCTTGTCGGGATTGCCCAGTCCAGCGGGACTGGTGATGATGACCTCTTTCACGCCGTGTTCAACAGCCGTAAAGGCGTTGTCCACCTTGTTGCCGAACCAATCCTTGATGATTTCCATGTCGAGCAGCGTCTTGTACTGCGTGCGGCGCAGGTTGGCAATCACGCTGTCGGGGTCATGGTGGTTGAGCAGCACACCTTTCTTCTCAAAGCAGTAGATGAGCGTGATGTCATAGCGCAATGCCAGGGCACGGGCAATCTCGGCCGCCATGGCGTCGGTCTCGTTAAAGAGCAGGTTGCCGCGACCATCGTGGGTGATGGGGGCGAAAACTGGCACGATGCCGGCGTCAACCAGTTGGGCGATGCCGGCGGTGTTCACATGGCGCACCTGTCCTGTGTCACCAAGTTTGCCGTCGGTCAGCCTGGCACTGGTGATCAGGTTCATGTCGGCACCAGTGACACCCAGGGCATTGACTTTGTTGCCCTGGAGCAACGACACAAACAGACGGCTCACCAATCCGCCATAGACCATGGTGAGCAGTTTGAGCGTTCCCGCATCCACCACGGGGCGATCATCGATGAGTTTTGTCTTGATGCCCAACTTGTTACCAATCTCTTGAGCCATCATGTTACCGCTGAAGATAAGCATCTTTTTGCCCTTGATGGAGGCGAAAGCCTTGACAAAAGTGCGCAACTCGTCAGCTTTCTCGACAATCTTGCCGCTGACCTTGACAATGGTGAATTTCTCGTTCATTTTTCTTTGAGTTTTTAGTCCCTGGTCTATAGTTTCAATAGCGTCTATAGCATCTATAGATTATTACAACTATGTCTTAGTGTGACGATGATTGAGGTGAGGTTCAAGTCTCGGCAAACTCCATCAGGTAGGCCTTGATGAAGTCGTCCAGGTCTCCGTCCATCACGCCGCCCACGTCGCTGGTCTGGTGGTTGGTACGGTGGTCCTTCACGCGGCGGTCATCAAAGACGTAGCTGCGAATCTGGCTGCCCCATTCAATCTTCTTCTTGCTGTCTTCCACTTTGCGCTGCTCTTCCTGACGGTGCTGCAGCTCCTTGTTGTAGAGGATAGAGCGCAGGTTGCGCAGGGCGTTCTCGCGGTTCTTGGGCTGGTCGCGCGTCTCGGTGTTCTCGACCAGGATTTCCTCCTCCTCGCCCGTATAGGGATCCTTATACTGGTAGCGGACGCGCACACCCGATTCGACCTTGTTCACGTTCTGACCACCGGCGCCGCCACTGCGAAAGGTGTCCCACGAGATCCTCGCCGGATCCAGGGTGATTTCGATGGTGTCATCGACCATTGGCGTGACAAAGACCGATGCAAACGAGGTCATGCGTTTGCCCTGGGCATTATAGGGCGACACGCGCACCAGGCGGTGCACGCCGTTCTCGCTCTTGAGGTAGCCATAGGCAAAGTCGCCCTCAATGCTGATGGTCACGCTCTTGATGCCCGCCTCGTCACCGTCGATAAGGTGCTCAATGGCAGTCTTGTAGCCGTGACGCTCACACCAGCGCAGGTACATGCGCATCAGCATCGAGGCCCAGTCCTGGCTCTCGGTGCCACCGGCACCCGAGTTGATTTTCAGGATTGCGTCCATCTTGTCCTCGTCGTGGCGCAGCATGTTGCGCAACTCCATCTTCTCGAGCATGGCCAGCGCCTTGCTGTAGAGCGCGTCGAGCTCACTTTCCTCGACGAGCCCCTCCTTGACAAAGTCAAATCCAGTGGAGACCTCATCAACAGCAAGTTCCACCTCCTCGCAGCCATTAATCCAGTTGCGTAGCGACTTAATTTTCTTCATCTGTGCTTCGGCAGCCTTCTGGTCCTGCCAGAAGTCGGGCACATGGGTTCGCAGTTCTTCTTCCTCGACCTCGATTTTCTTGCCATCGATGTCCAAATAGCGTTTCAGGTCGTCTTTGCGTTGTTGTAATTCCTTGAGTTGTTCTTGAGTTATCATTGTTTAGTTTCTAGTCCCTAATATATAGTTTCTAGTTTTTGAATTGACGATTTAATAATATCCTAACACCTAAAGCCTAATGCCTAAAACCTAAAGCCTAAAGCCTACTCCTCAACCTGCTTGTCGGCCGATTTTTTCTTGCGGTAGTCGGCAGCGTACATCGCGTCGATGAGCGGGCGGTAGCGCTTGTTGATGACTGCGCGCCTGATTTTCAGCGTGTTGGTCAGTTCGCCATTCTCCATGGTGAAGGCCTTGGGCAGCAGCACAAAGCGCTTGATCTGCTCATAGCTGGCAAGCCCCTTCTGGTAGTCGTTGATGCGCTCCTCAATCATCTTGCGGATGTCAGGATTGTTAACCAGTTCCTCGATGCTGCGGTGCTCGATGTGCTTCTTGTCGGCATAGGCGCCAAGTTCTTCAAAGGCGGGCACGATGAGTGCCGACACATACTTGCGGCCGTCACCGATGATGGCAACCTGTTCGATGAACTTGTCTTGACCCAGCATCGTCTCGAGCACTTGCGGTGCGATGTATTTGCCGTTACTGGTCTTGAACAGGTCCTTCAGGCGCTCGGTGAGAATGAGCTCTCCCGTGGGGGCGATTTCGCCGCAGTCGCCGGTGTGGAACCAACCGTCGGCATCAATCGCCTCGGCGGTTTCCTTAGGTTTGTTGTAATAGCCCTTCATCACGGTGGGACCCTTGACCAGAATTTCGTTCTTGTCGCCGATTTTCACTTCGATGCTGGAGATGGGCATGCCGATGGTCCCCAGTGTCCACTCTCCAGGCTTGAAGAAGCTTACCGACGCGTTGGTCTCGCTCAGGCCGTAGCCGATGCAGATGTTGATGCCCACGGCGTGGAGGAACTCGGTGATGTTATCGCTCAGCATTGCACCTGCAGTGGGGAACAACTTGCCGTCGGTCACGCCGATGGCGCCGCGCAGCTTGCTATAGACTTTTTTCTCAAAGTATTGGTACTGCTTCTCGATCACAGCGGGAGCCTTCTTGCCCAGGCGCGTATATTTCATGTTGCGCACTTTGCCGATGCGGATTGCCTGCTTAACCATCATGCGCACCACGGGCTTGGCGCCAGCCAGGTTGTCGTTGACGGCGGTATAGACCTTTTCCCAGAAGCGAGGCACGCTGCACATGTAGTTGGGTTGCACTTCCTTCACGGCACGCTGGATTTCCTTGGTGTTATAGTTGATGGCGACGCGTATGCCTGTGCACATGCACACCATGGTCCAGCCCAGCTCAAACACGTGGCTGAAGGGCAGGAAACTCAACGACACGTCATTCTGGTCGTCAATCATGGTGTCAAAACGCTCGATGTGCGCGTCCATCGCAGCGCTCATGTTGTTGTGGGTGAGCATCACGCCCTTGGGAACACCGGTCGTTCCTGAGGTGTAAATCAGGTACATGATGTCGGTACCCTCACCTGCCTGCTTGCGTTGATCGATGGCCTTGGTCACCTCTTTGCTGAGTTTGTCGCCAGTGGAGAGGAACTCTTCCCAATTCAGCGTGGTCCTGTCGTCGGCATCGCGCTTCACCGTCGGATTGAGCGTAACGATGAACTTGAGCGAGGGGCAGTCGTCGATGATTTGGCGGGCGATGTCATAATGGCCCTGGTCACCGACAAACAGGATGTTGGCTTCGGAGTCGTTCACTATATAGGCGGCCTCGTCCTTGCTGCTCGTAGCGTAGATGGGAACGGGAATCGCACGGTTATAGAAAGCACCAAAATGGATAATCAACACCTCGGGACAGTTCTGGGTAAACAGGCACACGCGGCCATGAGGCTCGATGCCGCCAGTATATAACGCACCTGCAGCGCGGTTAATCTGCTCGGCAAATCCTTTCCATGTGATTGAAGACCACACCTGAGTCTCATAGTCACGGAAACGCAACGCTTCCCTGTCACCATACTTGGCGCACTGTTGCGGAATCAGTTCTACAAATCTGTTCATAGGGCTAAGATGCTTAATGATTCAACTAATCGGCAAAGATACAAATAATCTTGGTAATCACCAAAACCAGCACAGTTTTTATAAGAAAACTAGATTCTCTAGACTATCTAGACTATCTAGATTCTCGAGAACATATAGATTCTCGAGAACATATAGATTCTCTAGATATGCTAGATGTAAATATTGGGGCAAATATACTTTTTTTTTGATATAATGCAATCGGTTGCATTGATTTTTTTTGATTGAAACACATTGTTTATAATCAATCAGGACGATAATGTGTTATTTTTGTAGGTGTTTAACATGATTAACATTGAAATTATCACATAACACTTAAAATATAATCGATTATGAGAACTAAACCGGATTTGAAATTCAACCAGCTGTGGAATATCAGCTTTGGTTTCTTTGGGGTGCAGATTGCTTATGCCCTGCAGAGTGCCAACATCAGCCGCATTTTTGCTACGCTTGGTGCCGACCCGCATGACTTGAGTTATTTCTGGATTCTGCCGCCGTTGATGGGTATGGTGGTGCAGCCGCTGGTGGGTTACTTCAGTGACAAGACATGGATGGGCCGTTGGGGTCGCCGCATCCCTTATCTGCTCATTGGCGCCCTGGCCGCCATCATCGTGATGTGCTTGTTGCCAAATGCGGGCTCCTTTGGCTTGACCATCGCCGGAGCGATGATTTTCGGCCTGATAGCATTGATGTTCCTCGACACGAGCATCAACATGGCGATGCAGCCCTTCAAGATGATGGTGGGCGACATGGTCAACGAGAAACAGAAGGCTAAAGCCTACAGCATCCAGAGTTTCCTGTGCAACGCAGGTTCGCTGGTGGGCTATGTTTTCCCGTTCCTGTTCACTGCCATCGGTATTGCCAACATCGCCCCCGAGGGTGTTGTCCCCGATAGTGTGAAGTGGTCGTTCTATGCAGGCGCCGCCATTCTTATCTTGTGCGTCCTTTACACCATCAGCCACGTGAAGGAATACACGCCGCAGGAGATGGCCGAGTTCAATGCCGCAGCTAATGCCGAGGGACAGGACGTGCAGGCCGCCGCTGAAATGAGCCCGAGCCAAAAGAAACATGCCATCAGGGTGTTCCTTGAGGTGGGCCTGGTTCAGTTCTTCTGCTGGGCTGCGTTCATGTATATGTGGACCTATACCAACGGCACCATCGCCGACACCGTTTGGGGCACTACCGACGCTGCCAGCGAGGGTTACCAGAAGGCCGGCAACTGGGTGGGCATCCTGTTCGCCGTTCAGGCCATCGGCAGTGTGCTGTGGGCCGTCGTGCTGCCTCAGTTCAAGAACCTCAAGGTGGCTTATGCGTTAAGCCTTGTCATCGGTGGTATCGGCTTCGCCATGGTACCTTATATCCACAACCAGTACCTGCTGTTTGTGCCTTACTTCCTCATCGGTTTCGCCTGGGCTGCCATGCTCGCCATGCCGTTTACCCTTGTGACCAACGCCTTTGAGGGTAGCAGCCGCATGGGCACTGCGCTGGGTCTGTTCAACTGCACCATCTGCTTGCCGCAGATCATCGCTGCCGCTCTGGGTGGCGTGCTGCTGGCTGCCATGGGCAGTGTGCAGGGCCACATGCTCTTGCTGGCAGGTATCCTGCTTATCGTGGGTGCCATCTGTGTTTTCATCATCGAGGACAAGAAACGCAAACAGTCTATCGACTAAACTCTAAAAACCTAAAAAACATTTGTCATGAAAGTTAGATTCAACATCGAGTACGGCACCGTCTATGGTGAGAATCTGGTACTCAATATCGTGAATAGTGCCGATGGCGAGCTGCTCTCAAGCCACGCCATGAAACCTGCCACCAACAAGACGTGGAAGTGTGACTTGGATATTCCCGCTAAGGCTGGACACATCGACTATTATTATAGCGTGGAAATTGACGGCAAGCCTAAGCGCCACGAGTGGACAGTCGTTCCTCACCGCCTGGACCTGAACGCTGCCAAGGCTACCCGCTATAACTGCTATGACCACTGGAATGACATGCCCGATGACAGCTACCTCTACAGTTCGGCCTTCACCGACTGCGTAGCCCTGCGCAAGCATGAGCCAGTCGCCAAGAGCAAGTACCCCACTATCATCCAGTTGAAGGTGCGTGCGCCGCAACTGCGTTCGGGCGAGACCCTGGCCGTGGTGGGCAACGAGCCGACGCTGGGCGACTGGGACGAGGCCAAGGCGCTCAAAATGACCGAGCACAACCACAACGAGTGGGTCATCTCGCTCGACGGCAGCGCGTTTAGGAAGGCCTTCGTTGAGTTTAAGTTCGTTATTCTGGGAAGCAAGGAAAAATCCACTATCTGGGAAACGGGCGACAACCGCACCGTGTTGCTGCCGGTACTCAAGGAGGGTGAACACATCGTCTATGAGCTCTCACAGGCCTATTTCCCGCTCTATCCCGTCAAACTCGCAGGCACCGTGGTGCCCATCTTCTCGTTGCGTAGCGAGGGCAGCTTCGGTGTGGGCGACTTTGGCGACCTCAAACTGATGGTGGACTGGGTGGCCAGCACGGGTCAACGCGCCCTGCAGGTGTTGCCCATCAACGACACCACCATCACCCACAGTTGGAGCGACAGCTATCCTTATAACAGCATCAGCATCTATGCCTTGCATCCCCAATATCTGGACTTGCGCCAACTGCCTAAATTGACCGACAAAAAGCGTGCCACCGAGTTTGAGAAGCTGCGCAAGGAACTGAATGCCCTGCCGCAGATTGACTATGAACGCGTGAACAATGCCAAGCGCGACTATATGAAACTCCTGTTTGAGCAGGAGGGCGCCGAAGTGCTCAAGAGCAACGAGTTCAAGTTGTTCTTCGTCGCCAACGAGGATTGGCTGGTGCCCTATGCCGCCTTCAGTCACTACCGTGACATGTACGGCACAGCATCTTTCTCGAAGTGGCCCACACACCACACCTTCAGCGACGAGGAGAGGGCAGCGATGGCCAATTCGCGCACCAAGGCTTTTAAAGAGGTCAGCCTGTGGTATTATGTACAGTACTACCTTGACAAGCAGATGCGCGCAGCCCATGAATATGCCCAAAGCAAGCATGTCATCCTCAAGGGTGATATCCCCATCGGCATCAGCCGCGACAGCGTCGAGGCGTGGGTAGAGCCTAAGTACTTCAACCTCAACGGCCAAGCCGGTGCTCCACCCGATGCCTTCTCGACCAACGGTCAGAATTGGGGCTTCCCGACCTATAACTGGGACGTGATGCTGGCCGACGGCTGCAAGTGGTGGGTAAAACGTTTCCGCAAGATGGCGCAGTACTTTGATGCTTACCGCATTGATCATGTGCTCGGATTCTTCCGCATCTGGGAAATCCCCATCAATGCTGTTCATGGTCTGCTGGGCCAGTTCTCGCCTTCACAAGGCATGAGTGCTGACGAAATCCGCAGCTATGGCCTCAACTTCCAGGAGAAGCTGATGACCGAGCCCTTTATCGCCGACTGGGTGCTGGACCGCATCTTTGGCGAACGTGCCGACCTGGTGCGCAAGACGTATGTTGAGCGTGTGCATGACGACATCTATCGCATGAGGCCCGAGTATGACACTCAACGCAAGATTGAGGCTGCTTTCCAGGGCAAGGAGAGCGATGAGGACATCTGGTTGCGCGACGGGCTGTATGCCCTCATCAGCGACGTGCTGTTTGTGCGCGACCGCAAGAATCCCGCCCTGTATCACCCGCGCATCTCGGTGCAGTTCGACTTCATCTATGAGACACTCTACGATAACGACAAGGCGGCGTTTAACAAACTCTACAACGAGTACTACTATCACCGCAACAATGACTTCTGGTATCACGAGGCGATGAAGAAGCTGCCCAAACTGGTGCAGGCTACCCGTATGCTCGTGTGCGCCGAGGACCTCGGTATGGTGCCCGACTGCGTGGCATGGGTGATGAACGAGTTGCGCATCCTGAGCCTCGAAATCCAGTCGATGCCCAAGGATAACCACATCAAGTTCGGCAACCTTAACGCCAATCCCTACCGCAGTGTCGCCACCATCTCGACCCACGATATGCCCACGTTGAGGCAGTGGTGGGACGAGGACTGGGACCGCACCCAGGACTACTTCAACACCTCGCTGTGGCACAGTGAGGCCGCACCTCATCCGCTCCCCGGCTGGTTGGCCGACGACATCGTGCGCGCCCACCTCGCCAGCCCGTCGATGCTGTGCCTGCTCTCGTTGCAGGATTGGCTCGCCATCGATGAGAACATGCGACTGGCCGATGCCGATGCCGAGCGCATCAACATCCCCGCCAATCCCCGCCACTATTGGCGCTACCGCATGCACATGACTATTGAGCAGCTGATGAAGGCTGATGCTTTCAATAACCACCTCAAGGAAATCATCTCTCAAAGTGGACGCTAATGAAACATCTGATTCAACTGGTAACGATAATCATGGCATTACTCGTTCCACAAATCATTAACGCTCGCACTGGGGTCAATTACAGCCCCGGCGCGAGCGCCTTTTCGGTTGAAACGAATAGTGATGCCCAGCAGGTGAAACTGCGCATCTACAACGTGGGCCTGGGTGGCAAGCCCGTCAAAACGGTCAACATGAAGCGCAGTCAGGCGGGTGGCACCTTGTGGCAAGCCACCGTCAAGGGAGACTTGAAGGGCAAGTTCTATACTTTTGATGTGAAGTACGGAGGCAAGTTCCGCGGCGAGTGCGCCGGCATTTGGGCCACTGCAGTGGGTGTTAACGGCAAGCGAGGCGCCATCGTTGACATGGCGCAGACCGACCCGCAGGGCTGGAACGCCGACAAGCGTCCCACAATAGCTCCCAAGGACCTCATTATCTATGAGATGCACCATCGCGACCTCTCCATCGACGAGTCGGGCGGTTTTGCCAACAAGGGCAAATTCCTTGCCTTGACCGAGCCCCGAGCCATCAGTCACTTGAAGGCGTTGGGCGTGAATGCGGTGCACATTCTCCCGTCGTTTGACTATGCCTCGGTCAATGAGACCCGTCTCGACGAACCGCAGTACAACTGGGGCTATGACCCTGTGAACTACAATGTGCCTGAGGGCGGTTACTCTACCGACCCCTACAAGCCCGAGGTGCGCATCAACGAGTTCAAGCAAATGGTGCAGGCCCTGCACAAGGCTGGCATCAAGGTGATTCTTGACGTGGTGTATAACCACACCTGGAACATCGACGAGAGCAACTTTCAGCGCACGCGTCCCGACTACTTCTACCGCAAGAATGCCGATGGCAGTTACAGCAATGGCAGCGGTTGCGGTAACGAGACGGCCAGCGAGCGCGAGGGAATGCGTGATTTCATGATTGAGAGTGTCAAATATTGGGTTGACGAATACCACATCGACGGCTTCCGCTTTGACCTGATGGGCGTGCATGATGTCGAGACGATGAACGCTATCCGTGCCGCTGTGCCCAATGACATCTTTATCTATGGCGAGGGCTGGAGTGCAGGCAGCTGCGCTTATTCAGGAGATCTGGCCATGAAGGCCAACATCAACAAGATGCCGGGTATCGCTGCCTTCAGTGACGAGATACGCGATGCATTGCGCGGCCCATGGGACAGCAACAGCAAGGCAGCCTTCCTGGGCGGCGTCAAGGGCAACGAGGAGAGCATCAAGTTCGGTATCGTTGGAGCCATCCAGCATCCTGGAGTGGACTACAGTCTGGTGAACTACAGCAAAGCGCCTTATGCCAACGAGCCGACTCAGATGATTGCCTACGTCAGCTGTCACGATGATATGTGCCTCGTGGATCGCCTCAAGGCCAGCGTCAAGGACATCACCATCGATGAACTTATCCGCCTCGACCTGTTGGCACAGACCGTGGTGATGACCTCTCAGGGCGTGCCGTTCATGCTCAGCGGAGAGGAAATGCTGCGCGACAAGAAGGGTGTTCACAACAGCTACGAGAGCCCCGACAGCATCAATCATCTCGACTGGGACAATCTCGAGCGCTATCCGCAGGTGATGGACTATTATAGGAACCTGATAGCCCTGCGCAAGGCACACCCCGCCTTCCACATGGGTAGTGCCGACATGGTGCGCCGCAACCTCGACTTCCTGCCTGGCGGCAACTGCCTGGTAGCCTATCACATCAACGGCCGCAATGTCCCTGGCGAGACCTGGGGTGACATCTACGTTGCCTTCAACGCCCACAAGCGGGCCCGCACCATCGAGGTCCCCGACGGCACCTACACCATCGTCTGCCGCAACATCAAGTGCGACGAGAAGGGCCTCACCACCATCAAGGCCAAAGACGGCAAGGTAACCGTCCCCGCCCAATCCGCTCTCATCCTCCACAACTAGCGTTGTGAAGGATTGATTAGTGATTAGTGATTAGAGATTAGTGGAATTTTACTTTTTCAGATGGAATATCAATTCGAAAAACTCAACGCATGGCAAGAGTCTCGCAAAATGGTACTTGCAGTCTATCAATTAGTCAAGAAGTTTCCTCCAGAGGAAAGATATGCACTTTGTGACCAGTTGCGCCGTGCCGTCATTTCAATCCCATCCAATATTGCAGAAGGGAATGGCCGAATGGCTATTAAGGAACAGATTCATTTCCTTGAGATAGCATACGGTTCAGTTATGGAAGTTTATTGCCAGCTGCAATTGGCAGTTGATTTAGATTATATTTCTGATGAAGAGTTCAAACAAATCAAACCACTCATTTATAATACATCAAAGTTAATAAGCGGTTTGCGTTCAAGCAAAGTTGCACAATTGCCTCACTAATCCCTAATCCCTAATCTCTAATCAAAAAAGAGCCGTTTAAACGGCTCTTTTTTTTAGAACTGGTTCTCGACGATGTCGGTGAGGACGTCGGTCAGGGAGAGGCCGGCGGCGCGGACTTGCTGGGGAATGAAGCTGGTGGCGGTCATGCCGGGGGTGGTGTTGATTTCCAGCAGGTTGATGTGGTCGGTGCCGTCGGGGTTCTTGGTGATGATGTAGTCGATGCGGATGATGCCGTTGCAGTGCAGGATGTCATAGATGCGCGACGTTTCGGCTTGCAGGGCGGCGGTCAGCTCGTCGCTGATGCGGGCAGGGGTGATTTCCTCCACCTGGCCGTTATATTTGGCATCGTAGTCAAAGAACTCGTTGTCGGTCACTACCTCGGTGACAGGGAAGACGACAGATTTCTCTTTGGTCTTGTAGCAGCCCACGGTAACTTCGGTGCCGTCCAAGAAACGCTCAATCATCACGTTGTCGCACTGCTTGAAGGCGAACTCCATGGCGTCATCCAGCTGGTCACAGCTTTTCACCTTAGTCACGCCGAAGCTTGACCCGTCGGCAGTAGGCTTCACAAAGCAGGGCATACCCAGATAGTCCTTGACCTTTTCGGCCGTCCAGCCATGGGGCACGCCGCGGCGCACCTGGATGCTGTCGGGCACCGAGCAGCCGAAGGCCTTGAGGTAGTTGTTCAGCGCGAACTTGTGGAACGTGAGCGCCTCGACCAGCACGTTGCAGGTCGAGTAGGGCAGATCGATCATGTCAAAATATCCTTGCAGCACGCCATTCTCGCCGGGAGTGCCGTGGATGGTTATATAGGCATAGTCAAAACGGATTTTCTGTCCGTCTTTGATAAACGAGAAGTCGTTCTTGTCGATTTTGGGAGTGCTGCCGTCGGGCAGGTTCACATGCCAATCCTCTTTCCTGATTAAGACGATATAAACGTCGTAACGGTCGTGGTCAAATGCTGAGTCAATGCCCTGAGCCGAACGCAGGGATACCTCATACTCCGAGGAGTCGCCACCACATACGATGGCTATGGTTCTTTTGATGAAATTCATTTTTTGCGCACACATTAAAATTCGGGTGCAAAATTACACAATTTTTTGTGCTTTTGTTGTATTTTTGCAGCAAAATAACAGACGTCAATATGGATAGCAAGGAACTTTACACAATCTACGAGCAACATCCGGTCATCACCACCGATAGCCGCGAGTGCCCCAAGGACAGCATCTTCATCGCCTTGAAGGGCGACAGTTTTGATGGTAACAAGTTCGCCGCCCAAGCGCTGGAAAAGGGTTGCGCCGTCGCCATCGTTGATGACGAGCAGGTATATAACGACTACAAGGGCTCGGGACGGATGATTCTCGTTCCCAACGCGCTGCAGGCCTACAAGGACATGGCGCGCGAGCACCGCCGCCGCTTCGACATCCCTGTCATCGGCATCACGGGCACCAACGGCAAGACGACGACCAAGGAACTCGTGCGTGCCGTCATTGCCGAGCGCTATGACGAGATGGCGACCGAGGGCAATTACAATAACGATGTGGGCGTGCCCAAGACGCTGTTCCGCCTGAGTGTGCAGAGTGAGATTGCCATTATCGAGATGGGCGCCAGCCATCCTGGTGACATCAAAACCCTTGCCGAAACCGCTGAGCCCACCTGCGGCCTCATCACCAACGTGGGCAAGGCGCACCTGCAGGGCTTCGGCTCGCTTGAGGGCGTTATCCGCACCAAGGGCGAACTCTATGACAACCTGGCGCAGCGCCCCGGCAGCGTCATCTTTGTCAATGCCGACAACGAGCACCTGATGGGCATCCTGCCCCAGGGTGTCAAGACCGAGTGCTACACTCAGGACGAGAACAAGGCAGGGGCGAGCGTCTATGGCCAGTTAATCGCCTGTGACCCGTTCCTGCGCTTCAAGTGGCGTAGCGGGGTCAATGGCGACTGGCACGAGGTGACTACGCACCTCATCGGCAGCTACAACCTCGACAATGCCCTGGCAGCGGTCACTGTGGGCCTGCATTTCGAGGTCACTCCCGAGCAAATCTGCCATGCCCTGGAGAGTTACGTGCCTTCCAACAACCGTTCCCAGCTCACCGAGACTGAGCATAACCACCTCATTGTGGATGCCTATAACGCCAATCCCACCTCGATGGCTGCTGCGCTCGACAACTTCTGCCTCATGGATGTCGCCCCCAAGATGGCCATCCTGGGCGAGATGCGCGAACTGGGTGACAGCAGTGCCGAGGAGCACCGCCGCATGGTGGAGCGTCTCAAGAGCTGTCCGTTTGACGAGGTGTGGCTCGTGGGTGACGAGTTCAAGGACATCGATTGCCCCTACCGCAAGTTCAAGGACGTAGAGCAGGTCAAGGCCGCCATCGCCGAGAACCGCCCCGAGGGCCGTTACATCCTCATCAAGGGCTCAAACGGCAACCGCCTGTTCCAACTCCCGGAATTGCTATAACCCACTCCAAATAAAAAGGAAACAGCCCCCCATCTCACGTGAGGGGCTGTCTCGTTGTCCTGTGGTATTGTTGTTTGTTGTCCTGCTGTCCTGTGGGCGGAGGCTCCGCCTCCGTCGAGGGTGTCATCAGTCCTCGACAGTGGCGGCTCAGTTGCCCTTCAGGATGATGTTGATGGTGGCGTTGATATCACTGATGTTCACTTGTCCATCGCCGTTCACATCACCAGCGGGAGACTGATTGTTAGTCAATATCATGTTGACCAGGACGTTGATGTCGCTGATATTCACCACGCCATCGTTATTGACATCTCCTGTGATGCCAGCCTGGGGGAAGACGACGGTGTGGGTCTTGATTCTTGCCAATTCAACCTTTTCGCCGTTGCTGTAGTAATTGACTCTTGCAAAGTAGTTCCAGCCGTCGGATACGTTATCAAGATGGAAGGTTAATTCTGTTGTCTTGTGGGGAAGGAGTACCAGATGTTGGGTCTGAGACTGAACCAACGTACCTCGGTTTTCATAGATCCATTTGTAGAGATCTACCGTGATATCTTCGTCATAAGTTGTTGTTCCAGAGTTGATGACTCTCGCCTTGATGCCAAACTCATTGGCCGTGATGATCATCTTGGTTCCATCAGTGACGTTGAGCACACTTGCAGAGCCTGTCAGGTATGCCGAAGGCATCTGGTTGATAGTGATATCCTGGGTTGCCAACACATTATTCCCTTCCTGGTCAAGGGTGAACTTCAGGTTGACAATGCCGGTGCTTGTGGGCAAATATTGGGAAGTGACATTGCATGTCTCGGCATTAGGCACATCGACGAAGTAAGACGATACAAGTTTGTTATTGGCAAACATGTAGATGATGTCGTTGCGGGTATAACCCTTGTTGGTCACGTTGAGGGTGACATATACAGGCCGATTGGGGTGCATGTTGCCCTCGATGCTGATGTTGTTGACCTTATAGTCGGGCATCAAGGCAGTACCGTAGCAGGTGAAGCTGCAATTGTTGCCGTTGATGGTGACCTCGATAAAGTTGATGTCGCTGCCAGTACAGGGCCTCCACTCATTGGAATTCAGTTCGCAATAGAGGGGAATGATGCGGAAGGTGCCGTTTGAGATGCCGCTACCCAGCGACAATGTCTTTGTTATGTAGAAGTAATACCAGCTTTGCAGGTCTTCTTTAACGCCAGGCTCCAAGATTTTGACGAGTTGGTTACCTTGGTACAAGCCCCATGCATAATTGAAAGAGATGGATCGCTCCATGCCATTCAGGAACTGCGTCTCTTGGGTCACCGTGAAATCTTGGCTGGTCGAGGTTCGGGTGTTCGTGTAATCCTTGATCTCAATACGCCTGCCGTGCACTTCAGGCTTCACATTCGTTGCAGTGCCAGGCTTGAGCCCCACAATGATGCCTTGTCTCATGAGGTAGCCGTTGCCCGGGTCATCAAGCTCAGGGTTCAGGAGATTCAACAGGAAGTAGCCGTTATCCGAACCATTCCAGCCCCAGTTGAAGTGGAACATGCCGTTACCGTTATATCCGTCACAGATAAATGCGTGTCCTCCAGGGATTTGACTGGCACTGTAGATGACGGGTCGGCGGGCCTTCAGCTCGTCAAGGATAATCGATTCCCATTGCTCGCTGGTGTAGTATGTGCGTTGTATGAAATGGGTTTCGGGAGAATAGCCGAAGTATTTTGGCAACATTTCACAGATATCGGAAGTGGTAGCCGATGAAGTCTTTTCCTTGAAGTCCATTTGAACCGCTTGGGCACAGTAGAGCAACAAGGTTGCGACAGCTTGCGCCCCAGCACTGACGGTGTCGGTCGTGAAATAAGTGTCCTGCATTGCCTTCCAGTTGAAATCTACAGGGGGGAGTGCAGGCATGTTAAAATGCAGCGTTTCGGTCTCATAGGCAGGAATGGCATCTGAGGGGCGCTGAGGCCATTGCCAGTAGTGCATCACCTGGGCCATGGCCGTTGCCACACAGCCCGTAAGGGCGTGTTCACCATTGGGGCGGAATGGCAGCAAGATATTATAGGGATTCCGTTGTGCCCATGCAGCTTTCACCAGTGGGGCAATGGGCTGGCTTGACGTGATGTGGGACGCCATCATGCCCCCCTCGTCGAGCGCCGCAATCTGTGCGGTATAGCCGTCAAGCCACTCTTGCATGGCTTCAGGTATATTGTTGATGTCAAAGGTGCCCTCGTCGCTGTAGCCGAGCACCTGCGGCACGCGGTCGTCACCCGCCACGATGACATAGCCGCCATTGGCGTTTTCTGCGTTAAACACATAGAAGGGTGATGGTTTTCCCGCCCTGATGGCTGGAGCCCGATGGGCAAGCCGCAACCCGGCATTGCTGCCACCCTTAAAGTGCCTTGACATAAAACTCGAGGCAACCTGACGAGCCTCCCCCTCACTAACGGCCTCACCCCATGCGGGACTCACTACCGTCAGGCAAACCATGATTAAAAGTAGTTTTTGTATTCTCATAATTATTTCGATTTATGTCTAAATAATAATTAGGTAGATAGGAATAATATTTTGCAAAGGTAATTCTTTTCGGTGAATAATGCAATATCATTCATAGTTTTTTGGGATGCGACAGCGGGTGAAGGAATCATTAATATAGTGTTAACTACTACCTGTTTTTTTTAATAGGTATTCCCTTAATTAGATGGTAAGAAATTTTAGCGGCTTTGCGCCTTGGCGTGGGGATAAGTTTTGTGGATGCCAACTAAAAAACTAAGGTCTAAGGTCTAAAGTCTAAAGTCTTTTTACTACCTTTGCAGATTGAAAAAAGAAAAGGAGAGATATTATGTCGATTGATCAGATACTGGCTGAGGCTACCGCATTGGCGGTGAAGGAGTTGTATGGCGTGGATTTCCCCGCCGAGAAGATTGTTCCCCAAACGACCAAAAAGGAGTTTGAGGGTAACGAGACGATTGTCGTGTTCCCGTTCTTGAAGGCGTCGCGCAAGGCGCCCGACGTGACGGCACAGGAGATTGGTGAGCACATGCTGGCCCATTGCGAGGCGGTTGAGAAGTTCAACGTCATCAAGGGCTTCCTGAACATCACCATCAAGCCGTCGTTCTGGACCAGCGTGCTGAAGCATGTGGCCTCAACGCCCAACTATGGCTTCAAGGAGGTTACCGATGACAGCCAACTGGTGATGATTGAGTACTCGTCGCCCAACACCAACAAGCCGCTGCACCTGGGCCATGTGCGCAACAACCTGCTGGGTTACAGCCTGTCGTGCATTATGGAGGCCAATGGCTACAAGGTGGTCAAGACCAATATCGTCAACGACCGCGGCATCCACATCTGCAAGTCGATGCTCGCCTGGCTCAAGTGGGGCAACGGCGCCACGCCCGAGTCCACCGGCAAGAAGGGCGACCACCTGATTGGCGACTTCTATGTGGCATTTGACAAGCACTACAAGGCCGAAATCAAGGAACTCGTCGAGAAGGGTATGACTCCCGAGGAGGCCGAAAAGCAGGCACCGCTCATCCAGGAAGCGCACGACATGCTGCGCCGCTGGGAGGCTGGAGACCCCGAGGTGCGCGCCTTGTGGGAAAAGATGAACAATTGGGTATATGCCGGCTTTGACGAGACCTACCGCCGGATGGGCGTTTCGTTCGACAAAATCTACTACGAGAGCGACACCTATCTGGTGGGCCGCGACACCGTGCTCGAGGGCCTCGCCAAGGACCTGTTCTACCGCAAGGAGGACAATAGCGTGTGGGCCGACCTCACGGCTGACGGTTTGGACCACAAGCTGTTGCTGCGCAGCGACGGCACCTCGGTCTATATGACGCAGGACATCGGTACCGCCCAGTTGCGTTACAAGGACTATCCCATCGACCGCATGATTTATGTCGTGGGCAATGAGCAGAACTACCACTTCCAGGTGCTCTCGCTGCTGCTCGACAAACTGGGCTTCAAGTGGGGCAAGGACCTGGTGCACTTCTCCTATGGTATGGTGGAGTTGCCCAACGGCAAGATGAAGTCCCGCGAAGGCACCGTTGTCGATGCCGACGAGTTGATGGACGAGATGATTGCCACCGCGACCGACATGGCCAATGAGCCTGGCCGTCTGCAGGGCGTCCCCGAGGATGAGCGTGACAACGTGCTGCGCATGATTGGCTTGGGTGCCTTGAAGTACTTCATCCTCAAGGTGGATCCCAGAAAGACCATGCTGTTTGATCCCAGCGAGTCTATCGACTTCAACGGCAACACCGGCCCCTTCATCCAATATACCTATGCCCGCATCCAGTCGGTACTGCGCAAGTGCTGTGAGGACTACAAGGCCGTGGATATCAGCGCTGTGGCTCCCAACGAGAAGGAGACGTCGCTCATCCAGCGCCTCGCCGACTTCACGACCGTTGTTGCCGATGCAGGCCGTAACTACAGCCCCGCACTCATCGCCAACTACGTCTATGACCTGGCCAAGGAGTACAACCAGTTCTATCACGACTGCAGCATCCTTAAGGAGCAGGACACCGCCGTTCGCTGCTTCCGCCAGCTGTTGAGCGAGACCGTGGCCGACGTCATCAAGCGCGGCATGTCGCTCCTCGGCATCGAGATGCCCGAGAGGATGTAGTTAGATAGGAGATATTAGATAAGAGATATTAGATAAAAGATATTAGATATTTTGGTTGGCATGGAAATTGCAGTATGTAACTGAAATTGACAACTAAAAACGCAACAGAATATGAACAACTGGATTGAAAATAATCAGAACGGCTATCAGACCGCCGCTCAAGCTGAGAACGAGATGACGCTTCAGCGCTACGTCGCCGACGTGATGCGCAAGGTGTATGGCAAAATGACGTTGGGATTGCTGGTGACGGCGCTCGCCGCCTTTTTGGTAGTGTCGAGCGAGTTGCTGATGAGCATCTTCTTGTCCTCGCCAATCACTTTCTATGCCTTGGCGTTTGCTGAGTTAGGAGTGGTAATTTACCTCAGTGCCCGCATCGGCAAGATGAGTAGCACAACGGCCACGGTGCTGTTCTATCTATATAGCATCTTGAACGGCATCACCTTGGCCCCCATCTTCTTGATTTACACGGGGACCAGCATCGCACTGACCTTTGCCATCACGGCAGGCGTATTTGGCGTGATGTCCATTGTGGGCTATACCACCCGTCAGGACCTCTCCAAGTTTGGCGCCTTCATGTTCATGGCGCTTATCGGTCTCATCCTGTGCATGATTGTCAACTTCTTCTTGCACAGCTCGATGATGACATTCCTCATCAGTGTTGCTGGTGTTCTCATCTTTGTGGGTCTCACCGCATGGGACACGCAAGCCATCAAGCGCATGTGTGCCGAGGCCGATTCAACGATGGTGGGCAAGGTGGCCACCATGGGTGCCTTGATGCTGTACCTCGACTTCATCAACCTGTTCTTGCACCTGCTGCGCATCCTGGGCAACCGCAACTGATTAGGTTTTATACAATAAAATAAAGACAATCAGATATCTTCGACCCCGGTGACATCACGTTGCCGGGGTTGATTTTGTGTTCAAGATGATGGCCGATTGCGGGATAATTGTTACATTTGTGGCGAAATTAATCAAAAAGATAAGGAGGTAAAAATGATGAAACGGATTTATAGTATTATGATTTTGATGGCGCTGCCAATTGTGATGCTGGGGCAGGGCTGGCCGTCGAACTATGGCGGCGTGATGTTGCAGGGCTTCTATTGGGACTCCTACAACGACAGCAAGTGGACCAACCTCGAGGCTCAGGCCGATGAACTGGCTGAGTTCTTCAGCCTTGTATGGATACCCCAGAGCGGCTATTGCAGCGGCTACAACTCGATGGGGTATGATCCCCTGTACTGGTTCACCAACTACAACAGCTCGTTTGGCAACAAAACGCAGTTGCAGTCGATGATCAACACCTTTAAGAACAAGGGCATCGGCACCATCGCCGACGTGGTCATCAATCACCGCAAGAATGTTTCCAACTGGGTGGACTTCCCAGCCGAGACTTATAATGGCGTGACCTATCAGCTGAAATCGACCGACATCTGCCGCGACGATGACGGGGGCGAGGCGCTCAACTGGGCTACATCGCACGGCTACTCGCTGAGCAGTAATAACGATAGCGGCGAGGACTGGGGCGGCATGCGCGACTTGGATCACGCCAGCGCCAACGTTCAGAAAAACGTCAAGGCCTACCTCAACATGCTGCTTAACGACCTGGGCTACGCGGGCTTCCGCTACGATATGACCAGGGGCTATGCCGCTAACTACACGGGCCAGTATAACGCCTATGCCGTTCCCACCTATTCGGTGGGCGAGTACTGGGACGGCAATGTGAGCGCCGTCAAGGCGTGGGTCGATGGCACCAAGGTGAATAACGTGGTGCAGAGCGCCGCCTTTGACTTCCCCTTCCGCTATGGTGTGCGCGACGCGGTCAACAACAACAAGTGGTCCAACCTCTCGGGCAGGGGCATGATTATGGATGCCAACTACCGCCGTTATGCGGTAACCTTCGTCGAGAACCACGACACGCAGTACCGTGACTCCAACAACCCTCAGGATCCCCTCAACCAGTATGTCGAGGCCGCCAATGCCTATCTGCTGGCCTTGCCGGGCACGCCTTGCGTCTTCCTCAGGCACTGGATGGACTATAAGGAGAGCATCAAGCAGATGATTTATGCCCGTCAGTTGGCAGGCATTACCAACACCAGCGTGACCGCCCAACAGGTTTCCAGTTCGATGAATAACTACTATGCCCAGCGCACCACAGGCTCGCGTGGAATACTGCTGGCCGCGATGGGTAGCACGACCTATTCGATTCCCTCAAGCTACGTCCTTGTCGCCAGCGGCACCAACTACCGCCTGGCCTTGAGCAAGACTACCGAAACCGCTTGGGCAAGCGTCCCCAGTGGCAAGCGGGTGGACCCGTTTGACGTCACGCTTACCGCCGTGAGCCAAACTGCTGGCGCCCAGATAGTCTATACCCTTGACGGTAGCGAGCCCACAGCCACCAACGGCACCATCATTGCCAGCGGCAGCAACGTCAGAATCGACCGCTGCCTGACCATGAAGGCCGGTTTGCTGATTAACGGTGTGGTGACGGGTGTCATCACCCGCAATTATACGGTTGTGAACGAGGTGTATGATGCCTACGAAATCACCGTCTATCTCAAGGATCCGACCGTTGCCCCCAACAATTGGCCCCGTGTCACCTATTACTGCTGGGACAGTAACGACGTGCAGCAGTGCGGCAACTGGCCCGGCGAGACGATTACCGATACCCGCATGGTGGGCGGCGAGAAGTTCTATTACAAGACCTTCACCATCACTGGCAGCCAGTATTACGTGAATTTCGTCTTCAATCAGGGTGGCAGCACGGCCAGCAGTCACCAGACGGTTGACGTGACAGGCGTGAGGGAGACGGCCTTCTTTGAGGTGACCACCCAGACCAACAAGTACCAGGTGCGTGACGTGACCGACACCTATCTGCCACTGCTCGATGGTGATTTCATCATGGGTGACGTGAATGGTGACGGCGTTGTCGGCATCGCTGACGTGACCGACTTGATTGATTACATCCTGGGCGGTGATCCCCAGCCGTTTATCATCGAGGCTGCTGACGTCTCGGGTAACGGCCTCATCGGCATCGCCGACGTCACCGAAATCATCGACCGAATCCTCACCGGCGCATAACCCACTTGCCCATCACAACCTCGACCGCCTAAAAAAAATGTGGTTTGGGCTGGGGGTGAGCGTATTGGAATTTTTGTATTAGTGATATCTTGAGCCTCGGTTTTGGGTGGGTTTACCTAAAAAACCGAGGTTCATCGTTGATGACTGAATTATTTTGTCTATTTTTGCAGGTTGAATTCAAGAAAACCAACAAATCATCAATATAATGAAAGGTAATTTAGACAAGAAATTGATTGGGTCACTGTCGCTGGCCGACGTGATTCATTTTGCGATTGCAATCATCGTGTTTGCCGCCATATCGTGGATTTATTTCTATCCTAACGATGTGAATGGCGATGTCATGCAGCAGCACGACGTTATGCAAGGTGTCGCCAACAGCCAGGAAATCAACTCGATGCAGGAGCAAACCGGTGAAAAGTCTTGGTGGACTAACTCGCTCTTTGGCGGTATGCCCACGTTCCAGATCGCTCCTTCCTACGAGGGAACGACGATGCTCAATCCCGTTTCGGCACTGTATCGCCTCTATTTCCCCACGCCGGTGAGCTGGCTCTTCATCCTCATGCTGGGCTTCTTTATCCTGATGCTGGCGTTTAAGGTCAAGTGGTACTATGCTGTGCTGGGTGCCATCGGCTATGCCTTCTCGAGCTATTTCTTCATCCTCATGGGTGCAGGACACATCTGGAAACTGATGGTGCTCGCCTATATCCCGCCCACGATTGCCGGTATCGTTTGGTGTTACCGTGGCAAGTACCTGGGTGGTGCGGCTGTGGCTGCGCTGTTTGCCGCACTGCAGTTGGCCAGCAACCATGTGCAGATGACCTATTACTCGATGTTCCTCATCGTGCCGCTGGTCATCGCCTACCTGGTCAAGGCCATTATCGACAAGCAGGTGGGCCGCTGGTGCATCTCAACGGCTTGTCTTGTGGTTGCCGCCCTGCTCGCGCTGGCAGCCAATTCGCCCAACCTGTACATGACCTACAAGTACTCCCAGGAGACCATGCGTGGCGGTCACAGCGAACTCACGCCCAGCGCTGAGGAAGCCGCAACCTCCAAGCCCACCAAGGGCGGTCTGGACAAGGATTACATCACCCAGTGGAGCTACGGCAAGGGCGAGACTTTCACCCTGCTCATGCCTAATGTGAAGGGTGGTGCCACTCTCAAGCCCGAGCACGGCGACAACACCATGCTCACGCTGAGTGCTACCTCTAAGGCCGAGAAAATGGTCAATACCGGCGAGATGAGCCAGCAGGATTATCAGTTGCTGGGACAGTTCCCGCAGTACTTCGGTGACCAGCCCATGACCAATGGCCCCGTCTATGTGGGCGCCCTGATTTGCGCCTTGTTCCTGCTGGGCTGTCTCATCGTGAAAGGTCCGGTGAAGTGGGCGCTGCTCATTGCCACCATCATCAGCATCCTGCTCTCGTGGGGCCACAATATGATGTGGCTCACCGACTTGATGATTGACCACTTCCCGATGTACAACAAGTTCCGCACCGTGGCGTCGATTCTCGTCATTGCCGAGATTGCCATGCCTATCTTGGCTGTGCTCGGCCTGCGCGAACTGTTTAGGGAGCCTGACGGCTGGCGTAAGCACAAGTTGCCGTTGATTATCTCCTTCGGCCTGTGTGCATTCATTTGCTTGCTGACCGCTATCTTCCCGGATATCTTCGGCCACTTCTCAGCTCAGGAAAACGAGCAGCTTGTGGCCACGGGACAAATCCAGCAATTCCCCAGCGTGGATGCAGCCATCGCTGCCGTGCGTGGCGCTCTGGTGAGCGGTGACGCTTGGCGCAGCCTCGGCATCATCGTCTTGGGCTTTGCAGTCATCATGGTCTATCTCAAGGGCAAAATCAACGAGCTGACGGCAACGCTCATCGTCGCCGCCATTGTGTTGGTAGATATGTATGCCGTGAACAAGCGTTACATCAATAGTGACACCTTCACCTCGCGCTATGAGGTGCCCGAGCAGCAGTTCGCACCGCGTCCTGTTGATACCCAGATTCTACAAGACAAGGACATGAACTACCGTGTGATGGATCTGCAACACTTCGGTGAGGCAATGCCCAGCTATTTCCACAAGACCATCGGCGGTTATCATGCCGCTAAGCTGACGCGCTACAACGACCTGATTAACAACCAGATTACCAAGAACAACATGGCTGTGCTCAACATGCTCAATGCCCGTTATTTCATCATGGATGACCAGACGGTACAGCGCAACCCCGAAGCTCTGGGTAATGCTTGGTTTGTCGATTCACTCACCTATGTGGACAATGCCGATGCCGAGATGGCTTTCCTCGACGACTTCAATCCCGCCACGAGTGCCGTTGCCGATGCCAAGTTCCGTCAGCAGTTGGGCGAGGCTAAGGCTGTACAGCCTGGCGACACCATCTATGAGACGACCTATGCTCCCAACCACCTCACCTACAAGAGCCACAGCGCCAACGGCGGCCTGGCGGTCTTCAGCGAGATTTACTTCCCCTGGGGCTGGAAGGTGACTGTTGACGGCAAGCCCGCTGAGATGGGACGTGTGAATTATGTGCTGCGTGCCTTGCAGTTGCCCGCTGGCGACCACGAGATTGACTTCAAGTACGTTCCCGATGAGGTGAACAAGACGCAGACATGGGCCAAGGTGGCCGTTATCGCCATCTATGTGCTGCTCTTGCTGGCGCTGAACTACGCTATCTTCGGCAACAAACTGCGCAAAAAAGAAGAAGAGTCGTGAAAACAATGAGAGTTTTATTGACAGCCGCGATGCTGGCACTGATGCTGGCAGCATGTGGAACGACAGGAGGCTTGAGCAAGGCCGAGAAGGCCGCTTTGGTGGCCCGTCAGGTGGATAGCCTTCTCAGTAACCGCACCTTCTCCATCGAGGTGGACTGGATGCGCCCCTTGGTCGGTACACCGCGCCATGTCAACTCTAACTATGAGCTCACGCTCAACGGGGATCAGCTAGATAGTTATCTGCCCTATATCGGCGAGGCCTACCGCTTGCCGTACGGCGGCTCCAAAGGCTTGAATTTCAAGGGGACGGTGACTGACTTCGTCATGCAGATGACTACTCGCAACCGTTATGTCATTGAGTTTAACGTGGCTAATGACGAGGACGTTTTCCACTATCGAATCGACATCTTCAACAACGGCAAAGCCGTCATCGACGTCATCGCACGTGACCGGGATGCCATCTCGTTTGACGGGATGCTGAAACTGCCTCAATAATCCCTTTGAACAATTTTAAACGATACATGACTGCCTGGAGCCGTCACCACCGTAGTGGCGGCTTCGGCATACATTCGCCTTATGCCTATCGCTTTGTGCGCAACGTGTGGCGACAGCGCCTGCCCTATTATGCCTATAGCGGCATTCACCAGTTGATTGACACCGTCAGGACAAGCACCACACGGCAGCAACGCCGCGTGATGGACCTCATCAGCAAACCTGAGGCGAGGCTATTGTTCAGGGTGACCAATTTCTTCAACCCTCGCCACATCCTGCAGGTAGGGGCTGCCACGGGTATCGAGAGCGTCACGATGCTTGAGGTGAGCCATGAGAGCCGTCTGTACCTCTACGAACCCAACATTGAACAAAATGCACTGGCGGTGCGTGTGCTGCAGAGCCAACTCGATAGGGTAGAGTGCTATGACGACATCAGGGTGGCTATTGATGAGTTGTTGGAGGCAGGAAATGACGATGAGGCCCCTATGCTGGCGCTCGTCAACACTCCCTTCGACGAAACCATGTTAAAACGCCTGATTGAGGCCCGCTGCATCGTCGTGATGCGCAACCTGAAGCAGGACGAGGCGATGCGGGCGCTATTTGACACCTGTTGCCAATACATGCCGATGGGACAGACCTATGGCAATGATAAAATCGCCATTCTCAATCCCAACCCCAAACTACAGCGCGAGGACTTCCTCCTCTGGCTATAATAACGAAAATGCCATCAACAGGTTATTACCGATGATGGCATGATGTGATGCAGTTACTTTAAGCGGGGCTATTGTGCTGTAGGCTTATCCACAACGATAAAATCATTGAATTTAAGGTCACCGAGTAAGACTTTTTTGCCTTTGGACTGCAAGTAGATGCTGTCAGTCTTCATTGGCTTCAAGTCTTTATAGATGTAGGATTGTCCCGTATAAGAATTATCATCAGCCGTTAGCACGTAGATGCTGTTGCCATGAAAATGCATCTTTTGGGCGACTTGATTGGTGCCGCTTTTAGTGTCAAAAGTCTTTTTCTTGCCATTGACGTAGAGCGCGGGTTGCGTGGCCTGGTATGTTAACCCATCTTGTTTCTCTTCACGATAGATTGTGCCGAGAATATAAACCTTGCCTTGACGTAAACCGGAGTCTCCTATAGTTAAATCTTTATCGACCCAATCCGTTCGGTTGTTGTGCCAGTACTTAAATCTGTGCTTGCCCTCATATAGTTCCCAATAGAGGATGAGCACGTCGTTATTCTCAATATCAAGGTCGGCCAAATGGTCTGGGTCAACATATAACTCGGGTAACGGGTATTCCTTGCCGTTGACCCACAGTTGATGATCAAAACCTGAGTGGTACTCAACGACAACATTAGGTTTACTGTTGGATGACGGACACAATCTGAGCCTTTTGAATGGGTCGTCTAACATTAGGCCGAGGTCGTAAAGCAAAGTGCCATTCTTGTGAATGCTGTAAAAGCGGGCGTATTCTGATGGCCAGTGGATGTCATCTGTGTACTTAGGTTCTCCTTCGAGCGTGTAGTATTCGCCATTGCCTGCAGCAAGTCCAGAGATGCGATTAATCGTGGTTGAATAGATGGTTGTACCGTTCTTAATGACAGAACTCTTATGGTTCAGCGTCGTGACGACAGCATACCAATCTTGACCGTCGGCTGCAAGCTGGTTGATTGTACTGCCTGGTTCAGCCTGATATATCATCTCACCATTCAGGTTGTAGATATAATCTTGTCCATTGTCGGTAATGGTGACAAATACATCAACATGAGCCGTATCGATGGAGCTTTCGGGTTCGTCGTTGCAGGCGGTGAGCGCCAGCAATGCGATCAAAAATGTGAAGAAGAGGTGATGTCTCATAATATTATAGATTATTTGAAGTTAAGATATTTCAGCATTACTCTCTTTTGAATTAACGCAGATTGATGTCTTTTTATTTCATGGCAATTAATAAAAGTGCGGTGTGTTAGTCAGGCGGAAAGAATAAAAACCAGGATTTGACAATTCATTCAAATCCTGGTTTTTACAATCTACTATGTTGGTAATATCAAAGGTGCAGCACGTAGTCGATGAGTGTTGTCACATCTGCAACGTTAATCTCTCCATTTTTGTCCAAATCGGCTGCATCAATGTAGATATCATTAGCTGTGCCCAGTATGTAGTCAATCGTCATGGCGATGTCACCGATGTCGATGAGTCCATCGTCGTTCACGTCACCACGCAGGGCATGGTCTCCAGTGGTGTTCTCCAGCTTGTTGTCCATCCATTGAAAACGCTCAGCGATAAATCTTCTCACATTCTGAACTTCGGCCTCATAACTGCCCCAAAGAACTGGATTTTGTTGAACGTAAGTATTCATGATGTCCCAGCGCATGAAATTTAATCTTTGAGATTGTTGAATCACTGTTTCAAGCGAGTCTAAATAGGCAATCAAGTTGTCTGCCGTGAGCCCTTTGTGACGAGCGTGGCGCCAAGTCTCTTTTAATTGTTGTTTTATCTCGTTGTCATAGTAAATTAATTGGTCCACAAAGACGAGCATGTTTCCAGTAGTACTACCCTTAGTGCGGTAAATGTAGTCTGTCAAACTGTTAACGGGATAAGTTCGCCTGTCGTTGTCGAAAGCGAGGTCAAAGTCCCATACAGGGCCGGTGTAGATGGTGTCATTGGAGCGCTGCTTGTACATATAGGTGCTCCAATAAGTGTCTGTGTTGCCTGATAACTCACCCACAAGAAAATGGCGCAAGAAGGAGTACATGTCGAGATACTTCTTCTTGTTTTGCTCCATCTTGTTGAAATGAGTTCTGATGTAGTTATATTGCTCAGTGGTGATTTCTTCTTCGTCTGGAGATTTGATGGTTACAGGATTGCCGCAGAACGAGATGAAATATGAGGCCTCTTCGGTCGCGTAGGCATCAATTTCAAACAGATAACCGCCGGTAAGCGCTTCTCCGCTGTTGTCCTCGGGAGACATCTCAGTGATGTTAACGCGATTCTTGTTGACCTCTATCTGATCGCAAAGTTGATAGCAACCCTTGTATTCTCCATTGAGCATCACATCAACAAGGGTGCAGAAAGGTGTGTAGGGCATCTTAAGTTGGCGGCTGATTTCAAAGGCAAGCATGTTGCGCACCAGTGTCTTGTCGCTGTAGTTGGGTATAAGGGTCCACTTTTTAGCTTTAGCGGGAGAGCCCAGAACCCTCTCTTTGCTGTCAAACTTAATTCGGTAAGGACGCTTGGGATACAGACGTGACGCATTGCCGCGCTCTTTGATTGTGCCGGGTCCTGTCAGAATCTCTGCGTGGCCGTCATCGCCCAGAACTGTCAATTGGGAAACAATCTGGGTCTCCTTGTCAAAGGGAATCACGCCGTCCAGGGTGTGGATGGTTACAGTGGGCAGATTGGTCAAGCGGTAATAATGCGAGTCATCGCCCTCACCGGGATGGCCGTAGAACTCAAGTTCGGCGATGAGGCATCGGGCTTCACTGGGTCCCACATAACGCACATATCGGAAACCCTTGCTGACATTCACGTCGGCATAGGACATCTGCTGGACATGGCATTCTGAATCAATCATGTAGAGAGGAACAGCATCCATGAAATCCTCGCTGTTGGCTCCTTCAAATATGCCCAGCATTAAACTCTGGGGACCATCAGCGGAATTGCGTGGCATGAAACCCACACGAGTGATGATATGTGGCTCACCCAAGTCAAGTCCCACCCAGGTATAGCTCTTCTCGTAAGAGGCGAAGTATGTGTTAGGGTTGCCATCAAAGGCTCTTGGCTTGCCGTTGATGACCGTGGAACTTGATCCCGTCACAAAGTTATAGGACAATTCGGTACCGATAATGGTTCCAGATAACTTTGAGTCAGCCATAGCCCCGAAAGTACATAAACAGCTCAATAGAATAATCAGTAAAGATCTCATAAATAGAATATTAAGAAATAAATGTGAACGATAATGCCTAAAACGCGTCTCTAATTTTGCCGCAAAGGTAATAATTTTTTATAGAACACCAATAATGCACAATATCAATTGGTTATGAATGAGAAATTTGCCATGCTGTGGTTGCTGCCCAGGCAATGGTGCTAATAGTGTGAAAAAAAGAAACCGCTTGGGGCGTTGAGCTCAAGCGGTTCCTATTCAGTCTTGTTTTAATTACTTCTTCATAGCGGGCATCACGGGACGTGCGGGCTTGGGGCTGTCGTCCAGACCTACGGTCTCGATGTCGAAAATCAGGGTCTCGTTGGGCTCGATGCCACGGTTGCCCTCGGGGCCGTAAGCCAGCTCACCGGGGATGACAACGGTAACCTTGCTGCCGGGCTTCATGAGCTGAATCATCTCAGCGAAGCCGGGGATGACTTGCTTGAGGTTGAAGGGAACGGGGTTGTCACCGCTCTTGTCAAACTCAGTGCCATCGATGTGGCGGCCAACGTAGTTCACCTTAACCACGTCGCTGTCGCTGAAGTTCTTGCCCTCGCCAGCGGCCAGCACCTTGTAGGCGATACCGCTCTTGGTGAAGGTGTAGCTCTTGTCACTCTTGATCTTGCTCATGTATTCCTCGCCTTTCTTCTTGTTGGCGATAGCCTTGGGTGACTGCTCCATGGTCTTCTTCAACAGGGGCTCAATCTTGCTCTGCAGGGCCATCATGTCTTCCTGACCCATGGGAGTGGCCTTCATCAGACCATCACGCAGGTGCTTCATGAACAGGCTCTTGTTCATGGGCATACCGCACTGCTGCTCGATACCCTGATAGAGTTGAGCAATCTGCATACCCAGTTGCAGACCTGCCATGAAATTCTTGCTGGTGTCTGCGTTGGCGATGTACTCGATACCCTTGAGGGCCTTCTCCATGTTGATGGTAGAGTCCATGCCGCGCAGCTGCTGGCCCATACCGGCGCCGTAGAGGTCACCAAATGCCATGCTCAAGGAGTCCATCGACTCGCTGCTGCCTGCAGCACCCTTGCTGTTGCAACCTACAAAACCAATGGTCAAAAGACCGGCTGCAGCAATTGCTAAAATCTTCTTCATAATAATAAAACCAGTTTTTTTGATAAATTGAATGTTGTTAAAAATATTTATTGATTTTTCTTGTTGACTTTAATCAGCTCCACGTCAAAGATGAGCGTCGAGTTGGGAAGGATGTCTTCACCGGCACCACGCTCGCCGTAAGCCAACTCGCTGGGGATGAACAGGCGGTACTTGGAGCCCTCGCTCATGAGCTGCAGACCCTCGGTCCAGCCGGGAATCACCTTGTCCAGGGGGAAGGTGGCGGGCTCGCCGCGCTCGACGCTGCTGTCAAACACGGTGCCATCGAGCAACTTGCCGGTGTAGTGTACGGTAACCTCGTCGGTGGGACCGGGCTTGGCACCCGTGCCTTCTTTCAGCACCATATACTGCAGGCCGCTTTCGGTTTGAACAACGCTGTCGTTCTTGGCATTCTTTTCCAGGAACTCACGTCCCACGGTCTTGTTGTCCTTGACCTGCGTGTCGTTATCGGGAGCGGTTTCCTCGGTGCTCGTGGTGTTCTCGGTGTTGCTGTTGCTGTTGTTGCAGCTTGTCATGCCAGCAAGCATCAGCGCTGCCATGGCAAAGGATAAAAACTTCTTCATTGTTGTCTATCAAGAGTTGTGATGTGTGATCGTTTAGTCACTGTTTACTTCTTCTCTACCTTGAGCAACTGCACGTCAAAGATCAGTGTCGAGTTGGGTTGGATGGGACCCGTGCCATGGGGGCCGTAGGCGAGGTTGGAGGGGATGAACAGCCTGTAGGCGGCACCCTCACGCATCAGTTGCAGACCCTCGACCCAGCCGGGGATGACCTGACCGACAGCGAAGGTGGCGGGCTCGCCGCGCTCAACGCTGCTGTCAAACACGGTGCCGTCGATCAGCTTGCCGGTATAGTGTACGGTAACCACGTCGTTGGGACCAGGCTGGAGGCCGTCACCCTCTTTCACGACCTGATATTGCAAGCCGCTCTCGGTGACCTTCACGCCCTCGACATCCTTGTTCTTCTCCAGGAACTCGCGACCCAGGCGCTCGTTCTGCTCTGCGCCCTGCTTCTCGAGGTTGGTGAAAAAGTCGGTGACAATCTGCTTGGCCTCGTCAAAGGTCATCTTCTGCTCTGCGCCTTCAAAGATGGCTCTCAGTCCGTCGGCGAAGTCGTTGATATCCAGTTTCTTGATGCCTGAGCCAATGAAGTTTCCACCCATGCTCAAGCCTAATGCGTAACTCAGTTTATCCATTGAAAAAAGTCTATTTTTTTGTATGAATTTTGCGACACTTCAACCATCGAAGCAGGGCTTCATGGTGTTCGGTTTGCGTGATTTTTGTAAAAAACGGTGCAAAGATAGTGATTTCCTTGATTAGGGTGCACGTTTTTAGAAAATTTTTACTATTTTTGCTTTCACATTATATAAAGAAAGCACTATTCAACCAAATAAACCAATGACTATGAGCAAGAAGAAATTAGTGATTTCATCGGGCGCTGGCATCAGTGCCGAGAGTGGTATCAAGACCTTTCGCGATGCCGATGGCTTGTGGGAAAACTATCCCGTGATGGATGTGGCGAGCCATGAGGGTTTCCTGCGTGATCCTGCCCTCATCCATAACTTCTACAACATGCTGCGCAAGAAATTGCAGGATGCCAAGCCCAATGCGGCACACGAGGGGCTGGTCGAGTTGGAAAAGGACTATGACGTGAGGGTGATTACCCAGAACGTGGACGACCTGCATGAGCGTGCAGGTAGTTCCAGTGTCTTGCACTTGCACGGCGAGTTGATGAAGGTGCGCTCGCTCAGGCATGAGGAACGCGAGTACACCTTGCCCTGCGACGAGTTGACCGACAAGGGGCTGGAGACCAGTGTGGACACGTTGGACCCCTACGGCGACCACGTGAGGCCCCACATCGTGTTCTTTGGCGAGGCGGTGCCCAACATGGAGGCTGCGGCACAACTGGCGCATGATGCCGACATCTTTGTCGTCATCGGCACCTCGCTCGTGGTTTATCCTGCGGCGGCGCTTATCCAGTATGTCAAGCGCGGAGTGCCCATCTATTACATCGACCCCAAGCCTGCCTCGGTGCCCAGTTGGGTCCATGACATCCCCAACCCCGCCACTCAAGGCGTTGCCGAGCTCATCAGCCTGCTCAGGCAGTGAGGTTTCAGGCAATAGGGTATTCACATCAAACGACGAGGGGCAATTTTCTCAGAAATTGTCCCTCGTTGATGTTGGTGATGTTGTCGTTAGTTGTGTGAAGAAGGATTCAGTCCTTGAACTTGATGATGGTGTCCTCGCCAGCCCGCAGCTCAACAACGTCCTGGAAGAGCAAGCGCTCGTTCTTCTGTCGGATCATCACTCGGCGCGTGCCTTGCTGGGCTCCGTAGCGCATTCCCTTGACCTCTCCGTCCACAATCTCGGCGGTCGAGGCGAGGAACGTCTTGTCGAGGCCAGAAATGTTGACCCACAGGTCGTCATATTGCTTGCCCGATTCGCTGACAAACACGAGGAAGCCGAAAGTGTCGGTCGAGGCGTAGTCCTTGGCCAACTTGTAGCTGTCGCCATTGCATCCGCCCAACAATAGGCAGATGGCAATCATCAGCAGGCTCAGGCACTTTTTCATCGTTAGTGGAAATACCGAACGGTCAACACCTTATTTCTTGATGCCGAACTTGATGCGCAGCTTCTCGATCATGTCAACGGTCATGCCGTCGAGGTCATACTCGGGCTTCCAGTCCCATTCCATGCGGGCGCAGGTGTCGTCCAGCTTGTTGGGCCAGCTGTCGGCGATGCTTTGGCGCAGCGGGTCAACTTCATAGACCATCTCAAACTCGGGGATGTATTCCTTGATCTTGTGATAGATGACCTCGGGGTCGAAGCTCATCGAGGCGATGTTGAACGAGTTGCGGTGAATCAGGCGGCTCGGGTCGGCCTCCATGATCTCGATGGCAGCGCGCAGGGCGTCAGGCATGTACATCATGTCCATCAGCGTGCCGGCAGCGATGGGGCAGACAAACTTCTTGCCCTGCACGGCACTGTAATAGATGTCCACGGCATAATCGGTGGTGCCGCCGCCCGGAGGGGTGACGTAGCTGATCAGACCGGGGAAGCGCACCGAACGTGTGTCAACGCCGAACTTCAACGCGTAGTAGTTGCTCAGCAATTCACCGGTGACCTTGGTCACGCCGTACATCGTGCGGGGCTGTTGGATGGTGTCCTGAGGGGTGCCGTCCTTGGGCGCATTGGGGCCGAAGGAACCGATGCTGCTGGGGGTGAAAACGGCGCATTTTTTCTCGCGCGACACTTCCAGCACGTTCATCAGTCCGTCGATACCGATGTGCCATGCCAGTTGGGGCTTGTTCTCGGCAACGGCGCTCAGCAGAGCTGCCAGGTTGTAGATGGTGTCGATGTTGTACTTGTCAACAACGGCGCCAATCTGTGCGGCATTGGTGATATCAACGATTTCCGAGGGACCACTCTCAGCGAGTTCGCCCTTAGGCTCGGCACCAGGGATATAGCCAGCAACGACATTCCCTGTGTAGATGCCTCTCAACTTCATTGTCAGCTCCGAACCGATTTGTCCTGTCGAGCCGATGATAAGGATATTTTTCATTGTAGTCTCTAAATTTTATGTTCAGGTTTATGCTTTCTAATCAAGCCACAAAAATACACAATATTATTAAAAACAGTGCAAGCCGAGCGCAAAAAAGTTCAGTTTTTTTCTGCGAGGCTTCTATGTCATCAATGGGATAGCCCGATTGATGGCATTTTTAGGCTCCAGATGTGGCAATTACTGTTCTACCTTGAAGTCGCTTAACTGGGGACCGCCCTCACCCATGGTGACTGCCGCGCTGATGGTGGGCATGTCGTCATAGGTCAGCACCTTACCTACCACAAAATTCACGCCAGGGGTGACGAGAACCCTTATCGGCCCCTCGATGCTGTAGGCGATCTGTTCGCCGATGTAGATGGCGTCGTCCATAAATCCGCCCATGTCGTCGATGTGGTTGGTCACGGTGGTCATCGGTTTGCCATTGACATAGAACGTGATGTCTTGTCCGTCGATGCTGTAGGTCAGCACTTTGCGCCAGGCTTCCTGCATCTCGTAGGGTTCGATGGAGTTGGTGATGCTGGCATAGCCGTCGTCACCAAAGTTCAGCATATAGACGCGCTCGACGTTGACGCCCGTGCCCTCGATGGCTCCCGCGGCAATAAGTAATTCGCCAGTAGCGGAGTCATAGTGTGCCCGCGGCATCCTACCGTGCAGCATGTTAGGCATGGCGGTCTTCACGTCGCCCTTGGCAATGACCATGCCGTAGCCCTCGCTGGAAATCGTATCCGAGCATTTCAGCAGGCTCCACACGCTCACGCCGTTTTTCTTGTCTTCCATGAGCGTCTCATAGCGATCGTCGATGTTCACCCGCTTCATCAGGTCTTGCACCGCCTTGGGTGCGTCGCCATTTGCAACGGCTTCTTCCATCGTTCCGTTCACGGGGCTTTGTGGGGTGCCCTTGCAACCCGTCATCGTGCCGCACATGACCATCACGGCGGCAAGCATCAGCCATAGTTTCATCTCTTTCATCGTTATTTTATTGACATGATAGGTTAATTACTTTGCAAAGGTAGTTGTTTTTTCTTCGGTTGTTATGAAAAAATGAGATTTTTCATGCGTTGAGACTCGCCTTGGTAACGGAAAACTTCAACGAAATCGATTTAGATTTTTGGTTTTTCTCAGTTGTGCTAATATATTGAATTACTGATAAATAGTTTTAATATTAGTTTAGATTTTTTCTTTGATATAGATATGAAGAATAAATTATATGTACTTTTGTGAAAAATCAACAACTATTAATGTGATGACCAAAATGAAACGATTCTTATCAATTTCCGTCTTGATGATGGTGGTATTGCTCGTTCAGGCTGCAGTCTATGAGCCCTCGTTGACGAGCGATAGCGAAGTATGTGTGTTCTTTGAAGCCAACAGTTCGGTCAATGGCGCTCCCAACATCTGGGCATGGGAGGGTAACACCGACGGACGTAGCTATGTGGGTACCGATTGGCCTGGACCGGAAATGACCTACATGGGCGATACCCAAAGTGGCAACAAAATCTACAAATGGACCTATACAGGCACGTTGGCAACCCCAACGGGACTGATTTTCACTTGGAATGACCAAAGTGGCCGAGTTGACGGCACTTTTACCAATCATGGTTACTATGTGATGGGTCAATTAAGCGAGGTGATTGGCGGGTTCGAGAGTAACTATGTGCCCAACCAGAATGTCATCTACCAGCTGGACCTGTACAATTTCACCAGCGCGGGAACCCTTGCCGCTGCCCAGCAGCGTCTGGACTACCTCAAGGACCTGGGTATCGACATTATCTGGCTCATGCCCATTCATCCCCGTGGCGTGCAGGGTCGCATCGGTTCGCTGGGCAGCCCCTACGCACCGCGTGACTATTATGCTGTGAATAGTGACTTTGGCACCATGTCCGACCTGCAGGCGTTTGTCGCAGCCGCCCATCAGCGCGGTATGCAGGTGTGGCTCGACTGGGTCGCCAACCACACCGCCAAGGACAACGTGTGGATTACCCAGCACCGCAACTACTATAACTCCACGCTCACCAGCCCCAACGGCTATGGCGACGTCTATCAGCTCGACTACAGCAAGGAGGCTACCCAGGTGGCGATGATTGAGGCGATGGAATACTGGGTGGATCAGGCCGACATCGACGGTTTCCGCTGCGACTACGTCAGCAGCAACACCATCCCGACGAGTTTCTGGACCCGCTGCATCAGTGAGTTGAAGAGTTTCAAGCCCGGCAAGAACGTCACCATGCTGGGCGAGGGCGACATGGCCAACAGCGTACAGCGCCTGCTCGAGTGCGGCTGGGACTATGACTACGCCTGGGGCTTCCAGTCGTCGCTGGTCAACAACAAGAACAACCCGTCGGGTGTGCTCTCGCAATGCCGCAACCTGGTGGGCGACATGCGTTTCATCGACATGAGCCGCATGGTCTATCTCACTAACCACGACCAGAACTACAGTAGCTCGATGAACACGCAGTATGGCGGCAACGTCTATGCCTTCACCGTGCTCACGTTCACTCTCTACGGTATGCCGATGCTTTACAACGGCCAGGAGACGGGTTACCTGTTGTCGCGCAAGCTGGACTACTTCAACCGCACGCCCATCAACTGGAACAGTGTTGACAACAAGATGCTCAACACCGTCAAGGCGTTGACGGCCCTCAAGCACAGCTGCGACGCCCTTATCGACAACGGCAACCGTGCCCTCGAGGTGAACTTCCACAACACGGGCAACAACAACCTCGTGGCCTATACCCGCAGCCACAATGACCAGAAGTGTCTGGTGGTGCTCAATTTGGGCAGTTCTCAAGTGAGCAGTGTGGTGTCGGGCATTGATGCGGGTGAATGGAAACTGGCGATTGATGTCAATAACATCTCCCAGGGCCTGACCTCGGAGCCCGTGCAGCTCAACGCCACGCAGAGCTTCACCATTCCCGCCGGCGGCTTCAAGGTCTATGTCAAGGGAGAACCCCATTCCGACTATTTTGTGGGTGACGTGAACGGCGATGGCAGTGTGAATATCGTCGATGTATCCCTCGTGGTTGACATCATTCTGGGAACCGATGTCGCTGACGACGTGTACGCACGTGCCGACGTCAATGGCGACCACTCGGTGAATATCGTCGATATCTCCGATATCATTGAAATCATCATTTCCCATTAATAAAAATACTTATAGATGATGCTCAGGGTTTTGACTCTCAGGTGCCTCATGGCGTTACTGCTGCTTGCCTGCACGGTGGGCGGCGTGAGGGCTTCGTCGGGTGACAAGTTCGCCCGCTTGGACAGCTTGATTGCCGCTCAGCCGCAGCTTGTGGCCGACAAGGAAAAGCGGCTGGCGACGATGAAGCAGCAGCTTGGCAAGGCTCAAACCCCTCAAGAGCGCTATGGGGTTCTCAAAGCCCTGTATGAGCAGTATTCCGCTTATCAGTATGACTCGGCCTATGCCTACGTGGCACAGTGCATTCGGCTGGCCGAGTCGATGGGCGACGTCAGACTGCTGAACGAGTCACGGCTTAACCTGGCACACATTCTCTCGACCGCCTGCCTGATGGAGAGGGCGCAACAGACGCTCAACCTGATTGATACCGCTCACTTGGCACCAACGCAATTGCTGCAGTACCGCCGAACGCAGACTGACCTCTACATCTATCAGGCTGAATATGTGCAAGGTACCCAGTATTCCCCTATCTATATCGACAAATTGATTGAAATGCGCCGCGGTATCAAGGCGATGGACTTGCCGCACGACGACGTGAGCTACCTGGTCACTATTGCCGAATGTGAGGCCGACGCGCAGCGGTATGACAGCGCCATTGCCATGCTCGACAGCCTGATGCGCCATTACGGCAGTGGCGATCGCCTGTATTCAATCATCACGAGCATGATGTCCTTCTATTACTCCCAGAAGGGTGACAAGGAGGCACAGATGCGCTATCTCATCCTCAGCGCTGAGAGTGACCTGGAAGGCTGCATACGCGAGAACACGTCGCTCAGGACGATTGCCGACCTGCTGTTTGACGAAGGGGATATCGACCGCGCCTACCGCTATATGCGCGTGGCGGTGGATGATGCCAACTTCTATGGTACGCGCCTGCGCAACATCCAGTCGTCGCGCATCGTGCCCAAAATCCTGAATGCTTATCAGACCAAACAGGACCGCAACCACCGCAACATGATGTGGCTGCTGGGCATCATCTCGGTCATTGCGGTGATGCTTGTGGTGGGCGTCTTCGCTATCTATCAACTGTTGAAGCGCTACCGCCGCCTGAATGAGCAGAAGAAGGCCATCAACGAGCAACTGCGGCAGGTCAATGCCCAACTGGGCGACACCGTGGAGCAGTTGCATGAGAGCAACGGTCTGTTGCGTGAACGCGAGAAGTTGAAAGAAGAGTATATCGCCCGATTCTTGACCCTGTCGAGCCGTTTTATCGACCGTGGCGAGGAGCAGCGCAAGGCATTGTACCGCCTGCACCGCGACCGCAAGAGCGAGGACCTGGCGCGGGAACTCAAGAGCACTCACCTTGCCAACGAGAATGCCCAGCTCTTCTACGAGAACTTCGACAACGCCTTCCTCAACATCTACCCGACCTTTGTCGATGAGGTGAACAAACTGCTGCGCGATGACGGCAAGATTGAGGTCAGGCAGGGCAAGCGCCTCACCACCGAGTCGCGTGTGCTGGCCCTCATCCGTATCGGCATTACCGACAACCAGAGTATCGCCAACATCCTGCGCGCCAGCCTGACGACCATCTACACCTACCGTTCCAAGCTCAAGGCCCGTGCCATTGACAAGGACAACTTTGAGAACCGCGTCAAGGCCATCGATTGCTAACCAGTCTATCAGCGCGATGGCCAAAGGGTAATCAGGTGAGTTAAATCCTGGATTGTGCCCTTCGGAATTGAACGAAAAATGCGGCTCTGAGCCAATTGATAGCTTTAATAATCAGTTAGATTTTTGTTGGATGAATGGTTTTTGAATATACTGTAAATCAATATGTTGTGTTTGAATCAAAGTTTGATTTTTGTTTGAAGCCCTTTTGGGGGCCACGCGTACATAGTAAATTTGCGATGCTTAACCCATAGCCAACGATATTTACAATCCATATATTTTTTAAAAACACTATTAACAATGAAGAAATGTAAAACAGGAATGTTGCAACGCGCACTGCTGGTGTGCGCTGCACTGATGCTTGCCTTAGGCATTTCGGCGCAGACCCAGACCATCACTGGCCACGTTGTGGATGAAAACGGTGAGGATCTGATTGGTGCCAGCGTCTCGGTCAAGGGCACATCTAAGGGAAGCGTTACCGACTTTGATGGTCGATTCACCATCGAGAACGCTCCGAGTAACGGAACCCTGGTTTTCTCTTACATCGGTTATGAGACCCAGGAAGTAGCCATCAATGGCAAGACCAACTTTGAAATCATCCTTGTCGAGGAGCGTTCGCAACTCAACGAGGTGGTGGTTGTGGGTTACGGCTCACTGGCCAAGAAGGAGATTTCGAGTTCGGTGGTTCAAATCGACAAGAAGCAGTTCAACCAGGGTGTCGCCAGTGACCCCCTCGCCCTCGTGGCAGGTAAGGTGGCAGGTCTGAACGTGAGCACTGCTGCTGCCGCCAACCCCAACTCGATGACCGACTTCCAGGTGCGTGGTGCCGGTTCGCTCACCGCGTCCAACGGCCCGCTCATCGTCATCGACGGTATCGCCGGTGGTGACCTGCGCAACATCGCCACCCAGGACGTTGAGAGCATCACCGTCCTCAAGGATGCCGGTTCGGCAGCTATCTATGGTACGCGTGGTGCCAACGGTGTCATCCTCGTGACCACCAAGAAGGGTGCTGGCGCTCCCGGTGTGACCACGGTGACCTATGACAGCTATATCGCTGGTAACTTTGCCAAGCCCAAGCCCCGCATCCTGACGACCGACGAGTTCCGTCGTTCACGCCGCGGACAGGACTATGGCGGTGACACCAACTGGTGGGACGAGATTACCCGCCCTGTCGCCTACAACCTGAACCAGTACCTGTCGATCGACAGCTCGACCAAGAACGGCTACTTTGGCGCTTCGGTCAACTACAAGCGCGGTAACGGTCTTGACATCGTGTCGGGCCGTGAGGAGTATGGTGCCCGCTTTGTGGGCGAGCAGCGTGTGCTGGACAATTTCTTGCAGTTCAACGCTTCGCTCTCGGGCCGCAAGGTGCATGAGAAATGGGGCAACGACGGCCTGTTTGACACGGCGCTGACGATGAACCCCACCATCCCCATATTCAACGAGGACGGCAGCTATTACCAGCCCAACAGCCCCACCGATATCCACAACCCGGTGAACGACTTGAAGAACAATGTGAGCAACGGTGACCGCATCTACCTGCTGGGTAACGGAGACGTTAAGGTCAACCTCATCCGTAGCGACCATCACCTGCTGAACACGTCGTTGAGCTACGCCTTGCAGTACAATGACCTGAAGTCCAACTTCTACACCCCCAGCACCTCGAGCGAGAGCTACTGGAACGGTTATGCAGGTCGCGCCAACATCAATTACCAGAAGTGGTGGACCAATCGCCTGGAGTGGTTGGGCAATTACACCCTCACCCTCGATGACCATCAGCTCAAAGCTGTGGTGGGCTACTCATGGGAGCGCACCCGCTGGGAACAGAGTGGCAACGAGAACATGGGCTTTGTGTATGACAGCATGATCTATCATGGCATTGCCAACGGTACCTACCTGCGCGACGGCAAGGCCAACATGTGGGCCGGCTCGTCCGAATCGACCCTCATCGGTTTCTTTGGCCGTTTGAACTATAACTACAGGGATATGCTCTTCGCCTCAGCATCGATGCGTCATGAGGGCAGCACCAAGTTCGGTGCCAACAAGAAGTGGGGTAACTTCCCCTCAGCTTCTCTGGCTTGGGAAATCACCCGCACGCCCTTTGCCGAAGGACTTTCCCACACCTTCCAGAGCTTGAAGCCCCGTATCTCCTATGGTGTGACGGGCCGCAGTGACTTCAACGCCTACCAGTCGCTCTCGACCTACAGCGGCTATGGTGCCTACTACATCGACGGCGAGTGGATCAGCGGCTATGCCCCCTCGGTGAATGCTAACCCCGACCTGGCTTGGGAGAAATCTACGGCCTTCAACGTCGGTGTTGACTTCGTCGCCCTTGCCAGCCGCCTGCGCGGTAGCGTCGAGTACTATGACCGCCGCTCACAGGACCTGCTCTATAACTACACCGCCCCGCAGCCCCCGTTCATCTACAACTCGATTCTCGTGAACGTGGGTACCACCAAGAATACCGGTGTTGAGGTTGTGCTCGACTATGACGTGCTGGCCAATACCGCTGTCAAGTGGACCACGGGCATCAACTGGAGCACGGGCAAGACCAAGCTCACCAAACTCTCGAGCGACGTCTATCAGATGAGTTATCTGGACCTCTACCGCAAGCCCGGCGTGGGAACGAGTGAATACTTCTTCCGCGTCGAGGAGGGTGGTCTGATTGGCCAGTATTACGGCTTTGAGCATGCCGGTATCGACGAGAACGGCCTGTTCATGGTTTATGACAACGACGGCAATGCCGTGCCCGCCGCACAGGCTGACCCCTCTTGGAAGCGCAACATCGGCAACGGTGCTCCCAAGCACTTCCTGTCATGGACTAACACTTTCACCTGGAAGAATTGGGACCTGAGCATGCTGATGCGTGGTGCCTTTGGCTACAAGATCTTCAACATGCGCCGCTATGGTATGGGCCTCAAGGGCTGTGGTACCGACAACGTGCTTGCCGACGCCTACACCGACTATGCTGACGTGAACGCCGGCGGTAGCATCATCTCGAGCTATTTCCTCGAGAAAGGTGACCACTTCAAGCTCGACAACGTGACCCTGGGTTACACCTTCTTGCCCAAGAAGCGCAACCTGCTCGAGAGCCTGCGCGTCTATCTGTCGGCCAAGAACCTGTTCACTCTCACCAGCTACAAGGGCAACGATCCCTCGATTGTCACTTCGACAGGTATCACCCCGGGTATCGACTCCAACAGTGCCTATCCTCAGGCCTTCCAGTTCACCCTTGGCGTGACCGTTCGTTTCCACTAATCAATTAATCGACCAATGATTATGAAAGATTTAAAATATATCATCATAGCACTTGCAGTGAGCGTGTTAGGTCTGGCTTCATGTACCGACCTGGATGAGAAGGTCAACGACCGCATCGACGCCACCGTGTATTACCAGAGCGAAGCCAGTGTCAAGGGTGCCGTAGCCGCTATCTACAACCAGACGTCTTCGACCCTTGCCGGCGAGAATTTCTTCCACTTGAGCGAGTATCCCAGCGACCAGATCACCTGGCGCGTGTGGAACGGCGGCCAGTGGGGTTGGGATGAGGCCATGAAGACGGTGCTCTCGTGGCACAACTGGAACAGTGAGTCCACCATTATCCAAAATGCCTGGTCGGGCGCATGGACTGCCGTGGGCCTTGCCAACCTGCTGCTGAATGACCTGGAAAGCCTTAACGCTGCCGACCTGGGCATGGCTCAGGAAAAACTCAACCAGTATGTCGCCGAGGTGCGCACCATCCGCGCCTGGAACTATTACTGCCTGTTTGAGCTGTGGGGTGGCGCTCTTCCCTTGAACATCAAGTCGGGCAGTGAGGTGCCCGGTACCGCTGATGCCGATTGGGACACCTCGTGCAGAAAAATCTATGATTTCATCGCACAGGAGCTTGACGAGACCTATATGCAACTCGCTCGCGAGGACGGCAGCCGCAGCACCGTTAACCGTGCCAACCAGGCGATGAACCGCCTGCTGAAGGCCCGTCTGCTGCTCAATGCCGAGGTCTTCATCAATGAGGCCCACTATGACGAGTGCGAGGCCCTGTCCAAGCAGATCATCAACGGCGACTTCGGTACTTACCGTCTGGCCGACAACTACCGTGACCTGTACAGCATCGACAACGTGAAGTGCCCCGAGGTGATCTTCGCTCTCGCTGCCGAGGACGGTCAGGGTGCCGCCAACGCCATCAGCAACGTGCGCACCATGGTGGGCATGTGGTATGGCTATGCCGACTACTTCGGACAGTCCTATGACGGCATCGGTGCCTGGAACTGCGTTTGCCTCGTGCCCAGCTACGACAACTCGGGTACGGTATTGCCCACGGGTGGTACCGAGGGCGCCACGTGCTTCCTGGACGCTCCCTACAACGATAAGTTGGGTGCCCCCTACGAGCGCTTTGACGACCGCGACATCCGCAAGCAGAATTATGTATATAATGTGACGACCAAGACCCACGGACCCGGTATGTTCCTCAAGGGCCTGATGCGCGCCAACTTCGGCACGGGTGATGTCCTCAAGGCCGATGCCGACCGCGATGGTCAGGATCTGGTCTATGTGGATCAGGTGGGTACCTTCCTGAACCAGGGCCGCAACCTCGAGACCGTGATGAGCCCCCGCTGGGGTGAGACCAACTCGGGTGTGCGTCTGGTGAAGTATCCCCTCTATCCCAACGACGATGCCGGTGGCTTCAAGTCGATTGACGATGTGCAGTTCCGTCTTGCTGAGGCCTATTACAACGTGGCCGAGTGTGAGATGCGCAAGGGCAACAGCGGCGAGGCCCGCAACTATGTTGACGCTGTGCGTCAGCGCTACTTTACCGCTGCCAACCGCGCCAGCGCCCTCTCGATTCCCGGACCTGGCTTCTCAAGCTTTGACATGGACTGGATGTTGAGCGAGTGGGGTAAGGAATATCTGGGCGAGGGCAACCGTCGCCGCACCGACCTGCGCCGCTTCAACAAGTTCACCCAGGGCACCTGGTGGTTCTGGGGCCGTGCTACCGAGGCTGGCATCGACCTGCCCGCTCAGCGCAATACCAAGTATGAGTGGTATCCGCTGCCGCAGTCGGCATTGACCGTTAATCCTGGTCTCATCCAGAATCCCAATTATTAATCGTAACTACAAATAAAAGACAACGATATGAAAACAAGGAATATATATAGTCTGATTGTGGTGCTGCTGGCCGCCTTGACAGTGATGACCAGTTGCTCCAAGGACGAGGATATCGTTTTTGACCACGAGCGTCAGCAGTTCGAGACGCGTGCCGACCGCATCCTGCTCGAGTTCATCGCCCCCTATGGCACGGCTGTGGATGAGGAGATCTACATCATGGGTGCCTTTAACGGCGACAGTGCGTCGATGCGCAAGGAAGAGTGGAAGCTCATGAAGGCCCCTGGCAGTGATATCAAGTGGGGCATCTATCTTGATCCCGCTACCTTTGTGTCGGGCAAGACGCTTGCCGACGGTTTCCGCTTCTACAGCGCTACCCAAGGCACCGAGTTCACCGTCAAGGGTGAAATGGCCAACCACACCGACAATCCTGGTGTGGGCACCTTTACCAACGTGTGGGGTGAGCGCTGGGAGAGCTACTATTGGAGCGGTGACGGCCCCGAGATTGAGCATGACGGCTATGTGGTCTATGTGATTGACGAGACAGGATGGGCTAACCTGAACCTGTACATGTGGGGCGACGTCAACGACCTGAACGGTGGTTGGCCCGGCATGACGCCTACTGGCAAGCAGAAGATTGGTGGCACCGAGTACACCTACTTCGACATGGGCGCTGCCAACACGGGTCTGAACGAGAACCTCATCTTCAACAACGGTGAGGGCAGCCAGCTGGCCGACTTCAACTTCACCATCGACCGCGACCTCTATCTGCGCGTCACCGCGAGTGGCGTCGAGGAGATGGTCGAGCCTGTGGTTGTGGAGCATGACGGCTATGCCGTGTTCATCGTCAACAAGACGGGTTGGGACGAGATTGCCCTGTACATGTGGGGTGACGTGAACGACCTGAACGGCGGTTGGCCGGGTATGCTGCCCACGGGCGAGCAGACCATCAAGGGTGTGACCTACACCTACTTTGACATGGGCGCTGCCAACACCGGCTTGGCCGAGAACCTCATCTTTAACAACAACGGTGCAGGCAATCAGTTGGCCGACTATGCTTACACCATCGACCATGACGTCTATCTGGAGGTGACCTCAAGCGGTGTGACCGAGATTGATCCCAACAACTACACCGGTGGTGATACCCCCGAGCCCCAGCCTAGCGGCCTGCATTACATCTACGTCGATAATCAGTCGGGTTGGGATGCCATCTCGCTGTATGCTTGGGGCGACAAGGAGTTCTTCGGCAACTGGCCTGGTGTTGCTCCCACGGGTAGCAAGACCGTTGACGGTGTGGACTATATCTACTGGGAATTCACCAGCGCTGGCGAGACCGAGCATCTCATCTTCAACAACAGCGGTGGCGGCATGCAGACGCCCGACTTTGACGTCGTTCTGGACCGTGACTACTTCCTCACGGTGACAGCTGAAGGCGTGACACCCAAGTAAATCCTATTACCCCATGTCAGGGCAGAGCGTCTTACCTGCTTCTGTGGCTCTGCCCTGACGGATATGAATGGGGGGTAAAAACTATCACAATGCCCCCCATTTTTTATAAGGAATTCAGATTTATGGGCAAATTGTGGTGCTGATTGAAGAATAAGCAGTATATTTGCATTTGTAAATTTTGAATTAACAAATGAAACTGGAAATGATATGAGAAGGACACTATTTTTTGCTTTAATATGCCTGCTCGTCAATGTGTTGGCTGTTGCAAAGGACGTGACTGTTACCTCGCCCGACGGGGCGCTGACGGTGACCGTGGGCGTGGACGGCGGCAAGGCCTGGTATCAGGTGATGCGAGGTGGTGAGACCGTCATTGGCCGCTCGGCACTGGGCCTTGTGCTCAACGATGGCGACCTGAAGGACAACTTCAAGATGGGCAAAGTGGCCCGCACGAGCCTTGACGAGACCTGGAGCCAGCCTTGGGGCGAGGACGCCCAGGTGCGCAATCATTACAACGAGCTGAGGGTGACCTTACAGGAGAAGGGCGGCATGAAGCGTCAGTTGGGCGTGGTGTTCCGCGCTTTTGACGACGGCATCGCCTTCCGCTACGAGTACCCGCGTCAGCGGGGCCTGCAGGACTTCGTCATCATGGACGAGGCGACCGAGTTTGCCCTGCCCAGCGACGCACAGGCGTGGTCGATACCCGCTCTGACGGCCTACTACGAGGGCATATACACCTGCGAGCCCTTGAGCAAGAAGGGCAAGATGTCGGGCCCTGTAGCCCTCGAGGTCAATCCGTCGCTCTACATGGCGATCATGGATGCCAACCTCACCGACTACACGACGATGAATTTCGCTCCCCAGGGGACGACACTCAAGGTGGACCTTGTGCCCTGGCAAAACGGCGACAAAGTGAGGGTGGGGGACACCCGCGTCTCGCCGTGGCGTGCCGTCATCATCGGTCGCAAGGCTGCCGATATCCTGCTCTCGCGCATGGCCTTGAACCTCAACGACCCGTGCAAGATTGAGGATACCTCATGGATTAAGCCGACCAAGTACGTCGGCATCTGGTGGGCATTGCAGAAACAGAACTGGACCTGGTCCCAGGGCGAACGCCACGGTGCCACTACCGCCAACACCAAGCGCTACATCGACTTTGCCGCGCGTCACGGCTTGGGCGGTGTGCTGGTCGAGGGTTGGAACTATGGCTGGGACACCGACTGGACCAAGCACGGTGACGGCTTCAGTTTTACACGTGCCTATCCCGACTATGACTTGAAGGGACTGTGCCGTTATGCTGCCGAACGCGGTGTGCGCATCATCGCCCATAACGAGACCGGTGGCGCGGCTCAGAACTACGAGAATCAGCTCGAGGATGCTTACAAGCTGTACGAATCGCTAGGCATCAACACGGTCAAGACAGGATATGTCAATTCCCACTTCTACAACGGCGAATTGCAGCATTCACAGTGGGGAGTGCAACACTTCCGCAAGGTCATCGAGACCGCAGCACGTTACCACCTGATGATTGTCAACCACGAGGGCGCCATGCCCAGCGGCATCCAGCGCACGTGGCCCAACCTCATCGCCACCGAGAGCATGCGCGGTCAGGAGTACAACGCGTTTGACCGCCGTGGCGGCAATCCGCCTTACCACGAGTGCATCCTGCCGTTCACGCGCGGATTGGGTGGTCCGATGGACTTCACGCCTGGCATCTTTGAATACCGCAACGATGCGGTGCCTGGCACACGCCCGCAGAACACGCTGGCCCATCAGCTGGCCGAGTACATCGTCATCTACAGCCCGGGACACATGGCAGCCGACCTGATTGAGAACTACGAGCACCAGCCGGCCTTCAAGTTCATCGAGGACGTCCCCACCAACTGGGAGCGCACCCTCGTGCCCCATGCCGCGATGGGCAGGTATGTGACCTATGCCCGTCAAGAGCGTGGCACCGACAACTGGTACATCGGCAGTGTGACCGACGCCGAGGCCCGCGACCTGGATTTGGCGCTGGACTTCCTTGCCGACGGCCGTTTCATGGCCATCATCTATGAGGACGGTCCTGATGCCGATTACCGCACTAATCCTTATCCGATGACGATCCGTCGCCTGGATGTGGACAACACCAGCGTTCTGCATCTTCACTTGGCGCCTGGTGGCGGTGCAGCCATCCAAATCATCAAGAATTAGGAGTTGATAGTTAGATATTACTGATTTCAAGCAGGCACATTCCACGCGAGACAGGTGGGTGTGCCTGCTTGTTTTTATCCTCGAACGGAGGGGCTTTTGCTTGAGGAAACCTTTAAAAATGGCTGTTTTTAAGAGCTGGAGGGCGTGTGGAACGGTCTGAATTTGTTAAAACGGGATTGTTAAATCCTGTTGTATTTAACATTTTGATTTTTTACTTACCATGATGGGCCGGAATGGGCAAAAACAGATTTAACCTATTATCTTTTAGTAGTTTGGCGCACAGATGAGTATTTTATTTATTATATATTTTCAAAATAATGCTGTTTTTGACAAATAGATAGAAAATGCCGCCATATAGTTAAAGTGTTCCATTCGTTTTGCCCAATTCACATTTTTGGGCTAATTTTGCATACTTGTAATTTATTGATTGCGTCCAAAGAAGAACACCAGTCGATAGCTTACAGTAACTGATAGTAAAAACACATTTTTAACTAATTGTATTATTAATAAACATCATTTTTATGAAAAAAGTTTTTCTATTACTTATTGCGACGTGCCTGATGGCACTCTCGGCCTATGCCGACCGCACAATTAGCGGGCATGTGTTAGATGCAGCCAACGGTGATCCCCTCATCGGAGCCACCATTCAGGCTGTTGGGGCAGCCAAGGGTACTGCCACCGATTTCAATGGTGCTTTCACCATCGTGTTGCCTGACAATGTCAAGGCTGTGAACGTTTCCTACGTGGGCTATGAGGCCCAGCAGGCAGCTGTACAGGATGGCATGGTTGTCAGACTGAAAGCTAACGACCAGACGCTGAGCGAGGTCGTTGTTACCGGTTATGGTTCGGTTAAGCGTGCCGCCTTTACTGGTGCCGCCTCGACGCTCGACGGTTCGGTGCTTGAGAAGAAGGCTGACGTTAACTTTGTGAAGGCCCTCGAGGGTTCGGTTACCGGTGTTCAGATGAACAACTCGACCAGCATGCCCGGTACCTGGAGCTCCATCTACGTGCGTGGCCGCGGTTCGCTCAACTCGGGTACCCAGCCGCTGTATGTAGTCGATGGTATCCCCGTGAACTCTGATGCTGATGCCATGAGCTCTACCTACAACAACCAGATGGACCCCATGGCCTCGATCAACCCCAACGACATTGAGAGTGTCACGGTGCTGAAGGATGCTGCCGCTACTGCCATCTATGGTTCGCGTGCCGGTAATGGTGTGATTGTCATCACCACCAAGCAGGGTAAGCAGGGCAAGCACAACATCAATCTCGACATCAAGCAGGGTTTTGTGACCGTGGGCAACAACAACATGAAGTTTGCCAATGCTGAGCAGACCATGGAATTGTTAGCTAGCGGTACCGCCGCTGTCAATGGCGAAACCCCCGAGTACTGGCGTGACTACTGGACCGAGTATTGGGAGTGGGACGGCAAGTCGAGCTATGACTGGATTGACAAGGTGACTCGCAAGGGCTACTATCAGGACTATAACCTGAGCGTGAGCGGCCAGACCGGTAGCACCAGCTACTATGTGAGCGGCGGCTACCTGAGCTCTGAGGGTCTGGTGATTGGTTCGGACTTCAAGCGCTATAGCGGCCGTGCCAACGTCAACAGCAAGTTCAAAGCCTTCACTTTCGGTACCACGGCATCCTACTCGTTTGCTGTGAAGAACGGTTTCTCGCAGAGCACTAGCGGTTCGATGTCCAGCCCCATTGTTGCTGCTGTATCGTCGATGCGTCCCTTCCTCCCGTTCTATAACGAGGATGGCACCTATGCCAACGTTGATATGTACAACCCCCTCGCTTTGCAAGACAGCAAGCTGGGTGACATGAACGAGAACAAGACCACGACCATCAACCTGACCCCGTACCTGCGCGTAGATTTCGGCAAGGGTATCTATTTCAAGACCACCCTCGGTGTGAACATCTACAACCTGCGTCAGTATGACTACTGGAGTGCAGTTTACAACCCCCAGGGTATGGACTACCCCGGCCTCGGTCAGCAGTACAACTCTGAGACCAAGACCATCACCTGGACCAACCTGCTGGGCTGGAACTACACCTTCAACGAGCTCCACAACCTCGGCTTGATGCTGGGTCAGGAGAGCGTACGCAAGGATTACTGGTATGACTACTACAGTGGTTATGACTTCCCGTTTGCCGACTCCGGCATGCGCGACATGTCCACCTGCGGTGCCTGGAACGACTCTGAGTACAACAAGAGCGAGGCTCGCATTGCTTCCTACTTCCTGGATGCACACTATGATTTCGACAACAGGTACTACGCTTCGTTTGCCTTCCGTCACGACGGTTCGTCGGTATTCGGTGCTGACAAGCGCTGGGGTAACTTCTGGTCGGTAGGTGCCAAGTGGCGCTTCACTGCCGAGCCCTTCTGGAAAGAGAACAACGTCCTGACCAATGGTATGCTGCGTGTATCTTACGGTACCGTGGGTAACCAGGATATCGGTTGGTATGCAGCCCGCGGTTTCTACACTGCCGGTAGCAACTACCATGGCACCTCGGGTATGGTTCCCGGTTCGATCAGCAACCGCAACCTGACTTGGGAGACCTCTAACAAGTTTGACGTTGGTGTTGACCTGTCATTCATCCACCGTCTGCACTTGACCCTCGACTTCTATAACGAAGTAACTACCGACATGCTGATGGAGGTGCCCCTGTCAAGGACTACGGGTATGACTTCTGTTATGCAGAACATCGGTAAGATGCGCAACCGCGGTGTCGAGGTCGGTATCAATGCCGGTATCATCAGCAACCGTGACATCAACTGGACGGCTTATGCCAACATGACCTTCAACCAGAACAGAGTGCTCGAGCTCGCAACCGACGAGCCTCTCGAGGGCGCCTGGAGCATCGTTGAGCCCGGTCACCCCGTTACCCAGTTCTACATGAAGGAGTGGGCCGGCGTTGACGCTACCAACGGTAAGCCGCTGTGGTACCTCAATGAGGAGGGTGATGAGACCACCAGCGACTACAATGCAGCTGCCAAGCGCTATGTAGGCGCTGCCGAGCCTAAGGTTCTCGGTGGTTTCGGTACTAACTTCCGCTGGAAGGGCTTTGATGCAAGCCTCGCCTTCAACTACCGTATGGGCGGCAAGGTGTTCGACACTGGCGCCAAGTTCACCGGTTGGGGTATGGCAGGTCGCACGCCTCTCGTAACCGTTGCTGAGAATTCTTGGACTCCCGAGAATCCCAATGCTAAGTATCCTCAGTTCCTCTATGGTGACCCCAACAAGTCAACCGAGCGTTCGACCCGTTTCTTGATGAGCGGCAACTATCTGAAGTTGAGCAATATCCAGATTGGTTACACGCTGCCCAGCCTGCTCACCAGCAAGGCTTATATGGAGAAGGTTCGCATCTATCTGTCGGCTGACAACCTGTACACCTGGACCGCTAAGGACTTCGTAGGTTACAATCCCGAGACCTTCGCCAGTGGTCAGATCGCATGGCAGTATCCCGCCAACACCACGCTGATGGCTGGTCTCCAAGTTACCTTCTAATCTTAATTCACAGCGACTTAAATTCTAATAGATTAAATAAGATATAATGATTATGAAACAATATATTTTTAAAGGTCTGCTTGCCGCAGCATTGTGTGTGGGCATGACAGGTTGTGGAGACAGCTTTCTCGACACCGATTACTACAGGGGCATCGACGTGGATGGCGGCTTGAACAGCGCCAAGAATGTGTCTATCGCATTGACGGGTGCCTACAATGCCCTGTTTGAGCGCTATGCAGCCGGTAACTATGCTACCATGATTGGTGACATTCCCACCGACTTGAGCTACTGGAACAACCTGACCGGTCACTGGGACGGCATTTACCGTTACTCGGTAACCACCACCGACAACTATCTGGATTTCATTTGGGAGTATGGTTACAAGGTGGCTGACTACTCGTCACGCATCATCAAGGCTGGTAACGAGATTTATGCCGATGCTACCGAGACCGACAAGCTGACGCTTGACCAGTGCATGGCCGAGGCCTATGCCCTGCGTGCCTACGCTTACCTGTACATGACCAACGTCTATGGCCACCAGATCAAGGTGAACGGCCGTGACTACTCGGACAAGCCCGGTATCGTCATCTCTGAAGAGCCCATCGCCGCTCTGACTCATGTAGAGCGCTCCACCGTGGGCCAGTGCTACGACCAGATTGTTAGAGACCTGAAGAGATCGCTCGAGCACTTTGAAAAGGCCGGTGGCGACCGTGGCGACAAGTGCTACATGAACGTTGCCGCTGTCGAGGGTCTGCTCGCACGCGTGAGCCTGTACATGGAGAACTGGCAGGATGCCAAGACCTATGCTGCCGAGGCTATTGCCGACGGTGGTGTTGCCTCGCTGACCTACACCGCCGACGGTTACCACAGCCTGTACAACGGTGGCAGCTCCAACACCGAGAGCTACTTCTATCTCGACATCAACCCGAGCAACAACTGGAGTGCTAACTCCTGCGGTACCCTGTGGACCACCTATAACTTCTCGCCCAGCCCCAAGCTGCAGGCCATGTATGGTGACCAGGATGTTCGCCGTTCCATCATGGATATGGCTTCTAACTCGTCTGCAACGGTTCCCGTTTATGCCGGTGGTAAGTTCTCGCACTACAGCTCAAAGAATCCTGCTTACGCTACCAACTATCTGGTTAACGCTCCCGAGATGTTCCTGATTCTCGCCGAGGCCAACCTCAAGCTCAATGACCTGAGTGCTGCTCAGCAGGCTCTGCTCGTTGTTGCCAAGCGTAACCTGGCCATCACCAGCGTGAGCGACCTGCCCGGTGATGCCGCTGGCCTGTATGCCTTCTTGAAGGACGAGCGTGCCCGCGAGCTCTTCCAGGAAGGTCTGCGTCTGTGGGACCTCCGTCGTTGGGGTGATCCCGCACAGGTTGAGGCTTACAATGCTCCCAACATCGCATTCCGTTACAACAATTACGACATCAGCAATCTCGTTTACCCGATTCCCGAGAGCGAGATTAACGCCAACTGGGGTGTAACCCAGACCGAGGGTTGGGCAGAAACCTTCCCCAAATGATGAGGTGATTGCTTACTGATTTAGCACTGAGGTGCGGTCTTCGTGTGGAGGCCGCACCTCTTTTCGCTGTGGGTGCCTGAATGAGGGTGATTAATTAACATTGGTATGGTAAAAGTGTATTTTTCTGTTGAATTTTTTCTCAAAAGGCATTGTTTTCTAAAAAAATGTTTATCTTTGCAGCGTGTTCGATTTGAATACGTGACTTTTGGATACTTGCTCAGTAGCTCTCAAATCACCACCTGGAGTATTGTAACTGGCATAAAACCAAACTCAAGACATATCGTTTGGCTTGAGGGGTGCCTGTTAAAAAGGATGTTGTAGTTGGTAGAATCCACGAGAGCGTCAATGAGAATGGAGGTTTGTGCCGACAAGCCCTTTTATAGAGGTCAGGGCTCATTTCTCAACGCTATCTAAGTATTCACTCACGTTTTTTTATCTGAACGGGATTTCTAATGCTGAAGAAACTTTACATATCGGCAACTGATGCCGTCGAGCGCCGCCACAGCGGACTGTCCCAAGGCGGGCGCCTCAACTCAAGGCTTCTGTACCATGATCATCGCGATTGTGGGGGCGCCACATGGTGTGGTGCCGCTATTGTTGCATGGGTAGGTGAGGGTGAAGCATGGCAACCAAACAAAAACTATATAAAAATCAGTAAGCAGAGCGCACTTACTGTCTCACAACAATTTAAAATTAATCAACAACTTGTAATTGGCAAAACCGGGTTGGCGCTCGCCGGGTTGTGTCAATGAGTTAATTAATTGTTTACTGTATGAAGAGACTTTTATCAACTCTGATGGCTATATGCCTCATCACGATGAGTGCATGGGCCAACAAGACCATTAATGGTAAAGTCGTCAGTGCTGTTGACAATGAACCGCTGATCGGTGCCACCGTTCAGGCTATCGGCTCATCGCAGGGTACTGCCACCGACCTTAATGGTGAATTTACAGTGACTGTCAACGACAATGTCACGCAGCTCAAGATTAGCTGCGTGGGCTACAAGTCCCAGGTCGTTGGCGTCAAGAGTTATTTAACGGTAGCCCTCGAGGAGGACAACACCACCCTCGAAGAGGTGGTAGTCACCGCCATGGGTATTACCCGTAAGCAGAAGTCGCTCGGTTATGCCGCCCAACAGGTGAAGGCCGAGGACATTACCGGAGCACACACCGGTGAGGCGATGAGTTCGCTGAGCGGTAAGGTGGCCGGTCTGCAGGTGCAGAACACCTCAAGCGACCCCGGTGCTGCTAACTCGGTTATCATCCGTGGTTTCAGCTCCATCAACGGTAGCAACCAGCCGCTGTACGTTGTTGACGGTGTGCCCTTGCAGAGCACTACGCTGACCGGTCAGGGTCACGCCCAGGCCGCCGGTGGTATCGCCAGCATCTCGCCCAACGACATCCAGAGCATGACCGTGCTGAAGGGCGCCGCCGCTACCGCATTGTATGGTAGCCGTGCCGCCAACGGTGTCATCATCGTGACCACCAAGCAGGGTGCCATGGGTGAAGGCAAGAACTTCTCGATTGAGTACAACGGTAGCCTCCAGGCCCGCCAGATCTCACTGCTGCCCAAGATGCAGAACGGTTGGGGCCAGGGTTGGAACGGTACCCAGACCTTCATTGAGAACGGTTCGTGGGGTCCCGCCCTTGACGGCAGCCGCCAGATTTACGGTCCCATCTGGAACCATCAGCAGTTGATTCATGACTACACTGCCAAGAAGAACAACGTGCGTGACTTCTTCGACATTGGTTGGTCACACAACCACAGTGTAGCCTTCAGCGGCGTTTCCAATGACAAGAAGGTGAATTATTACCTGTCCTATAACTACCTGGGCGATGATGGTATCCTCCCTTATGACAAGGATACCTATACCCGTCACACCTTCGACTTCCGTAGCGGATTTGAGGCCACCGATTGGTTGAAACTCACCTCAAGTGTCAGCTACGCTAAGTCTGAGAACGACATGGTGGGAAGCTATCAGGGTACGTCAATGATCGACGGTCTGCTGGAGATGCCTCGTGACGTGAACATCGTGGATATGAAGAACACCAGCAGTGCGTTCTTTACCCCCGAGGCTTACTTCACCCCCTACGGCATCACCAACCCCTACTGGGCTATCGAGAACAACTACAACCACGTTGACTCCAAGCAGATGCATGGCAAGATCCAGGCCGACATCTCTCCGATCAATGACCTGACCTTCACCTACCGCTTCGGCTTTGACTACACCGACTTTGACCGCAAGATTGGTGAGCCCGAGATTGCCCTTGATGATGCTCTCATCAACGATGACTTTGGCTACGCTCCCAGCCACATGAATCAGGAGGGCTATGTGTATTCGGCTTATGGCCGCCGCTATGAGTTGAACCACGACTTCCTGGCTGACTATACAAGAAACTTCATTGACAACAAGTTGAGCTTGGCCGCTATTGCAGGTGTGAACCTCAATGAGCGTTATTACACCTCGATGGTGGGCCAGACCAACGGTCTGACCTTCGAGACCGGTTTCTGGGATCTGAGCAACGGTGCCACCAAGACCACCATTAGCGAGTCGCAGACCAAGCGCCGCCAGGTGGCCCTGTTCGGTGATATCACCCTGGGTTGGGACGACATGCTGTTCCTGAACCTCACGGGCCGCAACGAGTGGTCATCCACCCTGCCCATCAATGCCAACAGCTTCTTCTATCCTGGCGCAACCTTGAGCTGGATTTTCACCCGCTTGATTCCCCAGAATAGCATCCTGAACTTCGGTAAGGCCCGTCTGGCTTACGGTCGCACCGGTAACGACGCCGATCCCTACATGGTTAACCCGCGCTTCGTTCAAGGTTTCGCTTACGGTTACTACAGCGGCACCGACCTGACGTTCCCGTTCAACGGTATCAACGCATTCCAGGCATCGACCACCGCTGGTTCCAGCAATCTGAAGCCTGAGATGACGACCGAGTTTGAGGCTGGTTTGAACCTCCAGTTCTTCAACAGCCGCTTGGGCATCGACGCTACCTATTATACCCGCACCACCAAGGACCAGATCTTTACCCTGCCCGTTGACCCGGCAACCGGTTATACCAGCGTTGTGACCAACTTCGGTAAGGTGCGCAACCGTGGTATCGAGTTGCTCGTTAACACGACCCCCGTGCTGCTGAACAACTTCCGTTGGGATCTGGGCTTCAACATTGCCATCAACCGCAACAAGGTGCTCTCGATGCCCGAGAGCCTTGAGGGTGGCAAGGTGACCATCTATAGCTTCTCGGCTGGTAACGATGCTGTTTACATGTATGCCGAGGAAGGCAAGCCCATGGGTTCCTACTACACCTATCTGACCGAGACCTATACCGATGACGAGGGCATCGTTCATCCCGTTGTGGATTCAGCAGGCCAGCCCGTGCTCAGCACCGAGGTTAAGGATACCGGCAAGGACATGAACAATAAGTGGACCGGTGGTGTCACCACCTCGATCAGCGCTTATGGCTTCACGCTGAGCGCAGCTCTGGATATCCGCTATGGTGGCCACATGTTCTCCCGCACCAAGAACTTGATGCAGTTTACCGGTAACGGCATCGTGACGAGCTACAACCAGCGTCGTCCGTTCATCATCCCCAACAGTGTTGTTGCTAATGGTGATGGCACTTATAGTGAGAACACCACGCCCATCTATGTTACCAATAGCAGCTATCAGGACTACTTCAACGATTATGGTTGGGGTCACGGCGGCGAGGCCTATCTGCTTGACCGCACGTTCACCAAGCTGCGCAACCTGAGCCTCACTTGGGAACTGCCCAAGAAGTGGGTTCGCGCTGCCAAGCTGAGCAATGTCGCTCTGACCGTATTCGGTAACAACCTGTTCGTATGGACTGCTAAGGACAACTACTACGTTGATCCCGAGTCTACGACTACCGGTACTGACCTCGCTGGTAACTTCGGTGAGTTGTACACCAACCCGTCGTGCCGCGTTTATGGTTTGAACCTGACCATTAAGTACTAATTAATTAATGAGGAGAAAGATTATGAAAAAGATATTTTTTGCAAGTCTTCTGGTTCTTGGATTGTCACTGACGTCCTGTGATGATTATCTGGACATCAACCAGGATCCCAACTCTCCCTCTCAGGAGAATATGACTTCCAGCATGATGCTGCCTGCCGCTGAGCTCAATATCGCTCACAGCTATGGTGACTTCCTGCGCACTGTGAGTGGCTATTTCACCCAGCACTATGCACAGTACTTTGGTACCAGCAACTATCTGGACTATAGCCAGTTCAAGATGAGTCCCACGCGCTCGAGTAGCACCTACACGCAGCTCAACACCCGTGTGCTGAACAACATCAAGACCATCCGCCAGTTGGCCGAGGCCGAGGAGGATTGGGGCACTTATCTGGCTGCCACCACACTGCGCGCCTTCACCTATCAGGTGCTCGTGGACTGCTATGGTGAGGTGCCTTACACCCAGGCTCAGAATCTGGACTATCTCACTCCCGAGTATGATGATGGCCAGGTGATCTATGACGGCATTCTTGCCGAACTCGACGAGGCACTGGCCAAGGCCAGCGCTACCGACCAGGTGGCCACGAGCCTCTTGTTCCCCAATGCCAGTGCAGCAAGTTGGATCCAGTTTGCCAACGCCCTGAAGCTCCGCATCCTCACCCGTGAGAGCGGTGTTAAGGACGTGAATGCCCAGATTGGCGCACTCATTGCCGAGGGTAACTTCCCCACCAGCAACGTCGAGTTTGCCGATTGTTGGAGCAACGAGGCCGGACACGCTAACCCCTTCTTCATGGAGGATGCTTTTGCCAGCTATGGCGCATCGCAGCAGAACATCGTTCTGAACCTTGCATTGCTCAAGACCATGGATGCCTATGGCGACGCCCGATTGCAGGCCTACTTCAATCCCAACAGCGATGGTGAGTATCAGGGTAGCGTCAGCGGCACCAACTTCAGCACCACCAATCAGTATAAGTCAAGCTACTGGTGCCGTCCCAACGCCCACTATGATGACCCCGTTGTCCTGATCAGTACCTCGGATGTGAACTTCTACATCGCTGAGTACTATGCCAAGAACGGCAATGCCGGTCAGGCGCAGGCTTACTACCGCAAGGCTATTGAGGCTTCGTTTGCCAATGCTGGCGTGACTGGCGCTGATGCAGCTCTCATTGCCTATCCCCTTGACGTGAACAACTACAAGCGTACCATCGGTATCCAGAAGTGGATTGACCTCTCGGGTTACAACAGCTTTGAGAGCTGGTGCGAGTTGCGTCGTCTGGGTTATCCCGCTATGGGCAGCGTTACCGGTGCTCAGATTTACAATGTGGCGAGCGATGCTTACAATCCTGACATTTATGTCCCCGGCACGTTGTATAAGCCTATCGATTGCAATACCTCGGTAACTACAATTCTGCAGCGTTTCCCCTATGCTGAATCATCGGCTAACCGCAACCAGAACTCGCCCGCATATCCTGGTGATAGCGCTCCTGTATTCTGGGCTAAGTAACGCTAAAATGGTTAATTCTTAAAAAGAAAAATAAGATTATGAAGATTTTTAAATATTTAGCAATAGGTGCCTTGGTGGCTCTGTCGTTAGCCTCGTGTGATAAGGATACCGAGGGATTGACCGACATCACCTATTATCCTGACCTTAAGATGGTAGGGGACGAGTTTATGATTGTCCCTGTGGGTACTGCATTTGTTGACCCTGGATGCACAGGCGTTCTTTTTGACAAGAATACCGGTAATTCTATAGATGTTACTGATAAGATCATTGTCACTGGTGTCGACGAGGTGGATCCCAACACGATGGGCTTCTACTATGTCACTTATTCGGCTGCTGGCACCGATGGCTATATGGCATCAGTGACAAGGACGATTTGCGTTTGTGACCCCGAGGTGACGTTAGATATGGGTGGCACCTATGAGACCGATATGAGTGCTTCGCTGTATGGCGCTGCACAGAATCCTTTCTCGGCTTATGCTGCTAACTATGGCTACACAAGTCAGTGCACGGGCATCAAGTTTACTAAGCTCGCTCCCGGCTTCTACTCAGTAAACGACCTCTTAGGTGGTTGGTATGACCAAGTTCGTGGATTCCGCGCTCAATACGGTAGTGCATTGGGATGCATGACAGGCTATGTGAGTCTTGACAACGAAGGCAACATAGACTTGATCAGCAGTCATATCGATGCATGGGGCGATGCCCTCGACTATATTGATGATGCATCATTTGATGAAGAGAGTGGTGTCATCAGCTACTTCGCATCCTACGCTGAAGGAGCAGTCACGATGAGAATTGTTTTGAATCGTGTTTCAGATTAATTAGGAACCCTTTAATTGAGAATATGATTATGAAAAAGACATTATATTCAATACTGATGCTGGTGGGTGTGCTGGTGGCATTCACATCATGCGAGAAAGAGGAGATTGAGAACACTGCAACCGTCGAGACCGCCGGCGAGTGGCACATCTCTGTTGCAGCGCTTGATGCTGACGGCGAAGTCCTCGATCCTGATGTCTTCGGAGATGGCGTTTATAACATCATCACCTGCAACACTGCTGCCAATGTGAGCGACAAGATGTTTATCATTGACGAAATGTGCTACTATTTCCCCTATCAGGTGGAAGTAAAAGTTGATCCCGCTAACCTTACCTTCAGCACTTCTGATAGCGAGAACCTGTTCGGTCCCAGCGACTATGGTGGCGCTACAGTTTCGATCACTGGCGGTAAGATCGTTAAGGACGGAGCTATGACACCCAGCGGAATGAAGGCCGACTATATCGAGTACTTTGTCAGCTTCAGCGATGATTACATCTTGGCAAATTATCTGCCGGCTGGTACTGTTTACAAGGTAAGCGGTTACCGCTACACTGGCTTTGCTGCCGACGAGTAAACGATCCCGAAAAGGTCATCCCGTCGATGACCTGAACCAATAAAGGTCAAGGGCCGCACGCTTCAACCCGTGCGGCCCTTGATGTGTCATGACGGTATGTCATGGGTTGGGGTGCGGTAGGGCGGTGTGTCATCAATCAACTATGTTCAACATAACCGCCCGCCCAGCGGGAAATAAATTAAATAATTAGGGTGTCCGGTAAAAAATGCGCACACGCCATCAAAGCATTGTAAATAAGATTATCCACTGCTGTTTCCCATAATGGGGCCTGGTCAAGCCTCGAAGAGGCAGATCGGGCAGTATGCCCGATTTAAAAAGAGAAACACCATGCGAGTGGGTCGAAGGCCCGCGAAGCGTGGTGCACTGCTGATGACTGTCAAGTGCGTCGAAGACGAACTTCAGCCATAGCAAAATGCCTGAAAGTCATAAAGTTCCTCTTCGAGGCACGTTCCCAACCCGTTCAGGGACCAAGCTGCGAACCTCTACGAGGTTCTTGCATGGTCTTTCCCATTGAAATCGGTTCTCCGAACCGCTAACAACTTCGATGTTTTTCCCCGGACACTAAAGATTTATAATTTTAATTTATAAATTTGACTAATTTTCCGAAGCTTGGCGGCACTTCAGCAAATCGAGCAAGCTCGTTTGCCTTCAGTTTGCACAAGTTTTCCTGTGCGTTTGCACGGTTATATTACAAAGTCCGAATTATGACACATCGACGTTCTTGCCGTTGAATAATGACACACCCTCGGCCACGCCAAGGCGAGGCCCTTATGTGCGACAGCACCAATAAAAAAGCAGGCACCTGCCGCAAATTGGCAGGTGCCTGATTATCACTGATTGTAGCTTAAAGCTAATGGATTACCTCAGCACCTTGGTGCTCGAGATCGTGCCGTCGGTGTAGCGGGTGACAATGATATTGATACCCTCGAACGGCTCTTTGCTCTCCATGCCCAGGATGTTGTAGTAGCGTACGCTCTCCACAGTCTTGCTGCTCAGGTCAAGAATCTCACGGATGCCCGTGGGAGGCTCCTTGGCATTCTTCTCAGAGAGGTCAAGCGGGTAAACCTGGATGGAGTTGCTCCTGGCGTCAGAATCCATGGCTGAAGCATTACGCTTGCCCGAAGGCTGGCTGGCAGTCTTGCGGTGGCCATAATTGTAGTTATCCCTCATGATGGCCACATGGAACATGTAGTAAGCGTCGTCCATGAGGTATTGCTGAACAGAACCGTAGGCCTGTTCCTCGGTCAAGTCGCTGGCGTTGTCACGACGGTTGTATTGCCACAGGTCTTCGCTCATGGCAAAGGCACCATCAAGACCGTAGCCGTTGATGACTGAGCCTTCACGCTCATAGATGGTAAACTCACTCTTAGCAGCGTTCCAAACGGCCCAAACCTGAGCAATCTCACAAATCTTCGGGTTCATGAAGAAGATGCAAGTGTCGAGACTCTGTCCGTTGTACGAGCCCTCATACCAGAAGCCGTTGTTGCTGCCCCAGTTGAGGTTGGGCTCATAGAAGTTGCTGGACACATAGTGGTTCACGTTGTGAACATCGTCGATGTCGATAGGATCATTGTTGTAGCCTGGGTAACCTTGCATGGCCTTATCCTTTACAGGAAGCCTGTTAGGCAACAGCTTGATCGTGTAGTTCTTGTCATCGACATAGTAGCCAACAACCGAGTTGTTGTCAAACTCATAGCCAACATACTGGCTGGGATCAACACCCGTGTCGGTGAAGTCGAGCATTACCCAGTTGCTCTGCTCCCATTCGTTAGACTGGAAGGACTTGTCCGCCTTCTTGAAGTTGGCTTTCTCCCTCACGTAGTCCAGCTGGTCGTCGCGCTTGCTGGTGGCGTCGATTGAAGCATAGTTCTGGTCCTTGGCCCAGAGGATGTTCTTTGCAGCCCAAACACCAATCAGACGGTCACTCACGGTGATCTGCTCGGTCTGGCTGGTCGGGAAGTCACGCTCGATGACATGCAGCGGGGTAACCTGTGCGCCATAGAGGAATACCGGCTCATTCAGGTTGCCGTCGGTATAGGTCGAGAACGTGCGGTTGTTAGCGTAGTAGCGCATCGTGCGCACCTTGCCCTCGTAGGTGAAGGTGATGGTGGCAGGATAGCTCAGGTCAACATTGCTGTTGTTTCCACCTATGGTCACAGTGGCAACGTCATAGCCGCTGGCATCGTGTGCCGGGGTGGTAACCAGGTTAGCAAATTCGTTGGTCTCAACGCACAGGTAACCACCGTCACCGGTCAGGCTCTTGAAGTAGTAACGGTTTTCCGATACCTGCTCAAGAACGAACTGGGCGATGTCATCGTTACCATAAACGGTCTCCTTGTTGGTATTCTCCTTGAACAGCACACCGACCGCGCCACGGTTGGCATCGTTCTGGGTGTTGCTCATACCCATGTTGGCAGCCTTGCTGACAATCACATAGATGTTGCCCACAACGGGAGCGGTCTTCAGCAAGTTGTACTCGATACCGTTAGAACGTGCAAACGTGTAGGTCTCAGATGCCTCGTTGCTATACATGGTGTGTCCGTCCTTAACGATGGAGCTGACAGCAGTTACCGTGGTGGTTTCGCTCACGGTAATGTTGACGCTTTGGCCAGCCTCGATCGTGTATTCAACACCATTAACAGTGTAGGTGGTCACAGCGCCGCTTTCGGGATCGTTGTGGTCAGTAATGGTGACAATCTGTGTCTCTTGACCGGTAACAACCGGGATGATGCAGCTTTCGGGACTGATGGTCGGATCCTCAATACCCTCGATGGTATAAGTCTCGGTCACAATCTCGGAACGTACATAGTCATTGTAGTTCGTGCCGTCGGTCTTCTCGGCGAGCACCTCGGCATAGGCTTGGACGGTGGTGGTGCTGTTAACGGTAATCGGTCCCGTGTAAACAGCCCATTCCTCCATGTCATCGGTCTTGTAGTAAATCACCACATCCTCGGCGGCCCATTCGGGTTGGGTTGCGGTAATATCCACAGTCACGGGTACATAGGATGTCGTCGTGGTGGGATTGATCACGGGCTTGTAAGTCCACAGGAAGTCGATGGGACATACCTCGAACGGCGGCGTGTACAGGCTGTAGTAGTCGATTACGCCATATACGTCGAAGGTAGCACCTGCATTCTGCTTGGTGGTGAAGAAGTCCTGATCGTAGTCGCCCAGGCAATTAATCTGGTCGTTGTGGCCGTTATAAGAGCAGGTGCCAGCGCTCCAGCGGTAGAACTTGTCATAATACTGGGCATTGGCGGTGCCGTCATTGATCAGACCGGTATGCTTGGGATCGTTGTCACTGTAATCGGTCACGCCGCTCAACCTCGTGTTGCGCAGGTGCACGTAGTGGCCCCAAACGTTATCGCCATCGGCAGTGCCGGCGATGATGACGTCGTTGGTCATCTCCTCGGGCAGGATTTCGCTCCAGCCGATAGCCTGGTTGGGCCAACTGGTCACCTTGTGATCGCCAGTACCCAACTGGATGTGGAAGTTGCGTTCCCAAATGTTGGTCACACCGGCAATCTGACTACCGTCAATCCAGTCACCCATATTGAAGATGGTGTAGCCGTTGGTGTCACGCTTGCCGAAGTAAACACAAGCATAGTCGGTATTGTCGCGCAGATAGCAGAACTCGGCAAATTCACCGTTGTTGGTGTAGGTCGAGTGGTAAACCACCTGAACGGGGTTCAACAGATGGGCGGTAACGCCAGTGGGGCAGTTGTCGTTAAAGTCCTTCAGCGTGGCGTAGGTGTACTGCGTCGTGGGCGCTGCCTCGATCGTGTACCAACCCTCGGCAATAGTGCTCACGTAGTTGCCGATGTAAGCAATAGCCTTCACATAATAGCTGTTGCCCACGGTCATCTGGTAAGGAGTGCCCTCGTAGAAGTTAGAAGACTTCGTCGGGTCGGGTACGCTATTGGCATTGGGAGCAGTGCTGCCGCTTGCCTCGATAATCTCATAATAGATTTCGGCATTGGGCGTCGTGCAACCAATTACAAGCGTCTGATTGCCGTAGTAGGTATTGTTCTGCAACGGCGAGAAGAACGGAGCGTTCACCTCGATCATCTTTTCAACGCGGGTATAAGTGGCTGAGGCCACGGTACCGCCCTGACCGTTGTAAACGGCAATGGCTTTGACGGTAACCTCGTCGCCAATCTCGTCGAGATCAACGCTGAAGGGGCCGTCATACTCGGTGCCGTTCTGGGCACTGGGCGTGCTGCCGTCGGTGGTGTAATAGATGGTGGCTCCAGCGGGATTGCCGGTCAGTGTCACCGTTACGCTCGTGGCGTTGGTGTTGTGAGTGCCAGGATTGATGGTCACGGTGGGAATGCCCCACTCGTAGGTCTCGCTGGCCACCTCACTGATGATCTCCTCGTCATGCTCGGTAACCACGGCAATGGCCTTGACGGTCGTGCTGCCGCCGGCTACATAGGGCACATTGAAGCTGCCGTTATACTGGGCGCTGCTTGTCGTGGGTTCGCTGCCGTCGGTGGTGTAATAGATGGTTGCACCGGTCTCAGCGGTAATCTCAACAGTCTGGCTCTCGTAGTAGGTGTCACTTTCGGGAGTGATTACGGGAGCCTCTACCTTGGCACCGCAGTTGTACTCCAGCGTAATGGAGTGAACATACACGCGACAGCCTGCCGTAGTGTTGCCAATGGTGAATGAGGTAACGTCACTGCCGTTGAAGCTGAAGACGTAGTCATCATAACCATTTTGCTCGGCAATGCTGACAGTGGTGCCGGTAGTGCTGGCCGAAGTCGAGACTGTCAGCTCGCAACCAGTATCGTTATTCGAACCTGTGTAGTAACGGGAGGCATTGACGATTACCTTGGTCAACTTGCAGGCTCCGCCTTCAAACTTCGTCAAGTCAAGGGTAAACGTCATGTGGCCGACGTTGTTACTGCTGCCCAACCTCATAGCATCATAGGTGCCAGCTGTATAGACGGCTGCCATCTGGGCAGTGGAAATGTAGTCAGAACCTTCAGTGATGTCTTCATCCCTGAGCGTTGACCACTGGGTCACTGCACCGCCATTGCTGGTCGGGCCAAACACGATGTCGGCGGTACAGGTCGCGGATTGTGCAATGCGGGTATAGGTGGCCTGTGCATTGGCGGTCTCGCCGTTAAAGGTTGCACGGGCATAGACGGTAACGGTGCCTCCCACGCTGCTCACGGTGGCGGTGAAGCCCTCGTCGGGATCGTAGGTCTGCCAGTTGATGCCGTCGAAACTGTACTCGATGGTTGCACCAGTAACGTTTGATTCGATGAGACCGGAAACGGTGCTGCCCTGGAAGGTGTGGCCGTCAGCAGGGGTGATGGTCACGGTCAGTGGCTCCTTATAACCCGTCACGGTAACAGTAGCGGTGGCAGTGCCGTTGGTCAGGGTGATAGTGGCCTGGTCAGGGTTGGCCTGGGTGGCTGTGCCGTCATAGGTCACGTTGAGCTCGCCGTTGTTCAGCGAGGCGATGAAGTGGTCACCATCGACGCTGACGCTTGTCGTGCCAGAAGTGTTGGTCTCGGTAACGGTCACGGTACCGCTCATAGAACCGGCACCAGCGGGAATCACCAGATTAAGCGAAGAGGGATCCACCTCAATGCTGGGCTCGGCTGCGCTTGCCTCACGACGGTAGATGTATGGCAGTGATTGGCCGGAGGTGCTTGCATAGCAAGCGAAGATAGGACTACCGTTATTGGGGTTATAACGCAGATTATTGCGGGTGTTTGTACCTTGGAATACAACGGCTGCCTTCCCGTCGCTTGCAATATTTATAGTTGCTTTTGCATTGTTATCGGCTGTCGCCTCAGTCTTTAATTGGTTGGAATTACTACTTGATGCATAAATGTAACCCTGAGTATTACCGTTGACGGTCTTGAAATACCAGCCAGCGCTGGAACCCTCAAGGGTGAAGATCTGAGTTGCATCAGTGGCTGACACCTTTTTGGAAGCAGATATGCTCACAGGTGTACCAGCACGGTTATTGGTGTTCTGCGTGGTGCTCATCGCCTGAGCTTCATTATCACCAGCCTCGCCGCTGCTGACAAAAATAATCTCATCACCGAAGTTAAGCACGCTGGCATCGGTCACCAGAGTGAAGTCGCCCTCATTAGCTACCTCCTTGGTGATGGTGAAGGTGCCTGCGTTGGCATTGATGGTGATGATGTAGGTGCCGGCCTCGGGCAACTTGATGGGATCATCGTCGTTGAGGTCGATGTTACCTCCAGTGTAAGTGCCCCACTCCCAGTCACCATTGCTGTCGGGACCGAAGACATAACGCGTGTTCCACGTCACGCCGGTGCCCAGCTTGCGGGCAAACAGGATGAAGGTGTTGGGATTCTCGGCGGTGAAGGTGGCGGTATAGACACCATTGCTATTGGTCATCTGGGTACCATTGTAGAAGTCCCAGTTGTTGGTCACACCGTTATCGGTCACGATATACAGGTCGGCAACGTAGTCAACGGGAACGCTCACGGTGGTGGCACCGCTGGCAGTCACGTTTACGGTGTTGCTGGCACTCAGGGCACGACCCGAATATTCCACGGTGGTCGTGCCGCCCGTGTTGCTGAACGTGGTGGGGTTCAGGTACCAGTCGGTGTTGTTGGCCAGGGCCGCATTGATGCTGCCGCTGATGTTCTCGCCGGTAATCGTCAGCGTGTTGTCCGTGCCGCTGTCGTTGATGCTCAGCGACGTGGGGCTAACCGTCAGCAACGGTGCGGCGGCAGTGACCTTGGTCAGATAGACGAACGGTAGATTACTGTTATTAACAGTCTGGATATAGGCGATACCTTCTATATTATAGGTGTTACCTGAGGTAACGCTCAGTCCGTTGTTGAAATAGTTATTCCTGAAGTAAACCCTGTTATTGCCGGCAGTATAGTAGCAGTAGCCCACATTGTCATCCCAGGAGAGGGTGACATTACTGAAGGATACATACTCGTTGACGTTGGCGGTCGTGATACCCGTCGAGGTGCGGTCAAACGGGGCAACGGCGCCACCGTTGCTGCTCGAGGCAACGCCTGTGGGATTATTGAATTCAGGGATATTGTTATATACTGTGTTGGTCGCCGACCAGTCGGCATCCAGGATGTCACCGTTGTTAAGGGTGCTGGTTTCACCAGACTTGCGGTAAATCAGACCGCTGCCGCTGTTGTCGCGAATCCATACATTTCGGCCGTACTGATAGGTCACCACGGCGTTACCCGTAAAGATGAATTGGGAACCCTGTGGCACGGCGTAGGCCTCGGCGATAGTTTCAACCGTAGGCGTGGTGCTGCCGCCATAGGTTACGGTGATGGCTGCAATTCTTCTGTTGCCACTACTTCCGCCCTCGGTAAAAACAACTGTTGACGATGAACCACTCCAAGTTCCATTGGAATAGGTGCCAACGTCAGACGTTATGGCATTCGAGCCATCGCTGCTGCCAAATGTGAAGGCAATGCCTGTAATCGTTTGGCTGCAGCTTACCGTTAGCGTGTTTTTAGCATACATGCGAACGGAAGTGCCATTTGAGTAATACTGGGGCGCAGTACCACCATTATTAGCAAAAACAAGAGACACATTGTCATCAACATTGATGGTCACATTATTAAGATTAGTAGTCGATGAATACCTGTCTGAAAATGTGATACTTGCTGTTGCTGCCCGGCCGACGCTAAAGGTCAGCAGGGCAACCATGAAAAAGGTTAGTAATTTTTTCATAAAAAATAAGAATTAATTAATGATATAATAAATATAATGATGATAGTCAATTCACTCAAGTTTGTTTTACAAATCAATCACGCAGCCAATACTCCTTGTGACGGGAGTGGCAGGCGGGGAGGAGAGAACTAATGGTTCCATGCCATAAAAAAAGTGACGCATCCGTCTTTGTCACTTTGGTTCTTGCCCAAGTGACCACAAGACAAAATGTCTCACCTCATAACCTAACTTGTTCATTTCTTAGCTATTAAGACTCTCAAAAGAAAGCCATAAACCTTTTCGAGGCACAAAAGTACACATTATTTGTAAATCCCACAACATCAGCCCATTTTTTTAAAATTATTTTACACCGACGATCCGTAGGTCCTCGCCTTGGCGTGGCCGCGTGTCGTCAATTACGGGGTATGACGTCAATCGCGTGTAGGCAGTGTGTCATAATTTGTACTCAGTAATATAACCGTGCTAGCGCACGGGAAAGCTTGTGCAAACTGAAGGCAAACGAGCTTGCTCGATTTGCTGAAGTGCCGCCAAGCTTCGGGAAATTAAACAAATTTTTAAATTTAAATTATAAATCTATTAATTATTATACTTAATTTTAAATATAATTTGATTAATTTCCCGCCCCATGGGCGGTTATATTGAATATAGTTGATTTATGACACACCGCCAATGAAATTTGCCAAATAAAATTTGCCATTGTGTTCGGCTTGAACTACCTTTGCACTTTGGAATCATTAATACTCATGGAAGAAGTAACTTATCAGGGCTTGACGTTTGAGCCTTATATCAAGCGTGACGAGATTGCGGCGCGGGTTCAAAGCCTCGCTGCCGAGATCAAACGGGACTACGAGGGCAAGGCTCCTTTGTTCCTGTGTGTGCTCAACGGTTCCTTTATTTTTGCTGCCGACCTGTTCCGCGCCTGCGACCTGCATGACGCCGAGATCACCTTTGTGCGCTTCAAGTCCTATGAGGGCATGTCCTCGACGGGCCAGGTCAAGCAGGTCATGGGCCTCACCGAGGACCTTACTGGCCGCGATGTCCTCATCGTGGAGGACATTATCGACAGTGGCGTCACCGCTACCCAGCTAAGGGAGGAACTTGATAAGCATAATCCCAAGTCGGTCAAGATGGTCTCGCTGCTCTTCAAGCCCGAGGCCCTCAAGATAGGCTCTGCCCCCGAGTATGTGGGCTTTGAGATTCCCAATAAGTTCATCCTGGGCTATGGCCTTGACCTTGACGGCTTGGCTCGCAACTTGCCCGACATCTATGTGCTCAAGAAAGATTAACCACAAGTATATGATATTTAATAAGTTAAAGATATGCTAAACATTGTTATTTTTGGTGCGCCGGGCTCAGGCAAGGGCACCCAGAGCGATAAAATCATTGAACATTATAAGCTGTTCCACATTTCTACTGGCGACGTGCTGCGCGACAACATCCGCCGCGGCACCGAACTGGGAAAGACCGCTAAGGGCTACATCGACCAGGGGCAGCTCGTTCCTGACGAACTCATCATCGACATCCTGGCACAGGTTCTCGACGAGAACAAGGAAAATGCGCGCGAGGGCGTCATCTTTGACGGTTTCCCCCGCACCATTCCTCAGGCCGAGGCCTTAGAGCAACTGCTTGCCGACCGCGGCACGAAGATTGACGCCGTAGTGGGCCTCGAGGTCCCCGAAGAGGAACTCATCAAGCGCATCCTGCTGCGTGGACAAATGAGCGGCCGTGCCGACGATAACGAGGAGACAGCGCGCAAGCGCCTGGAGGTCTATCACAACCAGACCTCGCCCCTCAAGGCCTACTATGAGCAGCAGGGCAAGTACCGCGCTATCAACGGCTTGGGCAGCATCGACGGCATCTTTGAGTCGATCAGCGAGACACTCGATAGCCTTTGATCAACGTTTGCAATAATTCCCACGTTAAGGCGCAAAGACGATTTTTTGAATTGGCTTAACGGCCAAGAAATCATATATTATATAATATGTGGTGTGTTTATCTTTGATTTCTCGCGCATAGTGCGAAAATTAAAGAAAGGTAGGGTTTAGCTTTGTGCCTTAACGTGAGAGTAAACTGGAAGGGAAAGTGGCAAGAGAAAGCGTCTGGCAACGCGTGATGCGCAATGTCCGTTATTGCGTCAGTGGCGTGTGGAATGATTCGCGCACGCTGTTGTCGGTGCGTGCGGTGAAAATTGTCAACTTGAGCGTCCGCTCGTTCCTCGACCGCGACCTGCAGATACGTGCTGGCTCGCTCACCTACAGCACAGTGCTTGCCATAGTTCCCGCCCTGGCGATGCTCTTTGCCATCGCCCGCGGCTTCGGTTTCCAGAACCTGATGCAGAACGAGTTGTTCCGCTACTTCCCGTCACAGCAGCAGGCTCTGGAGACGGCGTTGACCTATGTGGACAACTATCTCGCTCAGGCATCACAGGGCATTTTCATTGGCATCGGCGTCGTGTTCCTGTTGTGGACGCTCCTCTCGCTGATGAGCAATGTCGAGGACACCTTCAACCATGTGTGGGGCATCACCGCCAAGCGGTCGTTGCAGCGCAAGTTCACCGACTATAGTGCCTTGTTCCTGCTACTGCCGCTACTCATGTTGTGCTCGGCGGGCATCTCCATCTTCATGAGCGATGCGGTGCAGCACGTGTTTGCCGGCAACCGGCTGTCGCCCGTGGCCCACCGTCTGCTGGCGTTCACGCCCACCGTCATTGCCTGGATTATCTTTACCGCCGCCTATTATCTCGTGCCCAACACCCGGGTAAGCTTCAAGGCATCCCTGTTTGCGGGCATACTGTGCGGCACCACATTCCAGCTCGTTCAGTGGCTCTTCGTCACGGGACAGGTCTATGTCTCCAAGTACAATGCCATCTACGGCAGTTTTGCCTTCTTGCCGTTGTTACTGGTATGGCTCCAGCTGTCGTGGCTCATCGCCCTGTCGGGTGTGGTGTTGACCTATGCCTGGCAGAATTTTGACCGATTCTCCTTCAGCAATCACGTCAAGGATATCTCTCAGGCCTACGCCAACGACTTGGCCATCGCCGTGCTCGCCTTTGCCGCCAAGCGTTTCAAGCAGCGTGAGACACCGCTCACGGCAAAAGAACTCATCACCGCTTATGACGTGCCTGCCTCACTGGCCAAGGACGTCCTCGAGCGCCTGCAGCGTGCTGGATTGCTCACTGCCATCAGCAGCGTCGATGCCAAAGCTGAAGTGGGCTATCAGCCCGCCTATGACCCCGACGACCTGACCGTCAACACCGCCCTCAATGCCCTTACTACTGTCGGTTCCTCTAACTTCATCGTCAAGGCCGACACCCGTTTTGCTCCTGTGCTCGAGGGCCTCACCAAGTTGCGCAAGCAGCAACAGCAGACCGTTGATGACATCCCCCTGCTCGCACTCGTCTAAACAGTTAATAGTTAACAGAGAACAGTTAACAGTGAGCAGTTAACAGAGAACAGTTTGAAGGCGGATGCCATCAATAAATCTTAGCGTCTTCGCACCTTAGCGTGGTGAAATTGTGAGGTAATCATGGGGTAAACATGGGGGAAAAGGGTGGTGAAATAAAAAAAATGGCAAAATGCGTCTCTCATTTGCCAAAAAGCACTATCTTTGCACCCGAATCTACAACCGCAAGCCTGAATGGTGGAATCGGTAGACACGAGGGACTTAAAATCCCTTGGCCATTGCGGCCGTGTGGGTTCAAGTCCCACTTCAGGTACTGTTTGAGGCTGATAATCAATTGATTATCAGCCTCAAATCATATTTCTTAATGGTAAATTTTACCTTTATTTCATCACTTCCATGATGGCCTTGCCCAGGTTATCGACGATGTCGGATGCCACCATGCCGTAGGTGCCGTGGATTTGGGCTGCCAGGTCACCTGCCAAACCGTGAATGTACACGCCGAGCACGACAGACCAGTCGGCGGGGTAATTTTGGGCGATGAGCGCCGAGATGACGCCCGTGAGCACGTCGCCGCTGCCTGGAGTGGCCATGCCGGCATTGCCGCTGCTGTTGACATAAATCTTGCTGTCGGGGCGAACGGTCATCGTGTAGTGGCCCTTGAGAACGATGGTGATGTTGTAGAGCTTAGACACGTCGATGGCCTTTTTGAGGCGTTCCTCGTCGGTGTTGTGCTCGCCGAAGAGGCGGTCAAACTCAACAGCGTGAGGCGTGATGATTGAGCGGGGCGGGATGCTGCGCAGCAGCATGGGACGGCGCGAAATGCAGGTCAGCGCGTCGGCGTCGAGCAGGCAGGGACGTTTGAAGTTCATGATGAACTGGTGTACGGCTTCGAGCGTCTCGTCGTTGTAGCCGATGCCAGGGCCCAGGGCCACCACGCTGTAGGTGTGGCGCAGGTCGATGGAAGACGTCATGATCTCGTTGCGGTCGGGCTCAAACAGCGCCTCAGGGACAGCGGTTTGCAGCACCTGGAAGCCACAACGTGGGGCGTGAACGGTTACCAGCCCGGCACCGGTGCGCAGGGCACCGCGGGCTGCCAGCACGGCGGCACCCATCATGCCGTAGCTGCCGGCGATGAGCAGCACAGTACCGTGGTCATACTTGTTGCTGAAGGGGTCGCGCGGGCGTATCAGTTCGTGCACATCGTCGCGTTCGATGAGGTAATAATCGGTGGGCGTCATGGCGATGCCCTCGGGATCCAACTCAATGTCCAGCACCTTGCACTCGCCGACAAACTCGGCGTTCTCCGAAAAATAGAAGGCGAGGCGCTTGCTGTTGTAGGTAAGCGTCAGGTTGGCGCGGATGATGTTGCGGCGGTCATTGCCCATGTTCCACTCGCCGAACATGCCCGAAGGGATGTCGATCGACACGACATAGGCACCACTGGTGTTGATGTACTGCACCAGTGCGGTGTAGCCGCCCCTGAGCGGCGTGCGCAGTCCGTTGCCGAACAGTCCATCCACCACCACGTCGTTCTCGTCGAGTGCCGGCGGGGTGAAGTTCTGGATTACCTCGATGAAGTCCACATCGTCTTCTCCAATGGTCTCCAGGAAGCGGTCGCGGTTGGCGAGACAGCAGGGAGACAATTGGGCCGACTTGATATTGAACAGATAGACCTCGGGACGATAGCCCTGTTCATACATCATGCGGGCGACAGCAAGCGCGTCGGCACCGTTGTCGCCAGGGCCGGCAAAGATGACAAAGCGCTTAGAGGTTCTCCAGCGCGAGATGAGTTCATAAGACACTGCCGATGCAGCCCTCTCGATGAGGTCAAGCATCGTTATATCCTCTTTTTCCACAGTGCGGTCGCCTATCCGCCGCAGGCCGTCGTTGGTAAATATCTTCATTGCTATCGGGTGGTTTTCAACTTTTGTCGTTAGAGTTAGCAAAGTTACTTCTTTTTTGGATGATAGAAGGTAAAAATCAAAAAAAACTGGAGAAAAATTTTTTAAAAAGATTGAAGGCTCGTTGCCGCTGTGCCTTCGTTGTTGAAAATATTATTGAAAATAATATCTCTAAGGCGGCACGTTAGCGACTTTTTTATTATCTTTGCGGCCTAAAATAAACGTATTATATCACTAATTCAGGTAATTACGAAATGAATAAACAATTACTCTCTTTGATGGCGTGTCTGATGGTCGGCATGGGTTGCTGGGCTCAGAACATCACCATCGGCGGTCACCGTGCCGTGCAAGACACCCTCAACCACATTTGGTTATGCAGCATTCCTCAGTCCTATTTCGGCCAGGATTTTTCGGCTAATGTGGACTATGACGAGAATGTGAGAACACTGGTTATCGAAGGCGCTGCTGTTGCCAACGGCGGCAATTATGTATTCTCGCGCGTGGCAGGTGGCAAGAACTACAGCGTCACTGCCTACATGGGTCAGGAACTCGTCTCGGGATACATCACCTTCACCTGGCTGCCCATTGTCGAGCTGGACGGTGACTTCGGTTACTCTTACAACTATGGCACCGTCAGGGTCAACGAGCCCGACTCGGCCTATGCCGAGCCCTTGAAGGCAAAACTCAAATGGCGTGGCGGCGCAACCAATGTGGACGGCAAGCACAAGCGCAACTACCGCATCAAGTTTGTCAATGACGACAGCACCAAGTGCAACCGCCGCTTCTTCGGCTTGCGCAACGACAACTCGTGGATCCTTGACGCCGGTCAGATGGACTTCCTGCGCGTGCGCAATCGCGTTAGCACTGACCTGTGGCTTGACTTCGCCCGTAAGCCCTGGTATGCCGACACGTTGAATAACGTGCGCAACGGTTCGCGTGGACAGATGGTTGAGGTGGTCTTGAATGGCGCCTATCATGGCATTTACAATATGTGTGAGCCCATCGACCGCAAGCAGCTCAAGCTCGAGCGTTATGATGAGGAAAACAGTGAATTCCATGGAGTGCTCTGGTTTGCCAATTCCCGCACCAACACCACCAAGATGAGTTTCCCGTCAAAACGTGAGAAGGGTAAAACTTATTGGGATGGCTTTGAGCTCAAGTATCCCGACTATGAAGACACAAAGCGAGTGAACTGGACCGCTATGGAGGAGGCTGTGTGGTTCGCCTATCGTGCCGACACCAGCGAGTTGAAGCTGCGCATCGACAGCATGGGCTACTATTTTGATCTGCCCGTCATGATGGATTACTACATCTTTGTGGCAACGATTCAGGCACTCGACAACGAGAGCAAGAACATCTACTATGCCTGCTATGACACGCAGGATAATCACAAGCTCACCATGGTGCCTTGGGACCTTGATATCTGCTTGGGTGCAAATTATGCTCCCAGTGCCAATATCCCTAGCATGGTCAAGCCCGAGCGTCAGGTAACAGAGTGGATGATGCACATCCCCATGGCCGACATGATGGATGTTGAGGAATGGCGCAATGACGTCAACCGCCGCTACTATGAACTGCGTGAGACCGTGCTGAACACCGACAGCCTCGTGAACCGCTACAAGGCTGCCATCGACGAACTCGAGAACAGCGGCGCAGCAGCGCGTGAAGAGGGCCGATGGAGCAAAGACTCTGACTTGGCTGGGAAAACGCTCGACCTGAGCAATGAAATGGTCTATGTTGAGGACTGGATCCGTCGCCGCATGGCTTATCTCGACGAGTTTGTCATCGGACCTCCCGTTGGTGATCTCGAACCTGGTCTGAGGGGTGACGTGAACAAGGACGGCGTGGTCAACATCAGTGACGTCAATGCCGTTATCGACAGCATCTTCAAGGGTGATTACAGTGAGGATGCCGATGTGAATGGTGACGGTGTGGTCAACATCACCGACGTCAATACTGTCATTGGCATTATCCTCACCTAACCTCAAGGGTTAAGATAAAAACATTTAGGGCGCGGCTGTCAAACGACAGCCGCGCCCTAATGATTTTCAAGTGATTCGCGTGGGATTATAACCTATAACTGATTATCAATTATTTACAGACGATTGCGGTGAAAAAAGTACTATTTAAGTACTATTTTTCCCCTGCTTGCCAAAATAAACACCAAATTTTAGCGAAAAAAAGACCGGCGGGCCACTCCCTGGCGCGCCAGCCTACCGAAAAATGAAATACCCTTATGGCGGGTGTTTCGTCTGCAAAGATAGTGTTTATTCCCCAAATATTCACGCCCCCACACCCTTAAATGCGGGGTTATCCCGCCCCGGCGTTGCCTCTTGCGGTTCGGGCCTCTTAAAAAAGCGACAACAGGGCGCGGGTTCATCCCTCACAACCCCGGCCAGCCATTCGGGCAACGGCGCGGGATCATACAATTTAGGGCGCCCGGCCTCTTCAATGGACGGCCCGCCGTCAAAGATGAAAAAATCATTGTGGGTGTTGTAATAGTCTATTCCCGGCTGCATCTCATCGGCGGCCCTGGTTATACCTTTGTCGAGGCGGTGGCGCTCTATGAAGTCACGCCAGGCGGCGCGGTTGGCCTCGGCGATCGGCCCGGCATCGTCCAGGAACTGCCCCCCGGTTATCGGCTCGCAGTCCTCACTATCAACGCCAATTAGTTTCATACAAAAATCATCCCCAAACAACGCCGGGCGGCTTTTCTTGTCACGGTCTGCATCGGCCCAATTAAACCCGTCTATTAGGCAATATTCAAAGTATTTGCACGGGTAAAAATCGGCGTTGAGGCGGTGGCGTAAATCCATAAACTCGACAAATAGCGGGTGCCAAACGGCAGGGCCGGGCGGCTTGAAGTGGGCAACAAACCAACTCGCGCCCTCATCGCGGCGGGGCGTGATCATCGCCTTTAATCTCTCGCGGTCATTCATCACGGCGGCGGTTTATATCGTCCACTTTCTCGGCGATCCTGGTTATTGCCTCATCGCTCGCGGTGTCGAGCAAACGGCCCAGGGCCTCGGCCTCGGCCTCCAGGTATTCGTCAAGTGTGGCCTTTGGCAGTAGGAACGCCAAAAGATTAGTTACTGCTTTAACCCGGTCGAGGGGTTTTAATTCGTCCAGGTCTGCAGCCAGGCGGGGCAGGTTCTTATCAAGCACGGCCCGCAGCTGGTCGAGTAACGCCCCCTTTAACTTGTCACGCGATCCCCTGGGGCGGCCGTTGGGGTTCCCGCTTTTTCCCTTTTGAAATGCCATTCTTTTGATGCTGATTTGATTGTTATTTATTGTTCTTTACAATGGCAAAGATAGCACGAAAAATAAGGGCGGCGCGGTTTTTATGGAATCTCAACGGCAGCACCCGCAACCCCTCGCGGCCAGTTTTTGCTCTGTAACCTACTTGCACCTTACTACCTTACAACCTTACAAGTTATTTTATCTATTAATCTATAAATCAACCAATTAAATAGTTACTTGTGTAAGGGCGTAAGGGTGTAAGGTCTAATTTAAATAACCGTGGATTGTTTGGCGGGTCACGCCTATAAATTTAGCTATTTCTGCCTGGGTCTTGCCTCTCTGTGCAAGATACTGGCAAACTTCCTTCATGCCCACCGACTGGCCGCGCTGCTGATCGTCACGCACTACCACGTTAAGCAAATAGAGTTGGTTTGCCACCAGGTAATTTGTTACGTCTATGGCGTACCGCATGACGGGCGCGGTAATAATTCTCTCATCGTTCAAGACGGCGGCGGTCATCGCCATTCGGCAAAGGTGGTAATTTGCTTTGTAATATATTGAACTCCTTACATCGTCAAAATCATTATCGCTGCCATTTTCGTCTAACATATCGCCTAACCCTTGCCACCGCTCCTCCGCCGCCCGGTGCAATTCCTGGGCCTGGGCGTTCTCTGTCATCTCAAAGGGTTCTAAACGCAATAGGCGGTCTATATGTTCATGCCATACCCGTCTAACGTCATCGCCTATTATGCCGGGTTCCTTGCAGCCTTTTCGTTTCTCAACATGAACAAATAAAAACCGCTCAAAGTACCCGCCGCGCCCCTTGACGTATTGCGCCATTAACTGCTTTAACTTGACCGGCTGGGTGGTTGAGAATATGTTAAGGGCGGGTTCCTTGACAAATATGGTGTTACCGCTTAGTGTGTCGCGCTGGAGCGTTGTGTGTGAAAATATATCTTCCAGGCAACCCACGATCATACCCGCGCCGCCTTTGGCATATCTGCCCATGCCGCCAAATAGGGCCTCTAACTCGCCATGTTTCCAGCATAGCGCACCGCCATTCTCGGCCAGCTTGTGCAACAATTTCTCATCTGTCATTAACCCCTCAACCCTCGACTGCCGCCGTGGTGGTTCCCCTCGTTGGTCTTTCGGCTGCCGGTTGTACTCATCGCGGGCGGCGCAATAGTCCATGTACGATTTTTCCTCATAGTCCATTAATGGCTTATACACCCACTCCCCCGCGCCGGTCTTGCCACTTGAAGCCTTGCCCACTATGACAAACCAGTTAGCGGGATAGTTCACATAGTTACCAAATACGCCTTTAACGGCCTTGCCTATGGCGGTACCCGCCGCGCTGAATATCGCCGCCGCCGGTATGCTTGGACTACATCTATAACCGTCTGCCACCGTTTCTATAACCGTCTGCAAATCCTTTGGCAATCCCCATACCGGGAACTGCTTTAAATCCTCTTGCGGGGTTTCTGTGCCAGTGGGTTTCCATTCCTGGGGCGGTTGCTCCTGGAGCGCACCACTAATTAACACCCTGGGCGGCATACCTACCGGCGCGCCTAATGGCCGCGCCTGGCCTTCATTTTTCGGTTTCTTCATATAACCTGCCCTCTCATTATCTGCCCTTGACCTGGGCCACCCGTTCAACATCTGCCCGGCGGTAGCGTACCACGCCGCCGATCCTCACGCGCGGCAAGAATCCCGTCTTATTCCAAACGTGGAGCGTCTTGTCGGTCACTCCAATAATAGCGCGCACTTCCTTTGCGGTCAATAGGCCGTTATCCTCTGCGCCCTGGGCCGGTGCCTCTGCCTTCAGCTTGGCGGCGATCTTGTCGGCCATGTCTGCCAATACCTGGCTAAAATCGTCATAATCCATGACTATCTGCTTTGTCACTCGCTCTGTCATATCGTTTAAATGACACTTCCCGTTGCGGCGTGAAAAATGCCGCTAACATCGTTGTCAGCGGCAAAGGTATTGCGGTGTTATATGACGGCTTTGGCGATTCTTGGCGCGCTGCCTACATCTGCCTATTTGTGCCTATTACCGGGCCTTACAAATCGCCCTTATCTTGTCAGCGATCGGCCCGCGTGTGTTGGGGTTCGCCTCTATGGCCTTGCGCGCACTCTCCACGCTGCCGCCATACCCGGCCCACGCTTTGCAATCCTTCCAGGCCTTGCCACCTTGACTGGCTACCCCTTTTTGCTCAAACAATTCTGTTACCAGGCAACCAAATTCGGCGGGCGATCCCTGCCACTGGCCACCTGCTATAATGCCCGCCTGGATCAAATCCTCTTTTAAGTCTTGCAGGGATTCCAGGCGCACCGCTGCCGCGCTCTTGGGCCTCTCTGCTTTCGGCCTGGCCTCTTGATGCGCTGCCGCCTCGACTGGCGGGAAATATTGATCAATCCAATATACCAACGTTTCGCACCTCCGGGCGATATCTTCTACAATTCCAATAGTTTCGCCATGAAATCGTTTATCAAAACAAATAGTAAGCATTTTTCTTGCATACTCTGTCAGACGCGGAAAATCTTTACTCCTACTCTCTAACGCATTTTCCAGGAACTCCCGCAAGGCCTTGCGCAACTCCATGACTACTGGAGCAACTTCTTTACCTCTGCTCATATAGTCAATGACGTTAGCCTCAACTCCTAAAGTTCCTAAAGTTATAGATAATTCCTCTATTTGCTCCGGCCAAATATACCACTGGCTGCCCTCTTTGCAAAAATCGGCCAGCGCGTTCAACCGGCCGATTAATACTATTATATCTTGTGTTGTCATTGCCTTACCCCTTCCACTGGTTCATGAATTGACGCTTTAATAATGCCGCGTTCTCTGCCTCGCTTACCTTGATGTAGGTTAAAAAACTTTTCTCAGTCTTGTGGCCAGTAATAGCCATTATCGCCAGGGTCGGGAATCCCCGTTTATACATATTAGTCGCAAACGAGCGGCGGGCGGTGTGTGCCGTAATCGCTTGCCATTTCGGGCGGCGTGTTTCCACGCGCCCCGGTGTGAACTCGCCCGCCTCTTGCTGGGTGTGTGCCGTCATGATCTCATCTTCCAGGCCCGCCAGCTTGGCCACTTCCTTGATGTAGTCATTAAATCGCTGGTTGCTGATAGGGCGCGGCGGCTGGTAATCGTATTTCTCCAGTATCGGCACAATCGGCGGCAAGATAGGGATTACCACTTTTGCCCCGGTCTTTTGTTGCTCCAGGCTAAACACCTCATCGCCTTCGTCTGTGACGATATAGCGGCGTGTCAGCTTTCCCAAATCGCTATACCTGCAACCAGTCCACGCCAGTAGCAAAAACTGGTCACGAACTCTATCCAGGTACGGCTGCCCCGTCAAATCCAGGCCCGCCAGTGCTTGCAGTTCCTTTTCGTTTAGATAGGTATTGTCTATATCTTCCATGACGGCGGCGCACTTCTTAGGCTCCACGAACTCGCAATTAATCCGCTCTGCCGCCGGTAGCGCGTTGATGACGGATTTAATGCACTTGACGCGCGTGGCGATTGTGTTCTGCTTGTAACCTTCCCGGTACATATAGCGCACAAAGGAATCGTAAAACGTTTTATCGGTTTTGTCTATCGTCACGCCGTCTGCCCCCATGCCTTGCAGGTTCTTTAATACCTGCTTGTAGTGGTTGAGGCGGGCGGCACATATCGGCCTACCCTTGTGGCGTATCGTGGTGGGTGCCGCGTCTATGAAATCCTTAACGGCCTGGATTAGCATCTTGGGGCCGCTCTGCCGCTCTTTCTCTGCCTTGACGGGGTGCAATATACCCTCAATGATTGAGGCCAGCCAGTCGCGGGTTATCGCGTCTGTTGGCGTGTCTGCTGCCTGGGCCTCTATCCTGGCCTTTAACGTGGCCAGTTTCTCATTTACTTCTATGACCTCGGCGCGGAATAGCGGATTAGCCAGCTTAACCGCGTGTGTCTGTTTCTTGTCGCTCCAGTAGTCGCGGAATCCATATAACCCGGTCTTGGAACTGATGCGCTTTTGCGGTGTGCCGTACCTTAAACGGGCCAGCAACTCCGGGCGGTCATTCTCTTTGCCACCCTTAACTGATAACTCAAATCTTACACTTGCCATAATAATCTCATTTTTCGGTTATGGTGCAAAGATAGTACTTTTCAAGAAAAAAAGTACTAAAAAAGTACTATTTTTTGTGATTTAGGGTAATATTCGGTAATATGCCAAATTGTAGCATATACCGCTAAATGCTTGGAAAACATGGGATTTAGGGATAAAAAAATGACGGGCGATTACCCGTCATTGTGATTCGCGTGGGGCTCGAACCCACGACCCCATCCTTAAAAGGGATGTGCTCTACCTGCTGAGCTAGCGAATCTCCGTAAAAAGCGGTGCAAAGGTATAGCTTTTTTCCATACCAGCCAAATAATTTGGCGGTTTTTTGCGCTCGCTTCTTCGGTTATGGGTTTATTGTGCGACCAACTTGCATATTTCCACAATGGTCATCATCGCCTTCTCCATCGAGGGAATGGGCACGTACTCAAAGCGTCCATGCATGTTCATGCCGCCTGCAAAGATGTTGGGGCAGGGCAGGTTCTTGAACGAGAGCTGTGCGCCGTCAGTACCGCCACGGATGGGTTGCACCTTGGGGGTGACTCCGGCATTCTCCATGGCCTGCTTGGCGATGTCGATGATGTTCATCACCGGCTCGATTTTCTCACGCATGTTGTAGTACTGGTCCTTGATCTCGCAGGTGGCGCAGTCGGGGAACTCGCAGTTGATCTTGCGGCACAGGTGCTCAATCTCGCGCTTGCGGCTCTCAAAGCGGTCGCGGTCGTGGTCGCGGATGATGTAGTTCAAAGTGGTCTGCTCAACACCGCCTTCCATGTGGATGAGGTGGTAGAAACCCTCGTAACCCTCGGTGTGCTCGGGCGTCTCCCAGCGAGGCAGCATCGTGGCGAACTGCAAGGCGACGCGCATCGAGTTCAACATCTTGTGTTTGGCGGCTCCGGGATGAACGTTCAGGCCCTTGAAGGTGATCTTGGCGCTGGCGGCATTGAAGTTTTCATACTCCAGCTCGCCAACGGCACCGCCGTCCATGGTGTAGGCCCAATCACAGCCGAATTTCTCCACATCAAAGTGATGTGCTCCCAGGCCGATTTCCTCGTCGGGGTTAAAGCCAACGCGGATGTTGCCGTGCTTCACCTCGGGGTGCTCCTGCAGCCACTCGATAGCCGTCAGAATCTCGGCAATACCGGCCTTGTCATCGGCACCGAGCAGGGTGTCACCGCTGGTGACGATGAAGTCCTGGCCCTTGTAGTCGTTCATTTCGGGGAATTGGGCGGCGTCGAGCACGATGCGGGGCTCCTCGCTCAGCACGATGGGCTCGCCTTCATACTTGACGATGCGGGGCTTCACGTCATGGCCGCTCATGTCGGGGGCGGTGTCCATGTGGGCGATGAAGCCGACGGTGGGCACGGCCTTGTCGGTGTTGGCGGGCAAGGTAGCGAACAGATATCCGTTGTCATCGAGCGAGATGTCGCTCAGGCCCATAGCGTGCAATTCCTTCTCCAACTCCTTGGCAAACACCATCTGACCAGGGGTAGAGGGCGTCAGGTTGGTGAGCTCGTCACTCTGGGTGTCGAACTTCACATACTTCAAAAATCGGTCAACTAATTTCGTTGTCATAGTGATATGTTCTTTTGTTAATGGTTAGTTCTATTTCAACCTGCAAATATAGTGAAAAATTATCAGTTGCACCTCACCACGCCTGTTTTTTAATACTTGCACGCAAAAAGCGAGCCGGAGGCTCGCAATACTCCGACATGCCTGCCGCGACATGCCGTCACGGTTGTTGAGGTATTGCGAGGCTCGGCCTCGCAGTGAGATTACTACCGGGTGGCGATGGCCCTGGCCAGGGCGTTCATCTGGCGGCAGCACTCGGCCGTCAGTGCCTGGTAGTCGTTGCGGTGCTCGAAAGGGGAGACGAGTAGCAATTTCCCTGAGGCACAGGCATCGAACAGGCGCCCGCTAGGTTTGGTCAGTTCGTCAAAGCCATTGTGCCTGATGAGGATGACGGGCGCTCCCGCCTCCAGGGCCCTGTCGATGATGGTCTTCTCTCCGGGACTGATGGCGGGTGACACCAGCACTGCATCTTGGGCCAGCAATCGGTCCCCCTCGCGGGCGATTTCCTCCTTGGTCATGCTGCGTGAGCAATAGACCTGCGCTATTGATGTGTGTTGCAGTAGCGACAGGTTCCCTATTGCGGCAATGGTGGTGTTGGCAACGGTGAGGTGGCTCACGGTAAAGTAACTGTGATTCAGGCGTTTCAACCACAAGCGGCGGGGATTGTCGTTCAGGTATTCGAACCAGCGGTTCAATTGGCCTTTTCCGCGCAGCACCTTGTCGTTGTAGCCGCTTTCCCACAGTGGGCATTGTTCCCCCAGGGCTCGTGCAATCTTGTTGCATCCAGCCTTGAACCCTGAGATAACTTGCCCGAAATGAACAGGAAGCGGTTCTGTCACATGGATGATACCGTGCAGGTGGTCAGGCATGAGTGTGATGGCAAGCACCTTGATTTGAGGATAGTAGCGGGGAATGCCCAGCCATTCGGCTTTGATTCTTGCCCCCAATGGAGTGGGGTCAACCCATGGAGTGGGGCGGCTGTCGTCTGGTCCCTTGAGGACACCCAAGCAAGGGCGTCGTCCCTCGATGCACAAGGTCACCATATAAATGGCCACGTCACAGTAGTCGTGACGAGCCATGCGGCGCTTCATCGAGGGCGTGGCGGGCACATCGGGGTGACTTTGAGCCCAGCGCTTGCGGCCCTTGTTGCGCTTGTTCTCCATTGCTTGAAGAATTAAAGCGAGCCGGAGGCTCGCAATACTCCGACAGGGGCCGTCGCGGTCGTCGTGGCCATCGTGGTTGCTGCGGTCGTTGCAGTTGTCGCGGGCGGCATAGCAGTCACGGTTGTCGAGGTATTGCGAGCCTCTGGCTCGCTGTGTTGATTACTTGGCGACCTTCTCGAGGCGCTTCATCATGGCGAACATGAAGATGGCAGCCGCGAGGCAGACTGCGATAAACACAGTCCACACTACCCACAAGGGCAGGTCACCCCACAGGTAACCACCGACGCTCACCAACTTGTTGCCAATAGCGGTGGCACCAAACCAGCCACCCATCATCAGGCCCTTGTACTTGGGAGGAGCCACCTTGCTGACGAAGGAGATGCCCATCGGGGAGAGCAGCAACTCGCCAAAGGTCAGCACCAAGTAGGTCGAAATGAGCCAGTAGGGCGATACGAGTGCACCAAGTTGGCCACTCTCGGCCAGTGCAGCCTGCTCGTTGGGCGTGTTTAAGCCTTGGGAAGCAAACAGCATGATAAAGAAGGCAGCGCCTGCCACAAGCATACCGTAGGCAATCTTGCGGGGGGCAGAGGGCTCTTTGCCCTTATTGGCCAGGTAGGTGAAGATGGCCATCGACACGGGTGTCAGAGCCACCACATAGAACGGGTTGAACTGCTGGAAAATCGGGGCCGAGATGTCGATGGTGCCCGTGGCGCGGGTGTACTTGTAACCCAGCACAGCCAGGGCGGCGAGGATAATGAGCGCTGAAATGCCTTTACCCTTGCCCGTCTTGCTCTCGAACAGCGAGAAACCGGCATACACGATGAGGATGAGCATCACCAGGTTGATGACGTCGAACGGCATGGTGTGCACGCCCGAAGCGGTCTTGGCGGTAAACTCGTCGGCAAAGTAGGTCAGTGACAGGCCGTTCTGGTGGAAGGCCATCCAGAAGAAGATAACCACAGCGAACACGAGCAACAGTGCCACGATGCGCTGCTTGGTCTCCTCCTTGCTTAACTCAGGCTCGGCAGCTGCGGCAGCGGCTTTGGCCTTCTTGCCCGTCTCCTCGGTGTGGCGGAAGGTGCTGCGGGTCAGGTAGTAGATGGCGATTGAGAGCACCAGCGACGCACAGGCCACCATAAAGGCGAAGTGATAGGCCTCGCCGGGAGCGGTGTAACCCAGATGGGTCTGGGCGTATTCGGTAATCTTGACGGCAGCGGTCGGGGCGAACAACGCACCGATGTTGATGGCCATGTAGAACAACGAGAAACCGGCGTCACGCTGGTTGGCATAGCGCGGGTCGTCATAGAGGTTGCCCACCATCACCTGCAGGTTGCCCTTGAACAGACCTGTGCCCAAGCTGATGAGCAGCAAGGCCATCAGCATGGCGACGATGGCAACGGTCTGCCCGCCCAGCGGTACCGACAGCAGCAGGTAGCCCAGGAACATGATGATGATACCGATGGTCACCATCTTGCCATAACCGAATTTGTCGGCAAGGTAACCGCCGACAATCGGCAGGAAGTACACGAGCATGAGGAAGTCACCATAGATTTCCCCGGCCCATTTGGGGTCGAAACCGAAGTTTGACCTCAGGAAGAGGGCGAACACGGCAATCATCGTGTAGTAGCCGAAGCGCTCGCCCGTGTTGGCCAATGCCAACGCGAAAAGTCCTTTGGGTTGGTTTTCAAACATAATTCAATGTCTTTTTATTTGAGAGAATCTAGAAAATATAGTTGTTCTATATTCTCTAGATTCTCTTATTAATTAATAATGTGTAATGCGTGCGGGATTATTTGTCGCTGGTAACGCGCTCGAGCCACTTAACCATGGCGAGCATGACACCCATCGAAATCAGGCAGACGATGATGAAGACGCCCCAGCACTGCCACAACGGCATATTGTTGTACATGATGGTACCGATGGGCAACAGAATGTTACCAACGGCTGTGGTACCCAGCCACAGACCCTGGCACAGGCCGAGCATGGTCTTGGGAGCGACTTTGGAAACGAAGGACAGGCCCAGCGGTGAGATGAACAACTCGGCGACGGTCAGCAGGAAGTAGGTAACAATCATTACCCACCATCCGGCCTTCATGCCCACCTTGGAACCTGCATCGAGCAGCTTGAACTCGTTACCCGAGGGATAACCTGCGGCGTAGGAGTAGATGGCCAGGAACAGATAAGCCATACCGGCGATGCACATACCGTAAGCGATCTTGCGCGGGGTGGAGATTTCCTTACCGCGTTTGCTCAGGGCACCGAAGATCAGCATGATGATCGGCGTGAGGAAAATCACGAAGAACGGGTTCACGGCTTGCCACAACTCGGCGGGCAACTGATCACTCTTGACGAAGTCACGGGCGAAGAACGACAGCGTGACACCGTTCTGGTGGAACGAGAACCAGAAGAAGATCACAACGCCAAGCACTGCAAACAAGGCATACAGTCGCTGACGGAGCTCCTTGGCCATTGATCTCTTCTCCTCGGGAGTCAGTTCAACCGAAGCGGCAGCGGTCTTCTTGCCAGGAGTGGGGAAGAGGCCGCGCTTAGCAATAAAGATGCTCAGCGAGATCAGCATGGCGATGACCGATGCGATGAAGGCAAAGTGAACACCCTGGTTGAACACCTCGAGGTAGCTCTGGCATGCTTCGGGAGAAGCACCACCGGCAACGCCTGCCTGGGTGAGATAGGTCTGCAGGTTGGTCATCTGGTCGGCAGGGATAGTGCCGTCGATGTACTTGTGGCACAGGGCGGGCAGCTCGGCAACATAGGTGAAGCCGTGACGGCCCAGCCACCACTTACGCAGGAAGGGGGCGATAAACGGAGCCAACAAGCCACCGATGTTGATGAACACGTAGAAAATCTGGAAACCGGCGTCGCGGCGACCCTTCAAGGCCTTAAGCTCATCTTCAGACTTGCCAGCGGCGGCAGCATCAGCTTCCATGTCGTCATACATCTGTCCCACAATGGCCTGCAGGTTACCTTTGAACAGACCGTTACCAAAGGCAATCATAATCAGTGCCACACAGGTGAGCACGAGCAGCATTGTCATCGTGCCAGCAGTGGCGGTAATGGGAATAGCAAGAGCGGCATAACCCAGTGCCATGATGATGATACCGGTCATAATGGTGCCCTTGTAGTTCTGTGTGCGGTCGGCGATGATACCGCCCACCAGACTCAAGATGTAAATGGCAGCCAGGAAAATTGAGTAAATCAGGGCCGCTTTGTCATCGGCCAAACCGAATTTTGAGCACAGGAACAACGACAGCACGGCGGCCATGATGTAGTAGCCGAAGCGTTCGCCCATGTTGCTCAACGCGGCAGGGATTAGACCCTTGGGATGTTTTTTAAACATAACTTCGTTTGGTTTTTGATTGGTTAATTATTAATAATGTGTTATTGTTATTTTTCTCAACAGCCGCTGTGCTCACGTGCCTGGAACGCGATGGCGTAGGCGCGCACCTGCTTGATCATCGCCAGCAGGCCGTTGCTGCGGGTGGGCGAGAGGTGTTCGCGCAGGCCGATGCGCTCGATGAAGTAGAGGTCGGCATCGAGCACCTCTTGGGGCGTGGCACCGTCGAGCACGCGCACGAGCATCGAGATGATGCCCTTGACGATGATGGCATCGCTGTCGGCCTGCAGGTGTATGTGGCCGTCGATGCAGTCGGCCTGAAGCCACACGCGGCTCTGGCAACCGTCAATCAGGTTGTCGGCCGTCTTGTACTGCTCGTCGAGAGCGGGCATGGCGTTGCCCATGTCGATGATGACGCTGTAGCGGTCCATCCAGTCGTCCAGACCTTCAAATTCCTCAATGATTTCGTCTTGTCGCTCGTTGATTGTTGACATTGAAATGTTGATGTTTTTGGTTTAACCTCCAAAGTTAGGCCTTTTTTTTGAGATAGGCCGCTTTTGAACTGATAAAAATGCTTTTTTCATTTAAAAACAAGTCCCGCGGGCTCGTTGCCTGCGGGACTTGATATTGTTCTGTCGCTTTTATAGCGTGATTATCAATAGAAGTCGATGATGCTCTTCTTCACCTTGTTGACCTTCGACAGAATCTCGGTTATGGCATTGGGATTTGCGAAGATCTGAGCACCACGGTTCTGAGCATAACGCTTGTCAAGCTCTTCCTTGGTGGGCTTGCGCTCTGACTTCTCCTGACGGAGCACCTGATAAACGAATACGGCGTTTTTACCCTTCCAGGGACCCATCAGCTGACCGGGCTTAGCAACAGCCATGCGGGCCATGATACCGTAGTCCTGACCCAGCTTGTGGTTGCCGTTCAGGGCAAACATTGCGTCAACAGTGTCGGTCTTAGCGTTCATCAGCTGAGCATAAGCCTCAACGCTGTTGGCCTTGCCCTGCAGCTTCTTGATGAGAGCCTCACCCTTCTTGGCATTGCGCACGCGAATGGTGAGCATTTCCTTTACTTGGGGAACGGTGTAGGGCAGGTAGCCTTCCTCGTAGATGTCATCGACGGCAACGGCAATCAGCACGTTGTTGTTGTCGCTGAAGATAGGTGACACATCACCCTTCTTGTTGTCAAACGCCCACTTGATGGCCTTGCGGGAATCCTTGATGCCGCCATAGCCATACTGGTTTCCTCCCAGCTGGGGAGTGTTCGGGGTGATAACAGCCTCGACAGCATTGTAACCTTCCTTAGCGGCGTTCTCCTCAAAGGCCTTCACCGTGTTGTTCTTGTTCAGGAACTGCTGGAACTTGTCGCGCAGGTCCTCGCTGGTCTTGGTGCTGGCGTATGCGTCATAGGTCACGGTAGCAACGGTGTAGAACAACTTGGGAGCCTTCTTGTCGGTAACCTTTACCAACTGGGCAGCCTTGTCGTGGGCAACGTATGCGAAGTAAACGCCCGGGGTGGCGTTGCCAATCTTAGCCTTCATCGAGTCGGGCAACTGATAAACACGCTGCCAGGACTTGTCGGTCACTTCAAGCTTCTGGGGGAAGGCCTTCTTCACCTCGTCGATGGTCTTGCCAGAGTTGAGCTGTTCGATAACGGACTGCTGGGTCTTGCGGTCACCATTCACAACAACAAAGGCAACCTCTACCGAGTCAAGGCTCGTCTGCTTGTTGATGAGCTTGTACATCACGTGGTGGTTATTCACGGTGCTGTCGCGGTGAACTGCGCCGATTTCAGCGCCGGCAAACAGGTCACGTACGCTGGCGGGCATATCGCTCTTGATCACCTTGGCGGTGTCGATTTGTACAGTACCGAGCAGACGTACCGAGTCAATGCCACGACCCTTCTGCAGGGCAACATAGGCAGCGTTGGCAATCTTGTTGGCGGCAGCGATGTCCTCAGCGTTGGGAACGATGTCAACGGCAATGTAGTGGATTGCCCTGTTCTCCTCGTCGTTCTTGAACATAGCCTTGTGCTTCTCCCATTCAGCCTTAATCTCCTCGTCACTAACGGGGAACTGGTCGTCGGGAAGCGTTGAGAAATCCTGCTTAGCAAAGAGGGTGACATTGGTCAATGATTCCTCCTCGCTCATTTGAGCGCGCTCCAGGTCGTTAGCCTGCATACAGCCTGCGATGAGGTTCTGCAGCTTATAGAGCTTATATTGTTTTACAACGTCGTTCTGCACCCTGTTCCACTCGTTGCGCAACTCGGCAACACTGGCTTCAGACACGCCCTGCTTGCCGGGGTTGGAGATGAAGTCAAACAACTCGGCAGGAGACTTGGCACCAGCCTGCTGGGCGAATTGCTGAACGGCGGGAGTGGGGTTCTTGCCGATCATCAGCTCACTGATCTCGTCATCAGTGACATAGATGCCCAGCTTGTCGTACTCTTGGCCGAGCAACTTCTCGCCGATCATCTCGTCAAGAACTTTCTGCTGGCGCTGAGCGGCGTCATACTGCTGCTGATTCTGCTGATCTCTGGCAGCATCTTGTTCCACGCGGCGCGAGAACTCCATAATGTCAATCTTCTCTTTGCCGACTTTGGCGGCAACACTCTTTCCAGCGGAGCGGCCGATGGCCTCTACTCCGACCTCGATAATGAATGCGAGCAATGCACCACCAATCACGATGGCGAGCCACATCTTTTGCTGTCTAATTTTCTCTAAAGTAGCCATTTACAATTATTTATATTACGTTATTTCTCTCAATTTTAAGGCTTTTCGCCAAATAAACACGCAAAGGTAGTTATTTTTTGAATTATAGCAAAATAGTTGCCCTTTTTTCTTGCATTTTATTGAAACGAGAGTTTTTTAGGAATATTTTAGATGTCGGGTTACTATTGTTTGGCAATTTATCGCTACATTTGCAGTTAATATTCATGTGAAGCCGTGTTTTGCCCCGCTGCGGGTGATGACGCGGACACTCTGTGGAAAATGATAACACCGAAAAATATATGAAGAAAATCAAGAAAGTCTTAGTGTCGGCGCTTGTTGTGGCTCCCGCATTGGCGGTAGCCCAGCCCGGCGTGATGAGTAGCGAGGCCGCCGGTTATCTCGAGCGCGGCTTGCTCATGTATGAGTCTCACAACTATGTGGGTGCCATCGACCAGTTGGAGCACGTCGGCCAGTTGCCTTGTGACGCCTCAATGCGTGAACAGGCCGATTATTATATCGCCTTGAGCCGGTTTGAGCGGGGCGAGGAGTCGAGCCTCATGGCTCTGCAGCGTTTCATCCAGCGCTATCCGGGCTCTCCGCTGGCGATGGAAGCGCAGATGAAGATCGGCAATTTCTACTTTTACCGTGGTCAGTGGGAGAGTGCGTTGCTCAGTTACTCGCTCGTACGCAACCGCGCGCTGGACAAGAACTCTGATGAGGACTTGATGTACCGCCGCGCTTATTGCTACCTGCGCATGGCGGATTACCGCGAGGCCGAGCGCTTGTATTATGAGTTGGAAAAGAGCCCACGCTATAGCGGTGCCAGCGACTTCTACAAGGCCTATCTGGACTATGCCCGTGGCGATTACGATGCAGCCAAGACGGGCTTCGGAGCCATCCCTCAGGCCAGCGAATTGGGCTTCCAATCCCAGTATTACCTCACCCAGATTGCCTATAACGACAAGCGTTTTAACGATGTCATCAATCAGGGCAAGTCGCTGCTCGAGATGGGGCAGAACGACTACTTTGATGCTGAGCTCAACCGTCTTGTCGGCGAGAGTTACTACCATCTGGGCAATGACGCACAGGCACGCACCTATCTGAGGCGTTACCTCGATAACCCCGAGGGTGAGCCTTACCGCACCGCCGCTTACACCATGGGTGTGCTCGAATACCGTGACGGTAACTACCAGGAGGTTGTCAACGACATGCTCCACGTCACCGACGGCGCTGACGCCTTGACGCAGAGCGCCTACCTCTATTTGGGTCAGGCCAAGCGCCAGCTGGGTGACCTCAACGGCGCCAATATGGCTTTCCAGCAGGCCGCTACGATGGACTGTGACCGCAGTGTCAAGGAAACGGCCTACTACAATTACGCTGTCGGGTTGAGCAAGGGTGCACGCACGCCGTTTGATAAGAGTATCGACCTGTTTGAGGACTTCCTCAATGAGTATCCCAATTCGCGCTATAAAGATAATGTGGAAGGATATCTGGTGGACGCTTACACCGGCACTACCGATTACAAGCGTGCCCTGACGAGCATCAACCGCATCAAGAGCCCTGGCGCTAAGGTGCTCACCGCTAAGCAGAAGGTGCTTTACAACCTGGGTGTCCAGTCGCTTGCCAACAACCGCAACGACGAGGCTGCCGACTATTTCAAGCAGGCCATCGCCGTGGGCAACTATGACAAGACCGCCCTTAACGAGAGCCGCCTGTGGCTTGCCGAGGCGCAATACCGTGCCGGCAACTACAAGGAGGCAGCGCGCAACCAGCAGGAATATGTCAAGCAAGTCAATAGGAGCGATGACAACTATGGCATCGCGCAGTATAACTTGGGCTACAGCCTCTTCAGCCAGAAACAATATGCCGAGGCACGCACCGCTTTCCGTAACGCCATCGAGAGCAAGATGCTGAGTCCGGACCTGATGGCCGATGCTTATAACCGCATCGGTGACACCCAGTATTATGCCCGCGACTTTGCCGGGGCGCAGCATACCTACGACCAGGCGGCCAAGATGGACAAGAACAATAGCGGGGACTACTCGATGTATCAGAAGGGCATCATGATGGGCCTCAACAAGAATTACAGCGAGGAAATCACCCAGATGGATGCCCTTGTCAAGGCTTACCCCAAGAGTGACCTTGCCCCGCAAGCCTTGCTCGAGAAGGGTAATGCCCAAGCGTTGCTGTCCCGCTATAACGAGGCTCTGGAGACCTATGCCGGACTGCTCAAGAGCTATCCCAAGAGCGTGTCGGCACGCAAGGGTCTGTTGCAGACGGCCCTTGTCAATAAGACCATCGGCAAGGAGGATGACGCCATTGAAGCCTACAAGAAGGTAATCCGTCAGTATCCCACCAGCGCCGAGGCACAGGCAGCAGCCGAGGATATGAAACTCATCTTTGCCGACAAGGGACAGCTTGGCGAGTTCAGCAAGTTCTTGAGCAGCGTGCCCAACGCGCCCCAGATCGATGTCAACGAGGCCGAACGTCTCACCTTTGAGGCTGCCGAGAAGACCGCCATCAGCGACCGTCCCAGCATTGACAAGATGAAGCAATACTTGCAGAACTATCCTAATGGAGCCTATGCCGCCAAGGCACAGTATTATATCGCGCGCTATCATTATGCCAAGGGCAATTACAACGAGGCCATGGCCGCACTTGATGAAGCCCTCAAGGCGGGCGGCGACGCCTCCTATGCCCAGGATGCCATCGCCATTCGCTGCGATATCCTGTCCCGTCAGGGCAAGCTCGACGAGGCACTCCAGAGCTATAAGGACCTTGCCGAGAGAGCAACCAGCGACGACAACCGCACGCTGGCACAAATCGGTGCCATGCGCATTGCCAAGAAGATGGGCAAGTGGGGCGAGGTGCAGAACATTGCCGGAATCCTGCTCAACAGGGGTGGCTTGACCTCCAACGAGGAGCGTGAGGTGAAACTCGACCGTGCCTTGTCGTTCGCCCAGGTGGGCAATACCAAGGATGCCGAGGCCGCCCTCAACGAATTGGCCAAGGATCCCAGCAACGAGTATGGCGCTCAGGCTTCCTATGAGCTCTCGCGCATGCAGTATGAACTGGGCAACTTCAAGGGTGCCGAGCAGACCATCAATGCGCTCATTGACAAGGGAACATCGCACACCTACTGGCTGGCAAAGAGTTTCCTCACCCTGGCTGATGTCTATTACAAGCAAGGAAATGTGTCTCAGGCCAAGGAATACCTGCAGAGCCTCAAGAGCAACTATCCGGGCAAGGAAAAGGAAATCTTCAATGAGATTGACTCCCGCCTGAACAAGTGGAGCGGTGGCAAGTCGTCAAACACTTCCAACGCCAGCACCGACAACGGTAAGAAGAAGGGCAACAAGAAAAGCAAATGATAACATCAAGACGAACTAATATATGAAAAAGATTTATTTCACCATATTGTTGGCTGCGTTCACGCTCACTACCGTTTACGCCCAGGACAACACGAACTTAAACAAGGAAATCACCCTGGAGAAGGACATCGAGCCGCTGCAGAAGAAGGCGGTGAAGAAAAACCAGCTCCCCAAGGTGAAGACGCTGGACAATACACAGCCCAAGACCAACCTTGGATACAGCGACTTGATGGCACCCATCGAGGTGCCCGCCGACATCCCCACGCTCTTGCCCTACGGTTACCGCACGGCGCACAACTTCAGCAACAAGCGGGGTTACCTTGACGTGGGCGTGGGCTCACAGGCCAATTTCCGGTTAGACTTCGGCTACCGCATCCTCAATCAGGAACGCGAGAAATTAGGAGTGTGGATCAACCACAACAGCACATGGGATGGCAGGAACTCCAGCAAGTTGATAACCGATAGCCAGAACCGCCTCAAACAGAAGTTCAACGACAACACCCTGGGTGTGGATTACAGCAAGGTGTTTGACCGCGGTACCTTCTCGATGGGTGTGAAAGGTCATGTGGACAGCTACAATTATTATGGTGGCTGGAAAACTGATGACCGTATGTATGTCTCGCCCGATAGTTATCCCTTGCGGCCCTATTGCGATTGGGATAAAGAGAAACAGACCTTCTATGACTTTACCGTCAGGGCAGGATGGAATGGCATGCTTAAAATCCATGACAATCCCTTGCAGTACGGTGTTAGCGCCTTGTATGGCCATGCCGCCTACGACAAGTCATTCAGTGATATCTATAAGAAAGGTGTCCATGACAACTGGGGTATCTTCACCCTCTCGGGCGACTATGGCATCAATGACCTGCTCTCGGCGGGATTAACCCTTAAGGGCGAGTATCTCAACCGCGGCACCAAGGCGAGGTCCTACATGATCGATGACCTCAAGGACGATGTCGGCTTGATTACCGTTTCTCCCACCTTTACTGTCAAGGGTGACATGTACAAGTTGCAGTTGGGCTTGAACGGCCACATCAGCTTCAGCGACGGTCCCAAATTCCGTCTGTCGCCCAACGTGCGCTTCAACCTGGCCCTCGTCGATGGCTTTACCGTGTTTGCCAACGCGCTGGGCGGCAAGCTGCTGGGCTACCGCGTGCCTTCCCATTTTGCCAACCACCGCTACGACAGCCCGATGCTCATGTACGGAAGCATCTATATGCCGCTCGATGCCGAGGCCGGTATCAAGATTGGTCCTTTCCAAGGCTTGAGCGCCAAGGTGTCGCTTGGCTATGCAGTGGTTAAAAAGCAACCCGGTATCTGCTACCGCAGCGAGTATATCGACCATGCGCTGCTGGCAGGTATGATGAGCACCTATCACGTTATGGATAGCCGTGGCTATTACGTCAATGCCGAGGTGAACTACAAGTTCCGCTCACTGATTGAGGCAAAGGCTTCAGTGAAGTATGCCCCCCATGACAATGAGCTGTTTGTCACCGACAAGCACTATAACGGCTATAAATTGGACGTGGACCGTGCATCGACGGTATCCAATATTGACCTGAAGGTGACTCCGTGGAAGCCCTTGTCGGTCAATGTCGGTCTTGAATACCGTGGCGGCCGCATGGCGTTGTTCTACCTGAACGACAAATATGAGTTTGTGAATATGGACGATGCCATCGATCTGCATGCTGGCGTCAATTACCGCGTAAACAGCAGGTTCGCCATCTGGGCACAGGCGCACAACTTGTTGAACCGCCGCTACGACATCCTCTACGGTATGGGTGCACAGCGCATCGGCGTAATGGCCGGCCTGAGCCTCAACTTCTGATGTAAACCCGCTCTAACAACAACACAGCCCTCGTCGTGTAGCTTATTACACCACGAGGGCTGTGTCATTGATGCATGCGTCAAGGCAGGGTGGGGAGGGCATCGCTGTGCTGGACAAAGGCTTCGGCGGCTTCACAGCGGCACTCAAGGCCGCGGAAGTGCTCCATCGTCTTGTGCCAGTGGTAAATGTCCTCCATGTGCTGGCTCACGTGGCAGTTGCAAGCCTCATGCTTGCGTTCCAGCACCGGCTCGATGTTGACCCAGTGGGTGGGGTGGAACATTTGGCTCTGTGTGCCCGACATGGCCTCGAAGTAGAACAACTTGAAGCGACGCTCCAACCGTCGCCACGCATCCATCACAAGGATGCCGCACAGGGCGTGGTCACGGTGCCCGTCAAGTGGCCAGTGGGTCATGACGATGTCAGGATTCTCGCGGTCGATGAGTTCGCGCATTTCCTTATAGCGCTCAAGATTCACCTCGGTGTTCCCGTCCACTTGGCTCATGAAGATATGGTGTGCCCCAGTCACCTTGCAGGCGTTCTCGCTCTCCACAACGCGGATGGCTGCCGCCTCGCTGTGGCTCTTGCCGGGGATGCCGGCCTCGCCGCGCGTGAGATAGACGCACACCACGTCATGCCCAGCATCGGCGAGCAGGCACATGGTTCCGCCGCAGCAGGTCTCAGGGTCGTCGGGGTGTGCCCCGATAGCGAGTACCTTGAGCCGCTTGCGCGGTGTCGTGCTGTTGTTACCGTTATTTTGGGCCTGAGCGCCCACTGGCAGTCCCAGAATCGTGGCGCCCACGGCTGCCGCGCCCGTCTTCTTGATCATCTCTCGTCTGTTCATCATCTTTGGTTAGTTGGTTACTTCAAGACCACAAATATAAGGATTATTCTGCAAATTCCAATAAAAAACGGCGGCGATTGATTCAATCAGTCGCCGCCAGTAATCGTTATGGATTAATCTTTACCTATGTCATCAGTTCTTGAGGATGATGTCGATGACAGAGTTGATGTCGCTGATGTTCACAGCATTGTCATTGTTGACATCGCCCTTGAGCACAGGAGCGACACCAAAGATGGATACACCAATCAACATGCCGGGCATCTCGATGTCGATGTTGGCACTCATGGCGCTGTCGGTGAATCGTGCAGTAAGGTCGATGGGCACTTCACCCAGCAGGGGGCCTAACCAGTCACTCTCACTGTACTTGGGGTCATTGCCAGCGGTGATGTTGATGGGTTGGTTGATGGTGATGGTGGTGTAGCCATACTCGTCAACGCCTTGCACGCCGCTAACGGCGATGTTGCCAACAGGAAGATAGTTGTCCTCGGATACAAGGCAGAAATTATTGAGGCTCAGGTCATAGCCTTCGCCGTTCTTGTTCACCTCGACCAGAACCTCGTCCTGCTCTGATACGGTACCGTTGACGGTGACCTTGAGGTGGCACATGTAATTGGTGGCACTCAGTGCCATGACGCAACTTGCAGCTGCAATAAATGATAAAAACTTCTTCATTGTTGTTTTTCGTTGTATTGTTGAATTACTTTTCTGTCAAGTGGTTGGTTCAGAAAGAGCCCTTGAGCAAATAGTCGGTAATCTTGGTGACATCGGCAATGCCCAGCACACCGTCCATATCCACGTCGGCGTTCAGCATATCGATGTGGGGAACATCTCCGGTGAGGATGTAGTCAATCAGGGTGGTGATGTCGGCAATGTTGATGCTGCCGTCATCATCGACGTCGCCCAGGTTGATCTCGGGAGCCGTCACGGTAGCATTGATGAGATAGCATGAGGCCGTCTGCAGGTCGCCTGACACGACGCTGATGGCGATGCGGTAGGTGCCGTCGGCATTCTGCTCCATCGTCTTGGTGAGAACGGCACTGGCACCGGTGATGTCGGCGGTGAAGTCATCGAGGTTGGGAACGGCGGTGAAGTCCATGTTGTAGGTCTTCACGGCAGGATTCCAACCGCTGATGGTTGTGCCCTGATAGCGCAGGTCGGTCATCGAGGCGAGGTAAACCAACTGGATATCGTCAACATAGAGGGCGTCGTTCTTGCTGCCCTGGCCAGGATTGCCATTGGTCGAGAAGGTGACGAAGATGGCCTCGCTGGCGGCATTGTTGGCGGCATAGCTGTCGTAGTCAAAGGGGAAGGAGTACTGAGTCCAGTCGCCAGCGGGAATCTGACCTCCGACGATGCTGCCCGACACGTTGGTGTAAGTCTTGTCGACAGGCTCCTGATAGTAAGTGCCGTCAAAGGTCTTCACGCTCACGTTGGCCTTGTAGTTGGCATTGGCAGTGCCCTGGGTGTACTTCAACCACACGTTAAATTTGTCAGGCTTGGCATACAGAGGCATGTAGAACTCGTCAGTGCCTTTGCTCTTGTCCATCTCGGCGTGGTTGGCAGTGCTGGTAGCGCTCATCGAACCTGCCATCAGCTGGCCGTTGGTCATGGTGCCGTTGGCGACGATACCAGCAAGCGAGTTGGCTGTCATCACTGCACTGTGGCCTGTTGCGCCGCTGCGAACATCATTGCTTTGCTCCAGCTTGACGAGGCCTGCCGAAATGCCGGCAAATGAGCCGCCAGCGGTCTTGAAGCCGTGCCAGCGGTCAGGCTCACCATTGTTGTTGGTCCAAGCCTCCATGTCGCTGTTGGGCAGCTGGAAGTGGTCACCCACAGTGTTGAACCACATGGTGATGTTGTAGGAGGGGATGCTAACATTGGCTGCCATCATGCCGTCGGTGACGCGGGCAAACAGGGTGGTGGGCATATAGCCCAGGAAAGTGGTGACCACGCGCTCAGCGCTATAAACAGTGATACCGTTGCGGGTGTCGGCAGGAACGTCGTTCATGTTCAATGTGAGGTTCATGCCCATATACGGAACTTTTAACACAAAGTCGTTCAGCCCGTTGTCCTTGTTGGTCACGGTGACGTTAATGTTCTCGGAATTGGTCGAACCATTGCGGGTCACATAGATGGTGCCCGTGTAGGTCTGCGTCTCGGCATGAATTGCCAGCATTGCCAGCAATGCCATACATAAGGTAGTGAAAGTTTTCTTCATTGTTGTTCTGAAAAAATAGATATTATTGTATTAAATGTTTTACTTGAATCGGTACATGATGCCCAGTGTGCCGTACATCGGGCGCAGGGTCTCCACCGAGTGGAAGTCGCTCTTGAACAAGCCGCTCAGGCCGTAGGTTAGTTCGGCAAACATGCCCCAACGCGGATGGAAGTGCCAGTCTAATCCGGCATCGATGCCCCACTGCATGTGGCGCATGTCTTTGTCAAAGTCAAAGTCGCCGCGTTCGCCGGGCTCGCGTCCCATCTCGATTTTGGGTCCCACGGGTGTCCCCTCGCGCAGGTAGCCGTCATAGGCCCATCCCCAGAAACGCCTGTTGGTGAGCCAGCCCATGAAGACGCCTCCACGCAGTTGCAACTGGGGACTGCAGTAGTAACTGGCTTGAATGGGCAGGGTGATGCGGCGTTGGGTGCTCTTGATGCGCACGTTGCCGTTGAAGATGCCGTCGAGCGACTCGCTGCCCCTGACGACCTCGATATCGTAGTTCTTGACGCGGCTGTCAACGTCCATGCCGTCAAGCTCATAGCGGAGTCCCGAATGCAGGCCCCAACGGGTGTTGAGCGGCATGTCGGCCTCGATCGACACGGCAAAGTTCAATCCCAAATCGAAGTTGTTGATGTGGCGGATCTTGTTGTCCAGATGGGTGGGCAACATGCCGCCAACGATGTAACCCAGGCGTGCGTCGATGCTGAGTTTGTCGAGGACACCGCCATTCATGCCCGCCGATGTGAGGGCAATGAACAGTGCCAGGACTAATATTTGCTTCATTGTCATTACGTTGAGTCTGTTTTTTTTGTTACTCCTTGTGACTGCACATGATGCGCACTTTGTCCACACACAATCGGCTGCCGATGGCGCCAATGAAGTCGCCACCGTCGGCACTTGATGAGAACACGATGGCCAGGCTGTAGCCATAATTGGCCAGCAGCTCCTCATCCACCTCCTCACGGTAGTTGAATTTCACGTCCCAAGCCGTCCATGTCGTGGTGGGCTTGACATAGCCCATATTGGCAATAGCGACTATCTGATCGCTGGACAGGATGTTGTCACCGTAGAGCACAATCTCATTGCCTGCGGCATCGTGGTTGCGGTAGAACACGGCATAGACCGAGGCCGAGTCGGTTCGGCCTGGAATCGGGTTGCCGTAGAAGTCCTGCACAGTCTCCCCAGGTTCATAGGTGTAGTAACCCGTGAAGCGGTCGGGATGGCTGGCAAACGGGATGCCGAAACGGGTGGCATGCAGGTGGTCGCTCATCGCAATCCTGATGTCGAAGGTGCCCAGGAACATATTACCTGCTGCAAGGCGCTTGTTGGCCATTCGGCCGAACGGGCCAGTGTCGCTGGTGCGCAGGCACACGGCAGCGCCGTCATACCCATCGATGAGCGGCGTGGTGGGGTAGTCCTCGGGACGTGCCGAGCCCATCGAGATGCGGTAGCCGGTGTTGGCGCTCGCCCAATCGTTGCCCAGCGAGCCGTCGGCAAGGGTGTTGTGCCAGATGTAGTAGCTCTTGTTGGAGGGCTCCAGTTCGTAGTGCTCAAAGTCAAAGCGTAACGTGTCGGCAACGGTGATGGCGGTGGGTACCACATGCACGCGGTAAACGCGCCTCCACTTGCCGTCCTGTGACGTGACAGTATAGGTGACAGGCCCTGAACTGAAATCATGGGTGCTGCCGCTTGCCGGAGATACGGTGGCTCCTGCCGACAAGGTCAGCACGGGCGACAACGCGCTCACGTCGGCATCGCCGCGCACGGCAAAAGTGATGACGCTGTCGGTCGAGAAAACCGTCTGCAGCGAATCGGTCATCTGGAAGAAGAAATGCCCCGGGTCGCTCACATGGAGCGTAATGGTCTCTATGTCGGCCTCGCAACCGTCGGGCTCGTCACCAAAGCAAGAGGTGTTTAACAACATCACGGCAATGGCGAGCAAGACGTTGGTGAAAACGCGTCGTGGCTTGTTATATCTTTGAATCATTTTTAGTCAGTTCTGTTTTCAAACCCGCAAAGGTAGAAAAATAATTATAACCCGAAATGCTTTTAAACACATTTTTTGATACACGGTTTGTTTGTTGATAACTTTTTTGATTTTTTTAGGGATAAAATTTTGTGGGTGCCGCCATTCGCAGTACCTTTGCTTGATGTTTTCAATTATCGAACATATAGAATACTTGGTGACTCGCCACGATTGCGTGGTGATTCCCGGTTGGGGCGCGTTCATCGCCAATTACAGTGCCGCGCGTTACAGCGACGACGCTTCGTGCGTGTATGAGCGCCCGCGCCGTTCCGTTGGCTTTAATGCCAGTGTCGTTCACAACGATGGCTTGCTGGCGCAGTCGCTGGTGCGTAGAGAGGGCTTGACCTTCGACGCGGCGATGCGCTTTATCGGTGACAGTGTCACCACCTTCAGGCAGCAGTTGGCGACCGATGGCGAGGTGCCAATGGGACGCTTGGGATACTTCCGCCGCAACGAGGGTAGATATATCGAGTTTATGCCGATTGACCTTGACCATGCCACCGACGCCTATTTCGGTCTCACCGACATGAAGGTCAAGACGGTGTCGATGCTCGAGAGTGAGCTGGCCCAGCAAGAAACGCAAGAGCATCCTGCCGTTGTCGTTCCTGCTGGCCGCAACCTGTTCTCGCGCAAGGCCGCCCGCATCGCCGCTTCGGTAGCCGTGCTGATAGGCCTTGGCATCGTGCTCTCGACGCCCATCATCGTTGACCGTAACCATAACACGGCAAGCATGGCGCCTACTGTGACGGCACCGCAGCCTCAGCAGTTGGCACCTACCGTGCAGCAGGGCGTTGTGAACACGGGTATCACCCGCGTCGATAACTATCCCGGTATTGCCAGCGTGGGTAACACCTCTGGCAAGTACCGCATGGTGGTAGCCACCCTGCGCAACCAAGCGGAACTGGACGCCTTCAAGGCTGCCCATGCCGACCTGGTGCCTTACATGAAGATTCTGGATTATAAGGGAATGATGTGTGTGTATGTCGCCAGCAGCGACGATTACAGCCAGTTAATGAGCCTGCGCAGTGAATTGCCGGAGCGCCTTCGCGACGTCTGGATCTACAGCTGATGCAGGGAACATCAGGCAGCGGTAACGGCCGCCCTTGAGCATCAGCATCACCACATCATTGTTCTCGATGATATAGCGCACGTCATCCCAGCGGATGGCGTGCGTTTTCATCCTCTCGTCGGTGAATTCCAGTGTGATGCCATCCTCGTCAAGTGTCGCCGTTTTTTCCATGATGGACCAGCGGGCATCGGGCGATAGCCCGTAATAGATGTAAAGCAGTGCGAGAATCATAGGCATGAGTACCAGCAGTGTCATGAACGCCACGAAGATGAACCGCACGTCAATCCAGTAGGCGAACACACCGCACACTGCCAGCGGAGCCACCATCCACAGCCAGTTCTCCCCAAAAAATATGCTGCCCAACTGCCGCATATATTCCCCTGGTGATATGTTGCAATTTTGAATAGTCACCTAACACCTAACACCTAAAGCCTAAAGCCTATTTCCTCTTTTTCCCCTTGTTGTACATCGCGCGGCGGCGGGCAATCTCCTCATAGCCGCGTTTGTAGGCCTGCTTGTTCTTCAGCGTCAGCGTCTGGCAGTAGCCAGTGCCCTCGTTGTTGTAGAGTTTCGACAGGTTCAGGTACTGCTTGCCGTTGCCACGCACGACAGGAAAGACCTCTTCCTTGCGCTTGTTCACCTTGTCGCATTGCACCGAGTGGTTTTCGTCGGTAGTGCCCGTCAGTTCGGGAGCCACACCATCTTCTCCCACCCACACGGCATAGACCTCGGCGCAGGGGGGATAGCCCAATGCAATCCACATTGTCGTCAGCAACGGGTTCTCGCCGGGCACGATGCCCTCGATGACCACGCTGGCCGTTGAGATGCGGCGCGGGATAAAGTCCTGGTCCACAATCCACGCGTCACCGCTGCGGGTGAAGTCCTTGCCCAGCTGGGCGTTGTAGAAGGTGCGTGACAACTCCTCGGTAAACACTGCTGGAGTGATGTCTTGAGCAGCGATATGCGGCTTGAGCAACGTTTTCTCGTTCTTCTCTCGCACGTAGCCCATGCCCTTGTCCTTCTCGCCACTGTAGCTGTAGTTGGTGCGCATCAGGATGCCGTCTTGGGCGTCAGCCAGGTCAAATTTCACATATTTGTAATTGCCAGTCTCAAAATAGGCGCCGTTGCCTTGAGCGTCAATCACGCCGAAATTGGCTTCCACGCCCAGCGGCTTGGGCAGCGTATTGAGCAGGCCCTCAAAGTCGTCCACGGTCTTGCAGCGTTCCAGGGCATAGCGCATCAGCTCGCCCTCGCGGTCCATATTCTTCACGCCATCGTTGCCGTTCAGGTTGTAGGACGCTGTGTTCATAATGGCGAATCCGGCCTCGTTAAATCCCATCCAGGCTGCAGTGTCCTGCAGGTCGCGGGCATCGAACAGGGCGACGAACTCCATCAGCCCGTCGTGCCGCTGGATGCGCTCCACGCGGTTGTTCAGGTCGTTGGTGTCACGGTTTTTCCACATCAGCGGCCGTCCGTTGGCTGTCAATTTGCCACTCACAATCGCCGACGTGCAGGCGTCAATGGCCATCACGACGCCCAACACCGCCAATATAGCTATCAAAACTCTCTTTCTCATCATAGCGCAAAGATACAACTTTTCAAACAACCATAACGACAAAGAACATCCAAAACAACACGATAACTATCAAAAAAGTTGTCCCGGTTGTTTATAGTTGTTCCACTTGTTTGATAAGGGATGAATCACACACCGGCGGTCAAGCCTTGATAGAGTGCTACGGGGCCTAAGTGCCACATCTTGGTGGATTCATCTTCAAGCTGTTTATAGATGTCGGATGAATAAATCTCTCTTACAGCATCAACAATACTGATGCCCTTGTCTTCGGTCAGCATGTCGGCCAGCCAAGCCACTTTTGACGGAAGGAGAAGATACAAATTATTTTGGTTAATGTCTAAATTCATAATGTCACCTCCTTAGCGTCTATAAATTTGATAGTCTGCAATGCAGCTTCGGTATGGAATAAATATTGGTCAACGAGTTTGTAGGTCTTCAATTCGTTTATTAGGCTCTGCTTGTCGAGGATGCCTCCCTCAAATAGTGCAAAAGCAGCATACACACGGTCATTGGCCACTGGACCATAAACAATGTCGTAGGAATGAGAAAAGTCTTTTTTTGTGCGATTCCGCATCACAAAATCCACCCATTCTTCTGTCGGATTTTCAAATATCAAGCAATTAAGTTGGTCTAATGAAGACTTGTCAAATTCAAATACATTGACAAAACCAAGTTCCAACTTTCGCTCATTCATTCTGCGTTTTACCCAATCCTCGGCTTGTTGATAAGATGTCGTGGTATAAAAGCCACTGCCGTAATCGAGTGTGCGGTTTGGCAACCTGATTTCAGGCTGATTGACTATCTCTAAACTGCCATGATATAGTTTCATGATTTTTCCTCCTTTCTCAGATTGATGAACTCGTCAATGTCTTCCATAATCCATTGGCGGCTCTGGGTGTGAAGGATTTCGTAGTGCTTACTAAGATAGTCAAGCACATGATACTCGTCCAACTGGTGCAAGGCCTCAGCACCGGTCAGTTTTTTTTCATTCTTGTATTGCTCGATGCAGAACGAAATGAAATAAGCAATATCTTGTGTTCTCTTGTCCACAATACTTTATTTGAAGGCAAAGATAACGCGAATTTCGCTAATTCAACGAATTACGCTAATTATTTTTATAGAATTATTCGTGAAATCAGCAGAATAAGCGCAATTTGCTTTGAAAAAATGGAAAATAGAAAGCGGAACGGAAAAAATGGCCTATCTTTGCATCTGTCAAGGTTGACACTATGCAGGTCGGCCACGACAGACATTTTATTAAGGAAAGCGTTTCGTGCTTTATCCAAACCATTGAAATCGGCAAAATTTCATCACCGGATAGGGCAGTCAACAACGCTCATGCGTGCTTTGCATCCACCCCAACGCATGGGGTGTCATGATAGAGCATGGCGTGGGGTGGACTGTTTATTGGTCATAGGGCCATTTGCCGGTGCCCAATGGTTGATAAACAGACAATGTCCCCACGTTTTCGTTTTTATCACCACCCGCCGCCGCTGAGAGGGACCACCGCGACACCCAAAAACAACCTAGCACGCGTATGAGAAATCTGACTACCTTCCCCCTGCGAGCCACCCTGCTCTTGCTCGCCGTTCTCGTCACTGATTTTGTATTTGCCCATGACTTCAAGGAAGATGGTATTTACTACAAATATGTCGGCAATGACGTGTACGTGACCTATAGAGGAGATCAGTTTAGAAGTTATGATGGTGAATATTCTGGTGAAATTGTGATTCCAGAGACGGTAACCCACAATAATGCGACTTATAAAGTTGCTGGCGTATATGAATATGCTTTCTACATGTGTCCAGATTTGGCCAAAGTAACGATGGGTAATTCGATAAAAGAAATTCAACGTGAAGCTTTCGGCACCTCAGGTCTCGCAGAAGTGCATTTTGGAAATTCCCTTGAAATAATTGGCGATGGAGCTTTTTCTGGTTGTGATAATCTTACAAGCATCTCTTTACCTAATTCGGTAACTAAATTGGGCAAGAATGAAGAATATGGATATGGAGCTATAGGAGTCTTTTCGCTTTGTCACAATCTCAAATCGGTTAAACTAAGTACCTCACTAACTATGATTGGAGGTTCTTCTTTTAGTGGTTGCACCAGTTTAAAAAGCATTAATCTTCATGAAGGAATAACCGTTATCGGTCAGAATGCTTTTCGTCGTTGTACAAGTTTTAATGAGGTGACCATACCTGAATCTGTAACAATCATGTGTAGTGATGCCTTTAACATGTGTTCTGGATTAAAAACATTGAATTGGAATGCAAAGCATTGTACAGGTAAACCTTATAATGGAGGCCACTACGTAGAACCAATAGATGAACTACCTGCAAACATTGAGGTTGTCAATTTAGGCGAACATGTAGAGTATATTCCGAGCGGTTTTTTACAGGGGACGAATATCAAATCAGTGACCATTCCAGATATGGTTACTCATATATCATTTGATGCATTCATGAATTGTCAATCACTTGAAGAAGTCACAATAGGAAAATCCTTTAAATATAATGGAGATATCTATGATCATTTACGGCTTTTCATTGTGTGTGATAACATCAAATCCCTTACGTGGAATGCAGTTAACTATGAATCTTTTGGCACTATTACTATCGGTAATAGTGCCAACATTGAAAACTTCTCCATTGGCAATTGTGTGGAAAGAATACCAGCTGGCTTAGTCAATGGTTCAAAAATCCAATCCATTACAATACCCGCATCGGTCACATTAATTGACAATGGTGCTTTCTTGGATTGCGCAAACATGAAAAGTATTGTAGTAGAACAGGATAACGCGACCTTTGACTCACGCGACAATTGCAATGCAATCATTGAAACCGCAACCAACACGTTACTTGTGGGCTGCAAAAATAGTTTTATCCCCAACACTATCAATATAATTGGCGACTTTGCTTTTACCAATTGCACGGAACTCACGACCATCAATATCCCAAATTCTGTTGTGTCCATTGGTACAAATAAAGAGTATTACGGCTTCGATTTTCAAGGCGCTTTCAATGGGTGTACAGGTATCACAAGTCTCATTATCCCTAACTCAGTGGTGACTATCGGTAAAAACGCTTTCAAAAGATGCCCGAACATTTCCTACTTGAAATTGTCTGAATCATTGAAAGAAATTGGTGAATATGCTTTTAATTTTTGTGAAAGACTTGAAGATGTCACATTACCAGCATCGTTGCGTTTTATCGGCAGAGAAGCATTTCATGATACAGGTTTAAAAAGCATTTCTATCCCCGATTCAGTGGTAGTGGAAACGGATGCATTTGCCTCTACAGCCATCGAAAGCATTTCCGTAGCAAATTCTGCCATGTTGATGGGTGAATGGGTATTCGGGGAGACGCCTTGGGAAGAAAGTCAGCCCGAAGAGGGATTGGTTTATGCTGGCACGGCCGTCTATCGCCATTATGGTGTGGCTCCTGCCGGCACAATTGTCACAATTCCAGAGGGTGCGACAGGTATTGCAGGAGAGGCTTTTTTTGGGGATGAAGAAGTTGACGGTGATTATGAGTGCAGAGGCGGCATCATTAGGGTTGAAATTCCTAATTCCGTCAGATATATTGGCCATTTTGCTTTCAATAGATGTGTTGACTTGGAGAGCGTCTCTATGGGTAATGGTATTGAAGTAATAGGTCGGTCAGCGTTTAGTAGCGCCAAAAAACTCACCGAAGTAGTGATGCCTAATTCTGTAAAGGTAGTCAAAGAGAATGCTTTTTCGAGATGCTCATCATTGACCGAGGTGACCATCGGAAGTGGGACAAAAGTGCTTGAAAAAGGATGCTTCTCTGCGTGTGTTGCATTGACAAAGATTTATTGCCTTGCCACAATTCCACCAAGCATAGAGAGTGCGGTTTATGACTACGAAGAGTGCTTTGATGAGAGGGCTTACATCGAGGCTGTGTTGTTTGTGCCAAAAGGGTCGGAAGCGGCATATATGTTGGCCGACAAGTGGAAGAGGTTTATCCATATCGTGGGGATTGATGTTCACACAGATGCGTGTGACGTGAATGGTGACGGCGTGGTGAACATCAGTGACCTCAACAACGTGCTGAATGACATCCTGAGCGGTAATAGCGACCCGGCGATGGACGTGAACACTGACGGCTCGGTCAACATCAGTGACATCAATATCATCGTCCAATCCATCCTCACCAGCAACTAACGACTGTATTTCAAACAACCATAACAACAAAGAACATCCAAAACAAACAAAAAATATCATTGAGGTGGTTTAGGAAGACAAGAAAGACAAGAAAAACAAATAGGAAATCCCGACTGACAATTTTGTCAACAGGATGTCAAGAAAATTGTCTTTCTTGTCTTTCTTGTCGTTAAAGTCCAACTGGATAGCCTGGTTTTCTTGTCTTTCCTCACTGCCAACTAACGAGAATTTGCCGCTAATTGTGGTTTAGGAAGACAAGAAAGACAAGAAAAACAAATAGAACATCCCGACTGACATTTTTGTCAATAGGATGTCAAGAAAATTGTCTTTCTTGTCTTTCTTGTCGTTAAAGCCCAAGCTGGATAGTCTGGTTTTTTGTCGTTAAAGTCCAAGCTGGATAGCCTGGTTTTCTTGTCGTTAAAGCCCAAGCTGGATAGCCTGGTTTTTATTGTCGTTAGGAACGTTTTAGTCGTAGGTGTAGTGCTTGAGGACCTGGCGGTAGCTGTTGAAGATTTTGCTCTTGGAGACAAAACCGACATACTTGCCTTCCTCGTCGATGACGGGCAGGTTCCAGGCCCCGGTGTCGTCAAAGGTCTTCATCACTTTTTCCATGGGCGTGCCCACGACCACCTTGGCGGGCGGGATGGCCATGAAGCGGTTGACCTGCATCCGGCGGTACAGGTCGGGACGGAACATGATGTTGCGGATGTCATCGAGTTGCACCACGCCGATGAGTTTGCCGTCATCGTCGGTGACGGGGAAGAGGTTGCGGTGGCTTTGGGCAATGGTGTCCACCATGTCCTTGAGGCTCATTTCGGGGTGGACAATGGAGAAGTCCTTCTCGATGACGCTGTCCATCTTCAACAGGGTGAGCACGGAGCGGTCCTTTTGGTGCGTGAGCAGCTCGCCGCGCTTGGCAAGACGGCGGGCATAGATGCCGTAAGGGGTGAAGATACGGCAGATGCCGTAGCTGCTGGCCGACACGATGAGCAAGGGCAGGAACAACTCATAGCCGCCCGTCATCTCGGCGGTAAGGAAGATAGCCATCATCGGGGCGTGCATCACACCTGCCATGACACCCGCCATGCCCATGAGGGCAAAGTTCTTGATGCTCAACGGCGTCTCGGGGTCGATAAAGCCCAAGTGATTGAACAGGTAGGCGAAAAAGACGCCCGCCATGCAACCCACAAACAGCGAGGGCGCGAAAGTTCCACCCACGCCGCCACCGCCGTTAGTGGCCGCCGTGGCAAATACCTTGAAGGCACCCAGGGCAAAAAGGAACAGCAGCACAGCCACCACGTTGTCGCGGTAGCCGTAGAACAGGCTGTTGTTGAAGATGCCCGTCACGTCACCGCTGATGAGACGCGTCACACCCTCGAAACCTTCACCATAGAGCGGGGGCATGAGGAAGATGAGGATGCTCAACGTGATGCCTCCCACGGCAAACCGCAGCCAGCGGTTGCGCAGCCGCTTGAATCGGGCCTCGATGCGGTCGATAAGGGTGATGAAATAGAGCGAGACAAAGCCGCAGAAGACGCCCAGCAGCACCACGAAGGGGATGCGTGAGGCGTAGAACGGCTCGCTCTGCGAGAAGAAGAACTCAACGTTGTATCCCGTGAAGACGTAGGCCACGGTAGCGCCAGCCACCGATGACACAATCAACGGGATGGCGGCACCCGCCGTGAGGTCGAGCATGAGCACTTCGATAGTGAACAACATGCCTGCAATAGGAGCCTTGAAGATGCCGGCGATACCGGCAGCGGCGCCGCATGCCACCAGCATGGCCAACGTCTGCGGCGACAGCCTGAAGGCCTGTCCCAAATTGCTGCCGATGGCGGCACCAGTGAACACGATAGGTCCCTCGGCTCCGACCGAACCACCGAAACCGATGGTCAACGACGAGGCGATGAGCGACGAGTACATGTTGTGGATCTTGAGGCGGCTCTTCTTCAGCGCCAGGGCATAAAGCACGCGTGTCACACCATGCGAGATGGGTTCGCGGGCGATGTAATAGACATACATGCTGGCCAATGCGATGCCGATAGCAGGGAAGACAAGGTAGGGCAGGTTACCCTGCTCGGTGATGAAACGGCTGGTGAGGAAGCCGGCGATGAGTGTGATGAGCGTCTTGAGCAACACGGCGGCCAGTCCAGCAGTGATGCCTACCACGAGGGCGAGCATCACCACGAAGGTCTTTTCGGGAACATGCTTCTCGCGCCATAACAATAGCTTGATCCACCAGTTGACCCCATCGTTGGCGGGATTGCTGGCGTTTTTGGATTGACGCTGTTTCTCTGATTGCAGGTTCATCACATTCCGCGTCCGGTGAAGACAATTTTAATGGTGTAAATGAGAATCTTCAAGTCGTTGATCAACGACGCGTTGTTCAGATACATCAAGTCATACTTCACTCGTTCCAGCATCTCGTCAAGATTCTTGGCATAGCCGAACTTGACCATGCCCATCGACGTAATGCCTGGGCGCACCTGATGCAGCAGGGCGTAAGCCGGCACGAAAGGAATAATCTGGTCGATGTAGAACTTGCGTTCGGGTCGTGGCCCCACAAGCGACATCTCGCCCTTGAGGACGTTCCAGAACTGGGGCAACTCGTCGATGCGGTACTTGCGCATGAACCGTCCAAAGGGGGTGATGCGCGGGTCATCGTCCGACGACAGTTGCGGCTTTCCGGCCTGCTCGGCGTTCTGTACCATCGAGCGGAACTTGATGATTTGGAAGGGTTTATTGTGTAACCCGATGCGCTCTTGTAAGTAGAAGATGGGGCCTGGGCTGGTCCTCTTGATGATGAGGGCGACGATGGCAAACACGGGCAGCAGGGCAACGAGTGCGACAAGCGAAATGACGATATCCATCGCACGCTTGATGTTCTTGCCGCTGTCGCTCATGCTGCTGCGTGAAATGTTGACCAATGGCTCGCCGTAGAGGTCAGAGATGGTCACCGGAGTCTGCATCTTGTTGAAATACTCGGGCGAAATCAAGATGGGCAAGCCTATATGGAAGAGCTTGTTGATGGCTTCCATGGTGCGGTGGGTGTCTTCGCGCGATGGCACCACGATGAGCTCCCAGATGCCAAGTTGCTCACACACCTCCTTGACTTCATCAAGCTCATAGAGAGGCAACGGGTTGCCCTTGACGGGATTCTCTCCCGGAATGTTGACAAACCCCTTGATGTCGTGGCCTGAGAACTGGCGTTTGCTGTTCAGCTTGTTGGCAAAGGCCACCGCTGCCGAGCCGCTGCCGATGATGAGCGTCGGGAAGGTCCACTTGCGGGACTTGATTTGCCGTGAGGCGATGTTGGTGATGATGGCCCTTACCAGATAGACAAGGCCGAAAATCAATGCCCACAAGATCAGAATCATCTTGTAGTCGGCACTGCGCACGCCGATGACGTCGTTGATGAGCGCCATGAAGAAGATGAGCAGTGTGTTGATGCCCGAACTGGCAAAGGTGGTGAGAAGTTCTTGAATGCGTGACTTGCGGCACACGTTGTTGTAGTATCCGCTGAAGGCATAGGTGACCATCATCAGCAGCGGGAAGAACAACTGTCCCAGCAATACCATGTCACTCTTGAGGTAGCTCACAAGGTAAGGCCAGCCGACAACTGTGCCAGCCAGCCACCTGACACAGTTGAAAAGGAACCAGGCGAGGTTAGACATCACGTAGTCGCCAACCACATACTTGATGCGCTGGCGGTGAGCCTTGTTGTTGAGGTCTAACCTGATTCTCATGTGATGAAGTCTTTAACGTATAATCTTAAAAGTTCCGTCGCGTTTCAGCTGGATGATGTTGGACGGCTGATGGGCCGTATGGTCATCGCGACGGTATTCAACGGCATAATCCACCCCATCGACAATCGCACCCTCAATGTCGGCGAAGGTTCGTGCCGTGGGATGGCCGCTCACGTTGGCCGAAGTGGAGACGACAGGTTTGCCAAAACGCTCGCAGAGCCTGTGGCAAAACTCATCATTGGGGATGCGTATTCCCACGCTGTCTTGGGTCCCCAATACGTTGGACGCCAGGTTATAAGCCCCCTCGTAGATGATGGTCAAGGGCTTGACGGCCACGTCAATCAGTTCGCGGGCAATCATGGGCACATCCACCACATAGTGGTCCAAGTGCTCTACGTTGTCGAGGAGCACGATGAGCGCTTTGCTGTCGTCGCGCTGCTTGAGTTGATAGATGCGTTTGACGGCATCGGCATTGGTGGCATCACAACCGATGCCCCACACCGTGTCGGTAGGGTAGAGGATGAGTCCGCCCTCACTCAACACCTTCAGGCATTGGGCGATATCGGCATCCATCTGCGCTCTATTTTTCTGTATCTGTTCCTTAGTCGGTTTCATTTCGTTTGTATGTAATCTGCAAAGATAATGGAAAGAAATAACACCTGCAACACTGCGGCATGACTTTTTGCTTAATTGTTACTGCTTGAGGACGGCTTTGGACGCGTCACTTTGGAAATGGTGTGGCGGTGTTGCTTGAGGGGACGGGTGTTGTGTTGGGTGTATGTGGAAATTTGTATGAAGAAAGTGATGTTATAATTTGTAGAAGTCCCGATTTCTCATGAACTTTGCAGTGACACTTACCAATTAGCGGGGAATAATAGGATATGAGAACAGTTATTTTACTTAAGACGATGATTGTCGCTGCATTGATGCTGAATGGCTGTAAAAATAATGTGGCTAATACGGTGAGCAATGTGCATACCATGGAGAATGAGAATGTTATGGGGTATGACTCTGAAAGAGTCACCCAAGGCTCTTGGCTGCAATTGTTTATCGGCATGAACCGGATTGAAGGTGATAAGGACAAAGATGGTTATACCAACTATTATTATGATTGCCGGGTGCCCGAGTTGGAAGGCGATGATGGCGTCCTGAGCCAGGAACTGGAAGCGACATGGTATAAGGACGGCTATGACGAGCCGGCTCGATATCGCTGCATGTTGGGTTTGTATGTTGACAAGGACTTCCCGAGTGAGGCGGTTTTCCGTCAGGTGGAACTTGGGATTGACACGTTGCTCACCCAGAGTTTCATGTACAATGAAGAACTCGAGGATTTGAAAAAGGGTCTTGCCCTGCGCAAGGGGTATGCTCCGCATAGTTCACAGGACATCCTGAATCGTGCCAAACAGATTTTTGACCAGTTCACGCAGAAGAACAGCCAATTTAAGGTTGATTCTGCCACTTTTAATCTCCCTGAAGCGCGTGTGTGCATCGTTGCCCATAAGATATATGACCAAGGCGACTGGGCGAGTTACATCATCGAGTTCAGTTTTGACTACAATGGCTCTAACGGCTGCCCCAGTTGGGCCGACTACTTCACGGTGAACAAGAAGACCGGTAAACGTCTCACCACTGCCGACCTGGTAGAGAAGTATGGATATGCGCGAGTGTGCAAGTGCTTGCGAGACGCTTTTGTCAAGGGCAAACAAGAGAGGAATGCTGACCTTGAAGTGTATAATTATACTGGGCAACAACTGATAGACCTTGCCGACGGTTGTGCCGTTGTTAATGAGGGTGTGATGGTTTATTATCGTCCCTATGTTGTGGGTTGTGGTGCAGAGGGTGAGTTCAACCTCATCCTCGATCAGCGGTGGCCATAGTGGACGGCACTACCCAAAAATAATAATACGAAGCCGCTAAGATTTGCTCTTAACGGCTTCATGTTTTATTAGAGTAGACGCTGTAGGGTCGCGTTACTTGGCTTGCTGCTTGGCCCAGCTGTCCTTGAGGCCGATGGTGCGGTTGAACACCAGATGGCCGTCGGTGGTGTCGGGATCGACGCAGAAGTAGCCGATACGTTGGAACTGGAAGGTGTCGCCCTCCTTAGCGGTCTCGGCGAGGAATGGCTCAATCTTGGCATTGGGCAAAACGCGCAATGAGTCGGGGTTGAGCAGCTCGCGGAAGTCGTGTTCGGTATCGGCACTCGGGTTCTCGACGGCGAACAAGCGGTCATAGAGCCTAACCTCGGCATCCACGCAGTGGCGGGCGCTTACCCAGTGCAGGGTGCCCTTTACCTTGCGCTGACTGCCAGCGCTACCGCTCAGCGTGTCAGGGTCATAGGTGCATTGGATCTCGGCCACGTTGCCGTCGGCATCCTTGGTGCAGCCGGTGCACATGATGATATATGCACCCTTGAGACGCACCTCCTTGCCCGGCGTGAGGCGGAAGAATTTCTTTGGGGGCTCCTCCATGAAGTCGTCGCGCTCAATGTAAATCTCGCGTGAGAAGGGCATCTGGTGCTTGCCGGCATTCTCCTGCTCGGGATTGTTGTCCATCTCCATCATTTCCACCTTGTCCTCGGGATAGTTGGTGATGACGACCTTGACGGGGTTGAGCACGGCGCTCACGCGGTTGGCGTGGTGGTTCAACTCCTCGCGGATGTTGTGCTCCAGCAGGCCGATGTCGTTCAGGGCCTCATATTTGGTGTAGCCGATGTCTTCGATAAAGTTCTTGATGGCCTGGGGCGTATAGCCGCGTCGGCGCAGGCCGCACAGTGTCGGCATACGGGGGTCATCCCAACCTGCCACGAGGCCTTCCTTGACGAGTTGCAGCAGTTTGCGCTTGCTCATCACGGTGTAAGTGAGGTTCAGGCGGTTGAACTCAATCTGGCGCGGGCAGTACTCGCTGGCACTCTCGCCGGCGAGTTCGTGCACGAAGTAGTCGTACAGGTCGCGGTGAGGCACGAACTCCAGCGTGCAAATTGAGTGGGTTACGCCCTCAAAATAGTCACTCTGGCCGTGGGCGAAGTCATACATGGGATATACATTCCACTTGTTGCCCGTGCGCCAGTGCGGCGTCTTGATGATGCGGTAGATGATGGGGTCGCGGAAGTGCATGTTGCTCGATGCCATGTCAATCTTGGCACGCAGCACGTGGCTGCCTTCCTCAAACTCGCCCGCGTTCATCCTCTCGAACAAATCCAGGTTTTCCTCGACGGTGCGGTCGCGGTAGGGGCTGTTGACGCCTGGAGTGGTGGGCGTGCCCTTCTGTTGGGCAATCTGCTCGCTAGTCTGGTCATCAACATAGGCCTTGCCCTCTTTAATCAGGCGGATAGCGAAGTCGTACAGTTTGGGGAAGTAGTCGCTGGCATAGTACAGCCTGTCGCCCCAGTCATAGCCCAGCCAGTGGATGTCGCGCATGATGGCATCGACATACTCGGTGTCCTCCTTCTGCGGGTTGGTGTCGTCGAAGCGCAGGTTGCATGTGCCGCCGAACATCTCAGCTACGCCAAAATCCATGCAGATGGCCTTGGCATGGCCGATGTGCAGGTAGCCGTTAGGCTCCGGCGGGAAACGCGTGTTCAGCCTTCCTCCGTTCTTACCAGCCGCCAAGTCATCAGCGACAATCTGCTGTACAAAATTCAAGGGCTTCTTCTCCTCGCCCGATGCGTTGATATTCTCAATATTCTCCGCCATAATATATAAATAGATGTATCCAGTTTAAAATGTCTTATATGATTTAACCGACAAAGGTACAAAAAATCCCACAAAACTCCACAAAACGCACTAAAAACTGTTTCCTGGATTAATTGATAACATAAAAGTCATGTCAATGAATGGGTAAAGCATGAGCACCTACAGCCAATTAATGTCAGATGTCATCAAGGCTTAGACCACGGTAGTTGATGTCGTATTTGCCGAATTTTTTGGTAGTGTTGAGGAATACGTCGGCTTTGGCACGCAGGATTGAAAGATCGATGTTGCGTCGCTGGCGTTTTACCTCGATAAATTCTACTCTTTTGTTTAGTTCATCGGCGGCGATAATGTTAATCTCATTTTCGCCACGGCGGTCATGCCACATGCCGATGCGGGTGAACTGCCCTGACTCAGCCAGTTGCAAACGGAAGAATTCTTCTAAAACCTGGCCGCTATAGGTGTCGTAGTCCCTTATGATGATTTCCTTGAGTTTGTCGTAAGCGCCAATCTCGAGCATGTAGTTGTATTTGTACACGAAACGGAACCAAAACCGCAGGAAATTGTCGTGAATATGGTAATGGACATTCTTGCGAGGTGAACTTTCAAACAGAGGTTGAGATTTGCTGATTAGACCATAGTCATCTTCGAGCCGGGTCAGGTAGCCGCTAATCTCTTTCTTCAAGATTTCCTCGATGTCGCCTCGGGTGGTATGACCTCTGGCGATGAGCGAGAGAATGGAGAAATACACGGTGTAGTCGCGCCCGAACTCCTCAATCAGCATAGATCGTCCCTCGTCGATAAAGGGGCTGTCTTCCTGTATGATAGCATCAAGCATAGCGGTTGCAGTGTAGAATCCGCCGTCGATAAGAAGTTCAATATACTTGGCTACGCCACCTGTATAGAGGTACATCGCCAGCAAATCCTCATTGCTGTGACCAGGAGCATACTCGTTCATGATGCCACGTAACACCGAGGGAGAGAAAGGATGGACCGAGATTTTTTGTGTCTGGCGGTTATATAGTGGTTCCTTCTTGTCACGGAATATTTTATTCATGAGTGAATTGACCGAACCGCAGACCAGCAGGTTGATGTGGGCTCCATCTTTATGCAAGTCCCAGATTTTCTGCATCTCGCTGAAAACGGTCTTATTCACCCGATAGAACTCCTGAAACTCATCAATCACAAGGGTGAAATGCTGCTTGTGGGCAAGTTTCATCAAATATTCAAAAATCTCGGCAAACTGTGTGGGCGAGCCTAACTGAGGGATTCCCAACTTTTCCTCAATCTCAGTAGCATACTCCTTGCACAATTCGCTCTCGACCTTGCGAGAAACAAAGAAGTATAATATGGGTTCGTCATTATAGGCGTTCAGCACAAGAGACGTTTTGCCGATGCGCCGACGGCCAGTCACGACTGTGAACTGCGCAACGCGTCGTGATAATTCGCGTATATTGCGCAGCTTAGCTATCTCTTTATCCCTGTCAAAAAATCTCATATCTAATAGCGCATGTAAAGAAACCAGCAGTTCCGAAACCATGGTTTCGGAACTGCAAAGGTAGATAACATTTTTAAGTCATGCAAGTATTTGTTGCAAAATCAACCCATAGCGTTAGTATTTATCAGGTCAAAAATCACCCGCGGATGTAGTGGGGCATCTCGTTGGGGATGACCATGGAGATTTCCACCATGCCGCAGACCTTGCCGTCCTTACGCCAAGGGGTCTGGTAGATCATCTTTTTGACACCCTGCTTGTCGATGGTGTAGCAGTTGACGGTGTCGGTGGCGATCATGTGGCGGATTTTCTCCTGCGACTTCTCGCTGTGACAGGGCATGAGGTTCTGGCCCAACATGGTGCGGCCCTCCTTGTCAAAGGTGGCTCTTGAGCGCTCGTTCATGAAAATCACTTTTCCCTCCAGGTCACACACGGTGATGGCACAATGGGTGCCCTCGGCCCATGCCAGGGCCTCATTAATATCTTTGAAAAATTCGTTCTCCATCACTAATCACTAATCACTAATCTCTAATCACATATTCACAACATTCACGGGTTTGCCGTCGAGATAGGCGGCTACGTTGCTGGTGATGACATCCATCAGGCGCGTGCGGGCCTCAAAGCTGGTCCAGCCGATGTGGGGCGTGATGTAGCAGTTGCGGGCCGTCAGCAGCGGATGGTCGGCGGCGGGCGGCTCGACGGCGGTGCAGTCGATGGCTGCGGCATACAAGTGGCCGCTGTTCAGAGCGTCGGCCAGGTCTTGCTCGACAATGAGGGCGCCGCGCGCCATGTTGAGCACGATCGATCCTTGTTTCATCATGGCCAGGCCTTCGGCGTTAATCATTCCTGTGGTCGAGGTGTTGAGCGGGCAGTGCATGGTGAGCACATCGCTGGTGCGCAGCAGGTGTTCCAGGTTGTCGGCTTTGATGATGCCTTCGGGCAGTTGTTCTTGGCTTTTGCTGGTATAGGCCATCACGCGCATGTTCATTGCCAGAGCGATGCGTGCCACGGCGCTACCGATGTTGCCCAGGCCGACAATACCCATCTGCTTGCCTGCCAACTCGATAAGGGGCGTGTTGAAGTAAGCATAGCTGCCGCAGTTGGTCCACTTCAGGTCGTGGGCCTCGTCGGTATAGTGCTGGGGTTGCCAGCAGATGTTCAGCAGGTGGGCAATTGTAAGTTGAGCCACGCTGTCGGTGCTGTAGGCCGGCACGTTGGTCACGATGATGCCGCGTCGCGCTGCTTCTTCGCTGTCAACAACGTTAAAACCCGTTGCCATCACACCAATGTACTTCAGGTCAGGTAACTGGGCTATGGCGTCGGCATTGATGGGGACCTTGTTGGTCAATACCATTTCGGCACCCTGGCAGCGCTCGAGTACAGTGTCGGCGGTGCCAAAGTCGTAGATGTCACAAGGAGCCAATGCCTTCATCGGTTCCCACGAGAGGTCGCCGGGATTGCCGGCATATCCGTCAAGGATAACGATTTTTCTCATATCAGTTGGTTTTTATAGGTAATATTGATTCACAAAATTAGGCGAAAAAACTCAAATGACAAAAAATATGATTACTTTTGCAGGTTAAAAATCGAATTTGGAGGCTTATATGGACAATAAGAAACTGGTTGAAACATTAGCCAATAAAATGGGCCGCTCGACCGACGATGTGAACAAGCTGCTTGACGGCCTGGCAGGTGTGCTGCGCACGCGTTGCGGGGAGTTGGATAGCGTGATTGTCCCTGGGTTTGGCGCGTTTGAACCCAGGAAACGCAACGAGCGAGTGATGGTGAACCCTAAAACCGGCAAGCGTATGCTTGTTCCACCCAAAGTTGTGCTCGGTTTCAAGGTAAGCAATGTGCTGAAGTCAAAACTCAAACAGTAAAAAGACGACAATGAACACCAAACTCACATTAGTTGAATTGATTGACTTGTTAGCAGAGTCCACATCGACCTCCAAACGCATGTGTGAACTGTTCCTGCGCGAACTGTTCTCAACGATTTCCCAAGAACTGATTAAGGGCGAGACGGTGAAGGTCAAGAAAATAGGCACCTTCAAGGTCTCGGACGTCAAGTCCCGCAAGAGTGTGAATATCGCCGATGGTGAGGATATTGAGGTGCAAGGTCACCGCAAAATCGTTTTCACGCCCGACAAGTCGCTTGCCGAGGCGGTAAACCAGCCTTTTGCACAGTTTGAAACGGTGATTCTTGATGATGCGCTCACCGATGAGAAGCTTGCCGACATCGACAAGAAATACCCCTCGGTTGCGCTCTCCTCTCCCGATGTGGAGAATGCCTCTCCTGCCGAGGAAAAAGAGCCAGAGGTCACTCCCGCACCAGTCAAAGTTATCGAGTCTGAGCCTGTAGAACCGAAGCCTGTTGACTCTCAGCCCGCAGAGTCTGAGCCTGTTGACTCTCAACCAGTTGAGCCTAAGCCTATCGAACGCAAACCGATGTTGGTGGGAATCCCGATTGACGGCCCAAGCCACCCTGTGCCTGAAGCACCTCCTGTTGAGGAACCTGTGGTTGATGACCATTTCTACCGCCCCGCCTTGCGTGATGCCTACAGTCCCACCGAGGAGCAACTCTCAGCGTCACCCAAGCGAAACCTGAAATGGTTGTGGGGACTCTTGGCTGTGGCAGTGGTTGCTGGCATCCTGTGGCTTGTGTTAGGTCATCAAGGTTCTGCCGAATCTTCTGATACTCCAGTTCTGGACACTGCTGAGCTTTACACTGGTGAACCTGATGTCATCACCGACACCGTCACTTCACAAATTGTGCTGAGCATCCTGTCAGAAAAGTATTATGACAGCCCATGGTTCTGGGTATATATCTACGAAGAGAACAAGGACATAATCAGCGACCCGAACAATGTGCGTCCCGGTACCGCGGTGGTGATACCCCCTGCCGAGAAATATGGCATCGATGCCAAGGACCCCGCAAGCCTCAAGAAGGCGCAACGCCGTTCATGGGAAATCCTGGAGCTGGGACAACGATGACGGGTTTCAGAAATCAAGGGGCAATAGGTGCAAGCGAGTAGCTATCGCCGATTAACTCGAGTGTTATTGTAATAAGTAAGGTGATGGCAGTGTCACGGTTCGGTAGGCACTGTCGATGAGTCGTGCGCAGTCCTGGGCAATCAAGTGCCCGTCGTCATAGTAGTGGCACAGTTGGCTGCCCATTTCCGGATCATGGCTATAGTCGTGCACCCGTTCCTGCCCGAAGATGTTTTCCAACAAAAACAAGTCTTGGCTGTCGATGGTCTCATAGCCATAGTGGGGAGGTATGATGATCTGGTAATCAGTGCCTTGTTCATGCAGCAGTTGGGCAATTTCAGTGAGCAGGGATTTCACCCCTTCCTGGATTTTGGGAGGACAAGGCAGCTCCTTCAACGGCAGGGTATATTTGGCGATGTGCTCTTGGGTGAAGAATGCGTCAGGGTTGACGGCGATTACCGAGTCGGCCCAAGCATAGTAGCCCTCGTTGATGGGTTCGATGCGGGTGGTGATGTCGGTCGTGGCATAACCCTTGTCAAGCACAGTTTGGACCATTGCTCTGGGGAACAACAGATAACCTACCAGTTCAGGACGCCTGAAAGCGTTGAAGAACATTTGATGGAAATCCCACCAACTGACGTCTTCGGTCGTCTCGGGATGCTGAACAAAGAGCACGTCGCCGTCGAGCGGGCGTCGTTGCAGCATCTCGTCCTCCATGATGATGAGCGCATTCTTGATAGGCACGCCTCTGGAAGTGAGGTATTTGAGTTTGTTGCGGATGCCGACGAGGGTCTCGCGTGTAGCGTTGAAGTGAAACGGATGCGCGTCGCTGGGAAGATAGGGTTGCCAATCCTTGATGAGGTAATATCCCGATATCGATGACCCGAAAATGAATGAATCGAAGTGCCCATTGGGGTCAAAATACTTGAACGATTCCACTGTGACATGGCCCCAGTTGATGGTCAGTGCGATGGTGTCGCCTGGATTATACACCCTTCCATTGTAGGGCTTGATGACGTGAAAGGGGTCCTTGACGACATACAGTGCCGCCAAGAGGAACGCCGGTAGCAACGCCAACAGGCTGAGCAGGACAAACCGTTTGAATGGATGGCGGTTGCTCATGGCATTCCCTGAATGCTAAAAGCGGTTGATGATAGCGGCAATATCACGCGCGTCATCAGGTGTGATGGGGTGGGCTATGGGCAGTGATACCACCTCGTCGGCCAGCCGCTCGGCGACGGGCAACGGGCCGTGCTCAAGCCCTTGATAGCAAGGCTGCAGGTGGGGTGGGATGGCATAGTGGATGTCGGTGCCCACACCGTTGCTCTCCAGGTAGGCCCTGAAGGCGTCCCTGTCCTCGACGCGCACAACATATTGGTGCCATGTCTGCTTGAGGGCATCATTGATGACGGGGGGTGTCACACGGAGATGACGGATGCTGTCGTTATAGGCTTGTGCCACGGCGGCGCGGGAACTGTTCTCGTGGTCGAGATGACGCAGTTTCACCCTGAGCATGGCTGCCTGAATCTCGTCGAGGCGGCAGTTGAATCCTTGATAGATGTTGTGGTAGCGGCGGTCCGACCCGTAGTTGGCAAGAGCGCGCACGGTCGCAGCCAACGCATCGTCGTTAGTCACCACGGCACCACCATCGCCCAGTGCTCCCAGGTTCTTGGTGGGGTAGAAGCTGATGCCGGCGCAGTCGCCAAGTCCTCCAGTGGTGAACGTCCCGTTCAGTCCGGCGACATCACTCGTCGCCCCGATGGCCTGGGCATTGTCCTCGATGATGAGCAAGTTGTGCTCACGGGCCACCTGCATCAACGTGGTGTCCCAGCAGGGGGTGCCGTACAGGTGTACGGGCATGATGGCACGGGTGCGGGGGGTGATGAGGCTTTCCAGCAGGTTGGAATCCAAATTCATAGTCTGCTCGCTCGGGTCGCACAATACAGGCGTGAGTCCATTCCCGCTGATGGCGAGGACACTTGCCACATAGGTGTTGGCAGGGACGATGACCTCATCCCCCGGGCGCAGGCGCCCCAATTCCATATAAGCCCTTAGGATGAGCCTCAAAGCATCCAATCCGTTGCTGACCGACACGCAGTGCTCGGTTTGGCAGGTTTGGGCAATTTCGGCTTCGAGAAGCTCGGTCTGAGTGCTATGTAGATAACGGCCGCGCTCAATCACCTCACAAGCAGCGCTCTTGAGGTCGTCCATATAGGGCGCGTTGACAAGGGCCAAATCCAGGAATGGGTATTCTTTCATTATCAGTTGATTAAATGTTAACTTAACCCTCACTTGCCGTCAGGGTCACTCTTCTTCATTATGGTTTACCGAGTGTTTTAATTCCAAATACTTGTCGTAGTCTCTCACGTAGTCTTCCTCGTCGTAGTGGTGTGATGCCAGGGCAAGACATACCGACCCCGACGAGAAGTTTTGCAGCGTCCTCCAGATGCCCGGCACGACCAGCAGCCCCTGGTAGGGACGGTTCAAGGTGTAAGTGAAGCGGTCATGGCCGTCGTCGATAGTGACGTCAAAACTGCCGCTGATAGCGATAATGAACTCCTGGCACAGGTAATGACTGTGACCGCCACGTTCGGCACCGCCAGGCACATCATAGATATAGAATGTGCGCTGGATGTTAAAGGGCAACTCCACACCATTGTTCACTGCCGTGAGATTGCCGTTGGCGTGATGGTGCTTGTCAAGGGTAATGATGCGGCAATCCTTGATGCGCGACTGGTTGTGGGTGGTGATTCTGTCTATACTATTCATCTGTTCCATCATTTTTGGGTTTTAAAATCATTAAAATCCTCTATATAGTCTTTAGGGTCATAGGCGGTGCTTGACAACACAAGCGCCACCGAGTTGGTTGAAAAGTTGTTAATGTAGCGCCACATCATTTTAGGGACGTAAAGCCCTATTTGGGGACGGGACAGGTGGAACGTCTGTTCTTTCTCTCCGTCATTGATGACCACGTCAAAACTTCCGCTCAGGGCAATAATGAATTCCTGCTGCTCCTTGAAGGCATGGCCGTCACGCCACTTGCCGCTGGGAACATCATAAATCCAGTAGTTGCGCATCACCTTGAAGGGAATCCCGACGCCGCTCTCGATATAGGTGAGATTGCCGCGAGGGTCATTGATTTTGGGTAACTCGATAAGTCGAGGCGTCTTGTTATCGGTTAATTCCATTCTTTGCGAGTTTGATGAGGTATTGACCATAATGGTTCTTCTGCATTGGCTCGGCCAGCGCCAGCAGCTGCTGGGCGTCAATCCACCCTTTGCGGAAAGCGATCTCCTCGAGTGCGGCCACCTGCACGCCCTGCATGTTCACGATGGTGCCGATAAAATTGGAGGCGTCAGCCATTGAGTCGCTGGTACCTGTATCCAGCCAGGCAAAGCCGCGCCCCAGTGTCTGCACGTGGACACGGTCCTGGGCCAGGAATTCCTGGTTCACCGTGGTGATTTCCAGCTCGCCGCGGGCGCTGGGCTTGATGTGCTTGGCGATTTCCACCACATCGTTGGGGTAGAAATACAGTCCTGTAACGGCATAGTTGCTCTTGGGATGCTCTGGCTTTTCCTCCAGGCTGGTGGCTTTGCCATAGCTGTCAAATGCGACGACGCCGAACCGGTTGGGGTCCTTAACGGCGTAGGCCCAAAGTGTGCACACGTTCTTCTCCTCGGTGCGCTTTACAGCGTCGAGCAGCATGTTGGTGAAACTCTGGCCGTAGAAGATGTTGTCGCCTAACACGAGGCACACGCTGTCTTTGCCCACAAATTCCTCCCCGATGATGAATGCCTGCGCAAGGCCCTCGGGACGGGGCTGCTCGGCATACTCAAACCGCACGCCGATGTCCTCGCCGCTGCCCAGCAGTCGCTTGAACATGGGTAAATCTTGGGGCGTCGAGATGATGAGAATCTCGCGGATTCCCGCCAGCATCAGCACCGAGATGGGATAATACACCATCGGTTTGTCATAAATGGGTATCAGTTGTTTGGAAATAGCCTTAGTCACGGGATAAAGCCGTGTGCCAGAGCCTCCTGCCAGTACAATTCCTTTCATATTCAGTCGTTATTATGGCCAAGAAACGGAGCCTTGACCTGTTTTATTTTGCGAAGTTACAAACTTTTTCACAACACACCAAGCAATCGTTGCGAAAAATTGGGGTTTTCGGTAAAATGCGGGGGGTAAATGGAATACATCACAGGATGGGTAGAAAGGGTTGTTTGGGCGGTTATGGATTGTAACTTGAGGGCTTGGAAGAACGAAAAATCGTCATTTTTGAGGTTAAAAGTGTCAAAAATTCTAAATTGGGCTGAGCTTATCATAAAATTGATAGGTTTCAATGGTGCATGCGTGACAAATTTGTAGTACTTTTGCGGCCGTAAAAGAGATTGTTTAATCGTTTATACAAACCAAAAATTATATAAGTACAATGACTGACAATAAGAGTTATCTGGAGCAGATGAGGCTTACGTACAGGCCCAAGTTGCCCGTTACGCTCAGGTGCCCAGTGCGCGCCGTCGAGGGTGAACCCACACAATCGGTTGCTGACCAAGAAGCCATCAAGGAGTTGTTCCCTTGCACCTATGGCATGCCCGAATTGACTTTTGAACGTGATGATTCGGCGATGCCCCCCGAGGATCCATTTAACGTGGGAGTAATCCTGAGTGGTGGTCAGGCTCCTGGCGGCCACAACGTGATTTGTGGTCTCTATGACGGTATCAAGGCCTTGAACAAGTATTGCCGTCTGTATGGTTTCCTGGGCGGTCCCGCTGGATTGGTAAAGCACCGTTACATTGAACTCACGGGCGACATGATTGAGCAGTACCGCAACACCGGTGGCTTTGACCTTATCGGCTCTGGCCGCACCAAGCTTGAGAAGCCAGAACAGTTTGAGGCAGGTCTGCAAATCCTGCGTGAGCTCAAAATCTCGGCTGTGGTGATTATCGGTGGTGATGACAGCAACACCAATGCTGCTATCCTTGCCGAGTATTACAAGGCCCATGATTGCGGCATCCAGGTAATTGGCGTTCCCAAGACCATCGATGGTGACCTCAAGAACGAGCATATTGAGATTTCATTCGGATTTGATACTGCCACCAAGGTTTACAGCGAGCTCATCGGTAACGTGGCACGCGACTGTAATTCGGCAAAGAAATATTGGCACTTCATGAAGCTGATGGGACGCTCGGCGTCTCACATCGCCCTGGAGTGCGCCTTGCAGACGCGCCCCAACTACTGCATCATCAGTGAGGAGGTAGAGGCACGCGAAATGACGCTGCATGACATTGCCGAGGAGATTGCCGACATTGTCGTTAAGCGTCACAATATGGGCATGGACTATGGCACCGTGCTTGTTCCTGAGGGCATTGTGGAATTTGTTCCCACGATGAAGAAACTCATCGCCGAGCTCAATGAGATGCTGAACAACTATCCCGAGATTTCCACCTTGAGTGATACCGAGCAGGACAAGTTTGTGCGTGAGCACCTCAATGAAGAAAACCGTGCAGTCTATGACTCACTGCCCGATGATGTGGCACGCCAGCTCGCACTCGACCGCGACGAGCACGGCAATGTGCAGGTGTCGCAAATCGAGAGCGAACGTCTGCTCAGCCGCATGGTAGGCCATGTGCTTGAGATGCGTGCCGAGACCGGCAGGATTGAGCCCATCAAGTTCAAGACGCAGCACCACTTCTTCGGCTACGAGGGACGTTGCTCCTTCCCGTCGAACTTTGATGCTGACTACTGCTACTCGCTGGGTTACAATGCTTCGCACCTCATCTTTGTCGGTGCAACAGGCTACATGTCGGCCATCACCCATCTGGGACGTAAGGCTCAAGACTGGGTTGCTTGTGGTGTGCCCATCACCATGATGATGAACATGGAACGCCGCTCCGGTAAGGACAAGCCCGTTATCCGCAAGGCATTGGTCGACCTCGAGGGTGCTCCCTTCAAGCACTTCGTCGAGAGCCGTGACCAGTGGGCGCTGGAGACCTGCTACATCTATCCCGGTCCCATCCAGTTCTTCGGTCCCGAGGAACTCGTGGACAAGACTACCTACACGCTGTTCTTTGAGCAGTTCGGTAAGTAGTGATTAGTGATTAGTGATTAGAGATTAGTGAGAACAACTCCTAACTTCTAACTCCTCACTCCTAATTAAGAATCGGCTTATCGTCAAGAGGGCGTTCCCCGCAAGACTTTAAGTATATACATTAACTTCTAAACAGCTTGCTCCCCGTCCCTGGTGTTCAGGAGGCGGGGAATTTGCTTTGTGCAATAAAGTGGCTCCCTTCTCGTTTAATAATAATGACATTAATAATATAGGCAAAAATAAAACAAGAATACTACTATGTTTTCAGGAATCGTAGAAGAAGCGGCGCGTGTGGTCGCATTACGTAAGGACGGTGGCAATCTGCACATTACCCTCAAGTGCAGTTTCACCAATGAATTGAAGATTGACCAGAGTGTGTCACACAACGGCGTGTGCCTCACTGTCGTTGAACTGCCGGGCGACGGCACCTATACCGTTACAGCCATCCAGGAGACGCTCGACCGCAGCAACCTGGGCCTGCTCAAGGTGGGCGACGAGGTCAACGTGGAGCGTTCCATGCTCATTGAGGGGCGTTTGGACGGTCACATCGTGCAGGGACACGTGGACCAGACCGCTGTCTGCACCGAGGTCAAGGAGGTGGACGGTAGCCACTACTTCACCTTCAAGTATGAGGTGGCGCCCGAGATGGCCCGCAAAGGCTATGTTACGGTCGAGAAGGGTAGTGTGACGGTAAACGGCGTCTCGCTGACGGTATGCAACAGTGAACGTGACAGTTTCCAGGTCGCTATCATTCCCTATACCCGCGAGATTACCAATTTCCACTGCATCGAGGTCGGCACTGTTGTGAACCTTGAGTTCGACATCATCGGCAAGTACCTGGCCCGCCTCATGGAATTTGCCCTCTAAGGGCTGAAGTCCGAAGGCTTGAGTCAAACGTCTAACGTCCAATGAAAAAGATAGGCATTATCAGCGACACGCACGCGTGGTGGGACGACCGTTACGCGCAACACTTTGCCGACTGTGACGAGGTGTGGCACGCTGGCGACATCGGCAGTGATGACCTTGCCGACCGCCTCGAAGCCATTGCGCCCGTGTTTCGTGCCGTCTGCGGTAATGTGGACGGGGCGAGCCTGCGCCGCCGCTTTAAGGAAATGGAAATCTTTGAGGTCGAGGGCGTTAAGGTGGTAATGACTCACATCGGCGGTTATCCAGGCAAGTATGCGCCTGGCATCCGTCAGCGGTTGGAATTGTCGCGTCCCAAATTGTTTGTTTGTGGCCATAGCCACATCCTCAAGGTGATGCCCGACCGAAATTTGGGGTGTCTCGTCGTCAATCCCGGTGCTGCCGGTGTTCAAGGCTGGCAAGTGGTGCGCACTCTGGTGACGCTCACTTTAGACAATGGCAACATTACTCATGCCCAAGTGATTGAATTAGCAAAATGATTAACGCCAAGGCGTTGATTAGTGATTAGCGATTAGCGATTAGTGATTAGAGATTAGTGAGATGAAGAAGATGCTATTTCTGTTTGCAGTGGTGATGGTGTGCCTCTTGCTGCCCGCTTGCCACAGCAACGAGAAGAATTACCGTGAGGCCTACGAGAAGGCTGCCGAGCGCCGCAAGACGGGCATCGGTGCAGAGACCTATGCCAAGATTGAGGCCGAGCGGCAAAAGTACACCGCCATCATCGACGGTGACAGTGTCAGGCTGATCTATCTGAATGCCAATGTGGCCATCGATTCAACCGATGTGGTGCACGAGTTTAATGTCGTGGTCGCCTCTTTCACCCAGCGCATCAACGCCAAGAGTTACCGCGACCGCTTGCGCGAGGAGTGCGGCCTCAAGGGCAGTTACGTCCTCTATGGTGGCCCAGACAGATTGTACTATGTTGTGGCCCAGGGGTTTGATGAGAAAAGTCCCGCGGCAGCCTTCATCCGCGACATTGACGATAAGGTCTGCCTCAAAATCCTTGAACCCATCCCCTGGATCCTCAGCCGATTTTAAGCGATCAAGAACAATAGATTTCTTAGAGAAAACAAGCGAGGGACGCCAATCTGGCGCCCCTCGTGGTGTCGATATGCGGATTGTGATTACCTCACGCGGCCCTGGTAGCTGCCGTCGCGGGTGTCCACCTCGATGATCTCGTCGGTGTCGATGAACAGGGGCACGCGAACGGTGGCGCCGGTCTCGACGGTGGCGGGCTTCAGGGTGTTGGTGGCGGTGTCGCCTTTCACGCCGGGCTCGGTGTACGTGATCTTCAGCTGGGTCTTGATGGGCATCTCGGCGAACAGGACGGTCTCGGTCGAAGCGTCGCTGACAACCTCAACGATGTCACCTTCCTTCATAAAGTCAGCGCCAGTGATGAGGGCCTTGCTGATGGGAATCTGCTCAAAGGTCTCATTGTTCATGAACATGGCGTCCTGGCCGTCCATGTACAGGTACTGATAGGGGCGGCGCTCCACACGCACGTCCTCGAGCTTCTCACCGATGTTAAAGCGACGCTCCAACACGCGGCCGTCAACCACGTTTTTCAGCTTGGTGCGCATGAAGGTGTTGCCCTTACCGGGTTTTACATGAAGGAATTCGATGCAGAAATACAGATCGCCGTCCATGCGGATGCACGTTCCGTTCTTGATGTCTTGAGCATTAATCATAATTGTAATGTTTGTGCTATTATTTTATGTGAATATTGTTTGTTCTCAGTCTTTTGTGGGTGCAAAAGTAGTGTTTTTGAGAAAAAAAACAAAAACTTTTCCGTAAAAATGCATTTGGATTTGTGTAATTTGAAAAAAAGGACTAATTTTGCACCGCATTTTGCGAAAAATTTTCGGAACAACTAAAAAAAGAGATAGAAATGAAACGTACATTCCAACCCTCGAACCGCAAGAAAGCCAACAAGCATGGCTTCCGTAGCCGCATGCGCACTGCCGATGGCCGCAAGGTCCTCGCCCGTCGCCGCGCTAAGGGTCGTTACAGCCTCACTGTAAGCGACACCGTTTACAAGTAATCCCCTGTGAAGGGTTGCCGCGAGTTGAGAGCGGCACTACAACGCATCAAGCCGTTATGGTCCAGCAGGACCGTAGCGGCATTTGTTGCGTCTTAGCCGAAAAGGGAACATCGCCACGCCATTGGTCGTATGGATAGAGTCACCACACAATGGGCGTCATACCATGTTTCGCCAGATAATCATTGGCCATCGAGAAATGATGGCACCCGAAGAATCCTCCCCTGTTCGCCGATAGCGGTGACGGATGGGCGGCGGTCAGCACCAGGTGGCGCGTACGGTCGATAAATGCCCCCTTGCGCTTGGCATACGACCCCCACAGCATGAACACCAAGTGCTCCCGCTCGGCAGCCAGATGGGCAATCACGTGATCAGTGAACAGTTCCCAGCCATGACCCTGGTGTGACAGCGGCTGGTGGGCCTGCACCGTCAGCGTTGAGTTCAGCAGCAGCACACCCTGTTGCGCCCACCGTGACAAATTGCCGCTCGTGGGAATCGGAGCGCCCACGTCATCATGCACCTCCTTGAAGATGTTCAGCAGCGACGGCGGCATCGGCACACCCTCATTCACGCTGAAGCACAACCCATTGGCTTGCCCCAGGCCATGATAAGGGTCCTGCCCCAGAATCACCACCTTTACCTGGTCAAACGGCGCAGCGTCAAATGCCGCAAAAATCTGCTTTCCAGGCGGAAACACCTGGCGTGAGCGGTATTCCTGACGTACAAAGTCCGTCAGCTGCAAGAAATAGGGTGCCTCCCATTCACCGGCAAGCACACGTTTCCACGATTCCTCGATGCGAACATTCATCTTTACAATTACTATAAGGTCACAAAAGCAAGGGCAGGTGCGATAAGTCGGGGCGATTCACCCCAATTTGCGCACCGATGTTGCAAAATTACAAAAAAAGCCGTAATTTTGCCCCGCATTTCGAAAAAACCAAGTGTTTCATAGATATCAAGCACTATCGGTCTCCGAAACGCAACCTGGACCCGTAGTTCAATGGATAGAATAAAGGATTCCGGTTCCTTCGATTGGGGTTCGACTCCCCACGGGTTCACTAGTTTTTTTATAACTAACTGATTGTCAATAAATAAATTAACGGGTGGTTGTAAGATTGACAACCATTTTAGAACCGAAATTTTATTTTAACTGATTTACCCATGATTAAAGAAGAATTCATCGCAAAAAATTGAAAATCTTTTTTATCGTCTCAATCGTTGCTTGATGGTGTTGCTCAGTGGTATAATGAGGTCGGAGTCATGCGTTGGCAGGTCGGCACTTCCACAAAGCCATTGGGTGGTTGATGACGCGCTCAGCAATGTCGCCAGGGCCAAAAAGGATCTCAGGCCTATACTCGCGACGATTAAAGTGGGCAACAAAGTCGTGCTCACTCTCTGAGAACTGAAGGATACGCCCGAGATTGTCACGGATGAACCCGCTTTCTGCAGCCAGTCGGTCCAGATATGTTTTGTCAAATGATAGCATAATCGTTATTATTTACTGTGGTCATTATATCGTCGGGGACATAGAGCTTCCATCGGCTTACGTAGTGTGTCGAATCACTGGAGTTGGTGAGCCGCTTAACGCTGTTGCCTGCCTGCTTGCGGCAGAAGTCTATCAGTTCATCGGAAATGTGCGCCTGTGCCTGTATGCGTTCAAGCATGAAGCCTGTTTTCTGGTAGAGAAATGCCTTACCATACAACTGCAAATATCGGCGCAGCTTGTCCTCATCGAGCATCATAATGCCCTCAAGGCAATGGACTAGTTCACCTGCACCTCCCGAGCGGTCGAGCCTATCACAGCAATCCACAATGGTGCGTTCAAGGTCAGTCACCCTGACGTGAGGGCTATGGGTGGGCGTGATGACTCCAGATAGGGCATCGGCAGTTATGGGGGCAACGCAGTGCTTAAATTCAGTCCCTCCAAATGTGAACCGATTGAACCGACTCTCGCTGCCTACATAAGCGTTATAGAACACCTGATGCGCCAAGCCATGAAATTCCAATGCCGTATGCCAGCCAATATAGGAAGAGGAAGAAACCGATGATCCAACCTCATACTTGTCGGCCAAAGACTGCCCCGAGGCAAGATCTATGGTTGTGTACAGATTCTTGCGGATATGCTGAACGATGCCCTTATCTCGAAGACGCTGCAGTAACTTGGCAGCCGATGGCTTTGTGACAGAAAGTGCATCCATCACATCTTCGAGAGAAAAGATCCTCAACCGATATATTGCCTTTAAATCCATTTTAGGTTTCAAAATCAACGCAGAAACACCTTAAATATGTCCATTATCGCGCAAAATTAGAAACTTTTTATTTTTTGTGCAAATAAATAAAGCTAAAAAGAGACATTATCGTTACAGAGGGTTCGGGAGGAGTTTGTTGCTGATTTTTTTTGACGCAATCATGAAAACCACAGAAAACGAAGATTGTTTGTTAGTTTTCACTGAGTCTTCAATCTAAAAATTGCTTTTATTTTTCAGGGCATGGGGAATATCGATTGTAATGACTTATCCCCTCGTTTCAGTAGTTTCTCAGTGTTTTTAATGGCTGTTCCCTTTCATTTAGCCCCGACTAAACCGAAAAAACAGGAGATATTCATTGGTTTTGGTAAGAGTTTCGTTTCTCTATTTTTTTTGGATGGTTGAGGGGTGGGACAAAAGTGATTTGTTAACACGAGATGAGCTTTTCTGATTTAGATGAAATATGTATGGTTTTGCCTCAAAACCTCAAATAAACAAGATGTAAGACCAATTGAATGTCTTTTTTTTAAGAAAAATACTTAATTTTGCAACAGAAATGAGGACTATACATATGAAAAAATATCTATTTCTACTGTTAGGCGTGCTGGCTGTAATGAGTTGCAGCGAGAACAAGAAGGTGGAGCAGAAGGCTCCTATAAGAGTGGAAACACTGGTGGTGTCGCCTGGTGTGGCAGACAATGTGCAGACCTATGTGGGCATTGTTGAGGAGCGGGAGGCCACTGCGGTGAGTTTCACCAGCATGGGAGTGTTGAAGCGGATTCTGGTCAAGGAGGGCCAGATGGTGAGGCGCGGACAGTTGTTGGCCGAAATGGATCCTTCCACATCGAGCAACACTGTGGAAGTGGCGCATGCATCGGTCAACCAGGCTAAAGATATGGTGAAGCAGGCTGAAGCCACCTACAACCAAGCCAAGGATGCATACGACCGCATGAAACTGCTGCATGACAATGGTTCGCTGCCCGAAGTGAAATGGATTGAGGCTGAGACGCGTCTCGTGCAAGCCACATCAGCCCTCAATACAGCCCGCTCCGGGGTGACCTCGGCCACCGCCACCGAGAAGATAGCCCGCAAGGGGCTTGCCGACACCCGTCTGTATGCCCCCGTGAGTGGCGTCATCGGCAAGCGGCAGTTGGTGGCAGGAGAGACGGCGTTGCCTTCACAGGCTGTGGTAAACATTCTTGACATCTCGACCGTGAAAGTGAAGGTGGCTGTGCCCGAGTCTGAGATTGGCAGCGTCAATCCGGGCACCTCAACCACTATCAAGGTGGATGCCATCGGCCGCAGTTATAGGGGAGGCAGGATAGAAAAAGGTGTGGAGGCAGATGCCCTCACCCACACCTATGACATCAGGATCAATGTCGTGAATCGCGACTTTAAACTGTTGCCGGGCATGGTGGCAAACGTCCGTTTCATTCCGCAGGGGGCTCAGGGCATCGGCAACAAGTTGATTCCCGTGACATCGGTGCAGAAGAAATCTGACGGCACGCTGTTCGTCTGGACGGTGGACAATAACAATGTCGCCCACCGCACCCAGGTGAAGATAGGTGAGACACAGGGCAACTATGTGACGGTTACTGATGGACTGACCACAGGCCAGCGCATCGTGAGCGAGGGATACCAGAAGCTGAGTGAAGGAACCAAAGTAGTGTATTAGAGTATGGGACGCAAGATGAAATGGCTCAAGTGGCCATTGGAACATTACCCGATAACGCTGCTCATCATCGGCATCTTCTTTGTGCTGGGCATCTTTGGCATGTATGACATGCCCAAGGATGAGTTTCCCCATGCTGTAATCCGTCAAGGTGTGGTGGTTGCTGTCTATCCAGGTGCTACGACCGAGGAGGTGGAGCAGCAAGTGGCACGTCCGCTGGAGCGGTATCTCTTCACTTATGGAGAGGTCAATCGTGTGAAGACCACCACGACGTCACAGAATGGCATGTGCATCGTGATGGTGAGACTCAACGATGACGTGAACAATAAGGATGAGGTGTGGAGCAAAATCAAGCACGGTCTGAACGGCTTCAAGTCACAGTTACCCTCTGGCGTATTGGCCATTGTGGTGAACGATGACTTTGGCAACACCTCGGCACTGCTCATCGCCATCGAGAGCGACCAGCGCAGTTATCGTGAGTTGAAAGAATACAGTGACGAACTGAGCGACCGTCTGCGCAGGATACCTTCGGTGGCCAACGTGAAATTGTATGGCGAACAGAAGGAGCAGATATCACTCTATGTGGACCGTCAGCGCTTGCAGGCTTATGGAATCGGACAACAGATGCTCTTTTCGCGTCTGCAAGCCCAGGGCATTACCACGATGAGCGGCGGCATCGATGATGACGATCAGCAGATCCCTATCCACGTCGAGGCTCAAGAGAACAGCGAGGAGGAAATCGCTAATCAGATTATCATTTCCGACCCTATGACGGGCAAGGTGGCCCGTGTGAGGGATGTGGCCCGTGTGGTCAGGGAATACGAGCCGATGTCGAGTCGCATAGAGCAGGACGGCCACCCCTGCGTGTTGCTGTCGATGGAGATGAATCCCGGCAACAATGTGGTGCAGTATGGCCGAGAGGTGGACAAGGTTCTCGACGAATTCCGTGCAAACGAACTTCCTGAAGACGTGAAGGTAACTCGCATTGCCGACAAGCCAAAGGTGGTGCATATCAGTATCTCTGACTTCCTGCGCGACCTGCTGATAGCAATGCTTGTCATCATCCTGGTGATGATGGTGCTCTTCCCGTTGCGCTCAGCCATTGTGGCATCCATCACCATTCCGCTGAGCACCTTCGTCTCGGTGGCGTTCATGTATATGTTGGGCATCGAACTGAACATCGTGACGCTTGCAGCGCTGATTGTTGTGCTGGGTATGGTGGTCGATAACTCCATTGTGGTGATTGACGGCTATTTGGAATATCTGGAAAAGGGGTACGAACCCAAGCGGGCGGCGATAGAGTCGGCCAAGCAGTATTTCATGCCCATGATGTTGGCCACCGTTTGCATCTGTGCCATCTTCTATCCTTTCCTGATTACCATGAAGGGCGTATTCCACGACTGTCTGAAGGATTTCCCGATTACAGTCACCATCAACCTGATGGTATCACTGCTGCTGGCTGTGACCGTGATACCGTTCTTGGAAGTCAGGCTGATTAACCCTGAAAACGTGAAAACCGATGGGAATGCCATCACCAAGTGGGTACAGAAGACCTATGACCGGGTGCTTGACTTTACCTTCAGAAAGCCTTGGGTGACCATCATTGGCGGCATTGCTATCATCTTGTTGTCAACGATCATCGTTCCGTCGCTGAAGATACGACTTTTCCCCTATGCCGACCGCGACCAGTTTGCCGTGGAAATCTTCCTGCCCGATGGCAAAGGACTGGCACAGACCACTGAATTGGCCGATTCTGTCCGTCATGTGCTGGCAAAGGACCAACGCATCACGGGCATCACCAGTTTCATCGGCTGTTCCTCGCCACGCTTCATGGATGCCTATGCGCCACAGATGGGAGGGAAAAACTATGCTCAATTGATTGTGAACACACAATCAGACAAAGCCACGCTCGATCTGTTGGCAAAGTATCAGCCTATGTTGGGCGAAGCCTTTCCCAATGCCTATGTGAAGTTCAAGCGACTGGACTATCTGGAAGTCACTGAATTGGAGTACCGTTTCTATGGTGACAATCTCGATTCCCTCCATGTGGTGGCCGAGCGGCTGATGGAGCGTATGCGCCAGATGCCAGAGTTGGAATGGGTGCATACCGATCACTTTCAGCCCCAACCCATCATCAATGTTGAACTTGATCCTGTCGCCTCGGCACAGTTGGGTGTAACACGCTCCACGGCGCAGTTGGCGTTGAGTGCCAACTCGAGCGACCTGCGTGTGGGACAGGTGTGGGAAGGCAATTATGAGTTACCCATTGTCGTGAAAGACGATGCGGACATGACCTTCTCAGATATCGCTAACTTGGGCATCGCATCACCGATGTCCATCCTATCGGCAGGACTGAACGAGAGCAATAGCACCGTTCCCCTTCGTCAGATAGCTAAAGTGTCACCCCAGTGGAGCGAGAGCCGCATCATACACCGTGGCGGTGAGCGTTGCATCACGGTGACAGCGCATTTCGCACAGGGCGTTTATACGTCTCCCGTAGAAAAGGAGATAGCCCGCATCATGCAGCAGGAGATTGAGATGCCCCAGGGCGTACGCTCTGAGGTGGGCGGCGAGATAGAGTATGGCAATGAGGCGTTGCCACAGATATTCGGAGGTATCGTCATCGCCTTGATTATTGTGTTCTTCTTCCTGCTGTTCAACTTCAAGAAGTTTGGCATCACGACCGTTTGCATGGTGGCCCTTGCGCTGATGATACCAGGCTCGCTGATAGGATTAGGCCTGATGAACCGTTCCCTGGGGCTCACCTCCATCTTTGGCCTGATCACGTTGATGGGAATGATTATGCGCAACGAGATATTGATTTTCGAGCATGCGATTGACCTGATTAAGAAATATGTGGCCGAACATGGGGATTGGACTGTTGACCGCGAGGCTTATAACAACGCCGTGAAGCAGGCCGCCTATGAGGCTGGCAAGCGGCGCATGGTGCCCATCTTCCTCACGACAGCCACCACTGCTGTCGGTGTGGTGCCGATGATTATCGCTCAGAGTTCGTTCTGGATGCCTGTGGGAGTCACCATTTTTGCCGGTGGTATCGGTTCACTCATCATGGTGGTAACCATGCTGCCCGTAATTTATTGGAAAGTAAGTCTAAAGTGATTTAATCTGCTATTACATATCCGAATATGATGATGAAAAAAGTGATATTTGCTTTCGTGCTTTGCTCCCTGTGCTGTGGCTTTGCGTCAGCCCAAACCTACACCTTGGAACAGCTGAAGGATTCTGCACTGCACAACAACTTCGCCATCCGTTCTGCACAATATGGCATAGAGGTCGCCAACCAGCAGCGCAAAGAGGCTTTCACCAAATATTTCCCCAACGTCAGCGGTACGGGATTGTGGTTTAACGCCAATAAATCCATGGCGCAGACCACCCTGTACCCCTCTGAGATGATTTCCCCCGAGTTGGGCGCGTCTCTGGCTCAGATGTTCCCTCCTGAGGCCCTTGTTTCACTCGCTAATCCCGTCACCGTTTCGATGATGAAAAAGGGCGTTGTCGCTGGCGTACAGGCCGTGCAACCTGTTTTCGCTGGCGGTCAGATTGTCAATGGCAACAAGTTGGCCAAGGTGGGCCAAGATGTGAGCAGGCTGCAGATGCAACTCTCGGAAAACGAGGTGGAGAAGACGGCTGAGCAGTATTTTTGGCAACTGGCCTCGTTGCAGGAGAAGATGAAGACCGTCGAGGCGGTAGAAGCACAGCTCAACGACATTTATAAAGACGTGGATGTGGCCGTGCGTGCGGGAGTCGCCCTGCGCAACGACCTGCTGCAAGTGCAACTGCGCCAAAATGACATCGCGAGCCAGAAACTCAAGATACGCAACGGCCTCTCCCTGATGCGGATGCTGCTCTCACAATACTGCGGCCTGCGCGACACGTCGTTTGTCATCTCCTATCAGACAGATGCCGTCTCTCCCATCAGTTCAAAGCAAGACCATCAACAGGCCTTGTTAGGAACAGCCGAATACCAGTTGTTGGGAAAACAAGTTGAGGCTGCCGACCTGCAGAAGAGAATCGCTGTCGGTCAGAATCTCCCGTCGGTCGCCGTGGGGGCTGGTTTTAATTATCATAACCTATTGGAAAATGACCGTTCCTTCGGGATGCTTTTTGCCACCGTCAGCGTGCCAATCTCTGACTGGTGGGGTGGCTCTCACGCTATCAAGCGCAAGAAGATTGAGCAACAACAGGCACAGGAACAACTCGCCGACAATGCCGAACTGTTGAAAATCAGGATGCAGAGTGCGTGGAACAGCGTGGAGGAATCCTATCAGCAACTGCAGCTTGCCCAGCGAAGCATCGAACAGGCCGAGGAGAACCTGAGGCTGAACCGCGATTACTACAATGCCGGCATGTCGAAGATGAGCGACCTGCTTGAGGCCCAGATGCTCTATCAGCAATCTTGTGATAAACGCACCGATGCCTTTGCCGATTATCAGAACAAACTGCTTGAATACCGCCAGGCCACGGGCCAATAAAGCGGTGTCGGAGTGGCTTTTTGTCTGTTGGGAAAAGTGTTAGCTAATCTTTAGGGGTATGAAAATAAGTTAAATTGGGGAATTGTGGCGCCTGTTGGAGTGAAATAATTGTTGATTAAGGTGCCTAAAGTCACAAAGTATCACTAATTTTGCAGGTCTTTTCAAAAAACTCAAATGATGGCCACATTAGTGTTGACATTGGTGATTGTGGGACTGGCGGTGTTGCTGCTGGGCGTGAAGATTTTCTTCGTGAAGGGCGGCCGTTTCCCCAACACCCACATTCATGACAATCCCGAGATGCGCAAACGTGGCATCACTTGTGCAAAGGATAAGGAATTTTACAACTAACAACAATACGACAAAGAAAAAGTCAAAAATCAAAAAACCAACGTTTGAAATGAACTTCATTAAACATTACACCAAGCTTGCTCTGTCGGCCGTTTTAGTGCTGATGATGACGGCTGCTTCCTGTAACGACAAGCCCGCTGCCGAGGCTCCTAAGGCCAATGGTGGCGTCGCCGTTGAGAATCTGAAGATCCGTTACATTGACGAGGACTCCATCATGGCGAACTATAACCTTGCCAAGGACATTAACGAGGCGATGTTGCGTCGTCAGAATCAGTATGATGCTGCACAGAAGCAGCGTGCCAGCGACATTAACAAGTTTGGCAACGCCATGCAGCAGAAGTACCAGAATAACCAATACCTCAGCGAGGAGGCTTTCAATGCCGACCAGGCCAAGTTGCAGAAGATGCAGGCCGATGCCGAGAATTATCTTGCCAACCTGCAGCAGAGCATCAGCAATGAGCTCAACCAGAGCCAGATTCAGCTGCTGGACTCCATCGACAACTTCTTGAAGGACTATGCCAAGAAGAAAGGCTTTGACATGGTGCTGCGCAAGAGCGCCACGCTCTTCATCGACGAGAAGTATGACGTGACCGAGGAGGTCATCGATGGCTTGAACAAGCGTTATAATAAGGTGGGTAGCAAGAGCACCCCCGCCAAGGCTCCCGAGACCACTCCCTCCAAGCCTGCCGCCGCAACCGGTCTGAGCACCGAGAAGCCTGCGACGCCTGGCAAGGTTGACCTGAAGAAGTAGTTTTTTTTCATAATTATAAATTTATTTGGTTGGGTTGTCCGCTTTCGGCACCATGTGATGCCGAAGCGGACAACTTATTTGAGAGAGCAATTCATACAATCCATAACTTTTTAAAGATGTTTTTTTTGCTATGAAGTATTTTATCACTCTTACTGTAATTGCTGCAGCCCTGTTGCTGGGCGCATGCCAGAGCTCAAACAATGACGCCAACAACAATGCTGAGGACAGCACCGAGGTGAAGAAGACAACCCTCGTCGCCTATTTCTCGGCCAGCGAGGTTCGTGCCACCGAAAGTGTTGCCAAGAAGCTTGCCAAGGCTACCGATGCCGACCTTTATGAAATCGTTCCGGCCCTTGCCTATACCACCGAGGACCTTGACTGGAAGGATGAGGAGAGCCGTTCCACCATCGAGATGAAGGACAGCACTGCCCGCCCAGAGATTATCGGCAAGGTTGAGAACATGGACCAGTACACCACCATCTACGTGGGCTTCCCCATCTGGTGGTACACCGCCCCGCGCGTGATCAACACCTTCCTGGAGCAGTATGACCTCACGGGCAAGACCATCATCCCGTTTGCCACCTCAGGCGGCAGCGACATGGGCAAGAGCGGCGAGGACCTGAAGAAGGCCAGCGCTCCCACCGCCAACTGGATTCTCCCCGGCAAGGTGCTCAACGGCAATCCTCCTGTTGACAGCCTCAAGGCTTGGGTTGAGACCCTGAACCTCAAGTAAAGACTGCAGTTCTTCTTTGATTTAGAAGACAATTCACAAGCAAGCCCTATGTTTAGCATCGTCAAACATAGGGCTTGTGCTATATTAATGTGATGAGCGGGCGTCCTGTGGTTGGGCGCCCGCTCATTGTAATGGGATAGGGTAGTGAGGAGGATTACCCGAAGTTGTCGTAGTGGATGGACGAGGGGTCAACGCCCAGCGAGTCGAGCACCTCGTTGACGGTCTGGCTCATCATGCCGGGACCGCACATGTAGTACTCGCAGTCCTCGGGGGCCTCATGGTTGGCCAGATAGGTGTCACGCATCACGGGAGCGACAAAGCCTGCGGTGTATTTCACACCTGCCTCGTCGGCAACGGGGTCGGGACGGTCCAGTGCCAGGTGGAAGTGGAAGTTGGGGAAGTCCTTTTCCAGCTGCAGGAAGTCCTCAAGGTAGAATACCTCGCTCAACGAGCGTGCGCCGTAGAAGTAGTGCATCTCGCGGTCACGGCAGTTGAGGGTGCGCGTCATGTGCAGGATTTGAGCACGCAGGGGAGCCATACCGGCGCCACCGCCCACCCAGATCATCTCCTTCTTGCTGTCGAAGATGGGATGGAAGTCGCCGTAAGGGCCGCTCATGATAACCTTGTCACCGGGCTTGAGCGTGAAGATGTAGCTCGAAGCGATGCCGGGCATCACGTCCATGAAGCCGGTGGCGGGTTTTGGTTTGAACGGCGGGGTGGCAATGCGCACGGTGAGCATGAAGCGGTCGCCCTCGGCGGGATAGTTTGCCATCGAGTAGGCACGCACAGTGGCCTCGTCGTTGCGGCACTTGAGGCCGAACAGGCCGAACTTTTCCCATGTGGGCAGATACTCGCCCAGCGACTCCTTGTCGATGTCCTTGTCATAGTCCATCTCATACTCGGGAATGCGAATCTGAGCATAGCTGCCGGGGATGAAGTCCATGTGCTCGCCGGGAGGCAGGGCCACGATAAACTCCTTGATGAACGACGACACGAGCTTGTTGCTCACGACGGTGCATTCATATTCCTTGACCGACAAGACGCTGTCAGGCACTTGGATGGACATGCTGTCCTTGACCTTGACCTGGCATCCCAGGCGCCAGTGGTCCATCTGCTCCTTGCGGGAGAAGTGGGGCACCTCGGTGGGCAGGATCTGGCCGCCACCCTCGGTGACCTGAACCTTGCACTGTCCGCAGCTGCCCTTGCCGCCGCAGGCACTCGAGAGCATCACGCCGTTCTCGTGCAGGGTGTTGAGCAGCGTGTTGCCGCTGTTGACCTCCAGCTCCTTGGTGCCGTTATTGATGTTAATTTTCACTTTGCCCGACGGCACCAGGTAGTGCTTGGCGACGAGCAGCAGGATGACGAGGAGAAGCGTGAGCACCAGGAACACCGCAGCGCTCGCCAATACCGTTGTTAACTCGGTTGAATTCATAATCAGTATCATAATCGCGTGTCCTCCTTATCCTAATCTAATGCCCAGGAAACTCATGAAGGCGATGCCCATGAGACCAGTAATAATGAAAGCGATGCCCACGCCGCGCAGGGGCTTGGGAATGTCGCTGTAAGCTATCTTCTCACGAATGGCGGCAATGCCCACGATGGCGAGCAGCCAGCCAATACCCGAACCGGCACCATAGACCGTGGCGGTCCAAGCCGAGGAGAAGTCGCGCTGCTGCATAAACAGGGCGGCACCCAGGATGGCGCAGTTCACAGCAATCAGCGGCAGGAAAATGCCCAGCGATGCATAGAGCGAGGGCGAGAATTTCTCTACCGCCATCTCGACCAGCTGGGTTGCCGATGCAATCACAGCGATAAACAGGATCAGGCCCAGGAAGCTCAGGTCCACGCCGGCAAGCGACGGGTCAAGCCAGGTGAGGGCGCCCTCTTGCAGGACATACTTGTTGAGCATGTAGTTGATGGGCACGGTGACCACCAGCATGAAGGTCACGGCCAACCCCAGTCCTAATGCCGTCTTCACGTTCTTGGACACGGCCAGGAACGAGCACATGCCCAGGAAGTAGGCAAATATCATGTTGTCGATGAATATCGACTTGATAAACAGATTAAGTTCTTCCATTGTTTCTATTGAATTGAATGGTTAAACATGCTCATTAATCCTCTTGCAGTTCCTTGTTGTGGGCGCGGTGGTACCAGATGATGCAGCCCAGCGTAATCAACGCCATGGGCGGCAGAATCATCAGGCCATTGTCCATATAACCGTGGTCGTAGCACCACTGCGGAATCACCTTGAAACCGAACAGCGTGCCCGAGCCCAGCAGCTCGCGGAAGAATGCCACAATCACCAGGATGATGGTGTAGCCCAGACCGTTGCCCACACCGTCGAGGAACGAGGGCCAGGGGCGGTTGTGCATAGCGAACGCCTCGAGGCGTCCCATGATGATACAGTTGGTGATAATCAGTCCGATGAACACCGACAGCTTCTTGCTCACGTCATAGTTGTAGGCGACGAGAATCTGCTGCACGATGATCACCAGCGCGGCAATCACCACCAGCTGCACGATGATGCGGATGTTGGTGGGAATGGTCTTGCGCAGGAACGAGATAATCACGTTGCTGAACGCCAGCACGGCAATCACCGAGATGCCCATCACGATGGCGGGCTCCAGACTGGCGGTGACGGCAAGCGAGGAGCAGATACCCAGAATCTGCACCAGGATGGGATTATCCTTTGACAGCGGGTTGAATAATGCTTCTTTGTTTTTCTTGGATAACATAATCGTGAATGGTTTTATTCGGGTTGATTGTCTTTAATATCACTCTCAGTTTCGACGATGGTCTCATCGACCACGACAGGGTTGGCTGCATCCTGCAATCTCTTCAGGAAACCCTCGTAGGGGGCAAGGCAGTCGGCCATCATGTCACCCACGCCGCGGCTGGTGATGGTGGCACCCGTCAAGGCGTCAATCTGCTCAGCTCCGTTGGTGGCCTTCTGGCCCTTCTTGAGCACGGCAACGCTCTTGAACGCACCTTCAACAAACAGGTGCTTGTCCTTGAACTCGTCCTGGAAGGGCTGCTCGGCGATGCGGGCGCCCAGTCCCGGCGTCTCGCCCTCGTGCGAGAAGTTGGCGCCATAGATGGTGTTACCGTCATCGTTCACGGCAATGTAGCCCCAGATGGGACCCCACAGACCTGCGCCATAGACCGGCAGCACATATTTCACACTGCCGTCGTCAAGTTTGCACTTCATCACGGGCAATAGACGCTCGTCGGCGGGCAATTTCACGTTTTTCTTCATCTGCACGTCAAAGGCCACATTCTTGGTGCTGTCAACGACTTTGCCATCACCGTCAACCAGCAGGTCTTGGATAATGTATTTCTCATACATGTCCTTGACTTGGGCATCGCCCGGTGTGGCAAGATGCAGGGAACTCAGGATCTGCTTGCGCGTGTCGTTGGCGATATTCTCGCTCTGCTTGGGCTTCAGCGCCATGTAAATGAACGCCAGCACAGTACCGACGAGCAGTACCATCACGGCAGCATACAGGATCTGATAAGTATTACTGTTCTTGTTCATGACTTATCCCTCCTTATTCTTTAATGGCGGCGCGGCGGGCGCGGCGCTTGATGTTAGACGATACCACGCAGTGGTCGATGAGCGGCGCGAAGGCGTTCATCAGCAGGATGGCCAGCATCATGCCCTCGGGGTAACCACTGTTGTAAACACGAATCAGGATGGCAAACACACCAATCAGCAGGCCGTAGATGTATTGGCCAATCTTGGTGCGAGCTCCCGTCACGGGGTCGGTAGCCATGAACACGGCACCGAAGGCGAAGCCGCCCAGGCACAGCTGTGTCCAGGGGTCGAGCAACGAGGCAGGGTAGGTGGCGCTGGGCAGTGCGTGAGCCAGGGCTGCCATACCCAGACCGCCGACAAATACCGAGCACATGATGCGCCACGAGGCGATGCCCGTGAGCAGCAGCAAGGCGGCACCCAGCAGGATGGCAATCATCGAGGTCTCGCCGGGCGAGCCGGGGATGAAACCGATGAAGGCATCCAGGCAACTGATGGGCTCACCCATGATGTTGGTCATGTGGAGCTGGTCACCCACGTTGGTGGCAACCTGGCCCAGGGGGGTTGCGCCGGTGAATCCGTCAACGACGGTGCCGCCACCCATACCCAAAGCGCTGTCCAACTTCACGAACGCCTCGTCGCCGCTCATGCGTGACGGATAGGCGAAGAAGAGGAAGGCGCGGGTGATGAGGGCAACGTTGAAGATGTTCATACCGGTGCCGCCAAACACTTCCTTGGCAAAGATGACCGCGAATGCCGTGGCGACGGCTGTCATCCACAGCGGCGTGTTGATGGGGACAATCAGGGGGATGAGGATACCCGTTACCAGGAAACCCTCCTGAATCTCCTTGTGATGAATCTGTGCGCTGATAAACTCGATGCCCAGACCCACGACATAGCTCACGACAATCACCGGCAGCATCGCCAGCAGACCGTAAAGCCACATCGTGAACCAACCTTCATGGGAGTGGCCGATGGCCAGGTAATGCTGGTAGCCGATGTTGTACATGCCGAACAGCAATGCCGGTATCAGGGCGACCACCACGGTAATCATGGTGCGCTTCATGTCATTGCCGTCATGGATGTGGGCGCCCGACCGCGACGTGGCGTTGGGCGTGAACAAGAAGGTTTCCATACCGTCATACACCGACTCCAGCTTGGCCAGCTTGCCACCGGGGCGGAACGACGGCTCGATCTTGTTCATGAAATTCCTTAATGCTTTCATATCAATGAACTTGTTGAATAGCGATTCTTGTTGACAATTAAATAATGAGGGCTATGGTCACGACATCTCGGCACGCAGGCGGTCAAGGCCTTCACGCACGATGCGCTGCAGCTCCAACTTGCTCGTGTCGGCAAACTCGGCCAGGGCAAAGTCCTCGGGAGCGATCTCATAGATGCCCAGTTGCTCCATCTTGTCGATGTCGCCGCTGATGATGGCCTTGATGAGGAACTCACCGTAGATGTCCATCGGCAGCATCGCGTCATACTCGCCCGTACGCACGATGGCGCGCTCGCCACCCTTGATGCGGCTGTCGAAGCTCACAGGCTTCTTCAGGCCACCAAGCCAGGTCGTGAACGTGCGGTAAATAGAGAAACGGCTGGGACACAACGAGGCCCAACCCATGAACTCGTCGGGATGGTTGTTCTCGGGAATGATGGTGATGTGGCGGTAGGGAGCGCGCAGCCACTGTGTGGCCTCGACCTTCACGCCGGTGAGCACGTTGCCGTTGATGATACGGCTGTGGGCCACGTTGGTCAACTCGTTCTTGAGAACGGTCTCCAGGTCGGCACCCATGACGCACTTGACATAACGCGGTTGCTGCACCATCTCGCCGGTGACGGCAACCACGGTGTCGTGGCTCACCTTGCCGGTTGTGAACAGTTCACCGATGCGTGCCAGCGTGACAATGTCCATCGTCCACACCACCTCGCCCTTGTTGACGGGAACGGTATTGTTGATTTGGACACCGACATTACCGGCAGGGTGGGGACCCACAAAGGTGGTCACCACGGCGCCGGGCACCTCAATGTTCTGACCCTCGCGCACGCCGATATAGACCTTGCCTGCGGTCAAGCCGGCGAGCACCTCAACACCCTTGGCGATGTACTTGCTCTTGTCACCGAGCACGACAGCCAGGTCAGGGGCCAGCGGGGCCGAATCAAATGCGGTCACAAACACGTTCTTGGGCTTCACGCCAGGCGCGGGCACCACGTCATAAGGGCGTTGCCTCATCATCACCCACAATCCCGACTCGAGCAGCACTTGCTCGGCGTCGTGTTTCAAGTCATGGGTGATTACGTCATTGCCGCCGTCAGGGGCAATGACGATGGCGTCGATGTGACGACGCTCGCCACGGCGCACCTCCTTCACGGTGCCGCTCACGGGAGACACAACCTTGATGGCCTCATGATTCTTGTCATGATAGAGGGGCTCGCCGCAAGCGACGTGCTCGCCCTCCTTCTTTTCCATGCGGGGAATGATCCCCTGGAAATCGTCGGGAACGACGGCAACGCTCTTGGGCCTATCAGCATCGGACATGCCGGGGTTGCTGATGGCTCCCAGGAGCTGGATGTCGAACCCTTTCTTGAGTTTAACAATTGCCATGATATTGTTGTTTTGGTTTATATTTAATTTAATAATGTGGGCACAAAGATACAAAAAATAGTTAATCCCCAATGACATTGTCAATAAAATATCGTTCCATTGGCAAAATTCCCCCATGTCCCGCTCTTTTATCGGTCCCCTCAATTCTCTCCGTTTTATCCGTAACATGCGTTCCCTGTCAAGTGGCAAAATGCCAATGTTAATAAAAAAACTTGAAAAATTTCTTGTGAAATGCGGTGTTTTCAAATATTTGTGATAAATTTGCGTTAATTTTTTAGGCGAAATGGCTGCTCACGGGGTCTGTGACAGCCCGTTGCCGCTATGAAAAATGTTGTGTTTCAGTGCCTTGTGATGAACTCATACGGGCCCATGAGATGCCTCGAACCGTAATTGTGAAAAAAAGAACTTTAATAACTAAATAACTAATTTTATTAATCATTTTTTAAACTCATTTAAATTATGGCTGAACAAACAAACATTCAGAAGCCACAGACCGCTGCTAACAAAGGCGTGAGCAGCAACGTTGGTGGTATCAAAAGCGCATTCATCGTAATTGTACTTTGCTTCGTCGTTGCAGTACTGTTCTTCTTGTTCGTACTGGGTAACCCTGCTAACTTCAAGGTTTCGCCCAGCCTGCTGAGCATGGACAAGGAAGGTCCCATCAACCTGCTGGGTACCGTGTTTAAGGGCGGTGTGGTTGTGCCCGTGCTGATCACCTGCTTCCTCACTGTGATTGTACTGTGCGTTGAGCGTTGGATCGCTCTGGCTAAGGCTAAAGGTAAAGGCAACACCACCAAGTTTGTCGAGGACGTGAAGGCTGCTCTGCGCAACCATGACCTCGCCAAGGCTGAGGACCTCTGCCGCAAGCAGAGCGGTACCGTTGGCGCCGTGGTTTATGCAACCCTGCAGAAGTACAGAGAGATGGAGAAGGACACCGTCCTGAGCAAGGAGCAGAAGGTGGCTTCTATCCAGGCTACCCTCGAGGAGGCTACCGCTCTGGAGATGCCCGCCCTGCAGCAGAACCTGCCCATCTTGGCAACCCTGACCACCCTGGGTACCCTGATCGGTCTGTTCGGAACTGTGTTGGGTATGATCAAGTCGTTCCAGGCTCTGTCCGCTTCGGGTGCTCCTGACTCGACCGAGCTGTCAACCGGTATTTCGGAGGCACTTGTGAACACCGCTCTCGGTATCGCAACCGCTGCCCTCGCTCTGATCGGTTACAACTTCTACACCAACAAGATCGATAACATGACCTATGCTATCGACGAGCTTGGCTTCGCAACTGTTTCTACCTTCTCCGCTACTCACTAATTCTGGGTTAGCAACTGTTTAAGTTATCATTTTTAAACAAACAGATTAAGGTAATTTAGAAATATGGGAAAAGTCAAAATCAAAAAGAAAGAGACGCGCATCGACATGACCGCTATGTCTGATGTGACGGTGCTTCTGTTGACTTTCTTCATGTTGACTTCTACATTCCTTCAGAAGGAACCCGTGACCGTAATCACACCTCCCTCAGTATCGGAGGAGAAGGTTCCTGATGCTAACCTGTTGTCAGTGCTTGTAAGCCCCGAGGGCAAGGTTTACCTTGAGGTGCTCGGTAGCAAGGACTCGACAATGAAGAGCGAGACGGTTCGCGCCGACTTACTTAAGAATATGGTAGCCGAATACAAGAAGACTCATCCCAGTGCAAACCTCGCGTTTACTAACAAGGAGATTGAGACCTTCTCTAAACTGAACGCCTTCGGTGTACCTATCACTAAGATGAAAGAATGGTTGAACCTGGAACCCGACCAGAGGGACAAGTTCCTTGAATCAGAACAGAACCCTGGTGTTCCTATCAACATGAACGAAGATCCAAACAACCCTAACGAATTCCAGATGTGGATCAGGGCAGCCTATAACTCGGTGAACCCCGAACTGCAGGAATCAATGGTGAAAGGACGTGGTATTGCAATCAAGGCTGACCAGACAACGCCTTATAGCGTGGTGAACGTGGTAATGGACAACCTCCAGACCATGAAGATGAACAAGTTCACCCTGATGACAGCCCTTAAAACTGCGGAGGACTAAATTATGGCAATTAAGAGTAAAAGTCGTCAGAAAAAGTTCGATACCCGTATCGACTTCACACCTATGGTTGACATGAACATGCTGTTGATCACCTTCTTTATGTTGTGTACCACCATGATCAAGAGCCAGACGCTCCAGATCGCCCTGCCTACCAACGAGAAGGTCGAGAAAGAACAGCAGAACAAGGTAAAGCAGTCCGAGGCTGTGACCATCATCATCGATGGTAAACTCACCGACAAGGGCCTGTCAGACCCCAACGAGGGTACGCTTTACTACTACGACGGTATGCCCGAGACCGATAATCTGGCTCAAGGCGAGAGCAACATGAAGCAGATTGAGTTCGGTGCCAATACCGGCGGTGCTTATCCCGCTATCCGCGAGATTCTACAAGAGCGCAACAAGGAGGTAGTCCTCAAGATCGCCGACCTGAAGAAAGATTGGAAGGAAATGAAGTTCTCCAAGAACGAGGAAGTCAACGACTCCATCTATCAGGAAATGGCTAAGAAAATCCGTAACGACTCCACCCTCAAGCGCCCGGTTGTGATCATCAAGGCCACGCCTAACGCCAGCTACGCCCACGTGGTGAGCGTGCTCGACGAGATGCAGATCAATAACATCAGCCGCTACCAGATCGACCGCATCAATGAGGTTGACTCAGCGATGATGATTATGGTCAAGGCCAAGAATGAAAAACAGTGATGATTGGAGGATTGATGGATTTGTTTAATCTTTAAAAAAAAAGAATCAATTATGGCAAAAGAAGTTGATCTTTCATCGCGTGAATGGTGCGACCTTGTGTTTGAAGGCAAAAACAAGGACTTTGGTGCTTATGTCATCCGTACCGACTCACCCAAGCGTCACAACAAAGCATTTTGGTACACCCTCATTGGTGCCGTCATCTTCGGTGCTCTGGCTTTCGGTTTGGTGAAGGCTAACCAGTACTTCGAGGAGAGAAGGCTTGCCGAGATGGGTGAACAAGAGGAAGTGCTCATCGATATGTCTCAGGAAACTGAGGAACCCGAAGAGCAGCAGGAACGTCTCGAGCAACCCAAGCCCGAGGTTCTTCCCGAGGAAGTCTTGAAGTCAGTGAAAGTTACCGAGCTCCAGATCGTTGAGGACGAGAAGGTGAAGAAGGAAGACGAGATCAAGACTCAGGACGAATTGAAGGAGACCGAGACCGCCTTCGGTCAGAAGGATAACGAGAAAGGTACAGAGGACCGTAACGTTACCCGCACCCTGAAGGAAGAGGTTGTCGTTGAGAAGAAAGAGGAGAAACCCGTAGAGAAGAAGGAGGAAGTATTCCGCTCAGTAGAGCAGATGCCCCAGTTCCCTGGTGGTGATGCCGCACTGACGAAATTCTTGAGCTCACACATCAACTACCCGCCCATGGCTGCCGAGAATAACATTCAAGGTAAGGTTATCGTCCAATTCGTTGTTGGAAAGGATGGTAAGGTAGGTGAAGTGAAGGTTGTGCGCTCGGTGGACAAGGACCTCGACCGCGAGGCCGTTCGCGTCTGCAAGATGCTGCCTAAGTTCACTCCGGGCCGCCAGAATGGTCAGCCTGTATCAGTATGGTACACTCTGCCCGTTCAGTTCAAGCTCCAGGGTACCAACTAATCGACTTTCGGTTAATCCCGTATAGTAAAATGAGGGTGTGTCAATATTCTGACACATCCTCTTTTGTGTAACATGCTGTAAAATGTATGATAAAGCCTCTGCTTTTCCCAAGCGGAGGCTTTGTCGTGTCATAGCAGTTTTAGTGACTCAACATCAATAAAACGGGGTCATCATCAATGCCCAAAATTCCGAATTACCCCCAAATGACCTTTTTATTTTATAAAGTATTGATAATTAGTATCTTGTGTTTTAAAGTATGACCATTAAATGCTCGCTGTTTTTCAAGGATCTATAGTAATTTTGCAAGTGGGAGTTAGCCCGTTTTATTAACCTTAATAATGTTTTGATTTATTATGGTTACAGTAGGAGAAATCGATTTTAAAACAGATTAGCGTGAATATCTGAAAAGGTATCACGACAGAATAAATACTGCTTAATGGGCATTTGTTAAACTTTTAAAATTACAGTATTATGGCAAGAGAAGTTAATTTATCATCGCGTGAATGGTGTGACCTGGTGTTTGAAGGCAAGAATAAGGAATTCGGTGCTTATGTCATTCGTACTGATTCAACCAGGCGTCACAACAAAGCTGTCCTGTGGACCACTATCGGCGCCCTCATCTTCGGCGTGATTGTCTTCGGTATCTCGAAGGCCAGCCAGTATCTTGAGGAAAAAAGGCTTGCTGAGCTAGGCGAACAGGTAGAAGTGCTCATCGACATGACTCAGGACGTAGAGGAGCCCGAGCAGGCAATCCCCGAAGTGGAGAAGCCCGAGGTCATTGAAGATGTCCTCAGCTCGGTTAGGGTAACTGAACTCCAGATTGTTGAAGACGATAAGGTGAGACCTGAAGACGAAATTCTGTCTCAGGACGAGAAGGAAGCTACAGACAAGGCCTTTGGACAAACCAATGTGGACAATGGCCAAGATGACCGAATGAATTTTGAAACGGCAGTGAATGAAGTTGTCGTTGAGACTCGTCCAGTCGAGAAACCCACGGAGGTGAAAGAAGAAATCTTCCGTTCAGTGGAGCAGATGCCCCAGTTCCCTGGTGGTGATGCAGCACTGTTGAAGTTTCTGAGTTCACACATCAACTACCCGCCCATGGCTGCAGAGAACAACGTTCAGGGTAAGGTTACTGTCCAGTTCGTTGTTGGTAAGGATGGCTATGTGGGTGAAGTGAAGGTTGTTCGCTCGGTGGACAAGGAGCTCGACCGTGAGGCCATTCGCGTCTGCAAACTGTTGCCCAAGTTCACCCCAGGCCGCCAGAATGGCCAGCCTGTATCAGTATGGTACACTCTGCCCGTTCAGTTCAAGCTCCAGGGCACCAACTAATCAACCTTTCGGTTTGATTTCCTTAAAGTTTAACGGCGTCGCAATCATGCGGCGCCGTTTTTAATTCGGTCAAGATGTCCCTCGTCCCACCCTCGGTCGTGGCCAGTGGTCAACTGGCGGTAGTGCTACGTGCTGGATAATTGCGCCGTGCTGCGTGCTGGTGTGCTGGACTTGCTCCGTGAAGTCCCGTTCCCGGGAATACTGCAGTCCCTTGCAGTGCCACAATTGAAGGGTTCAGTTCGCCCCACTCTCCACAACCTACAATTCCTGATTGGTGTGCTGCTTTAGATTAATTCGGTCGAGAAGTTGATAGACTGGATCTCGATGTCCAGTTGGCGCAGTTGTGCCGACAGCTTGTCTATCTGCTTGCGCAGGGCTTTGACATCAACCGTTGTCACATACTTGATCTCGCTGCGAGAGTAGCGCTCGCTGGATGATGACGATGCCTGGTTGAAAACCTGCTGCATCACGCTAACGCGCTTGGTGAGCACGTCGCGCTCGGCCATCAGCTGGGTAAGCGACTTCTCGCCGCTCATGGTGCGCAGGTTGGTCACATTGATGCGGTAGATGTATTCCTCGAGCTGCTTCAGGCAACTGTCCAGTTCCTTGAACAGCTCCTTGGGGTCCTCGGCTGGCTCGTCGCCCTCCTGTATTTTCACATTGTTCGTCAGACGCGTTGACAGGTCACTGATGCGCGTCTGCAGGTCCTTGCGGATGCTTAATGCTTCGGCTAGTTTCATATCTTCTTCTTTTTAACGGGTTATCTGTCGCAAAAATAAGAATTATTTGCGATATCATCTCCCATAATGGCCAAGAAAAAACCTGTGGCCCGATGCGTGGACCACAGGTTTGTTTCAATTGAGAAGTACCTTGTACTTACTTGTTGACCTGGAAGCGGTTCCAACCGTCCTTCAGGTGAGCTACCACTTGGTTGGCGGCGGCAAGACCGGCGTTGATGTTGGCCTCGGCGGTCTGGGCACCCATCTTCTTGGGGGTGAACAACACGCGCTCGGGATACTTGGCCTCGAGCTCGTCGCCGTTAGCGGGCTTCACGTCAGCCACATAGCGGAAGTCGGGACGGGCCTCCATAGCCTCGGCCAGGCCAGCCTCGTCGATAACCTCCTTGCGGGCGGCATTGATGAGTACACCATTCTTGGGCAGCAGCTCGATGAGCTTCTTGCCTACTGAACCGCGGGTCTCGTCGGTAGCGGGGATGTGAAGGCTCACATACTGGTTCTGGCTGTACAGCTCCTCGACGCTGTGAACGGGGTGGATACCGTCGGCCTCCATCACCTCGTCCTTTACCCAGGGGTCAAGGGCGCTGATCTTCATGCCGAAGCCCTTGGCGATGCGTGCCACGCAGCGGCCAACGGCGCCATAGGCATGGATACCCAGCGTCT
>Ga0256407_10000176_pt1 | contig 161235 bp, 152 predicted proteins | sample RumenRJG_04DNA_FD_193489 | JGI IMG/M metagenome (GOLD analysis project Ga0256407, IMG submission 193489) | Bovine rumen microbial communities from Lethbridge, Alberta, Canada - RJG_04 | ecosystem: Host-associated > Mammals > Digestive system > Stomach > Rumen | place: Canada: Alberta... | reverse complement strand
GATGTTCATGAGTTGGAACAGGCTGTTGACGAGTATTATTCGTTGTTCAATGCTCCAAACACTTGGCTTAAGTCTTTATGCTCTTTTAAATTTGACAATTATTAGGTATTTTAAATTGTCGTTTACTGTATTTTTGAACGCTTTCGATACCTGCAACACACCTACAAAAAATACTTTTTCTTTTGTTTTATCCCACTCATACACTCATTAGTTCTTTAAAAACTTGGAAACTGGTATCACAGTAAACTGAAATCTGAAAGCCGTGCTGTAAGAATTTTCTCAGAATTTCCCTTTTTTACTGCCGTCAACGCTCACGATGCGATTGCAGAGTCAAAAGCAAAGCTTTTGACTCTGCAATCGCAAAAAAACTCAGATATGCTGAATCCGAAAGGTCAGTTATTAACTAAAAATTAAATGTTGAACATTCACTTTACATTAATTCTCAAATATAGTATTATAATTAAGAAATTTTATAAGCTACAGGCTTTTTCGGAAAGGAAAATTTACTTATGAAACCTAAATATAAAAGAATTCTTTTAAAATTAAGCGGTGAGGCTCTTGCAGGAAATGAAAAACACGGTATTGATTTTGATACCGTACTTTCATTCTGTCACCCTATAAAAAAGCTGGTTGATATGGGAGTGGAGGTTGCCATAGTAGTAGGCGGCGGAAACTTCTGGAGGGGACGCTCCAGCGGAAGTATGGACAGAACAAGAGCCGACCATATGGGTATGCTCGCTACTGTAATAAATGCTTTGGGTGTTGCGGACGCTCTCGAACAGCTTGATGTGGTTGTCAGGGTTCAGACGGGAATTACTATGCAGCAGGTTGCCGAGCCTTATATCAGAAACAGGGCTGTACGTCATCTCGAAAAGGGAAGAGTAGTTGTGTTCGGCTGCGGAACGGGAAATCCGTTTTTCTCCACAGATACGGCTGCCGCTCTGAGAGCTGCCGAAATTGAGGCTGATGTTATTCTCAAGGCTACTATGGTTGACGGCGTTTATGACAGCGACCCCAAGACAAATGAGAATGCAAAGAAATTCGATGAAATATCTTACCTTGATATTCTGAACAAGGGTCTGGCTGTAATGGATACCACAGCCGCTACAATCTGCTGGGACAACAACATTCCCATACTTGTTCTGAGCATAGAAGACCCCGAAAATATAGTAAGGGCTGTATGCGGCGAAAAGGTAGGAACTCTTGTAAAATAATCAGAAAACTATAAATTTTTATTAAAAATACAAAGGAGATGTATTGCTGATGAAAGCAGTATTGAAAAAGGCTGAAGAACGTATGAACAGACGTATTGACCATCTTAACAGTGAGTTTGCGGCTATAAGGGCAGGAAGAGCAAATCCCGCTGTTCTTGACAAGGTGCTTGTTGACTATTACGGAGCACCTACTCCCGTAAATCAGCTTGCGGCTGTATCGGTTACAGAGGCAAGAACGCTTCTTATTCAGCCGTGGGATATGTCTGTGCTTACTCCCATAGAAAGAGCCATACAGAAATCCGATATAGGAATAAATCCTCAGAATGACGGAAAAACTCTGCGTATGATTTTCCCTCCCCTCACAGAGGAAAGAAGAAAAGAGCTTGTAAAAGATGTCAAGGAGCTTGCGGAGGACTGCAAGGTAAGAGTAAGAAACGTAAGACGTGAAACCGTTGACAAGTTCAAGACTATGAAAAAGGGCGGAGAAATTACGGAGGACGACCTCAAGCAGGCTGAAAAGAAAACTCAGGAGCTTACAGACAGGTTCATAAAGGAAATTGACGTTCTCGCAGAAAAGAAACAGAAGGAAATTATGTCCATATAACAGATACGGCATAATCGGGTGATGATATGTTTTCTTTTTTCAAGGACAAAAACAAGGACGCTGATATAAAGCTTTCGGATATAAAGCTGCCTGAGCATATCGGCATAATTATGGACGGAAACGGCAGATGGGCTAAAAAAAGAGCCTTGCCCAGAAGTGTAGGACATACGGCAGGTGCGAAAACCTTTCGTACAATAACGAGATATTGCAGCAATATCGGAATAAAGTATCTGACGGTGTACGCTTTCTCAACCGAAAACTGGAAGCGTCCCGAGGAGGAAGTCAAAGCTCTTATGAGCTTGTTCAAGTCCTATCTTGAGGAGGCTATACGTGACTTCAAGGACGATGATATTGTTGTAAGATTTATAGGCGATACATCTGCTTTCAGCGATGAGCTGCAGGCTCTGATTGAGGAAAATCAGACTATGTCCGCAGACAGAACAGGTATGGTTCTTAATATTGCCATGAACTACGGCAGTCGTGACGAGATTGTACGTGCCGTAAAAAGAATTGCCGCTGATGTTAAATCAGGCAGAACCGATATTGACAGCATAGACCAGAAAATGATTTCAGATAATCTGTACACCGCAGGTCAGCCCGACCCCGACCTGATTATACGTCCCAGCGGTGAATACAGGATTTCCAATTTTCTTTTATGGCAGTCCGCATATACCGAATATGTGATTATGGACGATGTTCTGTGGCCTGACTTTACTTCGGAAATGCTCGATGCCGCTCTGATTGAATACGCAAGACGCAACAGACGCTTCGGCGGAGTATGATATTAAGAGCCTGTTTGAAATCTCAGAGATGATTTCGGCTTTGATGATAAGCTCAGGTTGAGGCGATTGCAGATACCTGCGGACAAGTCCGCAGGTGAATTTAAAGTGAAACTTTAAATTCGTCAAAAGCACAGCTTTTGACATCTGCAATCGCACATCTGAGTGTTGACGGAGGTCTGTACATAAAAGATACGGAAAATCCGTTGAAACGGTCTTTGTAAACAACAGTTATATTTTCTGTATACTGTTCATAGAAGATTAGTGTATTAAATCTGAAGGGCAGGTTTGTTTATGAAAATGAGAATTATATCGGCTGCTGTCGGAATTCCGCTTATTCTGCTTACGTTTGCGTTTCACAGTGTATTTCCGCTGTGTATAAACATACTATGTGCATTTGCGTCGCTGTGCTGTGCCATAGAGCTGATAAACGCAAAAAAATGGACTAAGGATTTGAAGCTTTCAGTTCCGTGTATGCTTTTTGCATCGCTGCTGCCGATGTCTGTTACCGTGAGAATGTTTCTTACGGTACTGGTATTTTTTATACTGTATATTTTTATGCTGCTTGTGACAAGACACGGGGAGTATGATTTTTCTGATATATCATATATTTTTACGGCTATCGGACTTTCAGCGTTCGGAATAAGCTGTGTAGTATTTGTTTCACTCAAAGATGAGGCGAAATCCTGTTTTTATATAACGCTTTGTCTTGCGATAGCTTGGATTTCCGATGCAGGAGCTTATTTTGTGGGAAGCTTTCTTGGAAAAAAGAAGCTGTGTCCCGAAATAAGTCCGAAGAAAACTGTTGAGGGAGCAGTCGGAGGCGTGATTATAGGAGTGGCAGGTGCTTTGGCAGACGCTCTTGTTTTTCAGTATGTTATTTTAGGTGAAACGGTAAAGATAAACTTTGTCGGAGTTGCGGTGATTTCTCTTATAGGAGTTGTTTTCGCTATGTTCGGTGATTTGACATTTTCGATTATAAAGAGAAGCTGTAAGGTGAAGGATTACGGAAATGTCATTCCCGGTCACGGAGGAATACTTGACCGCTGCGACAGCATTATTATGACAGCTCCTCTGCTGTATATATTTTTGCTGTACTTTCCGCTGATTTCGCTTACCTGAAACAGAAAATTTTTCCACCTGAGCGGTTGGAATGATTTTCTCATTGTATAGCTGTGACAATTAAAAGTTTTGTCCACTTTTTCAAAAGTGGTGGGGTCAAGGGGCAAAGCCCATTGTGGGATTTTTAAGGGTGAAGCCCTTAAACTCATCAAAATCCAAACAAAACTTGCAAAGCAAATTTTGACAGTAACTATTTCATTTTCAACCGTTCAGGTAGAAATTTTTTACGGGGTTCTTGCTTGAACCCCTGTTTTTTCAGTATAATACGGTTATTATTTACTTATAATTAAAAAAGAGGTCAGAAAAATGACAAAGAATTTATGTATACTGGGTTCTACAGGCTCTATAGGAACTCAGGCTTTAGATGTTGTAAGAAAGCTTGGCATTAAGATTTCGGCACTTACGGCGGCAACAGACGTAAATACGATAGAAGCACAGGTAAGGGAGTTCAGACCTGAGCTTGCGGTTATGTTTGACGAAAACTCGGCTAAAGACCTTAAAAGCAGAATAGCCGATACATCTACTAAGGTAAAAAGCGGTATGGACGGACTGATGGAAGCTGCCGTAATAAGCAGTGCGGATACTGTTCTCAACTCTGTTGTGGGAATGGTGGGATTGCAGCCGACACTTGCAGCTATAAATGCAGGCAAGAATATAGCTCTTGCCAATAAGGAAACGCTGGTAACAGGCGGAAAGCTTGTTATGGACGCTGTAGCGAAAAACAACGTCAGTATGTATCCTGTAGACAGCGAGCATTCGGCGATTTTTCAGTGCTTACAGGGTATGAACGACAAAAAGGAGCTGAAAAAAATAATCCTTACCGCTTCGGGAGGCCCTTTTTTCGGAAAATCTGCAAAGGAGCTTGAAAACGTAACCGTTGAACAGGCTCTCAACCACCCCAACTGGAGTATGGGAAGAAAAATAACCATAGATTCAGCTACTATGATGAACAAGGGGCTTGAGGTCATAGAAGCAAAGTGGCTCTTTGATGTTGACGTTGACAACATAGAGGTTGTAGTTCACAGAGAAAGTATCATACATTCTATGACAGAGTTTGCGGACAATTCCGTTATAGCACAGCTTGGCGTTGCGGATATGCGTATTCCGATACAGTATGCCATAACATATCCTTGCAGGCTTCCGTCACCTGTAAGTGAGCTTAGCCTCACCGACATAGGAACTCTTACATTTGCAAAGCCTGATTTTGATACGTTCGTATGTCTTTCGCAGTGCATAAGGGCGATAAAACAGGGTGAGCTTGCTCCTGTTGCGGCTAACGGAGCAAATGAAGCCGCTGTAGAGCTTTTCCTGAACAATAAAATCAGCTTTTTGCAGATAGGCGAGCTTGTAAAGGGTGCGGTGGATTCGGTAAGCCTGAATAAAATCACATCTGTTTCGGATATTCTTGACGCTGACAAAGCCGCCAGAGAATTTGTTTTCAGTCACGCATAATAATAAAGACGTACATATTACATATACATTCGGAAAGGAATGATTACCATACAGGCGGCAATACTTATAGTTATAGGAATATTTTTATTTGAGTTCATAATTTTATCCCACGAGTTCGGACATTTCATATGTGCAAAGCGTTCGGGAGTTCTTGTCCATGAATTTGCCCTGGGTATGGGGCCTAAGCTGTTCGGATTTAAAAAGGGCGAAACCCGGTACTCTCTCAGGCTGTTTCCAATAGGCGGATACTGCAAAATGGAGGGCGAGGACGAGGAAAGCGACAGTCCACGAGCTTTCGGAAAAGCCAAGGTATGGCAGAGAATGATTATAGTAGCCGCAGGTGCTTTTATGAACATTCTGTTCGGACTGGTGCTTATGGCAGTTCTGCTTTCCACTCAGGAGATACCGTACTTTGCTTCTACCACTATAGAGTCGTTTCACGAAAAGTCCGTATCCTCAAAAAGCGGACTTCAGGTCGGAGATACTATAGTTTCAATAGACGGCTACAATATATATACGGATAAGGATTTTTCGTATTCACTTGCCACTATGAAAACAGATGCTCCCGACATCAAGGTAAAACGTAACGGCGAAATCGTTGACCTCGGAAATGTCAAATTCGATACCACTACGGATTCATCAGGAAAAACCTATATCAAGCTTGACTTCTATGTTGTACCTATTGAGAGGAATTTCGGTAGTATTGTAATACAGACGTTCAAACAGACTTATTCGGTTGTCCGTATGATATGGGCAAGTCTGCTCGGTATAGTTACCGGACAGTTCTCTATGAACGATATTTCAGGGCCTATAGGTGCTACTTCAGCTATTTCCGAAGCCACTGCCATAGGGCTTGAAAAAAGCTTTACGGAAGGTCTTAGCAATCTTATTTTTATGATGATGGTAATTTCTGTCAATCTTGGCATATTCAATATGCTTCCGCTCCCCGCTCTTGATGGCGGCAGATTTTTCTTTCTTCTCATAGAAGCGATATTCCGCAAGCCTGTTCCTGCAAAATATGAGGGCTGGGTGCATACAATAGGCTTTATGCTCCTTATAGTGCTTATGATTGTTGTTTCGCTTAACGATATTATAAGACTGTTTTCGGGTAAAGGATTCGGCTCTTAACCGTAAAAATATTCTGATATATATAAAAAGCCTGCGGCTTCGCTGCGGCGATTTCAGCGTGCTTGCGGATAAATCCGCAAGCGGTAAAAGTGAAAATTCACTTTTACCACGTCAAAATATAAATATTTTGACGGCTGAAATCGCCTGTCTGAGCGAAGCCGCATATATTTTTTACATAACAAAGAATAGCTGACTGCAACCCAACGCAGCCAGCTATTCCCCAACTTTTCGAGAAACTTCAATTTACTCATTGACAACATAAGTATTTATATAAAAAATCTGTTCACTGAAAATATATAACGATGACCTGATTATCAACTGATATAAGTTTAACATTTATATTTTAAAATTATATATCTAAAATAAAAACAATATTTGAACGTTCAAATATTGTTTTCTGTTGCTTATTGACAATAAAAATCGTATAAGGTATCATTTACACCGATATTATATTTATTTTGGAGATGAAAAAATATGTCAGAACTATGCTGTATCTGTCCCAGAGAATGCAATGCGGACAGAAAAAACGGACGTTACGGCTACTGCGGAATGAGTGAAAATCCCGTAATAGCAAGGGTATCAAAGCATATGTGGGAAGAGCCGTGCATAAGCGGGGAAAAGGGGAGTGGTACAATATTTTTCAGCGGCTGCGTGATGAGGTGTGTATTCTGTCAGAACTATAAAATATCGGCTGAAAAATTCGGCAGGGAAATTTCTGTATCACAGCTTGCGGAATGCTATAAAAAGCTTGAAAAGTCGGGAGTACATAATATAAATCTGGTAAATCCCACTCATTTTGTGCCTGCGATAATAAAAAGTCTGGATATTTACAGACCATCATTACCTGTCATATATAACTGCGGAGGGTACGAAAAAAAGGAAACCCTCAGAAAGCTTGAGGGTTATATAGATGTATACCTGCCTGATTTCAAATATGCGACTGCGGAGCTTGCGGAAAAATATTCAAGGGCGAAAGACTATCCCACGGTTGCCGTTTCCGCTATAGGAGAAATGCTCCGACAGCAGCCTGAAAATATTTTTGATGAAAGCGGAATAATTCAGAAGGGAGTTATAATAAGGCATCTTATTCTGCCCTCAAACACAAGAAATTCTATAGCGGTAATAGATATGCTGAAAGAAAATTTCGGTACGGACATTACAGTAAGCCTTATGGCACAGTATATTCCCTGCGGCAAGGCATACAATTTTCCAGAAATAAACAGAAAAATAACAAAGCGTGAATATAGCAAGGTGCTGAGTTATCTTGAAAGCTCAGGTCTTGGCGGCTACACTCAGGAGCTTTCATCTGCCACCGAAAAATATATTCCGGACTTTGACTTACAGGGAGTTTAAGGGCTTTGCCCTTAAAAATCCTGACCAAAGGCTCTGCCTTTGGAAACCGCAAGCCTTTGAAAAGGCTTGACCGAAACTTTTATGGTTTCATTATTGAATATATAGGTAAAACAAAACGAGGGAGCAGTTTTCTGCTCCCTCTCTTGATACAATCAATATTAAATACGAACCAATTAACTGATTGAACCGCTAAGTTCAAAACCTCTTGTTGAATATCTAGCGTTGAACGAACCTGACTTCAATGATGTGAACCAATTGCTTACCTCTGCTCTTGAATATGTATCTACATTGTACCAGTTGGTAACTGAACTATTATATGACTTACCGTTCCAGTCTACTGCTGTAGATGATACTCTTACAGTGTAAGGCTGAGGTGCCCATACATTAACAGCATACTTTCCATCGTCCTTCATAAGATCGCAATAAACACCCTTATCCCAGCTTCCAGCCTGAACCTTCCATCTGTTTCTTACGTCAGCAGCATAATAACGAACTGTTGTCTGATCGTTCTTCTTAAGTGTGAGTGTATCCCAGTTGCAATCTTTTGTTTTTGCTACATTTGCTTTATTCCATCCTGTTGCTGTGATACATCTCGCACCCATTATATACTTTCCGTCGCCGTCATCACTCTTAGCTGACCACTCGTAAGCTCCTGCTGATACTACTGCGATTGAGCTTAATGCTGTTACTGTTGCCAATGCTGTTGCTAAAAATTTTTTAATTCCCATGATAATCAATCTCCCCAAATTTTAAATTTTAATATATTTTGTTTTGTCCCTCTCTCTTTAGGACACTTATATTCTAGCATCTTTTTATAAAAAATACAATATTCATATTTCACAAAGAAAAAGTAAAAAAATCCCTGTTTTTGCACACGTCAAAAATATTGTACAAAATATGAACAAAATATTAAACTTAATTAACAAATATAGCCCGAATTTCAGCCTTCGATGTATTGAAAAAACCTTTAATTTAGATATATTGCATAAAAACATCTATGAAATTCACTATTCTTTCTATGTAATACTTATTATTGATAAGCGACAAGCTGAATTTTATGTTTTTGTTATAAATTTTGAATAAAAACTAAATGTTTTTACATTAAATTTAAAAAGTTAATAATCTGTACATAAACGCCGAAAAGCAGTCTGATGCACAATGTTTGTGAAATCATATAAATTTACAATTTTTATTTATATCTGAAAAAATGTAAGCTCACAATAAAGCGTACGGGGCATAATATGTTAAAAAGAGCCGTTAAAAAAACATAAAAAGAGGTGACGTATATATGGCAAGGCAGTTTATAATGGTTCAGTCCGTAACCTATGCGATGAAAGCAAAGGCTTTACTGAGAAACAGCGGCATATATGCCGATATAACAAAGACATCGAAGCATTCTGCACAGAAGGGCTGCGGATACAGTCTTATAATCAACAAGGACTTTGACAGGGCAGTAAAAATTCTGAAAGAAAACGGTATAAAGATACTATAGATATATAAATTCAGTAAAAGAATGAGGTGAATTGAAAGAATGGTATATCTTGACAATGCCGCAACGACCTACCCGAAGCCTGCGGCGGTATACAGCGAAGTAAACCGCTGTATGAAGATGTACGGGGCAAATCCCGGCAGAAGCGGTCACAGAATGTCGCTGAATGCTGCACAGCAGGTATATCGGAGCAGAGAAGCGGCGGCAGTGTTTTACAATATTGAAGATGTTGAAAATATAGCCTTTAACCAGAACTGTACCTATGCACTCAACACGGTCATAAACGGCTTTTTAAAGCACGGCGACCACGTTGTAATATCTGATATGGAACACAATTCCGTATTAAGACCGCTGAGCAGAATGGCATTACGGGGAGTGACATTTACGGTTGCAAAAGCCGTACACGGCGATTTTGACGCAACGGTTGATAACTTCCGAAATGCAATAAACGAAAAAACAAAGCTTTTCATAATAAATCACGCATCAAACGTAACGGGAACAATACTTCCCCTGAGCAGGCTTACGGCACTTGCACACCAGTACGATATAAAGGTACTTGCGGATACATCACAGTCATCGGGAGTTATCCCGACCGATGTACAGGAAATGCAGCTTGATTTTATGGCATCGGCAGGACATAAGGGACTTATGGGAATAATGGGAACGGGAATACTGTATGTCCGAAATCCTGAGCTTATAGTACCGCTTGTATGCGGCGGTACAGGGAGCAGCTCTCTGGAGCTTATACAGCCCTATACAATGCCTGACAAGCTGGAAAGCGGAACGTGCAATCTGCCAGGGATATGCTCTCTGAGGGCAGGCATAGAGTTTTTGCAGAGCAAGGGTACGGAAAATATCTACAGGCACGAATTTTACCTTCTGAAAGCACTTTATGACGGTTTGAAGAATATCCCGAATGTAAAGCTGTATACGCCCGAACCGCAGCCGTTTTACAATGTCCCCTTACTTTCGTTCAATATAGGTGATATGCAGAGTGAGGATACAGCAGAGATACTGGACAAAAAATATTCCGTAGCGGTAAGGGCAGGAATACACTGTGCACCGCTGGCACATAAAGCACTCGGTACGGAGCAGCAGGGTACGGTAAGAATATCCTTATCATATTTCAATAACATCGGTCACATAAATCATGTGATTAAGGCGGTCAGAAGCATATCCTCGTCCGTATGAACTAGCAGAGGAGCAGTTCAGAGTTGTTCTGTACGCAAAAATGCAGGAAATCATTCAAAAACCTTGTTATATTCTTTATTGCTGATTTTTTGCAGGAGTTCAAGTCCAACAGGGGCTGATAAAAAATATCTTTTTCGTACTCTGTTGACATCAAGAGTGTTCATAACATAAGATTGTTATGAACACTCTTTTTTGCGTTCGCTTTATCCTGAATCTGCCTGAATTAAAGGATAAAGCTTATTTGACTAAAAAATAAATCTGATGATAAAAAAGATATGAATATTTTATCAGAGGTAAAAAACAGACCGAAATTTCCTTGAAAATTTTCTGTTAATTTTAAATTTTTGATGTTAAATAATTTGCTATTATTTAAATTTGTGGTATAATCTATTTTGTATAAGTGTAAATCTAATGCAGGGAAGCGACGGTTTAGTGATATTATGACTGATTTGCATTCGCATATTCTTTACGGAGTTGATGATGGCTCCGAAAGTCTGGAAATGTCTATGGATATGCTTGATATGGCTGTCAAGACGGGAACAAGAAATATTGTGCTTACTCCGCACTGCAACGTTCCCGACAGTTACAGAAACTATATGAGTCCTGTTATTACGGGAAGGTATGAAAAGATAAAAAAAGAAGCCGAACGATTAAATATAGATATAAATATATATCTTGGTATGGAGGTTCACGCAAGTGACGACATAGACTATCTTATAAGGTCGGGAGAAGTAGCAACGATAAATAAAAGCAGATATCTGCTTGTTGAATTTCCCTTTGAGGGAGATCCTATGTGGGTAAGCCACATACTGAACAGGATACAGTCAACAGGGCTTATTCCTGTAATGGCACACCCTGAAAGATATGTGTATGTGCAGGAGTTTCCGTTTATGGTGTATGATTGGGTGAGAAGCGGCTGTCTTATGCAGGTAAACAGAGGAAGTATAGTAGGACGTTTCGGAGCAGAAGCTGAGGACACAGTACATTTTATTATTGAGCATGGTCTTGCACATTTTGCAGGCAGCGATGGTCATAAGCCTTATGTGCGTCAGCCAATACTGGCTGATGCCTATGAGTTTGTAAGGGAGTGTTACGGAAGCAGGGCTGCCGACAGAATTTTCAGGATAAATCCTGTAAGACTGCTGAATAATCAGAGATTATAAGGCGGTCGTTCCGATAACTTTTAACGAGGAGAATTTTATGCTTAGATTTTTCAGGCTAAGAATAGTAAGAATAATATTAGCTACTATGGTTTTTTTGGTAATACTGACTTTATTCGTACTTTACTATTACCAGAGTCAGATACTGAAAAAGAAGAACGTTCCTCAGATAACTTTTTCGGATAGTTATAAGACCGCAGTAAGTGTAAAAAGTACCGAAATGGATTTGCTTAACGGAGTTGTGGCAAGAGATATTGAGGACGGTGACATCAGTCTTGATGTCATAATAGAGAATATATCCAACATAACAATTTCAGAGGACAAGCAGACCAAGGTAAAAACCGTTACAAGAGATGTGACATATGTTGTGTGCGATTCTGACAGTAATGTTACAAAAGAAACCAAGGAAATAAAATATCTGGATTATAGAGAGCCTGTTATAGAATCAGTTGACAAGGTTCCTGTTATCAGGGAAAGAAAATATGCCGACGTTCTTGCCTGCTTCAAGGCAACAGACGTGATAGACGGTGACATAAGCGATTTGATAAAAATAGAGTCACTTGATTCTAGCAGAGAAAATATACGTCGAGGAGTTTTCCCAGTTGTTCTATCTGTTACTAATAGTTGTGGCGATACCGTATATTATAATACTGCTGTTACACTTATCGAATAAATATACCGATAAATCCTGAAAAACCAATAATATTCCGAAAACTAACAATAATGTTTATGTGATTCTGAATGAGGAGGGAAGCAGCTATATGAACAGTAATGCCGCCAATAATGAAGAAAAAAATTCAGGAATGAATTATACCTTTGATTTACGCAGTACGGTAAGAGATATTGCAAGAAGATGGTACAATATTCTTATTATAGCATCTTTTACTGCTGTTTGCTTTTTTGTGTTCGCAACACAGACATACCAGCCGATATACAGTGCTTCCACAACATTTCTTGTGCAAAGCAAAACAAGCACTGCAAATACCTACAGCAGTCTGGGTAATTCCATGGAGATTGCACAGACCATAAAGACTGTACTTGAAAGCAGTCAGCTGAAAAGTACGGTTGCGGAAAGAATGGGTTATAAAAAATTTCCGGGAGATATATATTGCAGTATCGTTGATGAAACAAATATAATGACAGTGTCTGTAACATCGGATTCACCTATAAAGGCATACAAGGTTCTTAACGAGGCTTTGGATTCCTATTCGATATTTACAAAATCTATGATTTCAAGAGTTGTTTTAAAGACACTTGAACCGGCACGTGTTCCGTCAGCTCCGGTAAATGCTTCTGAATCCTTTAAATTTATGGGTATGGGCTTCCTTGGAGGAATGCTGGTTATGGTTGCTTTTTATGGTGTACGCTCATTCTTCAAGGATACGATTAAAAAGGAAACGGACATAGAGAAGAAACTCAACATAAATAAGCTTATTTCCATTCCAAGACAAACCAAAAAGCTAAAGTTCAGAGAAAAAGTAAAGGGTGTAAAAAAATCCCTGTCACTTATGAACCCTGTAATAGGCTTTGCGTTCAGAGAGGCATTCAAGAAGCTGAGGAGGCTTGTCGTTTCTGACAGCCGTAATAACAACCGAAAGGTGTATTCTGTTACAAGTTCGCTTGAAAACGAAGGTAAAACAACAATAGCGGTCAATCTGGCTCTGGATTTGGGAAAAATGGACTGCAAGGTTCTGCTTATAGATGCCGATATGAGAAAGCCTGCTGTATCAAAGTTTCTTGAAAGACCTATACCTGACGGAGAATCCATAGTCGATTTTCTTATGGGAAGGGCAAGACTAAGTGACATCTACCACTATGACGATATAATGAAAATAACGATAATGGGCTGCAATAAGGGTACTCCCAGAGCAAATGAGCTTATTACAAGTGATAAAATGAAATATCTGCTTGATACGGCGAGAAAAGAATTTGACTATATAGTAATGGATACACCGCCGCTCGGATTTGTTGCCGATGCGGAGGATATAATGAAGCTCAGTGATGCTGCGATGATAGTTGTAAGACGTGATATAGCTACGGCTATCACCGTAAACGACAGTATAGATTTGATAATGGATACAGGCGTACACATTATGGGCTGTGTTTACAACGAGGCTGAAAGCGTACCACTTACGGGCGGTGCGGTTTACGGAAAATACGGCTACGGATATGGCTACGGCTACGGTTATAAGAGTAAGTACGGATATGGCTACGGTGGAAAATACGGCTACGGCAAGTATGGTTCTTACGGCAAGTACGGAGCTTACGGTAAATACGGCTCTTATGGAGCTTACGGAGCATATGGAGCTTATGGCAAATATGCAGATGATATGAAATCTGATGAAGATGCAAAGTATGTTGATGACAACAAGTAATTAACCTGAGTTCTTGTTTAAGACTTAGGGGTTACCCTCAGTCGGGGCGATTGCACTTTTATGAACGAATGTTCATAAAAGTGCAATCGCTAATGCTGACGGCAGCGATTAAATTTTTAAAGGAGGATAACAGGTCGGTTTTATTATGAACAGCAATAGTAGTACGAATAACTCAAGCAATAAAAGCAGCAATATCAGTAAATCCTCATCTGTAAACCCTCTGGACATAGTAAAAAGAACTCTGGTAGGTCTGAAGGGTATGTGGTGGCTTGTTCCGATACTGGCTGCAATAGGTGCTCTCGGATTTGTTTTGAATGCCTACAGAAGTTATACACCAACATATACTGCCACGGCTACGCTTATAGTTTCTCCGAAAAGCTCTACTATTTCGTCTTATTCAGGCGGTGTTTCATCTCAGCAGCTTGAAAAAACCTTTCCGTATATAATAACAAGCTCTCAGCTTGTAAAGATAATAGGGAAGGATTTGGGAACAGGTTATATGCCGGGTTCGGTTTATGCGAGTACTCTCGGCGAAACTAATCTGTTTACGATAACGGCTACATCTGACAGCTATGAAATGGCATATAAGCTTCTTAAATCCGTAATCAACAACTACAGTGAAGTTGCTGAGTATATAGTAGGTGATACGGATCTTGTAATCGTTGTACCCCCTACAGCATCCGCAGAGCCTAACAGCACTGTTTCTTACCGACAGAATGCACTTATCGGCACAGGTGCAGGAGCAGGACTTGCACTTGTCATAATAACTATGATAGAGATGTTCAACATAACGGTAAGAAAGCCTGATGACGTAGAGGACTTGCTCAACAGCAGAAAAGTAGGAACTATAGTAAAAGTAATAAGAAAACGAAGCAGTAATACATCAAATATAGTTTCTCTTGACCATGTACACGTTGACGCAAGATTTAAAGAAGCAATACTTTCGATAAGAAACAATATAATAAACAAATGTGAAGAGAAGAAGATGAACTCGTTTGTGATTACAAGTACGGGAGCAGGCGAGGGAAAGACTACCATTTCATCAAACCTTGCTATTGCATTTGCGAGGAAGCATTACAATACCATTATAATAGACTGTGACCTAAGACACCCGTCGCTCAGAGGACAGTTTGTTATTCCCGAAGAGGAAAGCGAGCTTGGAATAGTAGATGTCATAACAGGAAAATGTACACTTGAACAGGCACTTGTCAGAATGAAGAAAAGCGGTCTGTATGTTCTTCCCGGAACAATACCTGTAGAGAATGCGGCAGAGCTTGTAGGAAGCAAACAGATGTATAATCTTATAAAGGCTCTGGAAAAGATGTTCGACTATGTTATAATAGACGCACCGCCTGTGGGAATTGTTGCCGATGCTCTTGAATTCAAGGATTATGTCGGCGGCGTTCTGTTTATAGTAAGACAGGACTATATAAAGGTAAACAGAATAAAGGAAGCAATCAGTGAATTCGGCTCAAGCAAGATAGAGATTTTCGGCTGTGTATTCAATATGGCATCGGGAATATTCGGAACAAAGGGATACGGACGTTACGGACGATACGGCTACGGTTACGGCTACGGCGGTTACAGCAAATACGGAAAGTATGGCAAATACGGCAAATATGGAAGATACGGAAAGTCCTACGGAAAATACGGAAGTTACGGAAGCTATGGTAAATATGGCAACTATGGAAACTATGGAAACTACGGCAGTTACGGAAATGACGGCAGCTACGGAAACTATGGCGACTATGGGAATTACGGCAGCTACGGTGATTACGGTAATTACGGTGATTACGGTGATTACGGTAATTACGGCGATTACGGCAATTACGGTGACTATGGTGACTACGGCAATTATGGCGACTACGGTGATTACGGCGATTATGGTGATTATGGCGACTACGGAGATTACGGTGATTACAAAGAGGAGCTGCTCAGCGGCGAAATTATGGATTACGGTGAAAAAGTATCTGAAATAGACCTTGGGCAGTATGACGATGAAGAGCAGAACGGTAACGAAGAAGAAAATACTTCGTATGATGTTGAGGATAACTCTGAAGGCGGCTATGCTGATAATCGTGAAAGTGGTAATAACTATGATGTCATCGACAATGATAATCAGGCTGACGATGACAGCAAAACGGACAAAGGTCAGAACTCTTCTTCCAAAAGAACAAGAAAAACGAGAAAGACAAGGAAAAAGAGAAAAAATTAACGGCTATTTTATTTCGGGAGGATTAGAGCTTTGCTTGGAAGAATTATCAATTTTCTTATAACCTTTCTGGCGGTCGTGTGTACCCTGATAGTTATAGTACTAATTTTGTTTTCGGATATAATACTCGCCGTAAAGGACAAGGGCGGTTCGGTAAATACATCGGCAAAGACTGTTACCATTAATTTCGATACAGACCCGCTGGTGATAAACGGCAGTGATATAGATTTTATGCAGGGTGTGACAGCAGTTGATGAGTACGAAAATGATGTTACAAATCTTGTAAATGTTTCGGTTGTAAATGAAAACAATAAAAAAGTACTTGCCTACAGCATCAACGGTGACAGCTATGAGCTTGAAACCTTTAAAAGAGGGCTTAAACTCAATAATTACAGACTGCCGTCAATAAACATCAAGAAAAAGAGCTATACCTGTGATATAAATGAAATTGATGACTATATCAAAAATCTTATAGCGGACGGTACTATAAGTGCCGATGACGGCTTCGGAAATGACATATCATCGGGAATATACCGTGACAATTCAATGCAGATTAAGACGGCAGGAAATTATAACATTCCGCTTACCCTGAAAAATGCCTTTGCGGATACCGCAAACCAGACTATATCCGTAAAAGTAACAGGAAAGCTTGAAACCTATACCGTAACGCTTACTACAGAAACCGTTACAATAAAGAAAAACAGTGTATTTGCTCCAAGCAGATATATTGCGTCAGCTACCGACAGAAAGGGCGAGGATATTTCCGAACAGATTATATATAACAGTGAGGTCGATTTGACTACTGTCGGAAGATACAAGGTTTACTATTATATCGTTGGTAAAGATGATGACCCTGCGGCAACACTTACGGTTGTCGTGACGGATTAAAGGGTATCAGTCACAGCCTGAGTTTATTGCGGCGATTGCAGCCCCCTTGCGTGAATACGCAAGGCATTAAAGTGCCTTGCACTTTAATGTACAAAAGACAATGTCTTTTGTATGGCTGCAATCGCCTTGTCTGAGCATATTTCAAGGTATTGCGGTGATTGGAGGGAAAAGCAGTAATATGTCATCATTGTTTGATGTACCCATAGAGGAGCTTAAAGGAATAGGGACAAAAAGAGGAGAGCTTTTCAGAAAACTTGGAATAAGCTCTGTGGGAGAGCTTATATGTTATTATCCGAGAACGTATGAGGACTGGAGCAATACGGTAAATATATCTCAGGTGCAGGAGGGGGAGGTATGCTGTATAAAAGCGACTGTCGCCTCACCTGTTTCCGAAAGCAGAATATCGGGAGGAAGAACCCTTTCAAAGGTAAGGCTGGAGGACGGAAGCGGAGTTATAACCGCAACTTTTTTCAACAACAGATACATTAGAAATATGCTTCTGTACGGCGGAGAGTATGTATTTATGGGGAAGGTCACACGTTCGGCAGGAAAAACTGAAATTGTTTCACCTGAGTTCATATCTTCGGGAAAGGTAAAGAATATAAGACCTGTTTATGGCTGTACCGCAGGAATAAACAGCAGACAGATTGAAGCTGCGGTTATAAATGCCCTTAAAATGCTGCCTGAGAATATAAGAGAGAGCATACCTGAAAAAATACGAAGCAAATATGATATAATAACATACTCCGAGGCTGTAAGGCAGATACACTTTCCTGATGACAGCGAACAGCTTGTCAGAGCAAGAAAGAGATTTGCATTTGAGGAAATGCTTGTCTTTTCGCTGGGACTTTGTTCGATGAAAAACGGCAGACAGGCTGAAACTGCTGCCGACATAAGGAATGACTATACATCTGAATACGAAAAGCTTCTGCCGTTCAGCTTTACGGACGGTCAGAGAAAAGCCGTAAATGACTGTGTAAACGATATGCTCAGCAGGAAATATCCTATGAGCAGGCTTGTACAGGGAGATGTAGGCTGCGGAAAGACGGCTGTCGCCGGCTGTGTAGGTTATACGGTTGTCAAAAACGGCTATCAGGTGGCTTTTATGGTACCTACCGAAATTCTTGCCGAGCAGCATTACGATTATTTTGTGAAATTATTCTCCGGAACAGGTGTAAACACAGAGCTTTTGTCGGGAAAATGTACCGCAAAGCAGAAAAGACGGATAAATGATGCGGTTGTCACAGGTGCTTGTGATTTTCTTATAGGAACTCACGCACTGTTATCCGATACGGTTGAATTTAATAATCTGGGTCTGGTCATAACGGACGAGCAGCACAGATTTGGTGTCAGTCAAAGAAATACGCTTGTGGAAAAGGGGGCAAATCCTCATCTTCTGATAATGTCGGCAACTCCCATACCAAGAACTCTGGCACTTATAGTATACGGCGACCTTGATATTTCTGTTATAGATACTATGCCGAAGGGAAGAAAGCCCGTGGAAACATTCCTTATAGACGGTAAAAAAAGAAAGAGAATGTACAACTTTATGAAAGAAAACATAAAAAAGGGACATCAGTGCTATATAGTCTGTCCTGCTGTTGAAGAAAATGAACTTTTCAATGTAGCGGCGGCAGAGCAGTATGCCGAAAAAATACAGAAAGAAGAATTTTCCGATTATAAGGTAGGAGTGCTTCACGGAAAAATGAAAAGCTCCGTAAAGGAAGATGTTATGACCTGCTTTAAAAACGGCGAAATTCAGGTGCTTGTGGCTACAACTGTAATAGAAGTGGGAGTAGATGTTCCCAACGCTACATTCATAGCAGTTGAAAATGCCGAAAGGTTCGGGCTTTCACAGCTTCACCAGCTAAGGGGAAGAGTAGGACGTGGCAGCGAAAAATCATACTGCGTACTTATATCGGACAACAAAAATCAGGATACACAGGAACGTCTGAAAACTATGTGCAATACCAATAACGGATTTGAAATTGCCGACAAAGATCTCAGCCTCAGAGGACCGGGTGACTTCTTTGGCTCAAGACAGCACGGACTGCCCGAAATGAAAATAGCAGATATAACCGATATGAGCTATTTTGAAAATGCGGGAAAGGCGGCAGCCGAAATTATGCAGTATGACCCTGAGCTTAGTCTTTCAGAGCATAAGCTTCTTGCAAGAGAGGTTAAGCGGCTGTTTTCAAAGATAGGGGAAGGCGGCTTTAACTGAGCTGTCAGTCTTAGTGAGCGTGCGATTGCAGACAAAAAAATACAAAGTATTTTTTTATTCAAAGGCATTCTGCCTTTGAATCTCGGCGTATCAATACGCCGAGGTCTGCAATCGCACAATGTGTTTAAGAAACTCTGATATAAATTTGTATAAATCTGAAATTTTTCAATTTAGTGTTTGTAATTTGTAAAGGAATGTTGTATTATATGTTGTATGATAAAAACAGATGAGAAAATGAAAAAATATTTCACTTTTTCGGATTAAGAGGTGTTAAAATCAAATGAAAAGGAAGCTTTCTGCGATTGTTATGTGTATCGTGATAATGCTGGTATCTGTTATGCCTGCATATGCGGTAAAGAACAATATTAATTTTAAAACAAAAACAGATATTTTTTACCTTGTAAATCTTGATACTGATACTGTCGTATACAGTAAAAATTCGGATAAGAAATGTTATCCTGCGTCAACAACGAAAATAATGACGTATATAATAGTTTCTGAGAATATAAGTGATGTTGAGGGTACAAAGGTAGAAGTAAAACAAGATGTACTCGACCGTCTGGCAGGAACAGACAGCTCGCTTGCAGGTGTACAGGGATATGTAGGAGCAGAGCTTTCCATACTTCAGCTTCTTAAGTGTATGATGATAAGCTCAGGAAATGATGCTGCCGAAGTATTGGCAGACTATGTAGGCGGCGGAGATACTGACAAGTTTGTAAATCTGATGAATGCAAAGGCAGCGGAGCTTGAATGCCGCCATACTCATTTTGTCAATGCACACGGGCTTCACGATAACAATCAGTATACCACTGCTGAGGATATGAGCAGGATAGCTCGTTATGCTATGACAAGACCCTATTTTATGGATATAACAAACACCGTTGAGTATTATGTTGACGGCGATGCGGAAGAGCCTCTTATCAATACAAATAAAATGATAAATCCTGATGAAAAGGATTATTACTACAAGTACGCAAAGGGAATAAAGACAGGAACTACCGATGAAGCAGGTCACTGCCTTGTGTCAACCGCTTTGAAGGATAATGTTTCCTATATGTGCATAGCATACAATGCACCGTGCTACGATGCGGACGGAGAATGGGAAGAAACCAACTATGCTATGCTGGAAAGCAAAAAGATTTACGAGTGGGCATATAAAAACGTAACTATGCGTGAGGTGCTGGGAAACAGTACTCCTGTAGGAACAGTGAATGTCAGGTACGGAGAAGGTGCGGACAAGGTAAATCTTATACCTGAATATGCCTATTCAACAATGTTTGATAAAAACATAAAGGATACGGATATTGTTATATCCGCAAAGTGCCAGAACGAGATTGACGCTCCCGTAAAAAGAGGCACTGTTCTCGGAACGGCTACGGTAAGCTATAAGGGTGAGGAACTGACTAAGGTTAATCTGATAGCCGAAAAGGACGTAAACAAGAGTGATTTCCTGTATTTTAAGGCGGTAGCCGAAAATGTGATTAAAAACCCGCTGTTTATTGCAATAGCTGTTATTGTTCTTCTGTTGTTTGTAATTTACGTGATTTTTGTTGTTTCCGTTTCAGAAAAAAAGAATAAGGATAAAAAATAAAACCAACGGCTTTGCTTTGACTCAGGCAGGCGGCTGCATACACCCGAAGACGCAAGTCTTCGGGTCTTTAAGTGCTAGCACTTAAAGCGTTCGTGGAATAATGTCCACGAACGGTATGCAGCCGCCTGCCGTATGTGCGAAGCCGACAGCTTTATATTTCACTAATAAAAACAGTAAGGATTGTACAGGTTATCCAAAATATTTTACAAAAAGAAGATAAAGGTAAAAAATATTTGATTTTTGAAATATGTGTGCTATAATTTTATGGTAAGTTGAGTAAAAATATTTTTTTAAAATTTATGCAGAAAAAACAGTGTCAGATGTTTTAAAACTCGGAGGTATTATGGGCAGTACAATGGTTTCGATAATTATTCCTTATATGGAGGAAAACAGCAAAATAGTAGATACCCTTTCGTCCGTATGCAGACAAAAGGGTTTTGATGGAACTAAAACAGAGGTTCTTATAATAGACGTGACAGAAGGAGAAAGCAGCAGAAAGTCTACAGGTGACTTGTCCATATGCAAGATTATAAGCACAAAGTCTGTAAGTAGCGAGGCAGAGGCATGTAATTTTGCTATGGATTACATAAACGGCGATTACGTAACCGTATGCAGATGCGGAGATGTTTTCGGAGAAGAATACTTTCATGAATGTATGAAAGCATTCAGTGAGTATGAAAACGTACCGTATGTTACCGTAAAGAGATTTTGTATAAATCCTGTTTTCACGGAAAAGAAGGCACATCGTCTTAATAAAGATGATATAAAGAACAATAATGCCGCAGTTGTACTTGAGGAAAAGCCGTTTCAGGTCAACAGTGAGGTATGCGGTACACTTTTTAGAAGTGAGCTTTTCAAAAGATACAGCTTCAATACGGATTTGAAGTATGAGTATTTTCAGGATTTTATGCTCAGAATACAGCTTGACGTACCCGAATCGGTAGAGGCAGGAAATACGGAATACGATTATTTTATGCCGCTTGAAGATGACTTTTTATATTTCATTCCCTCAAATTATAAAGACTGGTACAAGGAATCGATGGAAAGCTTTCTGAAGCCGCTCGTTCAGTACGCAAAGGAGAAATGCGGAACTGTACCCGAATTTATACAGTTTTATCTTATGTTTGCGGTTTCGACAAGATTTCTCTGCAATATGAACAACAGAAACAAGCGTAATATGGACGAGCAGGAGCTTAAAGAGTTTTTTGCATCTGCACGTGAGGTTCTCGGATATGTTGACAACAACTATGTCCTGAATAAAAACAAGCTGAAGTCATTCGGATACAGCGAAGAAGCGGCAGAAATGTTCTATATGCTGAAGTATGACATAACCTTTGACGATATGCCCGTTGTAAACGTAGAGGGTAAAAACGAAGTATACCTCAACTGCGACAACGTTTTTATAGCAAGACTTGCAGACCAGAGAGTAGGTATGCACGTTATAGACTACCGCAACGGCAATCTTGTTATAGACGGTTCGTTCAGAAGGGTTTTTGACCTGAGAGAAGTCGAGTTTTTCGTAAAGTTCAATAACGAAAAGCAGAAACTTATAAATAATGACCGATATTCACTCACAAAATATTTTGGCATAAGTGCCTACAAAAAATTTACATTCCATCTGGAACTTCCCCTTGACTACAGCCGTGAAAGACAGACTGTCGAATTTTTTGCAAGATACAGATATACAGTAATACCCCTAAAGCTGTCATTTTTGCACCACTGGGCTAAGTTTACGCTGTCACCCGAAAATTCATACTGGCGTTTCAACAGATATATTGCACATATAGAAAACTCAAAGTCCATAGTTATAAACCACTCATCAGCACTCAGTACTCTGAAAAGTGAGCTGAAATTTCTGCCCGGAGTTTTCAGGGAAAGCAAGCGTCTTTTCATAACAAGAATAGAGTACTGGCTTACACGTCCGTTTTTTAAAAACAAAAGAATATGGCTTATGTACGACAAGCTCTACAAGGGCGGTGACAGCTGCGAATATCTTTACAGATACTGTGCGGATAAAAAGGACGGTATAACCAGATATTACATCATAGATAAAAACACCTCAGATTATAAACAGCTTAAAGCTGACGGATTTAAGCCTGTCAGAAACCGTTCATTCAAACATAAAATGATATTCCTCAATACTGATATAGCCCTTATAACAAATTCAAACGTATTTCCCTTTAACGGCTACAGTATGGACAGGTCAAGATTTATAAGAGGTCTTTGCAATTTCCCTTCAATGTGCTTACAGCACGGATTATCCGTTCAGAAATGTGCGATGGCTCAGCAGAGAATTGTCGATAATACGCAGATGTATTTCCTTGCGTCAAAGCACGAATACGAAAATCTCAGCAATCACGTATATAATTATCAGGATTTTGACATTCTCAAAATGACAGGAATAGGAAGATATGACGGTCTTATAAACAATGACAAAAAACAAATCCTGATTTCTCCCACATGGCGTATGTACAACGCAATGCCTGTTACTACAAGCGAGGGCGAACAGCGTGCCTATAATCCCGAATTTAAGCATACAACCTACTATAAGATATACAATGACCTTATAAATAATCAGAAACTTATAGAAACGGCTAAAAAAACAGGCTACGGAATAAAATATCTGCTTCACCCTATACTGAGTGCTCAGGTAAATGACTTTGTTCCCGACCCTTATGTTGAAGTCATATCCTCTGTAGGCGATTTGAGCTATGAAAAGATACTTACCCAGTCCAGTCTTATGGTTACTGACTATTCCGGAGTACAGTTTGATTTTGCATATATGAAGAAACCGCTGGTATATTTTCACCCCTCACAGCTTCCTGCCCATTATGAGGACGGAGGATTTTTCTACGATACTATGGGCTTCGGTGAGATATGCACCGAAAGCGAACAGCTTGTGGATACTCTTTGCGAATATATGGAAAATAACTGTAAGATGAAACCTCAGTATGTGAAAAGAGTGGAGGATTTCTACGAATATAACGATGACCATAACAACTGTGAGCGTATTTATCAGGAAATAATGAAATATCAGCAGCAGGTGGACAGGGACAAGCTCAGAATAAAATAATATTTATGAACAGATTGTGCGGATTTTTATTTTTCAGGAAAATCCGCACAGTTCTGTTATAAATCCTGTATAAAACCTGAAAGTCCGTTAAAAATATTTTTAACGGAGGGTACGAAATTGAGAAAAAGTTTAAAAAGCCGACTTAACACACATAAAACATCATTATTTATATGTATAACTCTCAGAATACTTACATTGATAAGTATGCTTGCTGAATTTAAGCTTGGAAACTTCAAAAACGGTATATTGTGTATAGCCGTTCTTATAATTTTCACAATCCCTGCACTTCTGAAAAAAGAATCTGGAATAGTTCTTCCCGATGTAATGGAAGCCGCCGTTTACGCATTCGTATTTGCATCTGCAATATTGGGCGAAATAAGTAACTTTTACGGACTTGTTCCGTTCTGGGACACATTACTTCACTTGATGAGCGGTTTTATACTCGCAGGAGTGGGATTTTCACTTATACGGCTTATGAACGGAAAAAATCAAAATTTCAGAATTTCGGCAGCATATGTGGCTCTTACAGGTATCTGCTTTTCGGTGACAGCGGGGCTTTTGTGGGAATTTTTTGAGTTTGCGTGTGATACGGATTTCAAAACCGATATGCAGAAGGACAGTATGGTAAAAAACATATCGTCGGTAGAGCTGAACGGAAAAAAGAATAATCAGCCTTTAAAAATTGACGGTATAACAAAAACTGAAATATATCTGAAAAACGGTGAAAGATATATTGTCAGCGGAGGCTATCTTGACACAGGACTGGCAGATACAATGAAAGACTTATCCGTAAATTTTATAGGTGCGGTAATATTCTGCACAGCAGGCTACCGTCATATGAAAAATAAAGATGAATGCAGATTTGTCAGCGATTTTATTCCCAAAAAATAAAGAATATTAATATAATGTTTATTTGATGTTAATAGTTTGTACAAATTTAAGTATTAATATAATAACTGTCGAAAGGACATAAGGTCTGAAAGACATAAAAAAGATTTTTTCATCTCCCTTTTAATATATATATTTTGTTTTGAGAAAAAGAAGGCTTGTTGTTACAGGAACCTTCTTTTTTCTTTTATGTAAAACTTTTCTACCTGAGATGAGTTTAAGGGCTTCGCCCTTAAAAATCCCACAAAGGGCTTTGCCCCTTGACCCCACCACTTTTGAAAAAGTGGACAAAACTTTTAATTGTCATAGATATACAATGGAAAAATCATTCCAACCGCTCAGGGGGAAACTTTTTTGAATATATGAACAGAAAATATTTGCTGAATTTGATGACAAAATATTCATATAAGAATATTAATGTACACTGAGTTGATTTATGTATAGTCTGATGATGTAATTTTAAATTATATATATGCCTATAAAATGAAATTTCTGTATTATATGCACAATAAAAACTACATTCAAAATATATGATAATTACTTGAAATAATTATTTGCAAGTGGTAAAATTATAAAGGTCACAGGTTGGTTTCCGAAAATTTTCATATTTTATAAAAGGCGGATTTTTTCCGCTGATTTCGGTATTATGAAATTGTCGTAAAATTGACCGCATATATATTTATGCTGAATTTGTGGAGGTGATTAGATGGAAGATATGTTGTCCAGAATTGTTGATATGGACGAAAGGGTACGTGTTGAAACTCAGAAAGCAGAACAGCGTAAAGCCGATACGTTCAAAAATATCGCAGCCCAAAAGGAAGCTATCTACAACGATTACATCAGCCGTGCAAGAGTTCGTATAGAAAAAAACTATGCCGCCGAACAGGAGGCAGCCGCCAAAAAGCTGGAGGTTATTCAGAAAGAACAGAAAAAATGTCTGTCCGATATGGAATCGCAGTACAGAAAGTACGGCGACAAATGGGTCAGCGAGCTGGTAAAAAGAGTGATAAGCTCTTGAAATTACAGGCTTGCAGACTAAATAACCGCAGAAATTATCTCGAAGCCAAAGGAGGGATAAAAGTTGTCAGCCTACGCCTCTAATGCAATACTCTCAAAGGCAAGAGCTATGTACGGAAAACGGCTTACCGAAAATGACTATAAAAAGCTTCTTTCATGCGGAAGTGTTCCCGAAATACTTACATATCTTAAAAGTAACAGCAAGTACGCACCGCTTATGTCAAAGCTGAGTGAAAAAACAGTACGCAGACGTGATTTGGAAGCAGTACTCAGACAGAAGCTCTTTCAGGATTACGAGTCGCTTTGCCGTTATGAGATGACGGTCGGAGAGGATTTTGCAAGATATACCGTTATGAAAGCGGAAATAGGACAGATAATTCACTATCTGATAATGTTAAGCTCAGGTGAACCGCACAAGTTTTACAGTACGCTGCCCAAGTACTTTTTAAGAATTTCATCTGTGAACTTCACAGCTATGGCAGGGGCTCAGACGTATGACGAATTTTTGAGCGTAATAAAAAAGTCTGACTATTACAGACTTCTGGAGCCGTTCAGACCTAAGAAAAACGAAAAACTGAGACTTGCTGATATAGAAAATACGCTGTACAGCAATATGTTCGGCAAGGTGTACGAAATTATAGAAAAAACCGGCGGAGAAGAAAAAAAGGCATTGCAGGATATGTTTGATACAAATATAGACCTTCGCAACTTCACCCGAATTTTCAGACTCAAAAAATATTATAAGCTTGCACCAGAGGATATAAAAAAGCATCTTTTGCCTTTCGGATCGCTTACTGAAAAGCAGATTTTTGAGCTTTGCAATGCAAACGATACAAAGGAGCTTTTTACGTTGATGAAGCAGACTGCTCCGGGAAAGGTGATTTCAAAGCTTGACTATACATTTATATTTGAGATACCCCGAAGAGCGTTGTACAACGAAAGCTATAAAAGTATGTATTTTTCGGTGAATCCATCGGTCGTGCTTGTAGCATTTTATAATCTTGAGGAAGCCGAAATAAACAATATAATAAACATAATAGAGGGAGTTCGGTATAAAGCCGATACCGAAAAAATCAGAAAGCTTCTGATATACAAGTAAAGAAATATTTTTCAGTCTTGCTTTAGCCACATTTTGCGGATAAAGTAGGGCAGTAAAAATATTTTTTATAGAAATGAAAGGAGGAAATGATATGTCCGTTTCTCCAATGAAAGCGATAAGTATTATAGGACTTAGCAGGGATTTTGACAAAGTAATAAACATACTTGGAGCGTCCCAGGCATTTGAGCCTGAGCCTGTAACGAGTTTCTACACCAATACAGAAAAATTTCAGAATTTTTCTGAGGCGAACAGGTATTCCGAACTTCTAACGGAGTTTGACGGAGTACTTATGACAGCAGGACTTGAACCTGAGCTTGTTGACATTTCGGGCTTTAAGCCAAAGGAAGAAGCTCTTTTCGGATACTGTGAGAGTGTTATAGAGGAATGCGACCGATATATGCAGGAGATTTCCTCAAAGGAAGCAGAAAAGGAAAACTGCATAAAGAAGATAGAGCAAACATCGCATTTCTCGGGAGTAAAGCTCGATATGGACAGACTTCAGTCATGCCAGTACATCAAGCCGAGGTTTGGAAGAATACCTGTAGAAAGTATGAGGTATCTTGACAGGTACAAGGACAATCCTTACGTAATGTTCATACAGACCTCTGTTGACAGGAATTACTGCTGGGGAGCATATATGGTTTCTGTGGACAGGGAGGAAGAGATAGACAGGATTTTTTCCGGAATGTTGTTTGAAAACTGTGATGTATCGCAGATAGAGGGAACACCTGAGGAATACATCAAGACCCAGACAGCCAGAAAGGAAAAGCTTGAAAAAGAAATTGAGCAATCCAAAGGTGAGCTTAAAAGCTTTATAGAAAAAAACAGGGAAGAAATTCTCAGATATTACACCAAGCTTACCGAAAAGGCGATTTATCAGGGACTTAAAAGCCACGCAATGGTATACAACAGCAAGGAAAGCAGCAGCTTTGTAATATGTGGCTGGTTACCCGACAGTGAGTTTGAAGCTGTTGAAAAGAAGCTTAAAAAGATAAAAAGCGTCGAATGGCAGACAGATGATGCCATAAACCAGCTTGAGAAATCGCCGCCGATAAAGCTTAAAAACAGCTGTTTTGCGAAGCCGTACAGCTTTTATGTTGAAATGTATGGGGTACCTAAGTACAATGAGATAGACCCCACTTTGTTTGTAGCGATAACATATACAGTACTTTTCGGAGCTATGTTCGGTGATTTCGGACACGGTATAGTGCTTTCCATAGCGGGAGTAGTTATGTATAAGCTCAAGGGATTCAAGGTAGGAAAAATAATTGTACCGTGCGGTATAAGCTCAGCGATATTCGGATTGATATTTGGTTCCTGTTTTGGTTTCGAGGATGCTTTCAACGGCTTATACAAGGAACTTTTCTCACTTGATGAAAAACCCATAGAGGTAATGGGCAGGAATATAATAGACGTTATACTTGTGTCGGTAGCAGTAGGAATATTTTTGCTTATTTTGGCGATGTGCCTGAACATATACTCATCGTTCAAGCAAAAGGATATGGCTAAGGCGATATTCGGCTCGAACGGAATAGCGGGATTGGTATTATATACTACCGTATGTGTTGGAATTTCGTCTATACTTTTGCTTGATGCAAATATATTCAACATAGTAACGATACTGCTTTTAATTATAGTGCCACTTGTACTTATATTTCTTGCCGAGCCGCTTGGAAAGCTTGCGGAAGGAAATAAGAGATGGAAGCCTGAGAAATGGGGAGATTACTGTGTACAGAGCGGATTTGAGATGTTCGAGGTAATACTTTCCTACCTGTCGAATACGATGTCATTTCTGAGAGTGGGAGCGTTTGTAATGGTACACGCAGGAATGATGGAGGTTGTATTTACACTGATAGGACTTGTAGGCGGAGTAACAAGTGTAGCAGGAATACTGGTGCTTATATTCGGAAATCTGTTTGTCATAGCATTGGAGGGACTTCTGGTATCTATACAAACGCTTCGTCTTGAATTTTACGAAATGTTCAGCCGTTTCTACAGCGGAACAGGCAGACCCTATAATCCGGTTACATTAAAAAAGCTTAACACAAAATAAATATTTATAAAAATAAAAAACCGTCATACGGTTATAAAAAAGATATGGAGGATTATCATTATGGAAATGCTGTTATTATTATTACCTGTTATAGTTCTTATAGGCTCGGCAGTTATTGCAAACAATGCGGTAAGCAGAGGTGCAAGAAAGAAGAAAGCAGTTATAATTCAGATACTCTCATTTGCGGCAGTACTTATATGCTGTTCTGCATTTCCGCTTATAGCAGGAGCAGCAGATGCTAACGAGGCAGCACAGACAGCTGCATCGGCAAACGGACTTGGACTTATAGGCTGTGGTATTTCAACCGCAGTAGCTTGTTTGGGAGCAGGTATCGCAGTAGCAGGTGCAGCACCCGCAGCTATCGGAGCAACCTCAGAAGACCCCAAGGCATTCGGTAAGGCTTTGATTTTCGTAGTACTTGGCGAAGGTGTTGCTATTTACGGTTTGCTCATATCAATTCTTATATACACAAAGTGCTGATTGCATATTAAAAAAAGACGGTGACATTATGCGTTTTTATCTGATAAGCGATAACGTCGATACGCAGCTCGGTATGAGACTGGCAGGCATAGAGGGAGTAGTCGTTCACGAGGAAAACGAAGTAAGAGAAGCTCTTGAAAAGGCTATGAATACCGAAGATATAGCCGTAATACTTATGACCGAAAAGCTTGTGGTGCTTTGTCCTGAACTGATATATGAGCTGAAGCTGAACCGTTCATGTCCTCTTATAGTCGAAATTCCCGACAGACACGGAAACGGGCGTACAAAGGATTCGATAACAAAGTATGTGCAGGACGCTATCGGAATAAAATTAAAATAACGTGAGAGGAGCTGCGGTTTATGGCTGATGAAAAAACTGCAAACAAGGCTGTCGAAGAAAATGAAAGCAAGTTTCTCAAGGCTATAGAGAAATACGCAAAACAGCAGAGGGATGCACTTATATCGGAAACTGAAATTTTTGAAAAGGAAGCAATCGCAAAAGCTGAGCAGGACGGTCTTAGAGATGCATACAGCCTTATACATAGGGAACAGGACGCAATGCGTATGAAAATAGCTTCCGAAATGGCTAACGAGGAAGCAAAAGGTAAGCTGGAGATATTCAAAAGACGGCAGGAGATTACAAGGGACGTATTCGCAAAGGCAGCCGAAAAACTGAAGGCTTATGCGGAAACCTCCGAGTACGAAAAGGATATGCTTGAGGATGCAAGGGAATGTGCCGAATTTTTCGGAAAGTCGGCAGTAGAGCTTTGTTTTTGTTCAAGAGATATTTCCTCATTGTCCAGAAAGCTTTCAAAGCTGTTCAAGGGAGGCTGTACCGTCAAAGAAGTATCAGATATAAAGATAGGCGGCTTCAGGGCATACTGTCCCGAAAAGAAGATAGCCGCCGATAAAACTCTCGATACACGCCTTGAAATGCAGAAAGGGTGGTTTTACGAAAACTCCGGCTTAAAGGTAAAGTAAAAAAATCTTATACCAGCCTGAAAAATATAAACGGTAAAGTTTAGGTCAAGCCTTTTCAAAGGCTTGCGGTTTCCAAAGGCCCTGCCTTTGGTCAGGATTTTTAAGGGTGAAACTCTTAAATACAACACACAAAAGCTTCATAGAGAGGAAATGCTTTCAAAATGGAAAATCAGAATGTAGTATACGGTATAAACGGACCTGTTGTTACCGTACTAAAAACAAAAGCCTTTTCTATGATGGAAATGGTTTACGTAGGTGAAAAGAAGCTTGTCGGTGAGGTCATCACTGTTACAGATGAACTTACCACAATTCAGGTTTACGAAGAAACAACAGGACTAAAGCCGGGCGACCCTGTTGTAGGCACAGGAGCACCTATGAACGTTCTGCTCGGTCCCGGAATAATAACAAATATTTTTGACGGAATAGAGCGTCCGCTTCAGGCAATAGCAAAAGAAAGCGGTGCATTCATATCAAGAGGAGTTTCCGTACCTTCACTCGATACCGAAAAGGAATGGGACGTTACCTTAAAAATAAAAACAGGCGACAGACTTAATCCGGGAGATATTTATGCAACATTACCCGAAACACCAGTCATTGAGCACAGACTGCTTGTTCCGCCGAATATAGGCGGAAAGGTAGAAAGAGTTGCCAAAAACGGAAAATATAAGCTCAATGATACAATAGCCGTACTTACTCTTGAGGACGGCAGGGAATATAACCTTACACTTTGTCAGAAGTGGCCTATAAGAACTCCACGACCTGTAAAAGAAAGACTTGCTCCCACTGTTCCGCTTGTAACAGGACAGAGAGTAATAGATACCCTTTTCCCTGTTTCAAAGGGCGGAACGGCGGCAGTACCGGGAGGCTTCGGAACAGGCAAAACAATGACACAGCATCAGATAGCAAAATGGTGCGATGCCGACATCATAGTATATGTAGGCTGCGGAGAGCGTGGAAACGAAATGAGTCAGGTACTCGAAGAATTTTCCGCACTCGTAGACCCCAAGAACAACCGTCCTATGACCGACAGAACCGTACTTATAGCAAATACCTCAAATATGCCCGTTGCAGCAAGAGAGGCTTCCATATATACAGGAATAACCCTTGCAGAGTATTACAGGGATATGGGCTATGACGTTGCTATAATGGCGGATTCAACTTCACGATGGGCAGAGGCACTCAGAGAAATTTCGGGTCGTCTTGAAGAAATGCCTGCCGAGGAGGGCTATCCTGCATATCTTCCCTCAAGACTTGCGGAGTTCTATGAAAGAGCAGGAAGAGTAACTCCCCTGTGCGGAGTGCAGGGTTCTGTAACTATAATCGGTGCGGTATCACCGCAGGGCGGCGACTTCTCCGAGCCTGTAACGCAGAATACCAAAAGATTTATACGCTGTTTCTGGGCTTTGGATAAATCCCTTGCATATGCACGTCACTATCCTGCCATAAACTGGATAGACAGCTACAGCGAATACTTCACAGACTTAGACCCTTGGTTCAAGGAAAATTACGGCGAGGAGTTTGTAAGATACAGAAACAATATAAGCTCTCTGCTTCAGGAGGAAAGCTCACTGATGGAGATTGTAAAGCTCATAGGTGCAGATGTTCTCCCCGATGACCAGAAGCTTGTAATAGAAATCGCAAAGGTAATAAGGGTAGGCTATCTTCAGCAGAATGCTTTCCATAAGGACGATACCTATGTATCAATAGAAAAACAGATGCTTATGATGAAAACAATACTTCACCTGTATGACCGCACAAAGCATCTTGTAAGTGCGAACATTCCCATAAGCAGAGTTCTTGAGCAGGGACTTTTCGACAAGCTGCTTAAAATGAAGTATGATATTCCGAACGATAAGCTTGAAATGTTCGACGATTATATAAGAGAGATAGACGAAAAGATTGCTGATATAACGTCTGTTCAGGTTTAATTTCATTGAAAGAAGGTAAGCACCAATGATTATAGATTATGTGGGCGTTAAGGAAATAAACGGTTCACTTATAGTTATCGACGGAGTAAAAGACGCTTTCTTCGATGAGGTTGTGGACATTCGTTTAGATGACGGCACGGTACGCAGGGGAAGAATTGTAACTATGGAGGGTGAGCGTGTAGTAGTACAGGTATTTCAGGGTACACGTTCAATCTCGCTTTCCAACACAAGAACAAGGCTGACAGGACACCCTATGGAAGTATCGCTTTCCTCAGAGGTAGTCGGCAGAGTGTTCAACGGTGCAGGCGAACCTATAGACGGCTTCGGAGATGTATTCCCCGATAAGAAATATGATATAAACGGTTCTCCGATAAACCCTGTTTCACGTATATATCCTCAGAACTACATAAATACCGGAATTTCCACTATAGACACGCTTATGACACTGATAAGAGGACAGAAGCTTCCTATATTTTCGGGTTCAGGTATGAGCCACAACGAACTTGCGGTACAGATAGTAAGACAGGCTAAAATCGCCGATACGGCAGGGCAGGGCTTTGTAGTAGTATTTGCGGCTATGGGCGTAAAAAACGATGTTGCCGATTATTTCAGAAGAAGCTTTGAGGAATCGGGAGTACTGCAAAGGGTTGTAATGTTTTTAAACCTTGCGAACGACCCTATTATAGAGCGTATACTTACGCCGAGATGTGCTCTTGCTACGGCTGAGTATCTTGCATTTGAGCAGAACAAGCACGTACTTGTAATTATGACTGATATGACATCATATGCCGAGGCACTGCGTGAGTTCAGCACATCAAAGGGAGAAATTCCCGGAAGAAAGGGTTTCCCCGGATATATGTACTCTGACCTTGCATCTTTATATGAACGTGCAGGAATGGTAAAGGGAAAACAGGGTTCTGTTACGCAGATACCGATACTTACAATGCCCAACGATGATATTACACACCCTATACCCGACCTTACGGGATATATTACCGAAGGACAGATTGTTCTTGACAGGTCTTTGCAGGCACAGGGAATATATCCGCCTGTTTCGGTACTTCCTTCACTTTCACGACTTATGAAGGACGGTATAGGAAAGGGCTTTACAAGAGAGGATCATCAGGCACTTGCAAACCAGCTTTTTGCTTCGTATGCAAAAGTTATGGACGCACGTTCTCTGTCATCGGTTATCGGTGAGGAGGAGCTTTCTGCGGTAGACAAGAAGTATATACAGTTCGGCAGACTGTTTGAACAGAGATTTGTAAAGCAGGGCAGAAACGATAACAGAACTATCGAACAAAGTCTGGATTTAGGCTGGGAGCTTTTGTCGCACCTTCCCAAGAGTGAGCTTGACCGTGTAGATGATGAAACGCTCAATGCCCATTATATAGACAACATCGAGGAGAGGGACGCAAGGCAGAACACTCCTGTATAAATAAAGGAAAGCGGTGATTTAAATGGCAGGTAAGACTGCTGCAACAAAAGGTAATCTTATCAATATGAAAAAATCACTGGCTCTTGCCAAAGTAGGCTATGACCTTATGGATAAGAAAAGAAATATTCTTATAAGGGAAATGATGGCTCTGATAGACAAGGCAAACGAAATACAGAGCAAAATTGATGATGCCTACAGCGAGGCATATCTCAGCTTGCAGACGGCTAATATAACCATAGGTTTCAACAGTGCCATAGCGAACGCCATTCCGATAGAGGATACTCTCCAGATTTCGTACAGGAGCGTTATGGGCGTTGAAATTCCGATAGTTACGATAGATTACGACAGCACCGCAGGAATATCGCTTGAATACGGTATGTATGAAACGAACAATGTACTTGATAATGCAAGGTTCAAGTTTGTACAGGTAAAGCGGCTCACAGCGATACTTGCTGAGATAGAAAACAGTGTATACAGGCTTGCCGTGGCTATAAAGACCACGCAAAGACGTGCAAACGCTCTTAAAAATATTATGATACCTCGTTTTGAGAATGACGTTAAGATGATAACAGATGCCCTTGACGAGATGGACAGGGAGGAGTTCTCAAGAATGAAGGTAATCAAGACACAGAAACAGAATAAGGAGCTTCTGAAAAAACGTATAGAGGCTATGTCCTGATAAAAAAGCAGCCTGCTCATTATTTTGAAAAAATAATGAGCAGGCATATTATTTGCCCGAATGCCGTAAAAACGGCATTCGGGCTTTGAAGTGTTGAGTGTTTAAGGGTTTCACCCTTAAAAATCCTGACCAAAGGCTCTGCCTTTGGAAACCGCAAGCCTTTGAAAAGGCTTGACCTAAACTTTATGTTTTTTGTAGCTTAACTGAGTGAAAAATCAAAGCTGTTTACCGCACTGATTGCAGAATTTAGCACCGTTTATAAGCTTTGCACCGCAGTCAGGGCAGTTATTGCTTATGGGAGAGCCGCACTTGTTGCAGAATTTTGAACTTTCGGGATTTATAGCCTTACATTTGGGACAAACAACCTGGTCGCTGCCGACTTTTGAGCCTGCACTGTTTATAAGAACCTGCTGACCGCCCGTATATATAGCTTTTTCGATAACGGCAAATATTTCGGAAGGCAGACGTTTTTGTCTGAACGCTCCGAAGCCTGCGGATATAGCCAGAGGCCATGCGATGAAAAGACCTACAGCACCTGCACCAAGCTTATCTGACCAGTTGCCTTCTCCAACCATTACGTTAAGCACATCACCTGAAAGAACAAAGTTTACTGTTATTGCAAGACGTGTACCCGAAAGGGTTTTCCATGCGTCTTTTGGCTGACTTGCTTGTAAAATATATCCTTCCGCTGTAGGGGAGGACTGAACCTCCATATGCTTTTCAATGTTCAGAAATGATGTTACGGACTTTACAATATCATCAAGATTTACTCCGTTGATAAGGTGAAATGCTCTTGATTCATTTGCCATAAAAAACAACTCCTTTATAAATTATCAGTCGTTGAAAGTCTGTAATAATGTACTTATTCAAACCGATTTCGGCTTACTTGTGCTTATTATACCATAATCAGACTGTTAAATCAATATTTATATATGTTTAGTGCAGAGTATTTTTGAAATTTAAGATACTATAAGCAGAACCGTATCACATTTAAGTGATACGGTTCTGAGTTGTATTATTCTGATTTGGTTGCGGTTTCTGTTACCTTTTCGGTTTCGGAAGTGTTTTCTGTGCTTACAGATGTTTCAGTTTCGGGAATCTGAACATCATCGGGTAGCTGAGCCTGTGTAGGCATTTCGTATTCTCCGGCCTTAAGCGTTGAAATATCCTTGTTGAAATCGTCCTCGCCGATTTTGTCGTATTCTATGGTGATTTTTCCTACGTAAGCATTTTCGGTATTTATTGAAAGCTTGTTGTTCTTTACGGAAGCTTCAACGGAATATTCATCATCATATTTCATAGTGATATTCTTTCCGTCAAAATTATACTTCTGAATAGTTTCAACTATTCTGGAATTATATCCGCTGTACTGTTTCATAAATCCGTCAGCATCAAATCTTATATATTCGATATAGCCGTATGAGGAAATGGAATCGCTGTTTTTCCATATGCCGACAATGCTGTCATTGTTTTTGAACTCAGGCCCTTGCAGACTGTCATATGCAGGAATATCCCAGGTGTTTGTCATATCGAACTTTCCTTCATCACCATAACCGTCTATAGTGAGTGTAAGTTTCTTTCCCTGAATGAGATTACCCTGTACATCATACAAAAATTTTATGATAACTTCTCCGTCCTGATAAATGGAGAACGAATCGCTTTCGTATTTTACATCGGTATAGGTGTTTTTCTGATATAAGTAATTATCGCAGCTTATAACCTCAAGGTAATTATTTCTGAAATTATAGTATGCTGTAGATGTTTGTCCTGTGCTTGAATCTGTTTGATTTACAATCCACTTTCCCTGTATTGATTTGTTGAAGAATATGAAATATACTCCTGCTGCCAGTATGGCAAGGACAATAACTGCTATAACGGCTATTGTAATCTTTGTTGAAGATTTCATATTCTTTTTGACTTTTGTGTTTGTTTCAGCAAGAGCTTCTTCCGTAAAATCGTTCTTGTCATAGCCTTCTACAAATTCTTCAAGCTCGCCGAATTGTGAGGTGTATTTTTCTTCCTCCTCGTCATCGTCATCATATGAAAATTCCGATAAAATATCCTCTTTGCTGCTTTCGCTGTTTTCCGTATCAACTGAAGCCGAATCAGTATCTTCAGAAGTACCTTCCGTCAGGTCTTCCTGATTATCCGAAAAATTATCGCTTTCTGTTTCGTTTTCGTCATCAGACAATATCTCATCATATTCGTTTTCGTTGTAAGTCATACTATTCCTCCTGATTTCAATAATTAGTTTGAGAAACCTCTTTAATTATATTATATTTGAAAAAATGTTGCAACTGTTTTTGGATTTTAATTCTATATTCACGCAAAAAGCTTTCGGCTATGCTCACACAGGCGATTGCAGCTACCCGTGATAAATCACGGGTAGCTGCAATCGCCGCAGCAAAGCCGAAAGCTGTTATTTTTACCTGAGAAATGTCTGCTGCTCTGTAAAAAACTGAAATTCCTCATCAGCCAGTTTTATGCTGATATGTGAATTTGAAGGAGATATTTCAACTTCTTTCTGAGGAGGGATAATTACATCATTAACATAGGTCTTATTTACCGAACCGAGGTCGGTTATGTAGCAGCAGTTATTTCTTGTTATTATTGCTGCATGGGTACGGCTTACAGCACGGTTGTTATCGACAGCGTAATCACAGCTTGCTTTTTCTCTGCCGATTTTGAACAAAGGCTTGTTTATTATGATTTTCTCACCGTTTCTTACTCTTATCAGATAAGGATATTTTTCCGTTATAAAATTTCCTGACAGAATGCTGGTTTTATCGTATGCGTCCGTATCCTCATTTTCAAAGCTTGCAGATTTTCTGGTATCTTCGGATTTATCCAACCTTTTTCCGCACTCAAAGCAGAACACGGCAGAGCTTTCGTTTTCAGAACCGCAGTTATCGCAGATTTTAACTTCGTCCGAAACTGAGCTTTTATCTTCGGTTTTTCCGAACCTTTTTCCGCACTCAAAGCAGAACACAGCAGAGTTTTCGTTTTCAGAACCGCAGTTATCGCAGATTTTAACTTCGTCCGAAACTGAGCTTTTATCTTCGGTTTTTCCGAACCTTTTTCCGCACTCAAAGCAGAACACGGCAGAGCTTTCGTTTTCAGAACCGCAGTTATCACATATTTTTATTTTGTGTGATGATGTTGTTTCAGTCGGGAGTATCTCCGTTGTTTTTGTTGAACTATCCATAATTTCCGTGTCTTTCGGAGTATCACAGGCAACAACAGCATTTATAGTGTTTTCGGCGGTGTTTGTATCAGCCTTTTCAAAATCATAATTTGCTTTTTCGGGTGCTGTGCTTATATCGGCAGGCGGCATTATTTCGGCAATTTTATCAGCGTCAGGTGTTGCAGGAATATCTTCCTTTTTCAGTGAAACAGGCTTTTTATTTTTTATGTCTTTTGTATCAACGGAATTATTTTCCGTGTCTGTGATTTCTTTTTGTGAAGCCTTTATATCGTTGTCAGGTAAGAGCGATGAAGCTTTCTTTTCAGGAAAATCTGGTACTTCCGCAGCAGGCTTTGAGTAATAATAATCAGTTCGTGGTGAAGTCATGTTCTGAGCAGAAAAGTTTTGCGAAACCTGCAGGCTTTGCAAATTCTGCGGACTTTTCAGATTGTGGGGATTTTGCAGATTTACAGGTTTTGCAAATCCCGAATTGTTGTTCGGTGTATTTTTTCCTGAAAGACTGACTATAAAATTTTCAAATTCTTCAAGAGAAAAGCCGTTGGGATTTTTGAAAAAGTTTATGTAATCATATACATATGCTCTGTCATCTCCGCCGTCAAAAAGTACGTTGAAAGCAATCTGCTTAAAAAACATATAAGGCATAGCCGCATTCTGAATACTGATTACAGGAAAATAAATACAGAAAAGTCTGCCGCTGTTGGGTTCTATGAACATAAAATCCTTGTGAAAATACAGGTTGTTGAGATTGAGCCTGTTTCTTTTGCAGCCTTTCATAATCTGTATGGCTTTGTAAATAATATCAAGGAACTTTCTTTTTGAAACCGTGCCGCCTAAATATCTGCTGAGCTGAACAAGACCGTTCACCCTGCATTCAAAAGAAGGTCTGCCACGAAAATTTCCTGTCCTTATTATAAGCAGCCCCTCAACATTTCTGTAAGAGCCAATCATTAATTCAGGATTGTTTACCATTTCGGGATATACAAGACTGTTTACAACGTACATTCCGTCAGGTCGTCTTTCAAAGAATATCCTTCCCATTTTTATCCGTCCTTTCTTATGCAAATTATACAACTTTAGCATAAAAAATTTTAAAATAAGATGTTTTATATACATTCAATCATACCATAATTATACATACACTGTCAAATAAAATATAAACTTTAACTGTTCCGATGTTATAAACGATAAAAAATAATCTTGTCAATATCGGAAAGGTAAAGGCTTTTAAATATTACATAAAAAAACGCATATAAATTTATGTGAATTTACGGTTGATAAGAAACTTATTTAAGTGTATTATCTTAATATAGAATTATTTCGTACTGAGCCGTAAAATATGACAAGGAGATGAATTTAAAATATGGAAAAATACAGTGATTTTTTAAGCAGAATAAGCTATCAGCAGGCGGAGCTTCAGCTCGGAGATGGAAAATTTGAAGCCGACGAAAGAGTACATCAGAAGGTAAATTCCGAAAACAGCTTCAAAGCCTTTTATGGTGACACGGTAGTGTTTGACCTTTGCGGAAAAACAAAGAAAAAGCTCAATAAAATAATAGATAAGCTGTATGAGGAAGCAGGGGAGTGCTTTTGCGAAAGGCTCAGAGAGAATACTCTCCATATGACGCTGCATGACCTGAGTGCAGCCGAAAGCATTGAGGAAATATCTGCTGATGTTTTCCGTAATGAGGTAAAGCTGCTGAGAATTATCAGACAAGAACCGATTGAATCACACAAAATCAAAATGAAACTCAACTATATAGTAAATATGGTAAATACAAGTCTTATTGCCGCACTTGTTCCTGAGGATAAATCGCAATGGAACAAGCTTCAGAAGCTGTATTCTATGGTGGATAAAGTCAGGGTGTGTCCTTATCCGTACCTTACGCCGCATATAACCCTTGCATATTTCAACTATAACGGCTTTGCAGAGGAATCAGCCGATAATCTCAGGGAAATTGTAAAGGAACTTAACTCAAAAAGTATGGAAATCACGCTGGATACCGATAAGCTTTTCTATCAGAAATTTGTCAGTATGAATGAGTACATCAATGTTTTCAGATTAACCGAATAAAAGTCATAATGAAAAAAATAAGCTCTGTCCTAAAAAGCAAATGCAGAGTTTATTTTTTATAAATACTATAAATGAGCAAATTTAAAAAATTGCACAAACGCTTGTCATTCCGAACGGAGTGAGGAATCTTTTTTAAGACCCTTCACTTCGTTCAGGGTGACAGGCAGTGTATATTTATTGTGCATAATCACGAAAAATGATATATTTGCTCAATCATAGTAAATAATCAATCCGATTTTTAAATTTTTGCATAACATTGAATTTTTATTGCTTTTGTGATAAGCTAAAAACTATATGATAATAAAATTAAGGGTAGTTTAATAATGAGAAAATATAGTGAAGAATTTTGCAGTCTGATTGATGTTTACTCAAAAAATCCTGAAGTTAAATCTATGAAAAATTATATTCAGCATGGTAAAATTTCAACATATGAACACTGTGTATATGTTGCATGGATAAGCTTTCAGTTTAACAGAAAGCTGAAAATCAAAGCCAATGAAAAAGAACTTGTGGAAGCTGCTATGCTGCATGATTTTTACCTGTATGACTGGCACAATAACCCGTGTATCAGACTGCATGGTTTTTCACATGCAGCTTGTGCGGCAGAAAACGCAAAAAAGAAATTTAATGTCAGCAAAAATGTATATGAGGCTATTGACAGTCATATGTGGCCGCTTAATATTACAAGAATACCCAGAAGCCGTATTGCATGGGTAATTTGTTTGTCGGATAAATATTGTGCTCTCAAAGAAACCCTTTTTTACCGTAAGGAGAGAAAATATGATTAATAAATATTTTGTTGAGTTTATTATTTTCAGTTTTTTAGGTTGGGTTTGGGAAACGATATACTGTACAATATGCAACAAAAAATGGGAAAACCGTGGTTTCCTTTTTGGTACGGTATGTCCCATTTACGGAGTTGGTTCAATCGCCGCTTTTATAATGCTTGATATTATAAAATTAAATAACCTTCCTGCTCTGACGTGGTGGCAGATATTTTTAATAGGTTTGTTAGGAAGTGCTGTTCTGGAGTATTCAACATCTCTGCTTCTTGAAAAGCTTTTTCATGCTTATTGGTGGGATTACAGTAATATGCCTTTCAATATCAACGGAAGGATTTGTGTGCCTGCGTCCATAGGTTTTGCTTTGGTGGGACTGCTGATTGTTTTTGTAATATATCCGTTCTTTGAATATGTAAGCACTCTTATTATGCCGATATTTATAGATATTGCTGCATTTATATTTCTGATACTTTTTACGGTGGATATGACACTTACCATTTCATCGCTTACAGATATTCAAAGAAGAATAGAAGCGATTGATGACAACATAAACCTTCACATGGGGGATATAATAGAAAATATTTATGTAAATTCAACTAATCTCAGCAAAAAAGCTATTGCCAGAATCAGTGGAGTAAGATTCAAGAAATCCACACATACAACCCTGTATAAAAAGCTTATTGAAAAAATTCAAAAACATAATATAAAGTAAATTTTATTGAAAATGTAGTTTAGTAGTTTAAGTGTTGCACTTTCAAACTCAAAGTACATAAATCTTTAATGCCCCGATGCCTGTAGAAGCATCGGGGCATTTTCTGATTGTACAAATCTGACCTATTAGCTTATAAATATCTGAACCCAGTATTTGCAGCCGTCCTTTACATAACAGCCGATACCGATATTCTTGAAGTTGGAATTGAGAATGTTCTTCTTGTGTCCTGCGGAATTCATCCATGCTGTCATAACAGCTTCAGATGTTTTCTGACCTGCTGCGATGTTCTCGCCTGCTGCCATATAGTCTACTCTGAAATCGTCAAGTACTGTGAAGCATGATGAACCGTCGGGTCTTTTGTGATTAAATGTTCTTGAAATTTCTTCAGCTCTCTTCTGTGCAGCCTTGTTAAGTGCAGAATTTGTACTTAACACAGGAACACCTGCCTTTTTTCTTTCTTCGTTTACGAGCTTCAATACCTTATCAGCATCAGTAAGACTGTTGTCTTTTACTGTAACTGTACAGGAAGCAGATATACCGTTACATGTTGTAACTCTTATAACTGTCTTTCCAACGCCTGTAGCTGTTACAACTCCGCTTGAAGATACGGAAGCTATACTTGAATTGTCGCTCTTCCACTCTACAGAAGAGTAAGCATTTGAGGGTGTTAATGTCTTTGAAAGTGTGTATGTTTTGCCCGTCTCGAGTGAAAGGGTCGTTTTGTCAAGTTTTATAGATGTGGGAGAAGGTTTTACAGTAAACTGACATGAACTGCTCAGTCCGTTGTATGTTGTTGCAGTAATAGTAGCGTATCCGCTCTTGAGAGTTTTTACAACACCTGTGCTGCTTACGGTAGCTACAGATGTATTGCTGCTTTTCCATGTAACAGTGTCTACTGTTCTTTCAGGTGATACTGAAGCTGTCAGTGCAAATGATTTGCCTGCAACTGTTGATACAGTACTTTTGTTGAGTTTTACGCTTGTGGGAGCAGTCAGTGCGGTTACATAACATCTGTAAACGTTGCCACTGTCTGTCATTGTAGCTGTAACGGTTGCACCGCCAGTCTTGAGAACGGTCATTTTGCCGCCTGCAGTTACGTTTACAGTGGAGGCACTGCTGCTTCTGTATACTACTTTTCCCGAAATGGGGAAAACAGAAGTCATGTATTTTGTCTGTCCTGCACCGAGAGTGATATATGAAGCTGTTGTCTGTGAAGCAACTGTGCTTACAGATGCTGATGATTCAACTGCGTGAGTTTCTGCTGCAAACGATGTAAGAGCAACACCCTGAGCCATTACCAATGTTGTAAGAGCAACACACACGCAGTTTTTAAAAAAGTTTATCATATCAATCACGTCCTCCCTTAATAATTTGTTAATGAAATTATAACAAATGTTTTACAAAAAGTAAATACGTTTTATTAATAAATTGTTAATAGAAATTTTGTTGCATTTTAACAAAATCTAAAATCTGCTTGAATGTGTGCTGAAAAATGGTGTTTTTTTATCCCTAAAAAGCTTTTTATTACCCGAATGATATGGTCGGGCGACACAAAATATTTATAATTTATGAATGAATGAAGTTGCCTTCACTCACAATTATGAACAACAAATAAACTAAAAAAACAGACAGCCTGCTATCAAAAGACAACAGGCTGTCATATTTCAGATATTATTTATTTCTGTAAGACTTACTTTCTGATTATGCGATGAAAAGCTGAACCCAGTACTTGCTTCCGTCCTTTACATAGTAGCCTACACCGATACTCTTGAAGTTAGAGTTGAGTATGTTAGCCTTATGACCTGAGGACTCCATCCAGCCGTCCATAACGCTCTGAGGGCTTGAATAACCGCAAGCTACGTTTTCGCCGCCGCCACTGTTGCTTATGCCGTACTCGCTGAAAATTGTGAAGCAAGATGTACCGTTAGGTCTTGTATGTGAGAAAGACTGCGAAATCTCTACAGCTCTCTTCTGAGCAGCAGCAGTAAGTTTAGTAGTTGTTGTCAAAGCTGAAAGTCCCTTTTTCTTTCTTTCTGCGTTTACGAGCCTTACTACCTCATTTGTAATAGCTGCGGTATCATCTGCTGCTTTTACCGTAACAGTACATGAAGCGGTTTTGCCGTTATAAGTTTTAACAGTTACGGTTGCTGTTCCTACACCCTTAGCGGTTACAACTCCGCTTGAAGATACGGAAGCTACATTTGAATTAGAACTTGTCCATGTTACTGAATCATAAGCATTTGAAGGTGTCAGTGTTTTTGTAAGTGTAAATGTCTTGCCTTTTTCAAGTGACAAGGAAGTTCTGCTGAGTTTTACAGCGGTGGGAGCAGCCTTTACAGTAACATTACAGGAAGCTGACTTGCCGTTATATGTTGTAATTGTGATAGTTGCAGTACCTGCAGCTTTAGCATATATTACACCGCCTGTTACGGTAGCTACGTTTGTGTTGCTGCTCTTCCATGTAGATGAGTTGTAAGCGTTTGAAGGTGTGAGTGTGCTGGCAACAGATGTTGTGCTGCCTGAAGACAATACCAAAGAAGTTTTGCTGAGCTTTACAGCGGTGGGAGCAGGTTTTACAGTAACTTTGCACGAAGCTGATTTTCCGTTGTATGTTGTAGCCGTGATAGTAACAGTTCCTACTGACCTTCCTCTGATAACACCTTTGCTGGATACGGTAGCAATGCCTGTATTGCTGCTTTTGAATGTCAGAGCATCAAATGCACCTGAGGGAGAAACCGTACCTATGAGATTATATGTCATACTTGTTGCTATTGTAAGAGAAGTTTTGTTGAGTTTCAGTGAAGTGGGAGCAGCCTTAACTGTAACTGTACAGGTTGCTGTTTTGCCGTTATAAGTTCTTGCAGTTATTGTTGCAGTTCCAACGCTCAAGCAATTTACCACACCTGAAGTACTTACAGTAGCAACTGCTCTGTTGTTGGTTGACCATGTAACCTTGTTTATTGTTCCTGAAGGGGAAACCGAAGGTGTAAGGGTAAATGACTGACCAACACCCTGTGTCACAGATGTTTTGTTAAGAACAACACCTGTAGGAGCGGCTTTTACTGTTACATAGCATTCGTAAGCTTCACCTGTATCGAGCATATCAACTCTTACAGTTCCACGACCTGCTTTTACACCTCTCATTTTTCCACCGTTACTTACTGATACGATGTCGGGATTTTTGCTTGAATAGCTTGCTCTTCCCGAAACGAAAAGAAGACCGTTTACATCTTTTCCTTGTCCTACACCGAGTTCTATTGAAGTAGTTCTTGTAACTGCTGATGAACCTGCTATACTTACTGTTGCAGAGGATTCATTTGCATAAGTTTCTGCTGCGAATGAAGTAACGGCAACTCCCTGAGCCATTACCAACGCAAGTGCTATACACGCACATTTTTTAAAAATTTTCATTGTAATCACATCTCCCTAAGTAATTTGTTAAGTATATTATAACAAAACTTTAACAAATTGTAAATATGTTTTATTCATAAATCGTTCATAAAAAAATTGTGTTATTTTAACAAAACCGAAATTCAGGCATAATTTCAAAGAAAAATATGCCTGAATTTCGGTTTCAGAAATATATAAAATATATAAAAAATGAACGACTGTCCCTTTTGGAAACAGCCGTTCTCTGTATAAACAAATTACAAGTCGTGAAGTACTCACCGCCTATAGAGGCGGGAGCTTCCTTTAATCTGCCCAACCTTGCAAAGGATTTCATTATTACAGGCATCAGTTTCCGAGGCTATGGGTTTTTTATGAGGCAAACCCTTCCCGTACTCCCTACGGTACTGTTGTCTTACGAACAACTTTTGGAAACCCTATATGTATATTTTAGCAACACATATTTATATTGTCAAGGAAAAAGTCAGCCTTGCGGCTGACGGGCAATTCATCCCTCCACCTAAGAGGTGGGGGACTTCTTGCCCATTTAGGTTAAAGTGTCAATCAAACGCCCTGAGCAATCATAGCATCTGCAACCTTTTCAAAGCCTGCGATGTTAGCACCTACAACATAGTTGCCCTCAAAGCCGTACTTCTTTGCAGCGTTGGAGATGTTGTTGAAGATATTAACCATAATACCCTGAAGTTTCTGGTCAACCTCTTCAAAAGTCCATGAAAGACGCATTGAGTTCTGGCTCATTTCGAGAGCAGAAGTAGCAACGCCGCCAGCGTTTGCAGCCTTACCAGGAGCAAACAGAACACCGCTGTTCTGGAGCAGGTGAGTAGCCTCAAGAGTTGTAGGCATATTAGCACCCTCTGCAACGGCAATAACACTGTTAGCGATAAGTCTTTTTGCGTCATCTTCACGAAGCTCGTTCTGTGTAGCACAGGGAAGAGCAACGTCACACTTAACTGACCAGTCGAACTTGCCCTCATGATATTCAGAATTGGGACGATAGTTCTTATACTCTGTAAGACGCTGTCTTTTAACCTCTTTGATTTCCTTGATAGCAGCGAGGTCGATGCCCTCTGCATCATAAATCCAGCCTGTTGAATCAGACATTGTAACAACCTTTGCACCGAGCTGGAATGCTTTCTGAGCTGCATATGTAGCAACGTTTCCTGCACCTGAGATACAGATTGTCTTGCCCTTTATATCGTGACCGTTCTGCTTGAGCATTTCCTCTGTAAGATAGAGCAGACCGTAGCCTGTAGCCTCTGTTCTTGCAAGAGAGCCGCCGTAAGAAAGTCCTTTACCTGTGAGAACGCCCTCGTAAACATTTTTAAGTCTTTTATACTGACCGAACATATATCCGATTTCACGTGCACCTGTACCGATGTCACCTGCGGGAACGTCGGTATCTGCACCAATATGTCTGCAAAGCTCTGTCATAAAGCTCTGGCAGAAAGCCATAATTTCTCTGTCACTCTTGCCCTTGGGGTCGAAGTCTGAGCCGCCCTTACCGCCGCCGATAGGCAGTCCTGTAAGTGAGTTCTTGAAAATCTGCTCGAAGCCGAGGAATTTTATAACACCAAGATTTACTGAGGGGTGAAGTCTGAGACCGCCCTTGTAGGGTCCGATAGCACTGTTGAACTGTACACGGAATCCACGATTTACCTGAACCTTTCCGTTATCGTCCACCCAGGGAACTCTGAACATAATTACTCTTTCAGGCTCAGTAATTCTTTCGAGAATGCTGTTTTCCTGATATTTGGGATTCTGCTCGAAAACGGGTTCGAGAGAAGTGAGAACTTCTGTAGCTGCCTGGATAAATTCAGGTTCGTTTGAATTTTTTGCTTTAAGTATTTCCAACTGTTCGCTTACGTATGACATTGAAATACTGCCCCCTTGATAAAGTTATAAACAGGCTTCGGCTGTAGAAAGGGAAGCCCTTATATTTTAAATCCGACAGGTATAAATTTTGTGAATTTGAATTTTCTTTGCCGGACACTTTTAGAGTGTAGCATATAAATTTAAGAAATGCAATACTTTTTCGCTAATTTTTGCAATTTTTTTTTGAAAAGTTGCAAAATTCAGAGCGAGTGGCGATTGCAGACCCTCAGCAGCGAATGCTGCTGAGGAAATTCAAAGCGTCCGCTTTGAATTTGACAAAAGCGAATGCTTTTGTCGTCTGCAATCGCAGCCTGAGCGAAGCCGCTGACTGTTTTTTTAGATAAATGTGCAGAAGTGTGGTTAAAATACATAAAATATATTTAAATCATAAAATCAAATTGTTTATATAAATTAAATATAGACTGAAATTAAAAATAAAACTTGATAATAGTATATTTTTGTGCTAAAATAAATGACAATAAAATAAACATAAAATAGGGAGTGGGAAATAAAAAACCCACTCTTTTTGTATGTCTGTATACTTTGAAAGGAAGTGCAATGCGTATGGCAGGAAAGAATACGGCGGAAACTGTATGGAAGATAGCAGAGCCTTATATAAAGGAACTTGGTCTGGAGCTGTGGGACGTTCGTTTTGTCAAGGAGGGAGCGGAATGGTATCTCCGCATTTTCATAGACAGCGAAAACGGAATAACGATAGATGACTGCGAGGCTGTAAGCCGTGCGATAGACGAACCGCTTGACATAGCCGACCCGATAGACAGAAGCTACTGTCTGGAGGTAAGCTCACCCGGTATAGAGCGTGAGCTTGTCAGGGAGGAGCATTTTGAGAGGTTTATCGGTGCTGATGTTATGGTAAAGATGATAAGACCGCTTGAAGGAGCAGGCAAGGAATTTAAGGGTGTGCTGAAATCGTCAGATAAGGAAAGCTGCACTGTTAAAACAGAAAACGGAGATATTACTTTCCGTAAGAAAGACAGCGTGTGGATAAAGCTTGACGATTTCGATATTTGATAAGGTAAATAAACACAAAGTTTAGGTCAAGCCTTTTCAAAGGCTTGCGGTTTCCAAAGGCAGAGCCTTTGGCGGGATTTTTAAGGGCAGAGCCCTTAAACACTGAAACAAAGAGAGGTTGATTGAAAAATGAATAACAAGGAGCTTTTTGAAGCAATAGATATGCTTGAAAAAGAAAAGAACATACCTGCCGAGTATATGTTTTCACAGATACAGAAGGCAATAGAAATAGCGTTCGGAAAGAACTATGGAAATGACAACGTAAAATTTGTAATAGACAGGGAAAGCAAGTCGTTTGAAGCATATCTCCAGAAGGAAGTAGTTGAAACACTGGGAGAAAAAGACAGTCCCAATTCAAAAATTACGCTTGAAAAAGCAAGAGAGATAAATCCCGGAGTTGAAATCGGAGATTTTGTAGGATTTAAGGTGGATACAAAAACACTGGGAAGAATAGGCGTAAATGCTGCAAGAAACGTGATAAGACAGGGCATAAACGAGAGCGAAAAGGGACAGCTTATGATGGAATTCCAGAGTAAAATCGGAGAGCTTGTCACAGCTACCGTTGAAAGAATAGACCCCAAAACAGGAAACGCAACCGTAAGAATAGGAAAATCTACAGCCAATCTTCTTGCAGGAGAGCAGGTAAACGGAGAGGTTCTTACAGAGGGCGAACTTATAAAAGTATATATATCTGATGTTCAGAAAAAGGAAAAAGGAACACCGAAGGTACTTATATCAAGAACTCACCCCGAGTTTGTAAAAAGACTTTTTGAAACGGAAGTTCCCGAAATATATGACGGAACGGTAGAAATAAAATCCGTGTCAAGAGAGGCAGGCTCAAGAACAAAGATTGCAGTTATCAGCAGAGATAAGCAGGTAGACGCAATAGGAGCTTGTATAGGAACAAAGGGTGCAAGAGTAGGAACAATCGTAAACGAACTCAACGGAGAAAAGATTGACATAATAGAATACGATGAAGACCCGAAGAAGTTCATAGCAGCAGCACTTTCGCCTGCCAGCGTCATAAAGGTACAGATAGCAACGGACGGCTCAAAGACGTGCAGAGTAACAGTTCCCGACAGTCAGCTTTCACTTGCCATAGGAAACAAGGGTCAGAACGCAAGACTTGCGGCAAGACTTACAGGCTGGAAAATAGATATAAGACCTGAAAGCGGATTTTTCGGAGAGGACGAAGATGACGGACTTTTCTCGGACGAGGTTGTAACGCTTAACGAAAATAAAGATACAGACGGTTTCCTTGATGAAAGCGACTCGTTTGATGAAGATGTATCCGAAGAAGCAGACGAAGCCTTTGAAGAGGAAGATTTTTCGGAAGCTGAAGAAGATATGCCTGAAGCTGAGGATATAAAGGAAGAAACAAAGGAAGAAATAAAAGAAGAAATCAAGGAAGAGAAAAAAGAAGCTGTAAAGAAGGATACCGCAAAGAAGGTCAAAGCCGAAAAGAAAAAGATAGAAATATCTGATGATATTCTTGACGCAATTCTTGGCATTGACAGCGGAGATAAATATGATTTTTAAATATAAGCACACAGATAAATAAATATCCGTTTATTATTGTTGAAGGGCAGTGATGAAGTGAAGCAAAAAAGAATACCACTCAGAAAATGCAGCGGCTGTATGGAAATGAAGCCTAAAAAAGAGCTTATAAGAGTAGTTAAAGCTCCCGATTTGAAAGACGAAAACGGAGAGGTGCTGCAAAGCGGAGAAATATCCGTAGACTTCACCGGAAAGAAATCAGGCAGAGGTGCTTATATATGCAGAAATGAAGAATGTCTGAATGCGGCAAGAAAAGCCAGAAGGCTTGAAAGAGCGTTTTCGTGCAGGATTTCGGACGAAGTATACGATAAGCTGGAAGAGGGTATCAGAAAAATTGAATAACGACAGACTGCTTTCTTTTCTGGGACTTTGTCGCAGAGCGGGAAAAATGACCATAGGTAACGATGCCGTTACCGAAAATATAAATAACGGAAAAGCATATCTTATACTTCTGGCAGATGATGTATCTCAGAGAACTGAGGAAGCCGTAAGAAAAACGCTTTCAAAATGCGGAAGCAGGCTTGTTATAAAAAAGCTTCCCTACAGCAGAGATGATATGAATGCTGCACTGGGAAAGTTTGCAGGGGTTATGTCGGTAGATGACAAAGGATTTGCCAAAAAGATAATTGAGATGACGGGCAATGAATAAGGAGGAAATTTGCTTATGATAAAATATAAATTACGAGAGGTTGCAAACGATCTTGGAGTAACCGCTAAAGAGGTAATAGAAGTACTGAGCAAATATGTGGGAGGAGTTCCTAAAAAACAGGTAACAATTCTCACCGATGAGGAGCTTAATATAGTATTTGACTATTTCACGCAGAAAAACAGTGTGGACAGCTTTGAAAAATATTACGCAACGGCAAACGCAGAAGTCAGCAGTATGCCTGTTGATGAGGAGAAAAACACAGAAAAGGAAACCCACTCAGAAAAACCTTCACAGGTCAAAAAGAATGACGGCAAGGCTGCAAATAAAACGGGTTCAGACAACAAAAGACCTTCAAAAAATTCAGCGGATTCAAAGCAGGGCAGCAAGCCGCAGAATATAAGGACAAAGGAAAATACTCAGCCTGAAAAGAATGTCAAAGCCGAAAATACACAGCCTTCCGAAAACAGTCAGTATGCAGACTCCGACAGCGGAGAAACCGTATTCAGAAATAAAAGGGAAAGAAAAGTTGTAGATACACGTCAGATAGTTGTTGACGTGGAAAGATACAACGAAAAATATGACAGGCTTGCAAGCGAAAAAATAAAAAGCGAAAATCAGACAGCACACAAGCAGAAGATAAATCAGCGTTCCCAGCAAAAGGGAAAGCAGAAGAAGGGCAGAAAAGAAACCGAGCAGGAGCGTCTTAACAGAATAGAAGCCGAAAGAAAGAAAAAGAAAATCACAATCACAATTCCCGATGAAATAACGGTAAATGAGCTTGCCCTGAAGTTAAAGGCTACAACGGCAGAGGTTATCAAGAAGCTTTTCCTTATGGGAGTATCTGCAAAAATGAACGAAACCATAGATTTCGATACAGCTTCACTTGTAGCTATGGAATTTCACGCAAAGGTTGAAAAAGAGGTTGTCGTAACTATCGAGGAAAGAATTATAGATGACAGCGAGGACGATGACAGCAATCTCATAGAAAGAGCACCCGTAGTTGTAGTTATGGGACACGTTGACCACGGAAAGACCTCTCTGCTTGACGCAATACGTCACGCAAACGTAACAGTAGGCGAAGCAGGCGGAATAACACAGCATATAGGTGCATACCGTGTTCAGATAAACGGCAAGGAAATAACATTCCTCGATACTCCCGGACACGAAGCTTTCACGGCTATGAGAGCAAGAGGTGCTATGGCTACAGATATAGCCATACTTGTTGTAGCTGCCGATGACGGTATTATGCCGCAGACGGTAGAGGCTATCAACCATGCTAAGGCAGCAGGAGTTTCCATAATAGTTGCCATAAACAAAATGGATAAGATGGGAGCAAATCCCGACAGTGTAAAGCAGCAGCTTACGGAATACAACATAGTTCCCGAAGAATGGGGCGGAGATGTACCCTGTATACCTGTTTCAGCAAAAACAAAGGAAGGCATAGAGGAACTTCTTGAAATGGTTCTTCTCACTGCTGAGGTCGCAGAGCTTAAAGCAAATCCCGACAGAAGTGCAAAGGGTATAGTAATAGAAGCAAGGCTTGACAAGGGCAGAGGCCCTATAGCTACTATGCTTGTACAGAACGGTACTCTCAACGTGGGCGACATAATAGTAGCAGGAACAACAGTAGGTCGTGTAAGAGCTATGACCAACGACAGGGGTGAAAAGGTAGAGCATGCAGGCCCTTCATATCCTGTTGAAATCTCAGGTCTTGATGAAGTTCCCGTAGGCGGCGATATTTTCAATGCCGTATCTGACGAGCGTCTTGCAAGAGAACTTGTAGAACAGAGAAAAACAAAGGCTAAGGAAGAAATGTTCAATGCTCAGACAAAGGTTACTCTTGATAACCTCTTTGACCAGATGCAGCTCGGAGAAATAAAAGACCTTAAAATCATAGTAAAAGCAGATGTTCAGGGTTCGGTTGAGGCTGTAAGACAGTCACTTGAAAAACTCTCTAACGAAGAAGTAAGAGTAAATGTAATACACGGTGCGGTAGGTGCTATAAACGAGTCGGACGTTTCACTTGCAAAGGCATCAAATGCCATTATTGTAGGCTTCAACGTAAGACCTGATGCTCTTGCACAGGCTACGGCTGAGCGTGACGGTGTGGAACTCCATATGTACCGTGTTATCTATGACTGCATTGAGGAAATAGAACAGGCTATGAAGGGTATGCTCGCTCCCAAAACAAGAGAGGTAGAACTTGGCAAGGCTGAGTGCAGAAACGTTATCAAGATTAAGAATGTAGGATTCATCGCAGGAAGCTATGTACTCAGCGGCAAGGTTGAGCGTAATGCTATGGTAAGGGTTGTCCGTGACGGAATAGTTGTTGCTGAGGACACAATGTCATCATTACAGAGATTTAAGGACTCCGTAAAAGAGGTTGCGGCAGGCTATGAGTGCGGTATCGGACTTGAGCATTTCTCAGACCTCAAGGAGGGCGATATAATCGAAGCTTTCAAGATAGAAGAGTACAGGGATTAACCGAAATAAAGCTTTTTCGGAAGGTTTATCGGAAAAGTGCGGCTATGCGGCGATTGCAGACCCACGGCAGCGAAGCTGCCGTGAAATTCAGGGTATACCCTGAATTTGACAAAAGCTTTGCTTTTGTCGGTCTGCAATCGCATTTCAGCACAGCCATAGGTCTTTGCCGAAAACATAAAGAAAGTTGCTATATTAACCAAAGCGGATTATGCGGAATAAAGACGTATTTCCGCTTTTGTTTTAAGGTTCGTAAAATAAAAAGGAAATAGTGATGAATGAAATATTAAAGGATAATTCTGCGGTACAGGTGAATTACCGCAATATTGCCGATGGTGTTGAGCTTCTGCGTCAGATAAAGGACAGAAGCATAAAAGCAGTCTTTTTTGACCCCCAATACCGTGGTGTACTTGACAAAATGTCCTACGGAAACGAGGGTAAGAACAGAGGTAGGGACAGAAGTGCCTTGCCTCAGATGACGGAAAAAATAATATCTGAGTTTCTTGCGGAAATAGAGAGAATTCTTGTTCCCAGCGGATATTTATTTTTATGGGTAGATAAATTTCATCTTGTGGAAGGAATAAAGGACTGGTTCAAAGACCTTAGCAGTATACAGGCAGTTGATATGATTACATGGAACAAGATGAAAATAGGAATGGGCTATCGTACAAGACGCAAATGTGAATATCTTGTAATACTGCAAAAACACCCGAAGCTTGCAAAGGCAACATGGAAGCTTCACAATATTCCTGATGTATGGGACGAAAAGGTTGATAAAATCCATACGCATTCAAAACCCATAGAATTGCAGAAACAGCTTATTCTTGCGGTTACTCAGGAAAACGATTTTGTATGCGACCCCGCAGCAGGAGGATATTCCGTGTTTAGAGCCTGTAAGCAGACAAAGCGTAATTTCATAGGCGGAGATATAAAGTTCGGTGACGCAGAAATGGAGAGCAGTAATGAAAATCCGTGACGCAAGGGGAAGAAAAGACGGAAGCTCAGGATATACAAGAGTTCTGGGCAACGATGAGCTGGGACAGCTTATATCAAGAATACAGTCTACCGTTATATCAAACGGAACGGAGCTTGAAAGAATAATAGTTTCAATGACAAAAACCATAAACTCTCTCGAAGAATTTATTGATAACGTTACCGAGGGAGTACAGCCTGAGGGAGTATATCTTTGTCAGAAAAAGGTGCTGAAAAAAAGTATGTATTCCATACACGGCATTGAACCCGATTTGCTGATATTTACCGTGGACAGAAAAAGAGTATGTAAGGTTATAGAGCTTAAAGACGGCGATAATTTCGATACAAAGAAATCCCAGAGCGAGCGTGAACACCTTGAACAGTTTTCATTGCAGTTCGGTGCAAAAATACCGTTTGTGACTGAATTTTATATATGCTGCTTCAATCAGCCCGACAAGGAAATTATAAAGGAAGGCTTCAAAAATAAATTCGAGCCTGAGCATATTATGAACGGGCAGGAGCTTTGTGAGGTTCTCAATATAAGCTATGACGATATTCTAAAAGGAAGAAAGCACGATATGGAGGACAATATAAATTACTTCATAGACGAGCTTCTGAAAATAGACGATGTAAGAAACAGGATAGAGCAAAAACTGAATAACAAAAGCTTAAAATAAAAAAATAGTTATATGCAAAGCTGTGTTCCGTTATGTGCGGAAATCAGCAAAAGGAAGGAATAATTTTATTATGGCAGGATATAAAATGGGGCGTACAACCGAGGATATAAAACGTGAGATGACAGCTATTCTCCGTGAAATGAAAGACCCTCGTGTACGTGATTCTATGATAAGTGTAGTAAGGGTAGAGGTTACAAACGATTTGTCATATTGCAGCGTGTATGTAAGCTCTATGTACGGAATGGAAAAAAGCAAGGAAGCTGTAAAGGCTTTGAAAAATGCGGCAGGCTTTGTCAGAAAAGAGCTTGGCAGCAGATTAAGACTCAGGCATACACCTGCACCGCTGTTTTATGCAACGGATTCCATAGAGTACAGTGCAGGCATAAACAAAATACTGAATGAGCTTGATATTCCCGAAGAAGAGGAGGAAGAAGAAAATGAAGAGGATATATAATCTTTCTCAGGCAGCGGAATTTCTGAAAGAAAACGACAACTTTATAATTTTAACCCACGTATATCCCGATGGTGACACTTTAGGTTCAGCATATGCTCTTTGCGGAATGTTACAGCAGATGGGCAAAAATGCCGCAGTCAAAATAAACGGCGAGCTTGGAAGTGAGTTTTTATATCTCAGGAACGGGATAGAGAAGCAGAGCTTTGAATTTGACAAAATAATAAGCGTTGACGTTGCGGATTCAAACCTTTTGGGAGAATTAAAAATATATGCAGACAGGGTTAACCTTGCGATTGACCACCATATTTATCACAGAGAATTTGCTGATATATACTATGTTGACGGAGATGCGGCTGCAAACTGTGAGATAATATACAAACTCGGTGAAGAACTCGGCATAAGCTTTACAAAGAACATCTGTAATGCTGTTTATACGGGAATTTGTACTGATACAGGCTGTTTCAAATATATAAATGTCACGCCCGAAACTCATATTATTGCGGCAGACCTGATGAAAAAAGGCTGTGATGCGGCATTTGTAAACAGGGAAATGTTTGAGAAAGCTCCGAGAAGCAAAAAGGAGCTTGAAGCCTTTGTTATATGCAATATGGAATACTACAAAAACGGTGAAATAGCTTTTGCTTACGTCACAACAGATATACTGGAGAAATTCGGAGTAAATATCAATCAGCTTGGAAGTATTTCCGCAGTTCCGAGAACAATAGAAGGTGTAAAGGTAGGAGTTACCCTGAAACAGGAGAATGAAAAAAGCTTCAAGATTTCCCTGAGAACTAATGACGGAATAAATGCGGCTGAGATATGCAGCAAATTCGGCGGCGGCGGACATAAAGCAGCGGCAGGCTGTACGTTATTGGGAAGTAAGGAAGATGTAAGGGACAGGCTTATTGATGTTATAAGCGGCTATCTTGACTGAAAAGGCAGACTGAAATATGAACGGAATAATAGTTATAAACAAGCCGTCAGGATTTACTTCATTTGACATAGTAGCCGTTATGCGTGGTATAGCAAAAACGAGAAAAGCAGGTCATACGGGAACACTTGACCCTATGGCAACGGGAGTTCTTCCCATACTGCTCGGGAACGCTACAAAGGCACAGTCGCTCATACCCGACAGTAGCAAGGAATATATAGCTGATTTCAGACTGGGAATAACAACAGATACACTTGATATTACGGGAAAAATTATCGAACAAAAAAAATCTGAGGTTTCAGAAACGGAAATTACGGATATTCTGCCTGAATTTACAGGAAATATTTTTCAGATACCGCCTATGTATTCGGCGGTTCAGAAAGACGGAAAAAGACTTTATGAACTTGCAAGACAGGGAATAGAAGTAGAACGTGAAAAAAGAGAAGTCACAATATATAAGCTGGAACTGCTGGAATACGATGAAAAGACGCAGTCTGGCAGATTGCTGACAGGTTGTTCGGGCGGTACTTATATAAGAACTCTCATTGACGACATAGGAAAAAGGCTTGGCTGCGGAGGAGTAATGACGGCATTGTGCAGAAGCTCTGCCTGCGGATATTCTTTGAGCGATGCCGTAACTCTGGAAGAAGTCAGAAAGATTTCGGCTGAGGGAAAGCTTGAAAGTATTCTCAGAAGCGTTGACGGACTTTTTTCCATATACAGAGAGGTAAGGGTATCAGATGCACAGGTAAAGAGATTTTGCAGCGGAGGTCAGCTTGATTTGTCAAGACTTAAAATTGATAATCTTTCGGACAGGGAGATTGTCAGGGTAAAATCAGTAAGCGGTTATTTTATAGGCTTGGGAATAGCTGAAAAGGAAAAGGGCTGGCTTGCGATACATAAGCTTTTTTCAGGCTATGACGAGTATGAAAAGGATAAGGGTGACCCGAATTGAAAAAAGGACTTGTTCTGGAGGGTGGAGGAAAAAGAGGAATATATGCAGCAGGAGTGCTTGATGTTTTTCTGGAGAACGGCATTATATTTGACGGTCTTATAGGAACTTCGGCAGGAGCTGTAAACGGCTGTTCATATGTTTCGGGACAGTATGAAAGAAATATACGCTATAATCTGAGGTTTGCAAAGGAAAAAAAGTATATGAGCCTTTACTCACTCATTACTACGGGAAATGTCGTGGGAACAGAGTTTGCATACGATATTCTTCCCAACAGACTTGAAAGGTTTGATTATGAAGCTTTTGAAAAATCGGCTACAAAGTTTTATGTAACGTGTAGTAATGTAGGAACGGGAAAAGCAGAGTACATACTATGTAAAAGTCTTAGAGGGAAAAATATGGACTATCTCCGAGCTTCGGCATCACTGCCTTATGTTTCTCAGATTGTGGAAGTCGGCGGAAAAAAGCTTCTTGACGGCGGAGTGTGCGACAGCATACCGCTTAAAGCATTTCAAAATATGGGATATAAGAAAAATGTAGTCATTCTTACAAGACCAAAGGGTTATATGAAAACTCCCGAAAACAATATTATGGCACAGATTTTTTACGGAAAATATCCCGAATTTATTTCGGCTATGAAAAACCGCTATGCCGTCTACAACAGAACCATAAAGTACATAGAGGAACAGGAAAAAGCAGGTAATATTCTTTTGCTGCGTCCCACTCAGACAATACAGGTAGGAAGAATGGAGCATGACGGCAGAAAAATAAAGGCTATGTACGATTTGGGAAAAAGAGATGCCGAAAAACGGCTGGAAGAAATTCTGCTGTTTTTGCAGTAAAAAAATAATCGGAGGTTTTACTGATGAACATACCTAAAGACCCTGTTATACTGCTTTCATACGTCAATACTCAGCTCAGAGATTTTTATTCTTCGTTTGAAGATTTTTGCATAAGCAAGGGAATATGTCCTGAGGAAATAAAGGATAAGCTTTCTTCAATAGGCTATGAGTACGATGAAAAAAGCAACTGCTTTAAATGACGGTATATATTTCGGCTTTCATATACACTGAAAGTCGGTACGCTTCGGAAGTACAGGCGATTGCAGCAGCCACAAGACATTTGTCGTGTGGCTCTTTACATTGATATATCAATGTAAAGCTTTGCAAAATGAAATTTTGCAAAGGCTGCAATCGCCTGTACTTACGAAACGTACCAGAGTATGGTGCGTAAAAAATAATAACGTCAGAATAAAATATTTTAATTTAACTTGCATTTTTTAAATATATGGAATATAATCTACTTAAGGTGTCATACAGTATGTATCGGGTGTCAGTCTGTGACACTTAATGCTTACATAAGGTACGGAAAGGAAAGACTATGTTCATAGGTACTTATCAGCACAGCATAGATAATAAGGGTCGTGTGATAATGCCTGCCAAATTCAGGGAGGAACTTGGAGAAAGCTTTTATATCACTATGGGTATAAACAATTGCCTTTTTGTTCTTTCAAAGGAAAGTTGGGACGGTTTTCTGGACAAGCTTTCGGGACAGCCTATATCAAAGGCAACGGATATTTCAAGATTTTTTTGTGCTGGAGCAGTCGAGGCTGTTCCGAATGCACAGGGAAGAGTGCTTATTCCCGAAAATCTCAGGAAATATGCGGATATAGGAAAGGACGTAACCGTTGTGGGAGTAGGAAGCAGGGTCGAGATATGGAGTACCGACCGCTGGAATGACTATCTTGAAAAACAATCTCAGGACAGTATAATGTCTGCGATGGAGCTTCTGGAAATTTAAATTGGAGTTGAGGCTTTAGTGGTATTTTCTCATATACCCGTACTGATGAACGAAACGATAGATGCTCTCAGCATTAAGCCTGACGGTGTCTATGTTGACGGAACAGCAGGCGGAGGGGGACACTCTGCGGAGATATTGAAAAGGCTTTCCGATAAGGGAAGGCTTATTCTTATAGATCAAGATCCTGACGCAATAAAGACTGTAAGCGAAAGGTTTAAAGACTGCGGAAATGTTACGGTATGCAAAGGTAATTTTGCGGATATGGAAAATATACTTGGTGAAATCGGAGTTTACGGTGCAGACGGCATTCTGCTTGATATAGGGGTTTCGTCAAGACAGCTCGATACACCCGAAAGAGGGTTTTCGTTTCATTACGATGCACCGCTTGATATGAGAATGAGCCAGTCGGGAGAAACAGCATACGACTTGGTCAACAGTCTTGAGTATGGAGAGCTTGTCGGAATAATAAAAAGGTACGGTGAGGAAAAATTCGCAGGACAGATAGTCAGGGCGATAATAAGAGAAAGAGAAAAAGCACCGATAGAAACAACGCTTCAGCTTGCCGAAATTATAAAGGGAGCAGTACCGGCGGCTAAACGACGTGAGGGACACCCTGCAAGACAGACCTTTCAGGCACTGAGAATAGCGGTAAACGGAGAGCTTGACCGTCTGAGTGAGGGACTTGCTTCAGGGTTTAAGCTTCTGAACAGCGGAGGAGTGCTTGCAGTTATAACATTCCATTCGCTTGAGGACAGAATAGTAAAAAGGGCTATGGCAGACTGGTGCAAGGGCTGCATATGTCCTGATGACTTTCCGGTTTGTGTATGCGGACACAAACCTCAAGGAGAGCTTGTTCTGAGAAAGCCTGCCGAGGCATCGCAGGAAGAAAAGGAAAGTAATCCACGCTCAAGAAGTGCAAGGCTGAGAGCGATAAGAAAATTGTGAGATTTTTAAAATTCTGAAGAGAGTATATATAAAGCATACTTGTAGAGAGAAGTTGTTGAGGAAGAAAAAGGTTGACTTATTTTATGGAGTTTTACATCAAGAGTATATAAGAGAAGAAATGTGACGAAATTCTGTAGAATATGGTTTGGAGTGTGGGATATGGCTTTTGTGTATGACAAAGAAGCATATGATATGTCCTTATTTGAAGCGGAGGAGATGTCCGCAGAGGACATACAGGTAAAGAAGCAGAAAGAAAGAAAAAAAGAGGAAGAAAACAGGCAGCGTGAGCTTGAACTTGTAAAAAGACGCAGAAAGATAAGCTTTTCCCTGATAGGACTTGTGACGATGGTAATGATTGCGTTGATAATAGCAGGTCAGGCACAGCTTACAGAGCTTAATCAGGTGATTGTAAACGAAAACAGGAAGCTGGAAGAAAAACAGAGTCTTTACATACAGACACAGATGAAGCTTGAGTCAAAATATTCATCTGACATAGTTGAGGAAAAGGCACAGGCAGAGCTTGGTATGAGCAGAGCTGACTCGTACCAGAAGGAGTACATAAGTCTTGAGGAAGGCGATAAGGCAGAGGTAGAAGATAGCGGAGGTTCAAATATATTTGAGTCTATAGCCAATGCTATAGGGGACTTGTGGTCTTAATTTGGTGTTTCTGGCATAGACATATAGAGAAATAATAAAAGCGGTTGTAACATATAACAGGGGGAGCCGGTCGGTGTATAGTCTTTATTTAAAATAAGTAGGGGCTTTCGTGATAGCTCAATTCTGCCTTTAAAATTACTGTTACAACCCTTATTTTTTACTGAGATTAATTCTCTTTTTAAATAACTGAAAGTATATATGCAGATTTCAGACAATGACTTGCATATGTATAACAAAAAGTAAGTATTAAGGGGGATATTATGGCAAAAACCGGGAGCAGCAAAAGCAACAAAAGTAATAAAATTATAATAAGCCGTTCAAGAACATGGCTTATATTACTGTTGGGGCTTGGATTTGGTGTTGCAATAGGAAGACTTTTCTATTTCAGCTGTATAATTGGTGAAGAGCTTCAGCAGAAAGCATACTCACAGCAGCTCAATGATACAACCATATCGGCAAAAAGAGGTTCTATATACGATACCACGGGAAAAACACTGGCACAGAGTGCTACAGTATGGCAGGTAGTTCTGACACCCAGAAATTTTAAAACGAATGAACAAAGAACATATGCGTCCAGACGGCTGGCTGAAATATTCAATATGGATCAGGGAGAAATATTCAAAAAGACACAGGGCAATACCTATTATGCGGTTGTAAAACGAAGAGTTGAAACTGCGGAAAAGAATAAGGTTCTCAAGCTTTGTGATGAGCTTTACAAGAAATTCGAGCTGGAAAATGTAATAAATCTGCTGGAGGACTATAAAAGATACTATCCTTACGGAGATTTTGCCTCAACGATAATAGGCTTTACAGGTTCGGACGGAGCAGGACTTGAGGGAATAGAATATCAGTACGATTCATATCTGAAAGGAGTACCGGGTCGTCTTATAACGGCAACAAACGCAAGAGGAACGGAAATGCCGTTCAAGTATGAACAAAAGGTTGACGCTCAGGACGGCAATAATATAGTTCTTACAATAGATGAAAAGATACAGCATACAATGGAGAAATATCTCAGACAGGGAATAGCCGAACACAAGGTGGCAAACCGTGCCGTAGCAATAATGACGGAGGTAAAAACAGGAGCTGTACTCGGTATGGCGGTAGAAAACGGATACGATTTGAATGACCCGTTTACAATAGCCGATGAAAATACACGGAAGGTAATAGACAGGCTGTCGGTGACGGAAAAGGAAAGTGCAGAGAGCAACGCACTTTCAAAGCAGTGGAGAAACAAAGCCGTAGCAGATACATATTACCCCGGTTCTGTATGGAAAGTAATAACGTCCTGTATGGGCTGGTCGGAGGGAGTAATAAATGACCAGAGTTCATACACCTGTTCGGGATATTATGTACCGTTTGAGGGAGCAGGACCTATAGGCTGTCATAAAACCACAGGACACGGAGTTCAGAGCTATAAGCAGGCATTGTGCAATTCATGCAACCCTGCATTTATGCAGATAGGTCAGGCGGTAGGAGCTGAAAAGTTCTGGGAATACTATCAGGCATTCGGATTTTCCGAAAAGACGGGAATAGACCTTCCTGGAGAACAGTCCGACATATTTTTCGGAAACGGAACGGGAGTTATGCAGCCTATGGATTTGGCAGTTGCATCGTTCGGTCAAAACTTTGCGATAACCCCTATACAGATGGTTACGGCTATTTCTGCGGTAGGAAACGGCGGAAAGCTTATGAAGCCGTATATCGTAAAGGAAATAACGGATTCTGACGGAAATGTCATAGAAGTACGTAAGCCTGTTGAAAAGCGTCAGGTTGTATCGGAGGCAGTTACAAAAAAGGTAATAGAGGCTATGGAGGAAAACTCCAAGACAGGCTCGGCAAAGAACAGCTATGTTGCAGGCTATCGTGTGGCAGGAAAGACAGGTACATCTGAAAAAAAGGTATATAACTCAGACGGAAGTCAGCAGTATATAGCTTCGTTCTGTGGCTTTGCTCCTGCAAACGACCCGAAGGTCTGTATGCTTGTCTACTTTGATACGCCGCTCGGTGACAGCTATTACGGAAGCTCGGTTGCAGCACCTGTGTTTTCAAACATTATGAGTGAGGTTCTTCCTTATCTTAATGTTGAGGCTGAGTATACGGCAGAGGAAATCGCACTTATGGATACAACGGCTGATAACTATGTCGGTATGAGTGTGGCGGAAGCTGAAAGCAAGGTATCCGAAGGCGGCTTCAGAGCCATTGTCCGTGGTGACGGAGATAAGATAATATCACAGGTTCCTACGGCTAAGTCAAGGCTTCCTCAGAAGGGAACGGTTGTATTATATACCGATGACGAAAGCGTCAGTGACGATACCGTGACTGTTCCTGATTTCAAGGGACTTACTGTAGCAGGAGCAAATGACCTTGCATCGGTCTATGACCTTAACATAAGCATAGTAGGCTCGAACGCTCAGGGAGAGGGTACAGCCTATTCGCAGGATATAAAATCAGGTACAAAGGTTCAGTCAGGAACGGTAATTGCGGTAAACTTTGAGCAGGACAGCAATTACGGAAGCGGAGTAATGTAGCGTAAATAAACCTGTCAGCTTACAAAGGGACTGTGCGATTGCAGCTGTCGGCAGACAAGTCTGCCGACAAATTAAAGGGAAATCCCTTTAATTCATCAAAAGCAAAGCTTTTGATGGCTGCAATCGCAGCCTGAGTGAAGCCGCAGGCTTTATTATATAAAAAAAAACAGTCAAACATATTCGGAGGTACAAAATGAGTAACTGGATGATAGTAATTGCGGCAGTAGCGGCATTTGTAATTTCGTCAGTAACGGGAAAATTTCTTATACCGGTTTTACACAAAATAAAATTTGGTCAGTACATAAAGGAAATAGGCCCTAAATGGCATAAGAAAAAGGCAGGAACACCTACTATGGGAGGAATAATGTTCATATCTGCATCGGTAGTGGTTTCTGTGATATGCTATATATGCCTGTGCATAATGAATCCGGATGACAAGGATTTTCAGGATCACATACAGTTCTATGCAGGAATGGTTATGGCTGTATGCTTTGGTGCAATAGGCTTCATAGACGACTACATAAAGGTAGTAAAGAAAAACAATGACGGTCTTACCGAAAAACAGAAGCTCGTTTTGCAGACGCTTGTAGCAGTAGCCTATGTATTTACGCTTATGCTTGGCGGCTGTCGTTCAGCGACAATCGTTCCGTTTGTAGGAACTGTGGATTTAGGTGTATTCTACTGGATATTTTCCGTAATTCTGATAGTAGGATTTGTAAACGCAACAAACCTTACGGACGGAATAGACGGACTGGACGGTTCGGTTACATTTTTTGCTTCGGTAATATTTATGGTAATATCAGGATATGTTATAAACAACGGAATGTCAGTAGCCAGTGCGGCACTTGCAGGAGCTTGTCTTGGATTTCTGCTCTGGAACTTTTATCCTGCAAAGGTGTTTATGGGAGATACAGGCTCGCTGTTTCTGGGAGGCTTTCTGTGTGCGGTTGCATACGGAATAAATATGCCTGTACTTATAATACCTGTAGGAATTGTATATATAATTGAAATGTTTTCCGTAATGCTTCAGGTGGGCTACTTCAAGGCTACTCACGGAAAAAGACTTTTCAAGATGAGTCCGATACATCATCATTTTGAGATGTGCGGCTGGTCAGAGGTGAAGATAGTTATAGTTTTCAGTGCTGTTACCGCCGTTATGGGAATACTTACATTTCTTTCGGTTATATACACATATACATCGGTGGCATGATAAAGCGTTGAGCTGTAAATTCAAAGCTTATATAAAGAGAATACGGTGGTGTAGCTATGGAAAATTCCAGAAGAATATCGTCCTCGGGACGAAGGAGTACTCAGACCGCAGAAAGAACATCGAAGGAGTATGAAGGGGAAAGCAGAAGCAAATCAGAAAACAGGAAAAAAAACGTAAGAAAAAAGAAATCACTTTTAACGGTATGGTTTGAAGGACTAAAGAATACATTCAACAGACTTTTTTCCGCAAGAGGCGGTATGGATATGCCGTTTTTCTTTTTAATTCTGCTGCTGCTTGTAATCGGAATAGCTATGATGTTTTCGGCATCATACGCATATGCCTACTACAATGAGGGAAACAGCTATCATTATCTTATCAGACAGGCAGGGTTTGCGGCGATAGGAGTAGTTATTATGATAGTCCTGTCGTTTTTTGACTATCATCAGTTTCACAGATTTGCGGTTATAATAGTAGGTGTCGCATTTGTACTGCTGATTGTCGTCCTTTTTATGCCGGACGTAAACGGAGTAAGAAGATGGATAAATTTAGGACTGTTCAGCTTTCAGGCATCGGAGGTTATGAAGTTTGCGGTAATTTTATTTTATGCACACTGGGCATCGGTATATTTCGACAAAATGTGGAAATTTTCATACGGAGTAGCTCCCGCACTCGTGGTGGGAGGATTATCTATACTGCTGCTTTTCTTTGAACCTCATTACTCATGTATGGTAATCATAGTAATGCTTTTTGCCATAATGATGTGGATTTCTGGAGTTCGCAAGAGGTATTTTATCGGAGGAATAGCATTTGTGGTGGCAGCGTATATGGTTCTTCTTGTTACCGATAAGCTTTCATATGCTATGGAGCGTCTTGACGGCTGGGGTATGGCACTGGAGGAAAACCTTTCATCTGATATGCAGTGGACAGTATGGCAGACGATGAACTCATTGTATGCCATAGGCTCAGGAGGTCTTACGGGTCTGGGACTGGGACAGTCAAGAGAAAAATATCTGTATCTGCCCGAACCTCAGAATGATTTTGTCTTTGCAGTCGTTGTTGAAGAACTCGGACTTATAGGCGGAGTTATAATACTTGTTATATTTGCTCTGCTTGTGGTAAGAGGCATAATGATTTCCCTGAGAGCAAATGACAAGTTCGGAATGTTTCTGGGAGTAGGTCTTGTGTCGCAGATAGGACTTCAGGTAGTTCTTAATATATTTGTTATAACGGATACTCTTCCCAATACAGGAATAAGTCTGCCGTTTTTCAGCTACGGAGGAACGTCGCTGCTTATGTTGCTGGCACAGATGGGAATAGTTCTTTCCATATCACGAAATTCAAATATAAATAAAACATAGTCTGCAACCGACAATGCAGCATAACTTGAAATGAGGGTTGAAAAATGAGAATGATATTGGCAGGCGGAGGAACGGCAGGACATATAAATCCTGCACTCGCAATAGCAGGAACGGTAAAGGATAAAATAAAAAGCTCCGAAATTCTTTATGTCGGTGCAGAGGGCGGAATGGAAGCCACACTTGTTCCAAAGGCTGGCTATGACTTTGTAGGAATAAAGGTCAGCGGATTCAAGAGAAGTATAGCACCCTCGGCGGTAGTTCATAACATAGCTACAGTAAACAGGGCGATAGGTTCAAGCTTTGCCGCAAGAAAAATAATAAAGGAGTTCAAGCCTGACATATGCGTCGGAACAGGCGGATATGTAAGCGGCCCTGTACTAAGGACAGCCGCAAAAATGGGTATTCCCATAATTATTCATGAACAGAATGCTTTTCCCGGAGTAACAAATAAAATGCTTGCAAGAAGTGCAAGAGCCGTAATGCTTGCAAATGCCGACGCAAAAAGTCGTATGGGTGGCAAATATAACTATATCATCACAGGAAATCCCGTAAGACAGGAGATTATAACGGCAGATAAAGCGACAGCAAGAAAAAAACTTGGTCTTGACGAGCGTCCTGTAGTGCTTTCATTCGGCGGAAGTCTTGGAGCACAGCGTATAAACGAAAGTACCGCCGACTATATCGCAAGAAGCGGTATTGACGGAAAATATCAGATTATACACGCATACGGAAAATTCGGTAAATGGTTTCCCGACCTGCTCAGGGAAAAGGGCTGCAATCCCGATGAATGCAGCAATCTCGACATAAGGGAATTTATAGACAATATGCCTATTTGTCTTGCGGCAGCCGATTTGGTCATATGCCGTGCAGGTGCTATGACCCTGAGTGAGCTTCAGGTTCAGGGCAAGCCGTCAATTCTCATACCGTCCCCGAATGTTGCGGAAAATCATCAGTATCATAACGCAATGTCTATGGTAAACGAAGGTGCGGCTGCTATCATAGAGGAAAAAGACCTCACTGCCGAAAAGCTTATGCAGACTGTAGATGATATGCTGTCAGACCCTAAAAGACTGGAGCAGTATTCAGAAAATGCAAAGAAATTGGCTATAACGGATTCAAATGACAGAATTTTATCAATAATAAAGAAATACGTCAAACTTTAAAAAAATTATCAATCACACCCTTGTGCTTTCTGACATAGAATGTTTTAGAGAGTTCGGGAACTGTCCGGATATACACCTGCAAGCTGTATATCCTTTCGTATCTGGTTTCGGCTGTACGCCGTCAGGCGATTGCAGACATCAAAATACAAGTATTTTGATGTAAAAAAGTGCAAAGCACTTTTTTACCGCTCACAAATATATTTGTGAGCGGTCTGCAATCGCCGCAGCGAAGCCGCAGTTTTTTTATCTGTTTTGAAATCAGTGCGGACATTTCCCTGTACAGCCTGCAAAAGCAGGAAAAGGTGAAAGAAAGGGTGTAGATTTTGGCAGAGTATGTTATAAACGGCGGCAGAAGACTCAACGGTTGTATTGAGATACAGGGAGCAAAGAACAGTGCTTTGCCGATACTTGCGGCGGCAGTTCTTTGCAGAGAAGAGGTAATACTGCACAACTGCCCAATAATATCGGACACAGACACCTGTATAAAGATACTCCGCTATCTGGGGTGCAGTGTTTACCGTGACGGACACACTGTCAGTGTTGACAGCAGAAATATGTACAGGTATGATATACCTGCAGAGCTTATGAGAGAAATGAGGTCATCCATAGTATTTATGGGAGCGATACTCGGCAGAATGAAAAAAGCTGAAGTATCCCTTCCGGGAGGCTGTGAGCTTGGCCCCAGACCGATAGACCTTCACATTTCTTCCCTTGCAAGAATGGGTGCGGAATTTGAAGAGGGACACGGTACAATATCTTGCAGTACCGAAAAAGGTATACATTCATCAGAAATAAACCTTGCATTTCCAAGTGTGGGAGCAACGGAAAATATTATTCTTGCGGCAGTATGCTCAGACAGTACCGTAACCGTTACAAATGCTGCAAAAGAGCCTGAAATATGTGACCTTGCCGAATTTCTGAACAAATGCGGTGCAAGAATTACCGGTGCGGGAGAGGGAACACTGTACATAGAGGGAGTAAAATCCCTGAGCGGTACTCAGCATATAATAATTCCCGACAGAATAGCAGCCGTTACCTATATGTCTGCACTTTCCGTATGCGGCGGCAGACTGCTTCTCAAAGGAATATCGCCTCTTTGCCTGAGAGGTACAGCAAATGCCTTTGAGCAGAGCGGTATGCTTGCTGATTACGATAAAGAAGGTCTGCATATATCCGCAGACGGTGTACCCGAAAGGGTAAGGCTCGTCAGGACAATGCCGTACCCTGGTTTTCCTACAGATGCACAGGCTCCCGTTATGGCGATGAGCTGTTTTGCAAGAGGAACGTCCGTATTTGTTGAAAACATCTTTGAGAGCAGATACAGACACGTGAGCGAGCTTTGCAGAATGGGAGCAAACATATACGTACAGGGAAAAGTAGCAGTTGTTGAGGGAAGCCGTGATATTTCGGGAGCAACGGTAGAAGCAAAGGATTTGCGTGGAGGAGCGGCACTTGTTGTTGCCGGACTTGGAGCAGGAGGAAGAACCGTAGTAAAAAATATAAACTATATAGAGCGTGGCTATGAGGCACTGGAAGAAAATCTCGGAAATGTCGGTGCTGATATTATAAAAATGTGATTTGAAAAAGGAATGAAAAAATGGATAGGAATGGAAATAATGGTAGTTACCGCAACAGTGAAAAAAAACGAAAAAGTTCTTCTGCTCCTTACAGCAGGAGAGAAGATACGCATTCCGATGAAAACGATAAAAGAGCCTACAGTAGAAAAAGAACCGTTTCTGACAGTGATGAGGAATTTTATAAGAGTGACTCTATGTTTTTCAGAAACAGCTCGGTAAACGGAGATGTCGATTTGAGAACAGACAGAGCCGATGATTTCTTTGAAAACAAAAATTATACCCCGTGGGATAAAGATGACGAATTTAACAGAAGCAATTCAAATTCATCATCTGAAAGCAACAAGGCTTATGATAAGGATACAAGAATACGCAGAAGAAAAAAGGAAAAAACATCAGTCGGAAAAAGTCTGAAAAAGAAAGTGGATAAGGTATCCGAAAAAGTATTTTCGGGCGGAGAAGATGAGGATACTCCCGATGACTATGAGCATATAGGGATAGCGGAGGGAATAAAAAACAAAAGAAGAAACAGACAGCTTCTTGATGAGCTTCAGGGAAATAAAAAACCGCTTACAAAGGGTCAGAGAAAGCTCAAAAATATACTTATGACCGGCGGAATAGTGGCAGTAGTGCTTGCCATAGTAATAACGCTTTCCCTGACGGTACTTTTCAAGTGTGAAAAAATAGTCATTGAGGGAACTACAAGATATTCAGCCGATGATATAATAAATGTGAGCAATATCAAATACGGAGAAAATATATTTATTGCCAATAAATCCTCCGCAAAAAAGAGAATAGAAGCACAGTATCCGTATATTGAAAATGCAAAAATAGGCTTTTCAGTTCCCGATACCATAACAATAAAGGTTACTGAAGCAGTACCTGAGTACTACATTCAGGAGGGTACAAGATTTTACATAATAAGCAAAAACAGCAAAATTCTTGAACAGGTTGTCAAAAGAGATTTTGATATTCCGAATATAGTCGGCTGTAAGTTGAAATCACCTAAAGTGGGGCAGAAAACCAATATAGAAAACAGTAAGGTTATGACCGTAATAAAAGAAATAGCTTTATCTATAGACAAAAACAGAGTTACGGGCATAAAGGAAATAAATGTATCGGATATGTCCGATATAGAGCTTAACTATGACAACAGAATAAAAATAGTCATAGGTATGCCCGAATATGTGGACTACAAAATAAGAACTGCAATGACCATCATTATGCAGAAGCTTTCTCAGGACGATAAGGGAAGGCTTAACTGCTCAAACCTGGTTGAAGGAAGAACCGATAACAAGGATAATGCGTCATATTTCCAGCCTGACCGCATAGTTGCGACAGAAGCCGAAACTCAGCCGCCCTCACAGGTATACGAACAGCCGCCGACCGAATATTATACGGAAGCTCCCACGGAAGCCGAAACCGAACCTCAGCAGATTGAGGAAGAACAGCCGTATTATGTAGAAGAAAATCATGCACCTGCAGATTATACCTTACCTACGGAATCAACTGCCGCAGGTGATGATGCAGAAGCGAAAATATATGAAATTATACGGAATGAAATAGTAGAATAACTTACAATATTTCAGTAAAGCCCGAAACCATTGACGGTTTCGGGCTTTACTTTTTAGTCCTGCATATGCTGAGGTTATTATTTCTCAATCAGACCGCAAAACTCGTTTATTTTCTTTTCGTTGGCTTCATTAGGTCTGTCCTTTGGGTCGTTGAAAACCATTTCGGCGGAATAATCGGAAATACCAAGCAATTCCTTTAAGCCTCTGAGTGCCTTATCTGCTCCCGAACCTGCCTGACAAGCATAGGCAGATATTTTTTTGCCTTTAAGCAGCGATTTATTATCCTGCACAAATGTACGCAAAGGCGGTGCGATACGGCTTGCCCATACAGGAAATCCAAATATAATGCGGTCATAATAATCCGCATTGAACGAATACGGCATAAGCGGAGGAGTTTCTGACATTACAGCACTTTTTCCGCCCCAGATGAATTTTCTGAATCCCTTGTCAGGATATGCCTTTACAGTTGTAAGCTCGATAATATCAACATCTGATGTCAGCTTTTTTGAGATACGTGCGGCTATATATGCTGTATTGCCGCCCATAGAGTAATATATAATGGCAGTTTTCATAAATATAAGCCTCCTGAAGAATAATTTATCCTTTTGTATGATACATCTTTTTCAGGGCGATTTCAAGCATTAAAACGGCTGCCCTGAAATCAGGAAAATATATTGTAGCGTTTGCTTCTGATTTGTGATATAATAAACAATAACGATAAGAAACATAAATTTCAGGGCAAGCCCTGATTAAAGGATTGCCTGACGGAAGCAAAGCTCTTGAATGAGCAGGGAGTGTTATATTTATGATTAAAACGAAATTCAAAAGAATATTTTCAGCCTTTATATGTACAGTTGTAACGGTTACGTTCACTGTAACAGCATATGCGGAAAGCGAACAGGACGGTTTTCTGTACCGCTTTATCGACAATTCAAATGTCATAGAAATTTCGGGAATTTCTCCGGGCGGAAAACTGGCAGATGCTCCGAAAATAGAAATTCCGTATTCTATCAGAGGTGTTTCTGTTATACAGATAGGAAATTCTGTTTTTGCTGACAACGATACCGCACAGGAAATACGAATGACGGAAAATATTCTGCAAATATGCGATGAATCAATGTACGGTATGAAATCACTGAAAAATATCACTCTGCCTAAACATCTTTCAGTACTCGGCAAAAAAGCATTCTCATACTGCACTTCTCTGGAAAGCGTGAATTTTGAAACAACCGAACTGAGAACAATACAGGAATTTACCTTTTACGGCTGTACAAAACTGAATAACGTAGTTCTTTCATCATCTGTACTTGAGCTTGATGAACACTGCTTCGGTCACTGTATGAGCCTTGACAAAATCTATATACCTTCATCTGTTACGAAAATTGACCAGACAGCATTCTACTCTACTAAAAGCGGTCTGACTGTTTACGGATATACGGATTCCGAAGCACAGCGATATGCGTTAAAAAACAACCTCGGTTTTGTTGATATGTCGAAAAAAGACTTTAACGGACTTTACAGAAGTATCTCGTCTGCCGAATACCTAAGAAGCAGGATGAACGTATTCAGGTATACCGAAGAAAGCGTTGACGCATTCACAGCCGCTTACAATAATGCAGTTGAAGTAAAGCAGAATTTCTTTTCCACTCCCGATGAAGTGAAAAATGCAGTGCAAAGCCTTAATGACAGCATTTCAGGCTTGCAGGAGCTTATGAAATATGATATAAATAATGACGGAAGCATTACGCTTTCAGATGTTGTCATTATGCAGAAAAGACTTATAAACAACTATAGCTACAGTCCAAGAGAAACCTATATTGCAGATCGTAACGGTGACGGAGCTGTTTCTCTTGCCGATATAATTCTGCTTCAAAGGTATCTTCTTAGAGTATAACGACGATTTACAGAGGTTTATATATGGACAAGAATATCATAGTACATCCGTTTCCTCCGCTTTTTGATAAAAATTCGGAAACACTTATTCTTGGAAGCTTTCCGTCTGTAAAATCAAGGGAAGAGATGTTTTTTTACGGTCACCCTCAGAACAGATTTTGGAAAGTACTTTCGGCAATATTCAACGAAAATGTTCCCGAAACTATCGAAGATAAAAAAACGTTTGTATTAAGCCATAACCTTGCCCTATGGGATTCAATTCATTCCTGTACGGTTACAGGTTCGTCAGACAGCTCAATAAAAAATGTCATACCAAATGACATCAGCTTAATAATAAATGAAAGCAAAATAAGCAGAATTTTCTGCAACGGTGCTTTGTCACACAGAATGTATACCAGATATATACTTCCGTTTACTAAAATAAATGCGGTAAAGCTACCTTCAACAAGCCCTGCCAATGCCTCGTACTCATTTGAAAGGCTTGTTTCGGAATGGAAAATTATTCAGAAAGCTGAGTGTTGAATAAAAATGAATACAATATGCGGAGCAGACTGCGGAAAATGCAGTCTTAAAGAAAACTGCAAAGGCTGTGCGGAAACCTGCGGAAAGCCGTTTGGCGGAACGTGCGTTGCGGCAGAGTACATAAAGGCAGGCGGAAAAGAAAAATATGCCGAATTTAAACAGATACTGTTGAATGAGGTCAATTGTCTGCTGAAAGAAAACAATATTCCCGAAACAGATACACTTTATGATTTGCAGGGCTTTTTTATAAACCTTGCCTATCCGTTGCCAAGCGGTGAGAATGTAAAATTTCTTGATGATAAAAAAATCTATCTCGGTACACAGATTGAACTTGCCGACACAGGTATGTGCTGCGGTGTTGCCGCTGATACGAATTTCATACTTGTTTGCAGCTACGGCACGGACGGCTCTGAACCCGAACTGATTGCTTATAAAAAAAGATAGTTGTGAGATAAAATGGTAAAAGAAGTCAATCCTGAGAATACATCACGAAAACAGGCATATAAGCTATGGATAAAAGCTCCCAATCCGATGGTAACTTTTTTCAGGACTTTAGATGTAACTGCTCTTGTCAGGACAAGCAAAAGAAAGCATATGAAATTCAATATGCTTATGGGTTACTGCATAGGTAAAGCAGCCTCAGAAATAAAAGAGTTTTACATACTGCCTGCAGGTGACAAGCTTATGCAGTATGATACGCTTGCGATAAATATTATTGTAAAAAACAAGATAGGAGAACTGAGCCTTTGCGATATTCTTTATGACGAAAATATGGATTTATACAATAAGCACTATGTGAAGTACTCACCGCCTATAGAGGCGGGAGCTTCCTTTAATCCGCCCAACCTTGCAAAGGATTTCATTTTACAGGCATCAGTTTCCGAGGCTATGGGTTTTTTATGAGGCAAACCCTTCCCGTACTCCCTACGGTACTGTTGTCTTACGAACAACTTTTGGAAACCCTATATGTATATTTTAGCAACACATATTTATATTGTCAAGGAAAAAGTCAGCCTTGCGGCTGACGGGCAATTCATCCCTCCACCTAAGAGGTGGGGGACTTCTTGCCCATTTAGGTTAAAGTATACTTCTCAGGTGTCAGAAAGCTGCAAAGACAGGGACTTGTCATCTGAAAGTATGGTTATAGGTACGTCTGCAATAGTTGAAACTGAAATTGACGGAGCTGTAAATATGTACAGCGGTATTTTCAACAATCCGTTTCTCATATGGGGAAGGTACAGGAAAAAATTATTCAGATACTATCTGAATATATCGTTTCAATTTCACCATACGCAGATGGACGGTTCTCACGCAGGCAGATTTCTTGAAAATCTGCAAAAGGAAATAAACAGCGTGTAAATTGATTTACACGCATAAAAAATGCCGTGACAAACGGCATTTTTTATTTATCTGCTTTTTCCGTAAACGCTTGATATAAAGCTTATAATATCAGCTTTTCCCTTGCATAAAACAGTTCCGTCAAGCTTCAGGGCAACTGTATAGTTGTTTCCTGACGATATTGCGATAATATCCGTCCATTCCGATACATCACACTGGTTATGTGCATTATTGCCTGTAGCTACTACCGTTCCGTCTGATTTCAAGCCTACCGTGTGAAAAAATCCTGCCGATATTGCTACTATGTCTTTCCACTCAGACACATCGCACTGATGATGTGTATTATCGCCTGTTGCCGTAACGGTTTTATCCGACTTCAATCCTACAGTGTGATGAATGCCTGCTGCTATTGCAATTATGCTGTTCCACTCCGAAACATTACACTGACCGTACAAATTCCAGCCTGTTGAATAAACTCTGCCGTCCGTACCGAGGGCAACCGTATGGTGACTGCCTGCTCCTGTTTCCGATATACCGCTCCATTCCGAAACATCGCAGCTGTGATAGCTGTTGTTTCCTGTTGCCATTACTGTTCCGTCAAGTTTCAGACCGACAGTATGTTCCCAGCCTGAGGCTATGGAAACTATATTTTTCCATTCCGATACATCACACTGTCTGTAATCGTTGCTTCCTGCTGCAATAACAGTGCCGTTCGACTGCAAGCCTGCAATATGCTCCCAGCCTGACGATACCGAAACTATGTTTTTCCAGTCAGATACATCAAAATAGTGGTGCTTGTTCTTTCCCGACACAATAACCGTTCTGTTGGATTTAAGACATACTATGTGCGAATTTCCGCAGCTTATCAGGTTATCAAAATTAAGTACTGCATTCAGCCTGTTGTCGTTCCTGATTTTTACGGAATTTCCCTTTGAGCGTATGCTCAGGCTCATTACGGAATTAAGGGCTTGCGATATGATTTCCTTTTTCTGAACAGCATACGTTTGTTTTGTGGTTTTCAGTTCCGAATTAAGCTGACTGTTTTCTTTTTCGAGCATAAGCCTGAAATCCACCTGTGTTTTAAGGACTTTTCCGCTTTTGGTAATGCCTAATGTCATATTATCGCCCGTGCTTATCATTACGACATCTTTCCACATTGAAACGTTGCACTGACCGAGAATATTATCCCCGAAAGCCACAACAGTTCCGTCATTTTTCAAGCCTGCGATATGATTTTTTCCGCAGGATATTTTTTTTATATTTTTCCATTGTTCATTATCGAACACGCCGTAAGGATTTTTTCCGCTTATGCTGACGTTTCCGTTGTCGAACAGGGTAAACTTAGCTTTTTTAAGAACGCAGACGGCTATAATTTTTGCAGTATTATATTTTTGATTAAGATATTCTATTTCGTTTTTGTTGAAATGATAGATTGACTTTATTTTCAGATTTTCCATATTTTATAAATCCTTTGTTTTAATCAAAAAAGCTTTTCTCTTGTAATGCCGAGTACTCCGTTGCGGTTTTTTCCTGCAAAAACGAGCGTTCCGTCCGATTTCAGCCCCAAGGTACAGTTTTCACCTGCGGAAACTGCAACAATATTTTTCCAGCCTGACAGATTACATTCTCCATAATTGTTGTTGCCGGTGGCAACAACTGTTCCGTCCGCTTTAAGACCTACTGTATGATAATATCCTGCCGAAACTGCGATAATATTCTTCCATAAGGATATTTCTTTAAAATATTCCACATTTCCAACGGCAACAACGCTTCCGTATGATTTCAGTCCTACAGTATGATGATTTCCTGCGGAAATGCTTATAATATTTTTCCAGTCTGAAACACCGCTGTAATATTTACTGTTTCCTACAGCAAGTACAGTGCCGTCAGCTTTCAGTCCGACGGTATACTCCCAGCCTGCCGATACTTCAACGATATTTTTCCAGCCTGATACATTACATTTTCCCTGATATGAAGAACCTGCGGCGATTACAGTACCGTCCGATTTTATACCGACCAGATGGTCAAATCCTGCTGATATGTATACTATACCTTTCCAATTTGCGACATTACCGGCAGAAACGTTTCCTGCTGAAATAACAGTACCGTCTGCTCTAAGACCTGCGGTTATATGCCCCAGCATATAGCCGCCGTTAGCCGATATTGCGACTATGTTTCTCCAGTTTCTTACATCGCATATACCCTTAGCGTTTTTGCCGTAAGCCACAACAGTACCGTCAGCTTTCAAAGCCGCAACGTGATAGCTTCCGCAGCCGATAAGATTTCTGTATTTTCTTTTTTCCTGAATGCTTTTTTCTTCGGCTTTAGTTTGCTTAATTTTATTTTGCAGCCGCAGCATACTTTCCTTAGCCTTGGGATTGCCGCTCTCGTCAGCGTGTCTGTACCATTTTTCAGCCTCTTTATAATTGGGTGCAGTGCCTTTTTCATAAACAGTACCCATACTGTGCTGTAAAATAGAAGTATAATTTTTAAGGTGAGCATACTTATTCATAAGTGTATGATTAGACTTCAAAATAGTTTCTGACTGTTCATTCATAGCATTTATCTGTTTCTGAGCGTCCGAAAGCATACTGTTTGTTTCGGATAGCATATTATGGTATCTGACAAACTCTTTTTCAAGAAAAATTTCAAAGTCCTTATCGGTTTTCAGTATAATGCCGCTTTTGGTAATTCCGACAGTCATATTGCCTGCAGTGCTTATCATAGCTATATCTTTCCAGTCCGAAACATTACACTGACCGAAAAAGTTACTGCCGTAAGCCACAACAGTTCCGTCATTTTTCAAGCCGACAATATGCTTTGCACCGCAGGAAATTTTTATAATATTTTTCCATTTATCCTTATCAAACACGCCATAGGGGTTATCGCCGCTTATGCTTACGTTTCCTTTTTCGTCAAGTGTGAACTTGCTTTTACCCAAAAAGCATACGGCAACAATTTTAGTTACGTGATATTTTTCACTGATATACTCAATTTCGATTTTATTAAAATGATATATTGATTTTATTTTCAAGCTTCCCATACCTCAAAATTTCTCCGTTTTTTATATGCTTTCAAAGTTTATATCATTTTCCTTAGCATATCTTTCCGAATAAGAGCCTGCTTTTCCTTGTATAGTTAAACTACCGCAGCCCAAAAAAGCATCACTACCTATTTCTGTTACACTGCTTGGAATTGTTATATCTTCTAATGATTTGCAATCACCAAAAGCACTATCACCTATTTCTGTTACACTGCTCGGAATTGTTATACTTTCTAATGATGTGCAATGAAAAAAAGCCCCATATCCTATTTTTGTTACACTGCTCGGAATTGTTATACTTTCTAATGACGTGCAACAATCAAAAGCCCAACTTCCTATTTTTGTTACACTGCTTGGAATTGTTATACTTTCTAATGACGAGCAACCACAAAAAGCACCATATTCTATTTTTGTTACACTGCTGGGAATTGTTATACTTTCTAATGACGTGCAATCTCGAAAAGCACATTTACCTATTTCTGTTACACTGCTCGGAATTGTTATACTTTCTAATGACGAGCAACCATAAAAAGCATAATCTCCTATTTCTGTTACTCCGTCTGATATGACAACTCTTTTTATTTTATTTGAAACTAAATTCTCAAAAGGATTACCATAGTAACTGCCTTCAACTGACCCTGTTCCCTCAATATATAATGTATTTCCTATAAGCTTATATGTTGTATTATCGCCACATTTACCTTCATAATCTGCCTCTTTTGAAGAACTTAATGAACTTTCATTATTTTTTACCATTGAATTGCTATTTCCTGCAACAACAGCACCTACTGCTCCAGCAACCACTAAAACAGCAATTATAGCTATTATCACAGCTTTTGTATTAGGTTTTCGGGTAGCTTTATTTGAAATATTATCAACTTTGGCTGATGTTTTAAAATTACTTTTATTGCTTTTTTCTTTATTATCTGTTTTTGAATACGGTTCAAGCGGTTTAGCTTTTTCTTTTTCCGTATCGTCTGTTGTCGGAATTTGAACTTCGGGCAAAATTACTTCTTCCTTTTTAGTTTCCAACATAACGTGGCTTTTAGTAAAGCCGATTGTATTGTCGTTGTCAATATCGACTGATACAACGTTTTTCCAGTCCGCAACGTTGCACTGACCGTTTGAGTTGTCACCGTAAGCCACAACAGTTCCGTCATTTTTCAAGCCGACAATATGCTTTTTTCCGTTTACTATTCTTTTTACATCTTTCCACTGTTCTTTATCAAATGCACCGTAGGCAGCTTCTCCGCTTATGCTTACGTTTCCTTTTTCGTCAAGTGTGAACTTAGTCCTGTCCAGAAAGCAGACGGCAATAATTTTAGTTATATTATATTTTTCATTAAGATATTCAATTTCGTTTTTATCAAACTGATAAACTGATTTTATTTTCAGATTTTCCATACAATTAAATTTCTCCGTCCTTATATGCTTTTGAATTTTATATTGCGGTTATTTGCATATGCTTCCGCCGCAGAGCCTTTTTCTCCGTTTATAGTTAATTTATCGCAGCCCTTAAAGGCGTAATCTCCTATATACGTTACACTGCTTGGAATTGTTATACTCTCCAGCTTTTCACAATCAGCAAAACTATAATTATTTATTTCTGTTACGTTACTCGGAATTACTATAGTTTTTAGTGAGGTACACCCCTCAAAAGCTTCATCTTCTATTTTTGTTACAGTATCGGGCATTGTTATACTTTCCAGACTTTTACAATAACGGAAAGCACACAAGCCTATTGCGTTTACACTTTCAGGAATAGTTATATTTTTTAAGCTTCCGCAGCTTTCAAAAGCATATTCACCTATACCTGTTATTCCGTCTGATATAATAATATTTTCTATTTCATTCGGCAAATATTTAAAGCAGCTTGTTGACGCTTCGGAATTGCCGTCCACCGTTCCCGTTCCCTCAATATACAATGTATTTCCTATGAGCTTATAGGAAGCATTTTCTCCGCATTCGCCCTGAGCGTCTGTACTTTCGTTTTTTTCTTCAACAGCAGATATATTATTCTGTTCATAAGTGCTTACAGAGCTTATCGTACTTTCCGTACCTTTAAGCGTATTATCAGAATTTGGAGTTCCTATGGCATTACTGACTGCTAAAGCGGCAACGCCTGCAACTCCTAAAACCGCAACGGCAATTAACGCAGTTATGACAGCTTTCTTCTTAGGTTTTTTTATAATTTCATTTGAAGTGTCATAACTGGATGTATTTGCAATATAATTTGTTGAAAAATCATTTTCAATATTGCTGTCTGCTGAAAACGGTTGTTCAATATAATTTGTTGAAAAATTGTTTTCAAAATTGCTGTCTGTCGGAAACTGTTCTTTAACAGAATTTATTGAAAAGTCATTTTCAGCACCGTTATATGTTGAAAATCGCTTCTTAATAATTTCCTTTTCGGTATCATCAAGTGGAAATATGGTTTTTATAATTTTTGAATTGTGATTGCTTATTATTTGTATATCGGAGTTAATAACCTCTGTTTTTTCAGGAATTTCATTTTTTATCTGATATTTTTGGCGAATGTATTCAATTTCGTTTTTATTGAAATGATAAACTGATTTTATTTTCAGATTTTCCATATCCGTTCCCCATATTTATACACTTATACTCTCTGCCTGTTGCTGATAGCATTATTTATATTGTTCATATCCTCTTGGTCAAAAACATCTTTCATCAGGTCGCTTATAGGCATAGTCTTGGATTCCTCTGCAATCTGACTTTGACTTTCCTGTGAACGCTTTTCAAGAAGCTTCTGCTGTTTTTTGAAGTCCTCTGCATTTTCAAGCTTTTCTTCCTGTTTTTCCACAGTTACGGCTGACGCTGTGCCGCTTGTCTGCTGTATAACCGCAGGTACTCCCGAATATACTACATTACTTCCCATTTTTTCAATAATCTGCGGTGCAAGGTCTATTAATTCTCCTAGTTTTTGGTAAAGCTGTACTTTTTCGGAGTAAATCAGCTCTTTTTCGTCAGATACCTGTTCGGGCATTTGCGTGGAAATAAAATCCATATAAAATTCCGAACTTACTTCATCAACAGAATGCCATACGTTTATATTTTCGGCTAAGTCCCTGAGCTGGGAATAGTTGAAACCCTCGGTATGGTTTGCGATAGCCTCGGCTGTTTCAAAGTCTATTTTCCTGTTAATAAGCATCTGCCGTCTTTGAGCCGCATTCGGCAGCGACATTTTCATAAGCCTGAGATATTTCCTCAGACAACCCTTTACATATCTGTCATCAGGCTCTATCACGACAACAAACAAATCGGGAAAATCCTCGTTTATATCGTACATTCTCACATATCTGCCAATTCGGTCATATATCAGGTCGGACATATCGCACTGACTTATATTTTCAAGCATTATGCAAAGATTATCCTGTCTTTCATCATTGTAAAACTCGTTCAGCAGATTGTCAAGAAAAGTATGTACAATATCATCAGTGAAAACGTCCCAGTCCTCACGCTCGATAATACCCTGTCTTTCCTGCTCGTCTGCTTCAATATCCGCAGTGCTGAAACTGAAATCATTCCCCGACAAATATATAACCTCATAGCCGTACTCATCACCCGAAAGCATATTTACGGCTATTTCGGCAGCCGTATGTTTACCGCTGCCCTCAGCACCCGTCAGCAGAAGTCCCTTTGCTTTTTTCTCGCTGACGGTTGTTTCTATTACGTCCCTCCAGCCGAAAGAATAATCCGCTCTTGAAGTGCCGAACTCGGTTTTATGTCTTTCCTGAATATCGGCTTTGACATCGGCAGAAGCAAGAGTAATTTTCTCAATCCACGAACGTATTTTTTTCTTGAAAAAGCTTGTACCCATTTACTAATTCACTCCGAAACAATACAACAAAATTCAGGTTTCTGTCCAGTACCCGAAAGTACTGAACAGAAACAGAACAATTATCAGATTTTTTTCTCAAAAGCTTCAAGCGAAGCCAGAATATCGCCTTTTTTCTCAGGTGAGAACGAATTTTTCACATTCTCGAACATTTCATTTGTCAGAGTAAGCTTACCCTCAATAATAGCATTTGCAGCGTTTTCATCGGACTCGTGCGGAAGAAGGTTATTGTTTTCGTCATAAACGGCAAATTGTTCCTTTGCAGCCTTTTTAACGGACTGCTTAATACCGTCCGTAAGCTTTTTGAGGTCACGGAAGCTGTAATTGTCCGTAACGTCAGCCATAAATTCGGCTTGTATATTATCGGAGCATTTGATTTTTGTCTTGCTGAAGAAGTCGTTGAAATACTTGCAGCGAACCTCCTCAGAGGGAAGAGGTACAAGAACATAAGTTAAAATACGTGAAAGCATAGCACTTTCTATCTTGTCGGGATAGTTTGTAGCCGCAAGAAAAACAATCGGCTTATCGGCATTTACTATTATATTATAGGATTCCATAAAGGAAACAGTCAGACGTTTTTCGTGACCTTCGGCGTTGCCGTCCCTGCGGACGCACATATTTTCAAATTCATCAAAGAAAATCACACAGGGAGCATTGTCAACGGCTTCAAGGAAAGCAGTCTTGACCTTTTTTTCTCCGACACCGACATAGCTGTCATGAACATCTGAGCCTGTCAGCTTTATGAACTTGAAGCCCTTGTCCATAAGCTCCTTTGCGATTGCCTCAATAAAGAAGCTTTTTCCTGTTCCGAACGGGCCGTAGAAAAGGAATGATTTAAGGTTGGAAATACGAAGAAGCTTGTCCGTACCCTCCCAGCCGATATTGTCAAGGATTTCGGATTTTATGATTTCCTTCAGGTCCTCCATACCGACAATATCATCAAAGCCGTGATTAGGTTTTTCCTGATACCATTTTTCGATAGTTTCGGCGGAAACGTCCTCACTTGCATTTTTTGTGGTAAAGCCGCTTGCGGTAGTTTTTGCCTGAGCCTGAACAGGCTTTGCACTTTCCTGAGAAGCGGCATTATTTGCAGACGATACAGACGCAGAAGCAGAACCGCCGCTGTTTGCAGTAATTTCGGTATTTGAAGATGGAGCGGTATCCTGTTGTTTTTCGGCTTCAAGTTTTTTACCGTAGTCGGGAACAAGAATACGCAGAAGTTCCATAGCTTTTCTCTCATTCATAGAGGCTCTTTCAGACCACTGTCTGTATACGGCTCTTTGCTGTACGTTCATATTGCTGATTTTTCTTGCTGCTTCGGCAGCTTTTACATAGAAATCGTACTCAGCCTTGGAGGGTACAGCACCGTTTCTTCGGTTTGTATTTTTTGCCTGAGAAATATTTGCATTATACTCAGTAATCAGTGCGGACATATCCTTTTCATAGAAAGTAGCAGCCATATTTCTCACTCCTTTGTATCTTCAGACGGTACTCCCGTATCAAATTTAGCCGATGTAAGCAAAGCTTTTCTGTTCTGAATATCAATATCCTGAGGAATATACTTGGCGGCTTCCTGAAGCTGTTCAACGCTCATATCGTGAGGAAAATTTTCGCTGAATGCAGATTTTGCGGCATTTTTCATACTTGTATTAGCCTCTGCAATACAGGCTTCAATATCGCCTGTATCTATAAGTTTTTCGACAAAGCAGTCATACATTTCCTGTTTTTTCTGATAGGCTTCCTGAGAATTGAGGAAAGCATATTCTTCTCTTTTAGGCTTTTTGCTTCCGCTGAAGAAAGGGAAAACCTTTTCGCCTGTAATTTTTCCTGTAGCCGCATCAAGCAGAATGTACGCATTTTCCACGCTGTCATATGAAGATACGCTTTTCAGAACAAACAGAGCGTCCTTTACGAGCATATAGCCTATGGCGGCATCACGGAGCTGTCCCTCCTGAACCTGAGTGGGATAGCTTTCTGCACGTCCTTTTCTTACAAATTCGCTCTGTTCTTCTATGGTATACTTGAAATCTTTAAGGCAAGCTCCTAAATCGCCTGCACATTTTGCAATTTCGTATGTTATTTCAGCCTGAACTGCCCTGTCCTTATTGGCTTTTCTGTATCTGTGGTTTTTCTTTATATTGTCGAGTTTTTTCTTGACATTGTGTAATTTATCGCTGACAGACATAGTTTATATCCTCCGTTAAAATCAGTTTGTATTTCTTGTGCGGTTCTGGTTTGTGTTTGTATTCACAACAGGCTGTACAACCTGCTGAGCCTGTTCTTCCTTGATTTTCTGAATTTCGGTTTCAGAAAGAAGCTTAACTCTTCTGAGAGCGTTCATCTGGTCGCCGTTTTCGTTAAGACCTGCTTCTTCAAGCTGTATCTGTTTTGCAAGCTCAACGATATTGTCAACGGATTCCTGAGCCATTCTTTTCTGACGTATGCTGCCCTTTGAGTAAGCCATCTGATTAATTCTTTCGTCCATACTGTCCATATACTCGCCGAGTTCATCAAATTGAGCATCAATTTTAGCAGCTCTTTCAAACTCCTGCTCCATCATATCTTTGTATTTGTTCAGGAGATTAGGGTCTTCGGGTACGGGATTATTTTCAACACGTGTGCGGTAGTCGTTTATTATTTTGGACTGATAAGCCATTTGTTTTTCGAGCATATCACTCTGGAGCAGCTCAAAGGTTATAGCGGATTTTTCAATTCGCTGATTTACAAGGAATTTGTAGAAATCCATACTTTCCTGATCCCAACGCTGTCCGTTTTCGATAAAGGTTTCGTTTGAAATGCTTTCGATTTTACGCTGAAGTTCGGGTTCTTCGACAAGTCTTTTGGCGATAGCTTTGTTATCGGAAGCAAATTTATCTCGTCTTTTTTCGATATTAGCCTTTTGGGAGTCGAGATTTTTTTGCAGAGCGTCAAGAGAGGTACAGGACATAATGAGTGTTTTCCAGAGTTCGAGATAGGATTCACAGTTTTCGACAAAGGCTTTTTTCATATCTTCGGGAACGAAGGGGATTTTGTTGCGGACATCATTAATAGCAACTACAAGACCTGCTTTTGCGGCAAAGGCTCTGTTTACATCGCCAGTTTCTATAGCGTTTTTAAGTTCCTGAGCGATAACGAGGATACTTGCGTCTATATTGCTTATATCAATGCCTGAGTAGTCAAATGTATTGCTGTTTATCATATCGGCAGCCACAACAATGGCAAATTCGAGATCGCCGTAGGGTTGTGAGTCATTGGATTTATAGTCGAGTTTTTCGACAGGCAGCAGACTTTCGGTAAAGTTTATGCTGTTTAAGATACCTGATATTTTCATTTCGTTTTCGGCTTTATTGTTGGAAACCTGTCTGGCAGCTTCCTCCATTTTCTGAGCCTTTATGTTTTTTCTGTTCTGAAGCCATGCGGTAAACGGATTGTTTTTAAGAATACTTCCGCCGCTTCCTCCTGCTATAATGGATTTTGAACTGCTTTTACCGGGTCTTGGCATAAAAATTATCTCCTTTTCAATGTAGTTCATATGGTTTAAGGGCTTTGCCCTTAAAAATCCCACCAAAGGCTCTGCCTTTGGAAACCGCAAGCCTTTGAAAAGGCTTGACCTAAACTTTATGGTTTATGTAAATTATGAATATTATTTATTTTTTTCGATGTCGCTCAGCGTATTTTCGAGCATTTTTGACTGTTGTTTTGTTTTTCCGATGTTTTGCAGACGCTTGTCGAAATCGTCCATCATATTGCCCAGAGTATCGAAATCGCTGTCTATTTTCTCAGCCTTGGAAAGCGAGCCTTCCATCATTTCCTGAAGCTTTGAAAGTATTTCGGGGTCTTCGGGTACGGGAATGGTTCGTACAATATCTTCAAGTCTGTCTGCAATTTCACGGTAAAAGAAAATCTGTTTTTCCTCGGTTTCGAGCATATATCCCTTGAAAATAAGTCCCGAACGTGCAATTCTGAGTTCTACAAGCATTTTATAGAGGTCGTTTATTTCAGGCTTCCACATAAAATGTGACTGCATATAATTTTGTGACCATACTTCGTTGAGCTGTTCGGCAAGCTGAGGCGACTGCATTATCATAAGAGCCATTTTATGCTTGTTTTCTTCAAGTTTTTCAAATTCGGCAGAAAGGTTTTTCTGTTTAAGATGAAGATTTTTGTTTGACTTGTCTATCATATTTTTTACGGCTATGTAAAGATAATAGCTTTCGAGATACTTTTTACAAGCCTGCATATAGTTTTCTCTTACGTTGTCATCAACTGAAAAGAATTTGTTTCTGATATTAAGAAAGCAGTTCATAAGTCCTGCCTGAGCTGCAAAAGCCGTTTCGGTTTCGCCGTGTATGACAGCACCCTCGAACATTTTCGCAATAAGATAAAGGCTTCTGTCAATATCGCTCATATCAATATCATCACGGAATGTATCGTTTTCAAGATAGTGAATAAGAAATTCGGCTGAATACTGCAAATCGCCGCACCATTGGTTCGGATTTGAACGCTTGTTAAGAACTTCCTGAGAAAGACCGCTGTCTGCAAAATTTATGCTTTTTAAAAGGTTTATGATTTTGATATTGTTGTCGGCTTTGCTTTTGCCTATTTCCTGAGCGGAAATTTCAATATCGCTGTTTGTTTCGGTTATTTCTTTTCTGATATTGTCAAACCATGATACTGTAGTATTTGAACTTTTCATAATTTTCAATCCTTAAAAATGATAGCAGTGCTTAATCGGGAACACTGGGGTCAAAAAGACCCTCCGGCAGATTTGCATACATATCGAAATTTTTGCTTCTGACTGATGTCTGACGGGGAGGTTCGGAAGTGTTTATAGTAGTGTTTATAGTTGAGTCGGCTGAACTGATGATTTTTTTTATATCGCCTGACATCTTGGAAAAATCAACTTCTGTACTGCTGACGGTGAGATTAAGAATACCTAAGGAGATAACTCTGTCAAGCTGTTCAAGAACATTACGTTTCTGTTCCAGATCTCTCTGAAAGCTTTCGTACTGATATGAATAGCTGCCATAGTTTTTCTGCATTGTGTAGCAGTAATCCGACCATTGTATATAATATTCAAAGGCACTTATTATCTGCATAACGTCCTCCTGCCTTTTTTCGTCTGCATAAATCCACTTTATGCAGAACAGAACCGCAGAAACAATTCTTCCGCAGGTAATGCTGTCATTTCCCTTGCATAGCCTCTGAAGCTCATCAATGAATTTGTTGAGCTTATCCTCAGTCTGATAGTTTTTTTCCCTGTTTTTATAGAGTGCGGCTTCATAGTATATTTTATTCAGCTTATCTATGGTAGGCTCATCATATGCGGCATTATGGATAGCACCTGCAAAGCACAGCTTCATACATCGCATTTCGACTGATTCATCGTCATACAACGGATAGAAGGTAACTGAGGTTTCATCTGTATAATGATTGGGAAGTTTTTCTTTTATGCTTCCTTTGATTTCTGTACTTCGGTGTATAAGCTCGTTCCAGATGTTCTTGTCTTTAAGCTGCATATAGAAATCTCTGTATGAGGGATTAATAAGGTTGAAGTCGGCAGTAAACAGTCGTTTTGAGGTCATCTGCATATACTTGTTGTTCATATATTGGGTAAGATAATCAGCAGCACATTCAAGGCATTCGGAATTTACGAACTTGCCGTCATCTTCAAGAATTATGTAATTCAGTATGGCGGAAATACGTTCACGGGTATAAAGATTAAGGAATACGCAGGCTTCCTGTTTTCGACTTTTGAGAAAGCCGTATATGTCGCCGTGGTATCCTTTCATTGAGTTTACGGATATTTCGTCAAGATAATCGAATACGTGACCGCCAAGCAGCCATTTTGAAGATTTTTCGGAATGAAGCGGAGAGATAAGAATTATAGTGCCGTATATTTCACCGTTTTCCTTTTCGGCTTTTATTTCGGTAAGGATTTCCTTTTCACGTCTGAACAGAACGCAGAAATTTTCAAGTGAAAAGACAACGGCACTTTTATGTTTTTTATCTTTAAGCTGTTTTCTGAGCCATTTGACGAGATTGTTCTGAGGGCTTCTTGAAATTGAAAACAGCCCCTTGGCTCTGAAATAGTCGGAGTAGGCTTCCGCATACTGATAAACCTGTATTTCGCCCCGTTCGTCCTTGTCGGCAAAATAGACTGTATCGTACTTGTCATGAAGCTTGTACCAGAGATAACGGTTAAGGTCGGACTGAAATATACCTTCTGTAAAATAAATATCGTTGGGGTCTGCAAATACTATCTGAAGCAGAGCATTTGACGAAAACATTTCTGTCACCTCTTTTATTTTGAGTTTTTTAATATTTTTTACTGTATGACAGGTGTTTTTTCGGAGCAAAGCTCCACACCGTTTTCGTTTTTGAGTTTAAGGACGAAATTAAGTGATTCATCGCAGCAAGCTCCAAGACGGCCGATACAGGCTTCCTTGAAATTGGGAAGCTTTACCTTAAAGGATTTTTCCTCTTTGCCGTCAGTCATAAGAATTACGTTGAGGTACATAATGTTTCTGAGATTTGGATATTCAAAAACGTCATTGAGCCATACTGTTTCGTTCATCATATCAGAAAGCTTTCCGAATACAGATGTTTTATGACCTTTTTCGGTTATGACGGAGTCCGCCATTTCGTATTCAAAGGTAACAACGCCTAAGCTGAGCCTTTCGGCAAAGAGCTTTCTGTGATGGTTTATTACAGGCTGGAGTGTACGTAGCCCCTCCTCGTAATCATCGCCGGGAATTTGTACTATAGGAAAACCGCATACGGGACATACGTCATCGTTGAATTCCTTTCCGCAAACTAAACATTTCATAATAATTCTCCCTCAGAAAAAATTTTTTTTGCATCTTTCAGTATGTTTTCCTGAATACCTGATATATAGGTATCTATTTCTCTTAAATCGGCAGAAATTTCATTCCAGCCGCTGTCTGTTTTCAGGCTTTCTCTTTTGCCGACAGCCACCGAAAGCTTTTCGGAAGCACGGAAAAGTCTGTCTTTCATACCGTTTATCCAGTAAAGTCTGTCACGAACCCTCTCAAAACGACCGATAAATTCATCTGTCTGAAAATATCTGAGTTCCTCCATTGAATTTCGGACTTCTTCATATTTGAGTTCATAGTCGGATTTGTTCCGTCTGAGCTTTTCGACAGTCTGACTTTCGTCCTGAATATCCTTATTGATTTTTCCGCATTGTTCTTTAAGTGAGGCTTCTTCTGATTCGAGTTTTTTAAGTTCATCTATATCGCTTTGAAGCTGACTTCGCAGGGTAGCAGTTTTTTCCCTGTCGGTTTTTCCTTTAAGCTCGTCAAGCTGTCTTTCAAGCTTTGAAACTTCTTCGCTGTTTACGTAATATTTGGCTCTCAGTTCGGAAAGTTCCCTTGTCTTTTTGCTGAGCATAGAGTCATTGTCTTTTATTTTCTTTTCAATGACTGCACTTTCCTTTACGGCAGCTTCTGTTTTTGCTCCTATGCTGTCAAGTGTTTTCTGTTTTTCCTCGTTTGAGGTCTGCGTCAGTTTTAAAAGCTCCTGTGCCTGAGGTATTCTGACGGTATTCAGTTCAAGAGTTTCGCTCTGTATTTTTGCCGTCTGTTCGTTTATTTCGTCATACTGCTTCTGATATTCTTCCTTTTGTTTTTCAAAAAGCTGTTTCTGAGTTCGTTTTATATTAATGTTGTTTTCGGTTTCAGAAGTTTTCTGTTCAAGTGAGGAAATATCGTCCAGCATTCTGCTGTAATTGCTTTTGAGAGTATCCAATTTTCCTGAAAGATTATTCATATCGTTTTCGGCATTCTGGATTTTGAATGTCAGGCTATTGCTTTGCTCCTGCAAGGGTTCTATATTTTCACGGTAGAATGTGTTGTACTCCTCCTGCTTTGAGTTTATATCACGGCTGAGAGTTTCTTTTTCGGTTTCGAGTTCTTTTCTTCGGCTGTTCAAATCGGAGAGTGTGTTCTTTTTATTGTCAACATCTTTTTCAAGGTCGGGAAGAGTGCTGTCGGTATCTGCAATTTCCTGACTTAATCTGTTTTTTATTTCTTCAAGCTCTGATTTTCTGCCCTGTTTTTCGGAAAGAGTTTCGCTCATTTGTGATATATCGCTGTCAAGGTTGTTTATTTCAGCTTCAACAGATGCAAGCTCCTGACTCAGATTACGCTTTTTTATATCAAAGCTCTGATATTTTTCTCTCAGTCTTACAGCTTCCGCTTCCTTAGAGGAAATATCGTAATGCTCCATTTTTTCAACATCGGCGGAAAGTCTGTCGCATTCCTGAGAAAGTTTTTCGTATTTTTCTTTATCTTCAAGAAGCTTTTTACTTTTTTGTAATATATATTCGTATTCTTTTTCCTTTTCACAAATACGTTTGCTTATATCTGCACTCTGGTCAAGCTCTTTCTGAATTTCCGATAAGGTATTGTCAAGCTGTGCAAGTCTGTCCTGATTTCTTGTTATGTTTCCGATATTGCTTTCGTATACGGATTTTATCATTCTGCACTGCCACGCAAGAAGTACGGGAAATTCATCTGAATTTCCTACATCAGCGTTTTTGAATTTAGTTCCTGCGGCTGTTTCAACGTCTTTTATGAGATTTTGTATCATATAGAAAGCCATTGTCAGAGAAGGCGGTTCGGCTTTGTTCAGGTGTACTGAAACTTCGAGATTTTCAAAGTTCATTGATATCCTCCTCTCTTACGGCGGTCATATCGAACATATTGGCATAGCTGTCAAGTGTGATTTCCATTTCACTGTCTGCTCCCTGCGTGGTGTAGTAGGGGAGAATATGAACCGAAATAACGTTGTTGCTGTCTATTGAAAAACCGATGTACCACAGGCTTTCAATAGGAAGCTTTTCCAGTCTTTTCAGAATTTCCTGTTTAAGAGGAAGCTTTGTAAATTTATTGAATTCATACGAAAAGCCGACAGCAAATTCATTCAGATTGTTTTTAAGATTAGTATATATGACACGTCTTTTAGGATTATCGTCATAGCATATAAAATAGGGCTTGCCTGTTTCAAGAAGCTGATGATATTTTATGCCGTAATAGAGGTGTTTCTTTTTATCCGTTCCCTTTGTGCAAAGACCTATTGAGTATCTTGCGGTTTTCTGGAGGTTTACACGTCCCGATGCAAGAAGAGCTGCTCCGAGAGATATAGCCTGTTCGCTTTTATCGGTTCTTATGTTTTTGAAACGCATATCGTTTTTATTGTCGGCAACTATGTTATAGATTTCGGCAATCTGCTTTTTCACAAGATAGAATGAACCGAAACCGCCGACAAGAGCTATTTTGAAGTCGTCCATTTCACCCGATTCAGGCTTGCAGGGATTTCTTTTTATATGGCTTTCAACCCGTCTGTTTATGTCTGAGATTTCATCGTTGAGTATTTTTTCTATAGTCTGCTTGTATGCTTTGAGCAGATGCTGATAGGTAATATCTATAACGTCATAGCCATATGCTATGCTGTCAAAGATTAAGGGGTCTTCGTCGAAAATATCATCAAAATTATTGTAGCTTCCGAACTCTCCGAAAGTATCTTCAATATGACGTATTCCGTCAACGGATTTCAGAGCCTTTTCAAAATCGACAACGGCTCTTTTGAAGCGTACATCTGAACAGTCTATATCATCTGTGCCTGCGTCCTGCAAGGCTGTTACGAGAACTGCCTGTAAATATGCAAGACCTGCATTTCCGAGTGATATATTGCCTGTAAGGTCGGGGTGATTTTCGCCTACACCGCCGCCCTCACGATAGCCTATTTCCATTTTTCCCCTGCCGTCAGACATAACCTGAGTGAGAGTTATATCGAGAGTTCCTCCGCCGTAATCTATAAGCAGAAGATAGCCGTTGAAGCTTTTTCCTGTTTCCTTTTCATAGTTGTGTGCAAAGAAAGCACTTGCGGATTCGGGTTCGGTTACAACGCTTACCTTGTCTATGGGAACATTTACGTCTTTTTTGAGAATATCGGACAATATATTTCGTCCGTCAAGAGTGCTTACATTACTGCACCATATTTCGGGTATACAGATAAAAACCTCCTCAAAGGTTTCGCCTTTTTTTCCGAATCTGTGCATAACACCGTTGAGAATGGATTCCAGATAGCATTTTGTGATATATCTGGGTGAACAGTCGGCAGTATATTTTTTGGCGGCAATTATCTGAGGGTCTGTTTCCACAAGAAGCATTTTGAAGCCGTCATATACTTTGAAGGTGGGATTTCCCATACGGCTTTTTGCTACATCTCCGCACGATACAGTGCCGTTTCTTGTAGATATGCTCACCGCTGAGGGTATGCTTACGGGAGCACCTTCCTCAAGGTGAAGTGCCTCTACACTGTCGTTAAGCGGATTATATTTTGAAACAGTGGAATATGTACTTCCAAAATCAATTCCTATCTTCATTTTCAATTTCTCCCTGAAATTTCATTATAAAGCTGCCAGAAAGGCTTATCCTGCATTTTAATTGGTTTTTCGTTTGAGATTTTTACGATACTTTCGTGTTTTTTCAGCCCTTTTACAGACATAAACAAATCTTCGGCTTCCTCGCTTTTCTGCTGACTTTTAAGAACAAATTCAATATCCCGTCTGTTAAGGTCGCTGACGTTGTGTATTACCCATGTAATCATATATTTTGAGTAATTATCATCAGAACTGCAGAAGTGTTTCAGGCTCTGAGTGGAAAGTATTACGCCTACTCCGAATTCCCTGCCTTCTTTAAGAATTTTTTTCAAAGAGGGGATACCTGTTTTCATAAAGTTGTCGGCTTCGTCAACAAATATGAATGTTCTGAGCTGACGGAGCTTTCCGTCGGTTTTGCTTGAACCGCCTGCGTGCATCTGTGAATAGAACTGGTCAAGTGTGATTGCCACAATAAGGCTCTGAATATCCTCGTCATATCCCGAAAGGTCAATAACGACAGTTCCTTTAAGGAGTTCTGCAAGAGAAACGGTTTTAAACGGGTCAGGCTCGAATATAACAAACTGATGCAGCTTATTCATAACAGCCGAAAGCGAGTCCTTGACATTTCCGAAGCTGCCCGATTCATATATTTTATATACCTGCTCAAAGGTAGGAGCAGGCTTATTCCAAGTGGCTTCATTTTCGGGAGAAATTCCCTGCTGTCTGTAGGCTTCCGTTATGCTTTCAAGAAGTACGCTGTTCTGTTTTGAGCCTAAACCGTAGATTTTAGAAATAGTATCGGTAAAGGTATTGGCAATATGCAGCGGCATAAGCGGCATATCGTGCCTTCTGTGACTGAGTGAAAAGGGATTGTATCTTATTTTGTACGGCTTTATGACGGTTGCTTTGGTTACCGAAACAAAATCAGCCTTTGATTTATTGTAATCGCCCTTATAGTCGAAAATAAGTATTCCAAGAGGTGTGGAGCTGAAATTTTTTTTCTGATTGATACATAACTGTGTTATAAGTGATTTTGTAAACTGAGTTTTTCCTGTACCCATTGTTCCGATTATGCCCATATTGTTGTTGAGAACGCAGTCGGTATCGTTTGGATAAAGAAAAACGGGTTCGTTTGTTTCCGTATCCGTACCTAAAAGTATCTGCATCTGCTTAGGTTCGGATTCATCATATAATGGTATATTTTCCTCACAGGCTTCCGATATATTCTCCGATATATCCTCAGTATACGGAATTTCGGGTATTTCTTCGTATGCAGTTTTTTCGGGAATATTTTCCTCTGTTTCATAAGCTTCGGGAAATGATATGCAGTCACAATCTTTTGAATTTTCGCAGAGTTCATCGGATTTTTCTGATAAATCAGCTTCATAATCATCAGAGCAGAGAATTTCCATACCGTATTCATCTGTAAGATAATGATACAGCAGCATACAATGACCGCAAAAAGCTTTTCCGCACTGTTCGCCGCCGTCGCAGCTGTAGTCTGTAAGATAAAGATTACTGTCGAGTGTAAAATCAATATGAACAACATAATTGAATTTGTCAACAAGCTTTGCCGATATATGTTTGCTGCCGTATTCATCTTCAAGGATATTCTTTAATTTTATATTATACTTTTTCTTTAAAAGCTCTGCCTCTTTAAGAAGCATTTCATCATACAGCATATTTTTGCACAGTTTCTTCTCAAGCATAAGTTTATCACCCTTTTTTATAAAAAAATGCAGTATAAAACAAAATATATTATATATCTTTTATAATTTGTTGTCAACGCAAATATAAAGCTATAAAACGGTGAGCATATACGCAAAAAGCCGCTCTGTAAGAACAGAGCGGCTTAAAAGTCGGTTATTATTCAATAATCTGGTCAACAGCCTGAGTGAAGTTTTCTTCAAGCTCAACGTTGCTGTAACGCTGCATACCTGTACCGGCAGGAACAAGCTTACCGATGATAACGTTTTCTTTAAGACCTACAAGCGGGTCTACCTTTCCCTTTATGGCTGCGTCCGTAAGAACTCTGGTTGTTTCCTGGAAGGAAGCGGCTGAAAGGAAACTGTCGGTAGCGAGTGAAGCCTTTGTTATACCGAGAAGCTGCTGAGTAGCCGTAGCGAGTTCAAGGTCTGTTTCGCCGTTGTCGATGCGTCTTTGAATTTCCTCATTAGCGAGTATAAATTCGTTCTTGTCAACCTGAGTACCGGGCATAAGGTTGGTTGAACCGGGTTCATCAATCTTTACCTTCTTCATCATCTGACGGACGATTACTTCAATATGCTTGTCATTGATAGCAACACCCTGTAAACGGTAGGTACACTGAACCTCTTCGATAAGGTAATTCTGAACAGCCTCAACACCGAGTATGTCGAGTACGTCCTGAGGATTTTTAGCACCCTCTGTGAGCATATCGCCCTTGTGAACGAACTGACCGTCCTGAACCTTTTCACGTGAGCCGTGGGGGATAAGGTAGCTTCTTTCCTCAGCGGTTTCAGTGTTGAATATGACAGCGTGTCTTGCACCCTTTATCAAATCAAACCTGAGTTCACCGTCAATTTCGCTGAGTATAGCCTGATGCTTGGGTCGTCTGCTTTCAAAGAGTTCTTCAACTCTGGGCAGACCCTGAGTAATATCCTCACCGCCTGCGACACCGCCTGTATGGAATGTACGCATTGTAAGCTGTGTACCGGGTTCGCCGATGGACTGAGCGGCGATAATACCTACAGCCTCACCTACAGTAACGGGCATACCGTTTGCAAGGTTAGAACCGTAGCACTTGTGACATACACCATGTTTAGCACGACAGCCGAGTATGGAACGTATCTTTACCTTTTCAACACCGCTGTCTGCAATTATCTGAGCTTCCTTGTCACTCATCATAACGTCCTTTGAAACGAGAACCTCACCTGTTTCGCTGTCAACAAAATCGTCAACGAGGTATCTTCCGAGAAGTCTTTCCTTGATGTCCTCAATTTTTCTCTTGCCGTCATATATTGTGTAAACCTCAAGACCCTCATGAGTGCCGCAGTCGTCCTCTTTTACGATAACTTCCTGCGAAACATCAACAAGTCGTCTTGTAAGATAACCCGAGTCTGCAGTACGCAAAGCGGTATCTGCAAGACCCTTACGGGCACCACGAGAGGAAATAAAGTATTCCAGAATGTTAAGACCTTCACGGTAGTTGGCTCTGATAGGAATTTCGATTGTCTTACCTGATGTGTTTGCGATAAGTCCACGCATACCTGCAAGCTGTCTTATCTGGGACATACTACCACGGGCACCTGAATCAGCCATCATCCATATGGGATTATATCTGTCCATATTGTCCTTTAGGGCGTTTGTAACATCATCTGTAGCCTGATTCCAGATTTTGAGAACGCTCTTATAACGTTCCTCGTTGCTGAGCAAGCCCATATTATAGAGTTCTGTAATCTCGTCCTTGTCTACCTCAGCCTTTGCGATAATCTCCTTCTTTGCAGGAGGAATTGCGGCATCGCATACGGCAACAGTGATAGCACCTATAGTAGAGTACTTGTAACCCTGCGACTTTATAGCGTCAAGTACGGTTGAGGTCGGGCCTGTACCGTGAACCCTTATGCACCTGTCTATAATCTTGCCGAGCTGTGATTTGCCAACAAGAAAATCTATCTCATATTTAAGTTCATTACCCGGTATGGTTCTGTCAACAAAGCCTAAATCCTGCGGAATAGGGTGGTTGAAGATGATACGTCCGACAGTGGTATCAACCATAGCAGTCTTGATTTCGCCGTTGATTTTTTCTGTACGGCGAACCTTTATCTTTGAATGAAGCGTAATAAACTTGTTGTCATAAGCCATAATAGCTTCGTTCTCGTCACGGAAAGCCTTGCCCTCACCGGGTTCGCCGTCCTTGTCGAGTGTAAGGTAGTAAGAACCGAGTATCATATCCTGAGTAGGAATTGCAACAGGTCTGCCGTCCGAAGGTTTAAGGAGGTTTCCTGCCGCAAGCATAAGGAATCTTGCCTCAGCCTGAGCCTCAGCCGAAAGAGGAACGTGAACAGCCATCTGGTCACCATCGAAGTCAGCATTATAAGCCGTACAAACGAGAGGGTGAAGCTTCAATGCCCTTCCTTCTACCAGAACAGGCTCAAATGCCTGAATACCAAGTCTGTGGAGTGTAGGGGCACGGTTGAGCAGTACGGGGTGTCCCTTGATAACCACTTCGAGAGCGTCCCATACCTCAGGCTTAGCACGTTCAACGGCTTTTCTTGCAGCCTTGATGTTTGCAACGGTTCTCTTTTCGACAAGTCTTTTCATAACGAAAGGCTTGAACAGTTCAAGAGCCATTTCCTTGGGCAGACCGCACTGGTACATTTTAAGCTCAGGGCCTACAACGATAACGGAACGTCCCGAATAGTCAACACGCTTTCCGAGAAGGTTCTGACGGAAACGTCCCTGCTTACCCTTAAGCATATCCGAAAGTGACTTCAATGCTCTGTTGTTAGGGCCTGTAACGGGTCTGCCACGTCTGCCATTGTCGATTAAAGCGTCAACGGATTCCTGAAGCATACGCTTTTCGTTTCTTATGATTATGTCCGGAGCTTCCAGTTCAAGAAGCTTTCTCAGACGGTTGTTTCTGTTTATAACTCTGCGGTAAAGGTCATTGAGGTCAGACGTAGCGAAACGTCCGCCGTCAAGCTGAACCATAGGTCTTATATCAGGCGGTATTACGGGAATTACGTCCATAATCATCCACTCGGGACGGTTGCCTGATGTTCTGAAAGCCTCTACAACCTCCAGCCTTTTTACAAGCCTTACCTTTTTCTGACCGCTTGCGTCCTCCAGCTCTTTTTTTAGCTCAGCCGAAAGCACATCAAGGTCTATCTCCGCAAGAAGCTTCTGGATAGCCTCAGCACCCATACCTGCTTCAAAGTCATCTTCGTACTTGTCACGCATTTCCCTGTACTCGCTGTCGCTGAGTATCTGCTGCTTTACAAGCTCCGTATCCTCACCGGGATTTATTACAATGTAGGAGGCAAAATAGAGAACCTTTTCAAGCAGACGGGGGGATATATCAAGCATAAGACCAATTCTTGAGGGAATACCCTTGAAGTACCATATATGCGATACGGGAGCTGCAAGTTCGATATGACCCATTCTTTCACGTCTTACCTTTGAGCGTGTTATCTCAACTCCGCAGCGTTCGCAGACCTTGCCCTTGAAGCGTATTCTCTTGTACTTTCCGCAGTGACATTCCCAGTCCTTCTGAGGGCCGAAAATCCTTTCGCAGAAAAGACCGTCAGGTTCAGGCTTGAGTGTACGGTAATTTATGGTTTCAGGCTTTGTAACCTCGCCGTATGACCATTCCCTTATCTTGTCGGGTGAAGCAAGTCCGATTTTTATTGATTCAAAAACATTAAATTCCATATTATGCTTTACCTCCCGAATTAATATTCATCGCTGCCGTAGCCGTCACCGAAGTCCATCAAATCCTCGGTTTCTTCCTCTCCAAAGCCTGACTCGTCTATCATAATATCGCCATCCTGCTCTTCATCGTACTGATAGCCGTCCATATCGGTCATAACCATTTCGGAATCAAATTCGGTATCGTCCTCGTCCTCGTTTTCCATATCAATATCCTCCATATTATCGGGGTCGTCAAGCTTTCCCTTAGGAGCGTTCGGAATGTCATCGTCATCATCAAAATGCTGTCTGAGGTCGATTTCCTCGTTGTTCTTGTCAAGTACACGAACATCAAGTGCAAGTGACTGAAGCTCTTTTATAAGAACCTTGAATGATTCGGGAACTCCGGGGGTAGGGATATTCTGTCCCTTTACAATAGCTTCATATGTCTGAACACGTCCTACAACGTCATCTGACTTGACGGTGAGTATCTCCTGCAAGGTGTAAGCCGCACCGTAAGCCTCCAATGCCCATACTTCCATTTCTCCGAAACGCTGTCCGCCGAACTGAGCCTTACCGCCCAGAGGCTGCTGCGTAACAAGTGAGTAAGGGCCTGTTGAACGTGCGTGTATCTTGTCGTCAACAAGGTGATGAAGCTTAAGATAATACATATAGCCTACCGTAACGGGATTGTCGAACCATTCACCTGTTCTTCCGTCACGGAGCTTTGTCTTACATTCAAGAGAAATGCCCTTTCTTCTGAAGCACTCCTCAAAATCTATATACTTAGGCGATTCGGGGGGAGGAAGTTCTCCTTTAGCCGCCTTTTCCATAATATCTCCGTAAATCTCGAAGATGTCCTGCTCATGAGCACCGTCAAATACAGGTGTCATAATCTTCCAGCCGAGAGCCTTTGCGGCATATCCGAGGTGAACCTCAAGAACCTGACCGATGTTCATACGTGAAGGCACGCCCAGAGGGTTAAGAACAATATCAAGCGGTGTACCGTCAGGAAGGAACGGCATATCCTCCATAGGAAGTATTCTTGAAACAACACCCTTGTTTCCGTGACGGCCAGCCATCTTGTCGCCGACTGAAATCTTTCTCTTCTGTGCAAGATAACATCTTACAACCATATTTACACCGGGCTGAAGCTCATCTGCACTGTTAGCCCTTGTGAATACCTTTACATCTACAACTATACCTGACTCTCCGTGAGGAACTCTCAAAGAAGTATCTCTTACCTCTCTTGCCTTTTCTCCGAATATGGCTCTCAGCAGTCTTTCCTCAGCGGTAAGCTCCGTTTCACCCTTAGGCGTAACCTTTCCTACCAGAATATCGCCTGCCTTGACCTCAGCTCCGATATGAATAATTCCCTGTTCGTCAAGGTCTTTGAGCATATCGTCACCGACATTGGGTATATCCCTTGTTATTTCCTCAGGGCCGAGCTTTGTATCTCTCGACTCGATTTCGTATTCTTCAATGTGTATAGATGTGTATACATCATCTCTTACAATCTTTTCATTTATGAGTACTGCATCCTCGTAGTTGTAACCTTCCCACGTCATAAAGCCTATGAGTGCATTCTTACCAAGGCTTATCTCACCGTTATGGGTTGCAGGGCCGTCTGCAAGGACTTCATTCTTTGATACCCTCTGTCCCTTTGAAACAATGGGTATCTGATTTATGCAAGTACTCTGGTTTGAACGCATAAACTTTGTTATCTCAAAGTCCTGTATTCTTCCCGAATCGTAGCGTACAGAAATCTTATCCGCACTTACGCTTACAACAACGCCGTCCTCCTCGGAAAGTATACATATACCCGAGTCAACACCTGCCTTGTACTCCATACCCGTACCTACTATCGGTGACTCCGTAACAAGCAGAGGTACTGCCTGACGCTGCATATTTGAACCCATCAATGCACGGTTTGCGTCATCGTTTTCAAGGAACGGTATCATAGCCGTAGCAACAGATACAACCATTCGGGGGGATACGTCCATATAGTCAAATTTTTCACGGTCAAGCTCGACAAATTCATCTCTGTATCTGCCGTTGACAACCTGATTTTTAAATCTTCCGTTTTCGTCAAGGGGAACGTTTGCCTGAGCGACAATAAAATTATCCTCGACATCTGCCGTCATATATTCAACTTCATCGGTAACTATACCCGTTTCCTTGTCTACCTTACGGAAAGGAGCTTCTATGAAGCCGTACTTGTTGATTTTTGCAAAAGTTGCAAGGTATGAAATAAGTCCGATGTTAGGGCCTTCAGGGGTTTCGATAGGACACATACGGCCGTAATGGCTGTAGTGAACGTCACGTACTTCAAATCCTGCTCTGTCTCTTGAAAGACCTCCGGGGCCGAGTGCCGAAAGTCTTCTTTTATGCGTAAGCTCTGCAAGAGGGTTTGTCTGATCCATAAACTGCGAAAGCGGCGATGAACCGAAAAATTCCTTTATTGCAGCGGTTACAGGGCGTATGTTGATAAGGTTATTCGGTGTAAGTCCCTCAATATCCTGAGCATTGAGTGTCATTCTTTCCCTTATAACTCTTTCAAGTCTTGAAAAACCTATTCTGAACTGGTTCTGCAAAAGTTCGCCTACACAGCGTATACGGCGGTTTCCGAGATGGTCTATGTCATCTGTAACGCCTATGCCGTGAGCGAGGTTGTTCATATAGTTTATTGTTGCGAATATGTCATCTATTGTTATGATGTTCGGGATAAGCTCGCTGCGTCTGAGCCTGAGCTGTTCCTTGAGAGCCTGAGTATCGCCTGCACAGGCCTCCATTATCTGAGCCAGTACTTCAAATACTACCTTCTCGTTGATTTCGCACTCTGCTTCTGCGTCAAAATCAACGTACTTGCTTATGTCAACCATACCGTTTGAAAGAACCTTTACTCTTATTCCTTCGGCATCGTAAACATAGGCTTCCTTTACGCCTGCATTCTCTATTTCAAGAGCAAGCTCCCTGCTTATTACGGTATCAGGCATTGCCATAATCTCACCCGTAAGAGGATTGACTATAGGGTCTGATACTTTCTGATTTTCAAGTCTTGACGCTATGCCAAGCTTCTTGTTGTACTTGTAGCGTCCGACCCTTGACATATCGTATCTTCTTGTATCAAAGAAAAGTCCGAAAAGATGTGTCTGAGCATTTTCAAGTACGGGAGGCTCACCCGGTCTTTGTTTTTTGTAAACCTCAAGAAGTGCTTCTTCGGTATTTTTGCAGGGGTCTTTTTCCAATGTAGCACGTATTCTCTCGTCATCTCCGAAGTGTTCGAGAATTTCTGCGTTGGAGCCAAGTCCCAAAGCTCTTATGAATACCGTTATGGGGATTTTTCTGTTCTTATCTATTCTTACATAGAAAACATCGTTGAGGTCGTTTTCGTACTCCAGCCACGCACCTCTGTTCGGAATGACAGTAGAGCTGAAAATCTTTTTGGAGGTTTTGTCATACTCCATTTTGTAGTATACTCCCGGAGATCTTACAAGCTGTGATACTATAACTCTCTCTGCACCGTTGATTACGAATGTTCCGCTTGCTGTCATCAGCGGGAAATCACCCATAAACACGTTGGATTTTTTAATTTCCCCCGTTTCGGTGTTGGTGAGGGTAGCAGTTACTCTCAAAGGAGCTGCATATGTTGCGTCCCTTTCCTTACACTCCTTTACGCTGTAGTTGGGGTGTTCAACATCAAGTGAGTAATCGATAAAATCCAGCACATATGTTCCCGTATGACTGGTTATTCCGGAAACGTCCTTGAATACCTCTTTAAGACCTTCGGTGAGAAAATTTTCATACGAATTTTTCTGTACTTCGATAAGGTTTGGCATATCAATTACTTCTTCAATCTTGGCAAAGGACTTTCTTTCAGCCTTGCCAAGCTTCACATCCTTGACATTCACCATAGGCGTATCACTCCGTTCATTAAATTTTTTACTGCAACATCTTGTGTGGCAGACGAGGTAAACGGCAAAATTTTCTTTAAAAAAACTATTGATTTTTTGTAAGATTTGTGCTAATATTCACGAGTAAAAGAGTGGATAAACACACCTTTTGCCATTATGTTGCATTCTATAAGTATATATCTTTGACACAAGCTTGTCAAGGAGTTTTTTTATTTCTGAGGATTTTTTCTTGAAAAAGGCTCTTTTTTAAACTTGTTCGTGAATGATTATTACAACAACGTCTTTACTTATTCTTGGGAAACACACGGCAACGTTTTATGTTTTGAACTTATGACTGCGATACCATAAAGTTTAGGTCAAGCCTTTTCAAAGGCTTGCGGTTTCCAAAGGCGGAGCCTTTGGTCAGGATTTTTAAGGGTGAAGCCCTTAAACACACAACCGTACAGGCGGCAGCTTTTTCAAAAGCTGCCGCCTGTACGTGTTTTTGGGGAAGATATAGTTTAAAGATTAGTTATACGCTTATTGGTGTGTTCATATCTGCCTGTGCATTGTTACTGTTGTCTGTGTCGTTACTGCTCATACGGTTTCTGTCCATACCGCCCGGCATACCACCCGGCATACCGCCACCGTTCATATCATTGTTCATACCGCCTGGCATACCGCCCATACCGCTGGATTCTCCGTATATTATGTCTGTCATTTCAACTGTAGTATCCGTACCGTTTGCTGTCAGAGTGTAGGTTGAACCTTTCTTTATGTCGGGACAGCTTACAACTACCGAATTATATGATTTTTCAGGTGTATATGAAGCAATTACATTTCCTGAGCTGTCTTTGAGAATAATTTCTCCGCCTGAGCCTGACTGCGTATTTACCATAATCGAACCCTGAGTTGAACTGTTTCCGAAGTTCTGAGCCATTCCGCTTGCACCTGCTGCGATAAATACGCCGCCTGTTATCTGAGCTTCGCCGTTATAGTCCAAAGCACCGTTGCCGTTGTTGGTAGGGCCGCTGACATAGGTTTCTCCGCCGCTTACGTAAAGATTTCCGTTTGAGTCAACACCGTCACCGTCTGCATTGACTATAAGCTTACCACCTGAAATTTTTATATAGGCGTTGCTGTCAACTGCGAACATATCCTGCTTCATATTTCCGCCGAAGCCGCTTTCATCGTTGCCGCCTGCTGCGTTAAGACCGTCATCGCTTGCCTTGAGGGTAATATTACCGCCTGAAATATCTATTGACTGTCCCTCTATGCCCTCATAGCTTTCCGTTATGCTGATTGTACCGCCGCTTATTGCTGTGTTGCTGTCTGCGTGTATTCCGTCATCGCCTGTTTTTATTGTGAAAGTTCCGTTTGAAATGTTTACGTTTGAATTAGAGTGTACTGCGTCATCAGCTGAGTCCAAGGTAATTGTTCCGCCTGATACCGTTACATTTCCCGAAGCCTTTATACCCTTTGTACTTGTGCTTTCGGAGTCGGAGCTGCTGTCCTGAGCTGAGTTCTGCATATTGAAGCCTCTGCCGAACATCTGCTCTGATTTCTTTTCAGCGTTGGAGCTTCCGCCGCCTGATGTTATATTGAAGCTGCCGCCCCTTATGTCTATTGTCAGAGATGCGTCTATTCCGTCACCGTCTGATTTTATATTGAACGTACCGTTTTCGAGGTATACAAAGCCTTTTGAAGTATCTTCGGTATTTTCAGAGTGTATGCCGTCCTTGCCTGCGTTAAGGTTAAATGTTCCGTTAGCTATGCGTACACTGTCCTTGCCTGAAACTGCGTGGTTCTGAGCCGTTATATTATATACTCCGCCTGTAAATACTAAGTCATCCTTTGATACTATGCTGTGTCCGTACTTTGCGTTTACGGTAAGCTTTCCTGAACCGTTGAATGTAAGGTCGTCCTTTGAGAATATAACCGCATCTATATCATTATCATCTATAGCCTTAAATTCGCTCGTATTTGAAAGTGTGTTTTCGGTATTTTCAGCCATAGTTATGAAAACCTTGTCAGCCTGCTTTACATATATTGCTGCACTTGTATCACAGTTTATGCTTACTCCGTTGAGAACAAGCTGTATTTTGTCGGCTTTGTCAGCGTCTACTATAATCTGACCGTTGCTGAGCTTTCCTGAGAGTATATATGTTCCCTCAGATGTTATTGTTATTGTGTTTCCGCTTACGCTTACGGACTTGTCGCTGCACTGTGTTCCGTTGTCCGAAAGCGTTATTGCTGTTGAAGCTGATTCATCATATCCGACATCTTTATCTCTGCTTGTGAACATACTGTCATCGGAGCTGCTGTCTGATGAATTTGAGGATACTTTTTGTACCGAAGTACCGTCAGAGGAGGCAGACGAAGAGCTTTCCGCATTCTGAGATGTTTTTGACGTTTCAGAGCCTGAGTTCTGAATATCTGTGCCTGCTGATGTACAGCTGCAAAGTGAAACTGCCATTGCCAATGAAATTATTGCTGATAAAAAATGTTTTCTGTTAAAGCTCATAAGTATTTACCTCCTGTTTTGATATGCTTATTTCAAGATTTCCGTTTCTGCATCTGAGTTCATCAATGAATTTTTTCTCTTTTGTTATGTCCTTGAGTGTTATATTGTATGTCAGCTTGAACATACTGCCCATATTTGTAGTCTTTACGGAAGCTATCTCATATTTTTCAGTGTATTCTTCCATAAGGTCATCGAAAAGGTCGCTGTAGTCCAAATCTTCGGGAATAGTTATTTTCAGTATTTTTTCATTCAATGCGTTTCTGTTTTCACCGAAGCCTGATACGTTGCATATGAGAAGTATCACTCCCATAATTATCGAGAACAGGAAGGCATATGCCAGATAACCCATACCTGCTATCATTCCTGCACCCATTGCAAGAAAGATGGTTGCTATTTCCTTTGCCGTACCAGGTGCGGAACGAAATCTTACAAGTCCGAATGCTCCTGCAACCGCTACACCTGCTCCGACATTTCCGTTTACCATCATAATCACTACGCATACCACAGCAGGCAGAACCGTAAGGGTTATGAGAAAGCTTTTTGTATACTTGTTCTTGACCGTGTAGATGAACGAAAGGAATATTCCTATAATCAGTGCTGCACCTACGCATAAGATGAAGTTTTCGGGTGATATTACTGCCTGTGTGCTTGTATCAAAAATACCTGTAAAAATGTTGCTCATAATTTTATCCTCCCTGTTTTAAATTCATACTGCAACGGGAATGCCTGAATATTCCCTTGTCAGAAAAAGTATCTGTCTGTTTTCATTCTTTGAATGTCTTTTCTGAATTTCCGCATATGCTGTACCGTACTTTGAAAACGATGTCTTGTAAATTTTGTTTTCGCTGAGAAACCTTGTCAGCCAGAGCGGAATTGCTCCTGATGTCTTTATTTCCATAAGAGCTTTGTCTTTTCCTAAAATCTCTGAGCCGTAAGCTCCGTTGCAAAGCGAAAGGTCGTAATCTCTCCAGAGTATGTTTTCGTCAAAGGTTATGCGGAAGTTCTTGTCTGTCTTTGAGTAGAATGCCTCACGCTCATATGAAAGAAATACCTTGGGCTGTAATCCCTCGTAACGCTCAAAGCAGTAATCGATCTCTCTGCCTATCTGAGAATTAGGCTTTTTTCTCCTTTCACAGAGAAATTTCATTGCCGTTTTTTCTTTCATATCTATTCGCCTTTTATATACTACCGAGTCATACTTCTTTTTAAGTTCTACAAAAACGGTGCTTTCTTTATCGGCTGTTCCGTAGCTTCTTACCCTGAGTTTCTCCTTGTACATCGGTTTGTCTGTCGAACGTCTTATAAGCAGGTAGTTCGGAGTATCAAAATATATGTTGCATATGGTGCTTCTTCCGTATTTGTCTGCCTCCATATTTCCGCTCATAAGCTGCTTTATAGCTTCTTTCTGCTCTCTTGTGATGAGATACTTTATCTCGTATCTCTTAAATATGTTCTGATAACTCATATCCATTCCTCCTTTGCTTTGACTATAGTATATTAGCGGCACTTTAAATGAACCTTAAATTATAGTTTAAATCTTGATTTTTTATTTAAATTTTTTTATATGCCTTTTACTGCCTTAAATTGCTGAATATTGCTTGCTTCGATTGTATACTGAGTATTTTAAGTTTAATGATACCTTAAACTTAAAAAATTCTGATTTTTTTAGTTTAAATATTTATTTCGGCAATTATCTCTTTATTTTTTGCGTTTAATTTGCTATAATGCAGTAAAGACGGATATTCTGGCTTGCGGATACGCTCGGGCGGCGATTGCAGATCGCCGCAGATTTTATCTGCGGCGGTTCATTGATGATTTTAAAAATCATCAATGAACGTCAAAAGCATAGCTTTTGACATCTGCAATCGCCGCCCGAGCGTATCCGCAAGCTTATTTAATACAAAGAGGAGAGCGTAAGCGAATGAAAACGGTAGATTTGGTTGTACCCTGCTACAATGAAGAGGACGGACTTTCTTTATTTGTAGAGGAAACAACAAAGGTAATAAATACGATAAAGGGATATAAATTCAGGTTCATACTTGTAAATGACGGAAGCAAGGACAATACTTACGGAGTAATGAAGGAGCTTGCAAAAAAATACGGTAATGTGCAGTACATTTCCTTTTCAAGAAATTTCGGAAAAGAATCAGCTATGTATGCAGGTTTCAAATATTCAAGTGCGGATTATGTGGTTGTTATGGACGCAGACCTTCAGCACCCGCCCAAAATGATAATTGATATGTGCAAGGCTATGGAGGAGGGATATGACTGCTGTGCGGCGAGAAGGACAAGCCGTGAGGGCGAATCGAAAATAAGGAGCTTTTTTTCGAGAACGTTCTACAGGATAAGCAACAGCATATCGGAAGTAAAAATGCCTTACAATGCGGTTGACTACAGAATGATGTCACGACAGATGGTAGATGCGATAGTATCGCTTGGAGAAGTACAGAGATTTTCAAAGGGACTTTTCAGTTGGGTAGGCTTTGATACAAAATGGCTTCCCTATGAAAATATAGAGCGTACAATAGGAACTACTAAATGGAGTTTCTGGGGACTTTTCAAATATGCAATAGACGGCTTTGTATCGTTTACAGTATCACCGTTAAGACTGCTGTCGGGTATAGGTTTTATGTTTTCGGGAGTTGCATTTATCTATATAATCATAACACTTATAAAGACGCTTATATTCGGGATTGACGTTCCGGGTTATGTAACAACTCTTTGTGCTGTACTCCTGTTGGGCGGAGTGATAGAGCTTTCCATAGGTATTCTCGGCGAATATATAAGCAGGATTTTTCTTGAAAGCAAGAAGCGACCTATATTCATCGTCAAGGACAGCAACGTGAGCGATACGGCTGACAGCACAGATACAGCCGAAAATGAAGAAACCGCTCCCGATGACGATAAGGAAAAAGAACAGGAAAGTTCAGAAAAATCAGTCGGTGATAAAAAAGAAGAAGCTGACAGTGAAAAGGTTGAGTACGATTTCAGTTATTTTGAATAAAGCAGAGAGGAAAAATAAATGGGAGAGTTTTTGAAAAATTTTTTTGATATAAAATTCTGGAAATTCATACTGGTTGGAGTTCTGAATACCATTGTAGGAACAGGACTTCAGTTTGTTCTGTACAATTTTACGCCTTTGCAGGGAATGTCGCAGAAGGGAACATTTATTGCTTCGGCTGTATCATATTTTCTTGCCAGCATTATGAGCTATTTCCTGAACAAATATTTCACGTTCAAAAATAATGAAAAAGGCTGGAAACCTGTTGTAAGATTTGCGGTAAATATAGCCGTATGTTATGCTATAGCTTATGGTCTGGCAATTCCTCTTACTTCGTATATATGCACGTCAAACAATATAACAATGTTTGGCTGGAAGGTTGATGTTTTCGCACAGAATGCCTCTATGGTGATAGGAAGCTGTCTTTTTGTAGCTCTTAACTATATAGGTCAGAGATTTTTCGCATTCAAAAGTACGGAGGAAGCTGTATCGGAACAGTGATTTCGTTTTAATCGTCAGTCTGACTGTAAACATTATGTCCGTTCGTCTGTGTCGTTTTCACTACACAGACGAACGGATATTTTTGTGTTTGAAGCGTAATTTTGTGTTATATATGGCGATGTTATGGTTTCAAAGAGAGCAATCAAAATAAAAAAATTAATATTGAGGTAAATTTTATGTTTTATTTGACAATGATGTACAGAAAAGGTATAATATAGCTGTAGGTCATAGAGATATACAGGAGGAATTTAAAATGGCTGAAAATAAAATAGAATGTGACATATGCGGCGGAAGTGTCGTTATTCAGGCAGGAGGAAAATCAGGCGTTTGCGAGCGTTGCGGAACAAAGTACAGCATAGATAGGATACGTGAAATTCTTAATTTATCAGGCATAGAAAATGTCAAGACAAGAGAGGACGTAGACCGCTGGAAAAGTATGCTGGCAATGTACCTCAGTAACTTTGACTTTGTTGCAGCGGAAAATGCAGTAAAGAAAATTCTTGAAGTCAGCAATGCCGACAACGTAGATGTACAAAATCTTTATAAGTATCTTCAGGTGTGGAAATATCTTGATATAAAGCACGGAGTGCTTACAAAATATACAGGAAAGGCAGATACTGTTGTACTGCCCAGTGGAGTTAAGGTTATAGAAAGAGAAGCTTTCAGAGGAAATAAGTATCTGAAAGAGATAGCACTTCCCAACAGCCTTAAAAAGATAGATGATGAAACTTTCAGCGAATGTGAAAGTCTTGTGTCGCTTACTATTCCCAAGGGCGTGAAGTACATAGGTGACGGAGCATTCCGAGGCTGTACGGCACTTGTTTCCGTTCAGCTGCCCTCAAGCGTAACGAAGATAGGCGACAGTGCATTCAGAGGCTGCAATTCTTTGAAGAGCATACATATTCCCGATACGGTAACGACTATAGGCGACTATGCTTTTTCAGGCTGCAGCAGTCTTAGCAGCATACAGATACCTGTAGGAATTACGCAGATAGGTGAAAAGACATTCAGTAACTGCAGCAGTCTTGTAAGTATACAGATACCTCTGGGCATAACCACTTTGGGAGATGGCTCATTCAGCAGCTGCAGCGGTCTTATATCGCTTGATATACCCAGCAGTGTTGCGTATATAGGTGACGGAGCTTTCCGAGGCTGTACTTCACTTAGTGAAGTACATATGGCAAACAGTGTAACGGATATAGGACAGTATGCGTTTTGCGGCTGCAGCAGTCTGCTCAGCGTTCATATTTCCAGCGGAGTTTCATTTATAAGAGCAGGTTCGTTCGCAAGCTGTACAAAGCTTGAAGATGTTTATATTCCCCACAGCGTAAGAAGCATAGGAAACGGTGCATTTGCAGGAACACCTTTCGGCAGAAAGCAGCATGACTGGATTACCGCCTTGAGATGTCAGTGGTGCGGAGGTTCGTTCCGTTCAGACGGCTATTGCTCGCAGTGTGGCAGAAAACGTGACTACAGCATAGAAAAAAAGACGGCTGTATTAAAAAATAAAATTTTGTAAAACTTAAAGACCGTACAATACATAGGGATTGGCGGTCTTTTTTATTTGCCCGACATATTTCAATGAAGTGTAAAAATTAAGTAGTGCCGAAATAAAATAATGTATAAAGTAACAAAAAAATGACAAATTGTAAAAAATATGATTTTGCTGTTGACATATATTACAAGTTTGTAATATAATCTATATCAGCGGCGACAAAAGGTAAGCTTAGATTTTTAAATTCAGGGGGAATTTTGTGAAAGCATCAAAAAGAATTCCTGCAGTTTTTCTTGCAGCATTGTTAATAGCAGGAGCGGCAACTCCGGTATCGGCACAGACGGTTTCGGAAAATGCCACGGAAAAAAGCAGTGTATCACAGGTATCCGCTTTGAAGGATACTGAAAATAAAGTTTCAAAATCAGAAAATTCAGCAGCTTCTGTTTCTGAAAAGGCAACAGAGAGTATAACTGAAGGTGTTGATTTGAGCAAAGACGATTCAGAAAAATCTGCCCCCGAACTTTCAAAGGGAATAAAGAATCAAACCATATCTTCAATATCAATTTCAAGTAAGAGTGTAGTTCTTGAAACCGCTCAGACAAAGCAGATGAGCGTTGAGATTACACCTTCAGATGTAAGACCTGACTGCATTGAATGGCAGAGTACGAATTCAGGTGTGGCATCTGTGAGCAATACCGGAGTTGTTACTGCAAACGGAGCAGGTACATGTACCATAAAGGCGATTTCCATGGACGGAAGCAATAAGCTTTCATACTGTTCCGTGACGGTAACACAGAGGGTTGCCAATTTTGAAATTTCAGGCAGACCTGAAACTATCAAGGTCGGAGAAAAGGCAACTCTTTCCGCTATAGTCGCTCCTTCGTTCGCAACAAATAAGGTTCTTAAATGGAGCAGCAACAATCCTGATATTGCATCTGTTTCAACAAGAGGAATCGTTACGGCATTGAAAGAAGGTATTGCAACAATTACAGCAGTTACTTCTGACGGAAGCAATATTTCAAAAAGCTTTAATCTTAAAGTAGAGCCTTCAACGGAAAAACCTATAAAACAGATTACTTCCATAACGCTCAGTTCTATAAGAAAAGTAATAAATCAGGGTGATGATTTTCTCCTCAGCGGTTTAATTCAGCCTGCCGATGCGACAAATACATCACTTACATATGTAAGCAGCAATACAAATGTTGCAGATGTTGATTCAAACGGAAGAGTTTACGGAAAATCAAAGGGTACATGTGTTATATATGTATCTTCAAATGACGGCAGCAGGATAAGAACAGGCTGTGTTGTTACGGTAGATAACAATGTTTTCAGCGTATCTATGGAAAAGTCACTTAACTGTCTGAGAGGAAGAAGTGTACCGCTAAATCCCGTTATAACTCCCGCAGATGCAGATACTTCAAATGTAACATACAGAAGCAGCGACCTCAGTATTGCAACAGTTGACGGAAACGGTGTTATCAGAGGTATTTCAAACGGCAGTTGTACTATAAACTGTGTGTCAAGGGACGATCTTAAAATTTACGGAAGATGTCATGTTACGGTAACAGAGCCTGTAAGCCTTATAAATATTTATGGTGACGGAATTGTTGCACCTAATGAAAGCATAGATCTTACAGCGACAGTATTTCCTTTAACAGCGACAAACAAGAATTTTATCTGGAGAAGCAGCGATGAAAGCGTTGCAAGAGTAGACCAGAAAGGCAGAGTTTACGGAGTTAAATCCGGAACGGTAATAATAAAATGTATCGCAATAGACGGTTCGGGTGTGTTCGGAACAAAGGAAATAACTGTTCGTGGAGGTGCAGCTTATGAGCTTGTTTCAGTTGCAAAGCAGCAGGCAGGAAACGGCCCTTCTGAGTACCGCAAATGGTTCTATGGCTATGATGCTGCCGATATACCTTGGTGTGCGATATTTGTTTCATGGTGTTTCAAACAGATTGACGGCATAAATCTCTACGCTGCAAAGACAGCAGGTGCAGGCTCTATAGCAAGAGAGAGTATAGCAATGGGACTTGAAGGTGACTGGTTCGAGAGTGAGTTTTCGGATTTAACTACCAAGCCGCAGGTCGGAGATGTAATAGAGTTTGTATGGAACTATAAGGGAAGATATTCCTCACAGGACAGATACTACAGTGACCATGTAGGTATAGTGTACGATGTTGATGATGATTTTGTCTACACTGTAGAGGGTAATGCAGGCGGTGATGATAATGATACAAGTACCGTAAAGCTCAGATCATACAGCAGAAAGAGCGGTGCAATAAACGGCTACTACAGACCCAGATGGGCTGACAATGTATAAAATAATTTTCGTTCAGCTCATAACCGTGGGCGGAGATTGCAGACCACCGTCGGACTTGTCCGACGGTGCTTTTTTTGGCGATTAATCGCCAAAAAGTTGTCACAAGCCTTGCTTGTGACTGTCTGCAATCTCCGCCCACTTTGTTTGTACTGAAAAACCAAAAATAAAATTACCAAAAAAGGTATTGATATATTCCACTTGTGGAATTATAATATATTACACAAGTGGAATATATTGCTTAAAGGGAGTGAGAATTTTATGTTGAAGCATGGTATACTTGGATTGCTGAACTACGGAAGTATGACAGGATATGATATTATGCTTACGTTCAGAAACTCACTGAATTATTTCTGGAATGCACAGACCAGTCAGATATACAGGGAGCTGCAGACTCTGAAGAAAAACGGCTGGGTCAGCGATATGAGCATACATCAGGAAGGAAAGCCTGACAAGAATTTATTTTCGATTACCGAAAGCGGTAAGAATGAGCTTAAAAGATGGCTTACCGAAGATGATACGGAATTCAGAATGAGAAATCCGCTGATGATGAAGATATTTTTCAGAGGTGAGCTGGGGATTGAAGAAAATATAGAATACTTTAAAAAGCTGCTCAATCAGTGTGATGATTTTATGAAGCTAATAGAAAAATCACCGTTTGACGTAGATATGTATGAAGGAATGATAGAAAATCCTGAGAAAGCATTATACTGGAAAATGACAGTGGAATTTGGGTTTATGTATTCGCAGATATACAGAGAATGGCTGGAAAAGTGCATAAAAGAAATGGAGGAGCTTATCAATGAAAATACTGCTGATTAACGGAAGTCCCAAGGGAAAGAGAAGCAATACATATATAAACTCGCACAGGCATTCAAGGAAGGAATTTCTGAAAAGACGGCTATAGAGTACGAGGAAATATGCGTAAAAGATAAGGAAATAAAGACCTGCTCGGGCTGTTTTTCGTGCTGGAACAAGACACCAGGAAAATGTGTTGTAAATGATGATATGGAAGAAATTCTTGAAAAGATTTTATGGGCGGATACGGTTATATGGTCATTCGGACTTTATTATTTCAATGTACCGGGAAAGCTTAAAATGCTGATAGACAGACAGCTTCCGCTCTCTATGCCTTTTATGGTAAAGGACAGTGAAAGCGGAGGACACAGCTCAAGATATGATATGTCGGGCAAGAGAAACGTTGTAATATCGACCTGCGGTTTTTATACGGCAAAGGGTAATTACGATTCTGTAGATGATATGTTCAGTCATTTTTGCGGAAAAGACGGCTACGATAAAATATACTGCGGTCAGGGAGAGCTTTTCAGAGTTCCCGAACTTAAAGGAAGAACGGAAGAATATCTTAACGATGTAAGGTGTGCTGGAAGAGAGTTTGCACAGGGAAAAATATCCGCAGAAACTTCAAAAAGACTTGAAGCCTTGCTGTTCCCGAAAGAAGTATTTGAAAGTATGGCAGACGCAAGCTGGGGAATAGAGAAAAAGACAGGTATAAAAAGTGACGAAGCCTTTACTTTTACAAAGCAGATGGCGGCACTGTATAACAAAAATTCATACAGCGGCAAGGATATAGTACTGGAAATGTTCTACACGGATGAGGAAAAAAGGTATCAGATAATTCTTGGAAAAGACGGAAGTAATGTTATAAAGGAAAATTTCCGTGAATACACAACAAAGATAGAAACTCCATTATCGGTATGGAAAGATATTGCACAGGGTAAAATATCGGGAACTCAGGCATTGATGGAAAAAAAGTACCGTGTTTCGGGAGATTTTGACATTATGATTAACTGGGAGAAATACTTCGGATACGAAAGCGGCAGTTCAGACGAAAATCGTACACAAATTTCGCATAAAGGCGAAAAGAAAAGCAATATGCTTGTTATGCTGTTTCCCTGGATAGTGTTCTGGGTTGCGGTATCTATAGAAAGCTATGTGGGAGCATTAATATCGGTTGCAGCGTGTGGAATCCTCAATGTTATTTTTTTCAGAAACAGAAAAACAGTATATGACGTTATATCATATGCGGCGGTAATAATTTTGTCGGTACTTGTTTTATGGTTGGGAAATGTTTCCGTTATACTGCCTGTATCATATCTTTTGTTCGGTCTTATGTGGAGCGTATCCTGTATTACTAAAATTCCGCTTACTGCACACTACTCTATGAATGATTACGGCGAAGACAAAGCATTTGAAAATCCGCTTTTTGTAAGAACAAATCTTATACTTACTCTTGCATGGGGAATACTGTATATAGCTACAAGTATATGGACATTCTTTTTAATGTCATCACCCATAGCACCGTACATATCTCTGATAAACAATATTTGTCCTATTGTAATGGGTGTGTTTACAGTATGGTTTCAGCGTTGGTATCCTGCACATTATGCCTCTAAATGAAGAGTTTAAGGGTTTCACCCTTAAAAATCCTGACCAAAGGCTCCGCCTTTGGAAACCGCAAGCCTTTGAAAAGGCTTGACCTAAACTTTATGTTGTCTGATTATTGTTTTTGTGAGTGTACTTATAAATGTTTTTATAGATACACTCTGTTTTTTGCCTTGTATATTTTTCTGATTTCAAGACAAAACTATCCGTATAAAGATAAATAAATGCGGAGGTCAAAATGAATAACAGAGAACTGGAATATGAGCTTACCGAACAGGAACAGCTTAATAAAGTAAAATATACAAAAGGGTTTTATGCGGTATTTGCACTTTGTGTCTGTGCCATAGGAATTGCAGGCTGGTATACCTACGCTGACGTAAAAAACTATATGCACCATAACGAATCCCCTGAAATTTCCATAACCGCAAGCGAACCCGTAAATGAACAGGCTGAGGTTAAACTGTCTGGAATTGAAAAAAATACTACAGAAAATGAAGATGTAAGCGACAATGCGGAAGAAGAAGTTCCGCAGGAAACTCCTACTGTGATAAGTGAGCCTGTTCGCAGTCAGAGAGTTTGTCCTACAGGTGAAAATAAAAAAATACTTTCGGAATACTCAATGAACAATATGGTATATTTTGAAACCCTGAAGGACTGGCGGCTTCACAAGGGAACTGATTATGCAGCGGCTCAGGGAGAAGAAGTATTTTCAATATCAGACGGTATTGTTTCGGCTGTCATAAAAAACGAGCTGTACGGTGAAGGCGTGGAGCTTGAATATAAAAACGGCTTCAAGGCGACATATTACGGTATAAAGCCTGACAGCAATATATCCTTAGGTACACGTATTAAAGCAGGCGACGTTGTAGGTACGGTAACGGAAGTACCCTGCGAAAAGAGTTTGCAGTCCCATATTCATCTTGAAATGACTAAGGACAATCAGTATGTAAACCCCGAAACGTATCTCAATAATACTGATAATCCCTGATAATTACTACAGAAAAATCATAAAGTTTAGGTCAAGCCTTTTCAAAGGCTTGCGGTTTCCAAAGGCGGAGCCTTTGGTGGGATTTTCAAGGGCAAAGCCCTTGAACTCAAAACCCCATCACTGCTGAAAATAAATTCAGCAGTGATGGGGTTTGCTTGAGAAAATTTATAAAAAACTGTTTTCTTCCTGAATAGCGTTTTTAATATCGCTCCAGCTCCAGCCAAGTCTTTGCAGGGCTGCTATAGCTCTTTTCTTTACCTTTTCGTCATGTGCATAGGTCGGATATTTCTTTGCAAGAACCTGCTGTATCTCGGATACAGGGTCAAATTCAAACTCTTCCTTGATAATCTCTATTATTTCAGGCGAAATTCCCTTTTCACGAAGCCTGAACTCTATTCCTCTGAGCGACATATGTTTTTTTCGTAAAAGCTCATCTGCATATTTACGTGCATATTCCTCATCGTTGACAAGTCCTGATTCCTGCATTTTTTCGGCGATTTCCTCTGCCGTTTCAGCGGAATAAGTCCTGCTGAGTTTTTCTTTAAGTTCTTTTTTAGAGTGGTCACGGTATGTGATAAGGTTAAGAGCTTTTTCGTTTGCACGCTGTTTTTCAGACTGCTGTATCAGACTGTGAAGTTCTTCGTCCGAAATTTCCACACCAGCTTTTATATGGTTCTTAATCAGCGTCATATTATCAAGAGTTACAGCATATTCACCGTCTATATAAACGGCACTCATAGACCTTTTCCAAGGCTCAACCGAACTTATGAGCATATTATCAGTCCTCTACCATAATATCTATGTCCTTTGTATCAACAGCAGGTGCCTTAACATCGTCAATATCTATAACAGTTTCTTTCTTAGATGATAAACCGCCGTCTTTGGCAGCTTTGGAAAGTGAAGAACCGTTTTCCTCGTCAATAGCTTCAAGAACCTTCTGTTCAACTTCCTGAGCAAGCTCCTGATTTTCCATAAGAAGCTTCTTGATATTATCTCTGCCCTGACCAAGACGCTCTGCACCGTAGGAGAACCATGCACCGCTTTTGTGAATAATATCTCTTTCAACTGCAAGGTCGAGCAGTTCGCCTGTTCTTGATATGCCTTTGCCGTACATAATATCAAAGTGAGCTTCCTTGAAAGGCGGTGCTATCTTGTTTTTTACAACCTTTGCCTTTGTTCGTGAGCCGATTATCTCAGTACCGTTTTTGATAGCTTCTTCTTTTCTTACCTCAATTCTTACAGAGGAATAGTATTTCAAAGCACGTCCGCCTGTAGTTACTTCGGGATTTCCGTATACAACTCCTACTTTTTCTCTGAGCTGATTTATAAATATAGCAACGCAGTTTGACTTTGAAATAGCACCTGCAAGCTTTCTGAGAGCCTGCGACATAAGTCTTGCGTGCAGACCTACGTGTGAATCACCCATATCGCCGTCAATTTCAGCCTTAGGCACGAGAGCCGCAACGGAGTCCACAACTATTACATCAATAGCACCTGAACGTATGAGAGCTTCCGCAATTTCGAGAGCCTGTTCACCAGTATCAGGCTGAGAAACGAGCAAATCGTCAACATTTACACCGAGAGCCTTTGCATATACAGGGTCGAGAGCGTGTTCAACATCTATAAAAGCAACGTTTCCGCCCATTTTCTGACCCTCTGCTATACAGTGAAGTGCAAGTGTGGTTTTTCCTGATGACTCAGGGCCGTATATTTCGATAATTCTTCCCTTAGGCAGACCGCCTATGCCGAGAGCAAGGTCAAGAGTAAGCGAGCCTGTAGGAACACAGCCTACGTTCATAGCCTGATTTTGTCCCAGACGCATAACCGCACCCTTACCAAACTGCTTTTCAATCTGGCTTATGGCGGTTTCCAGAGCCTTTGCTCTTTCTTCCGAGCTTTGGTTCAGTTTTATTTTCAAGTCTTTTGCTTTTGATTCCTTAGCCATAGTATCCTCCTGAAACGAAAATTTGTTTCATATATTATAGCCGAATATTGCCCGAAATGCAATATAAAATAAAAAAGTTTAAAAATAAAAGGTGCAGAATAACTTATCCTGCACCCTTCTGTTTTTTATTTATAATATTGTCGGCATAATCGAAAAGCTTTGATTTCAGCATAAATGAATATATCATCACGGAAGCGGCAACGGCAAAGAGTGCCTGAACAATATTTCCGAATACATCTGCCAAAGCTCCGGCATAGCCGTAAATAATCAGCTCAAACAAAAAATATCCTGATACCATAACGATTTCAGCGGCAGCGGAAGCGGAGGCTGCATTTAAAATTTTAACAGGAGATGTTTTTGTGCAGGCAATTTTTGTAATGAAGTAAACAGTCACCGCCATAAGAGCTTTTACAATGAAGGTAACAGGAGCATATATAGCGAAGCCTAAGAAAACATCAGCCAGAGCCGAGCCTATACCTGCGGCTAAAGCTCCGTACATAGGGGTGAGCATACAGCCTGACAGAATTATAAAGCAGTCGCCGAGATTTACATATCCGCCTGTGGGAAGGGGGACGATAAATACTGTCGTGGCAAGGCATATAAGAGCCGCAGACAAGCCTGAAAATACGAGCTTCAAGAGATTTGAATTATTTTTATTTATGGATTTCACTGTATAAAAACCTCCCTGTATGTTATAATTGTACGGATAGATTGTATCACTAAAAGAAATGCTTGTCAATATACCTATAAGATTAATAGAAACTATAAATGAGCAAATTTAAAAAGTTGCACAAATATTTTGGCTAAAAACAAATTTTCAAGCCTATATTCCGCACTTGAATCGAGAATTTTCGTAGATTATTTGTATAATATGACGAATATTTAAAAATTTGCTCATTTATAGTAGAAATTTAAAGAGGAGATGGCACATATTTATGAAATATGAAAGCAGGGATATTTTCAGGGAAAAGCCGTTTGTGATATTATTTGCACTTACGGCTGTAACGGCATGGGCGTTTGCGTTTCCGATGATTAAAATCGGGTTTTCTGAATTTGGTATAGGTAATAATGATACAGGAGCAAAAACACTTTTTGCAGGAATAAGATTTTTTATGGCAGGAGTTATTACCTTGCTTGTATATTTTCTAAAAAAGGGAGAGAAAAAAGCTGTGGATACAAACAAAAGAGGAATATTTCTTGTGTTTGTTTTTTCGGTAGTGAATACAACTCTGCATTATTTTTTCTTCTATATCGGACTGTCAAATTTAACCGGTTCACGTTCTGCGATAATAGATTCGCTTGGAACGTTTCTGCTGATAATTTTTGCGTGTATAATATTTAAAAGTGAGCATATGACTCTGAAAAAATTTTTGGGTTGTCTGCTGGGATTTGGAGGTATTCTTGCGGTAAATCTGAACAAGGACGGAATTGATTTAAGTATGCTGAGCATTGAGGGTGACGGAATGCTTTTTATGAGTGCATTATGTTCGGCATTCGGCGGAATACTTACAAGAATTGCAACTCAGCGTTACGATGCACTTTTTGCAACAGGAACAAGTCTTGCTTTGGGAGGCTTGTTTCTTATAATGGCAGGCATTGTATCGGGCGGAGCGTTGAAAACTGTAACTGTCGGCGGAGTGGCTGCCCTGATATTTCTCGTACTTATATCTGCGGTAGGATTTTCGCTATATAACAGACTGATAAGCTGTAATCCTGTAGGAAAAATTGCAATATTCAATTCATTTATACCTGTTTTGGGAGCAGTGCTTTCCTGTCTTTTGCTTGGGGAAACATTTCATATAAAGTATATTCCTGCGGCGGTTCTGGTATGTGCAGGAGTATTCATCGTAAACAGGCAGGGGGATTAGTAAGAAATCAGGGGATAAATTTGCTTCCCTGAATAATATTTCTGTCCCTCATCGCCTTGTTTATTGTGTTCAGGACAAGCTTTTTATTCCCACTCCACTTTGGAGCTATAAGAAGCCTTTTTGCACCGTCACCTGTCAGTCTGTGTATTACCATATGCCGAGGAATAAGCTCTACGCAGTTACATACTATATCTGTATATTTTTCAAGTGTGAGAACCTCAAATGCTCCGCTTTGGTAAATATCCGCAAGCCTTGTGTTTTTGAGAACGTGAAGAAGCTGAAGCTTTATTCCGTCTGCACCGCTTTTTCCGACATAGCTCACAGTCTGATACATCATTTCCTCGTTTTCAAACGGAAGTCCGAGTATTACGTGAACTATAACGTTTATATCGGCTGCTTTAAGCTTTTGCACGGCTTCGTCAAATACGGAAAGCTCATAGCATCGGTTTATAAAGTCTGCGGTTGATTTGTGTACAGTCTGCAATCCAAGCTCTACAAATACAGGCTTTACGCTGTCAAGCTTTTTCAGAAGTGACATTATATCGTCACCAAGACAGTCGGGACGGGTTGCTATGGACAATGCAACAATTTTATTATTGTTTAAAGCCTGTGTGAAAATTCTTTCAAGGTATTCAACAGGAGCATAGGTGTTTGTAAATGACTGAAAGTATGCAATAAATCTGTTTTCCCTGAATTTATCACGCACCCTCAGAACAGCGGTTTCGATTTGCTCGTCAACTGAAAGAGTGCTTTCGGGAGAAAAATCTCCCGAACCGCTTTCACTGCAAAATATACAGCCGTCTGTGGATAGCTTACCGTCCCTGTTCGGACAGCTTGTGCCTGCGTTCAAGGATATTTTGTATACCTTGCCGCCAAACCGTGATTTATAATATTCATTTGCGGAATAAAAATACATATGCAAGCTTCCTTATTATGTTATTTATGGGTATGAAGTCATATAATTTACAGGTAATTCTGAAAATTATATTAAAAAAATACCTCTGCTGAGATATTATAACATACTTATAATTGACTTTGAAGCTGCATTGTGCTAAAATTGTTACATTAAATGCAGGATTGTGTTTTTTAGCTTGTGCGTTAAAATATGAAAATCCTGCTTTGTGCGGACAATGGGGCGATTGCAGCCCGTTTCGGACAGATGTCCGAAACGAACTTTCAAGCCTAGGCTTGAAAGTTGACAAAAGCGTAAAGCTTTTGTCGGCTGCAATCGCAGCCTGAGCGTAGCAGAGGGTTGATTTTGTAGTTAAGACATATTTATGTTAAATCTGATTATGTATGAGGAGCTTTCAATATGAGAAGTATCCCTTTTTCTCCGCCTGATATAACCGAAAGTGAGATAGAAGCAGTAGCGGAAACACTTCGTTCGGGCTGGATAACGACAGGGCCAAAAACAAAGGAATTTGAGGAAAAAGCAGCGGAGTTTTTCGGAACACCGAAAGCAGTTGCACTCGGCTCATGCACATCATCGCTGGAGCTTACACTGCGTATACTGGGGATAGGAGAGGGAGATGAAGTTATAGTTCCTGCCTATACGTATACTGCAAGTGCTGCGTGTATAGCACACGTTGGAGCTAAAATAGTTATGGTAGATACATCGCCCGATTCGTTTCTTATAGACCCTGACAGAGTAGCTGACGCTATAACAGAAAAGACAAAAGCCGTTATCCCTGTTGATATAGCAGGAAAAATGTGCGACTATGAGCGTATTTTTGAGGCGATTGAAAGTAAGAAACATCTGTTCAGACCTGAAAATGACATTCAGAGAGTTTTTAACCGAGTGGTTGTAGTAGCCGATTCCGCACACGGTTTCGGTTCGAGCAGACACGGAGTTATGAGCGGCGGTGTAGCGGATTTTACAGCATTTTCACTTCATGCGGTAAAGACTATAACCTCAGCCGAGGGCGGAATAGCCACATGGAAGCATCATGAAGGACTTGATGATGAAAAGCTGTACAATAAATATATGGTTTACTCTCTGCACGGACAGACAAAGGACGCACTGCATAAAAATCTTGCAGGTTCATGGGAATACGATATTGTTATACCGGGGTATAAATGCAATATGACCGATATTCAGGCAGCAATAGCACTTGTACAGCTTAAACGTTTCAGGGAAATTCAGGGCAGACGTCGTGAAATTATAGAAATGTACGATAAGGCTATGGACGAAATCGGTATAGGTTATCTGCACCATGTAAATGATGATTTTGTCACAAGCTGTCATATATATCTCACAAGGGTTCAGAATATAGGACACAGGGAGCGTAACGAGATTATAGACCGTATGGCAGAACTGGGGGTTTCCTGTAACGTACACTTCAAGCCGCTTCCTATGATGACGGCATACAAGAATATGGGATTTGATATAAAGGACTATCCAAATGCCTACGCTCACTATAAGAATGAGATAACGCTTCCGCTTCATACAAAGCTCAGCAACGATGACGTTAAATATGTCATTGAATGCTATAAAAAAGTGCTTTCGGATATGAAGCTGATATAAATAAGTATACAGAAAAATATTTTGATTTCAGAAAGAACAAAGCTTCGCCCGAAAAACGGCGGAGCTTTTTATATATGCTCAGGTGCAGGAAAAAATATTTATGTCAGCCTTGTTGACAAGGTGACAAATGTATAGTATAATACACAGGCGGTGTAAAGCTGAAAGGTTTACAGGGGTTGGAAGTGGTTTCATGGACGAAAAGATTATGGTGTCGGTGCTTCTTGAATTTTACGGTCAGCTTCTTTCCGAAAAGCAGCTTGAAATTATGAACTATTATTATAATGATGACCTTTCTCTCAGAGAAATTGCCGATATGATAGGAATTACACGTCAGGGTGTGCATAATACTTTAAAGAGAAGTGAAGGCTTTCTCAGAGAATTTGAAGATAAACTCGGACTTTACGGAAAATGGCAGGAAATGAAGGCAGAGCTTGAAGTTATAGAGGAATGTCTGACTGATATTTATAACGAAAACCAGAACAGCAGAAAAAGTCTGTATGTTACAAATAAATGCGGCACGGCAAGAAAGGCTGCTGCCGATATGAAGAACAAATTCTGATAATTGCTCATTTCAGATAACTGGCAGATAATATAAACGTGAAAGGGTGATTTTTTTGGCATTTGAAGGCTTGTCGGAAAAGCTGAGTGCAGCGTTTAAAAAGCTGCGTTCAAAGGGTAAGCTTACCGAAAACGATGTAAAAGAGGCTATGAGAGAGGTAAGGCTGGCTTTGCTTGAAGCTGACGTAAACTACAAGGTAGCCAAGGAGTTTACAGCAAAGGTATCGGAAAGAGCCATAGGTTCAGATGTAATGGAAAGTCTTACACCTGCACAGATGGTAATAAAAATAGTAAACGAGGAGCTTACGCAGCTTATGGGAGGCGAAGAGGTTCACATAAAGTGGGCATCGAAGCCGCCTACAGTAATAATGATGTGCGGACTTCAGGGTTCGGGAAAAACCACTCATACAGGTAAGCTAGCAAAAATGCTGAAAAAAGAGGGTCACAGACCGCTTGCGGTTGCTTGTGACGTTTACCGTCCCGCTGCTATAGAACAGCTTAAAATTGTTGCAGGCGGAGTAGGAGTTCCCGTGTTTGAAATGGGAAAGGCAAACCCTGTAAAAATCGCAAAAGCGGCTGTAAAACACGCAAGGGATTACGGAAATGATGTTGTGATTCTCGATACCGCAGGACGACTTCACATAGACGAGGCTCTTATGGGTGAGCTTGAAAAGATAAAAGCCGAAGTATCACCGCAGGAAATTTTCCTTGTTGTAGACTCTATGACAGGTCAGGACGCAGTAAACGTAGCAAAATCATTCAATGATTTGCTGGATATTACGGGAGTAGTGCTTACAAAGCTTGACGGCGATACAAGAGGCGGTGCGGCACTTTCTGTAAGGTCTGTGACAGGCAAGCCTATAAGATATGCAGGTACGGGAGAAAAAATGGACGACTTAGAGGTTTTCCACCCCGACAGAATGGCAGGCAGAATACTCGGAATGGGCGATATGCTCACGCTTATAGAAGAAGCCGAGGAGAAGCTCGACCAGAAAAAAGCTCAGGAAATGGCTGAGAAGCTCCAGAAAAACAAGTTTGACCTCAATGATTTGCTTGACCAGTTCGGACAGATAAAGCGTATGGGGCCTATAAAGGGAATTTTAAAGAAGCTCCCCGGTATGGATATGAACAAGCTTGACGATATGGACGTTGACGACAATATCATATACCGTAACGAGGCGATTATACTTTCAATGACACCCGAAGAAAGAGCGAAGCCCTCTATAATAAATCCTTCAAGAAAAAGAAGAATTGCAAAGGGCTGTGGTCTTAAAGTCGAAGAGGTAAACAAACTGCTTAAACAGTTTGAGCAGATGCAGAAGGTTATGAAACAGCTCGGAGGAAAGAAAGGTAAGAAACGCAAGTTCAAAAATCTTCCCGGTTTAGGCGGAGGAATGAACCCTATGGGCGGAAACAATCCTTTCGGTAAGATGTAAATTTATTTTTCAGTTATTGATCCAAGAAATTGGTGAAGATATAAAAGTTATTATTTTCGGAGGTAAAATAAAATGGTTAAAATCAGATTAAGACGTATGGGAGCTAAGAAAGCACCTTTTTACCGTGTTGTAGTTGCAGATTCAAGATACCCCAGAGATGGTCGTTTTATCGAAGAAATCGGATATTACAACCCTATGGTTGAGCCTGCTGACGTTAAGGTGGATTCTGAAAAGGCAAAGAAGTGGATTTCAAACGGAGCTCAGATGACTGATACAGTCAAGTCTTTGTTTACAAGGTATAACGTTCTGGGTGAGTAATTTATATTTAAGGAGAATTTTATTAATGGAAAAATTATTGATTACTATTGCACAGGGTCTTGTTGACGAGCCTGAAGCTGTAAAGGTTGACAGGGACGAGCCTGATGAAAGCGGAGTTATCGTTTATCATCTTCACGTTGCAGAGCCTGATATGGGAAGAATTATAGGAAAGCAGGGCAGAATTGCCAAGGCTATCCGTACTATTGCAAGATCTGTTGCGGTAAGAAACAATACAAAGGTAATGGTTGAGATAGACTGATTAATTACAGAAAAAGGGCAGAGCTTTTTACAGGCTCTGTCCTTTATTTTGTAGTTGTTTTGATGAAAATTACTTTGCAATTTTAAGAGAAATATCAAAAGCCCTGACAGAATGCGTAATCGCACCAAGTGATATAATATCCACACCGCTTTCGGCAACAGCTCTTATTGTATCGGAGGTGATACCGCCCGAAGCTTCAAGAACAGCTTTTCCGTCAGTAATTTTTACGGCTTCGCTCATAAGCTCAGGTGACATATTATCAAGCATTATAACGTCAACATCAGCAGCCAGAGCCTCCCTGAGTTCATCAAGGTTACGAACTTCAACTTCTATTTTAGTCATATGCCCGAGCTTGCTTCTGAGTTTGGAAACAGCGTTGGTAATACCGCCGCCTGCGTCTATGTGGTTATCCTTAAGCATAGCGGCATCGGAGAGGTTATAGCGGTGATTTCTGCCGCCGCCGACGGTTACGGCATATTTCTGGAGTGAGCGTATACCGGGAATGGTTTTTCTTGTATCAGCAATTGAAGCCTTTGTACCCTTGACAAGCTCCACACATTTTGCAGTTTCCGTAGCTATGCCGCTGAGGTGCTGCAGCAGATTGAGAGCAGTGCGTTCGCCTTTAAGCAGATTTTTTGTTTTACATTTTACGGTTGCGATAATATCGCCGTATTTAACCTTTTCACCGTCATGTATGAAAATATGAAATTCCGTATCGGGCTGTAAAATCTGAAAAACCCTTTTTGCTATATTGATACCGCACAGAACACCGTCAGCCTTTGCAAGAAAGCTTGCTGTATCTGACTGTTCATCGGGAATGAGATAATCGGTAGCACAATCAATGTAGTTTATATCTTCAAGCAGAGCATTTTTTATTATGTTGTCAACGTAGATTTGGTTAAGCATATATCAGTAGTCCTCCTGATTTTTGATTGTTACTTCAAGCATAATTTCCTGAGCAGCGGTAGCAAGACTTTTTGCTTCCACATAATCCGAATTAAGAATATAGTCGGTATTTTCAAGGTCATTGAGTATCTGATTGAAGCGGCTGAAACTTTCCTCAAACTTTTCAGGTTTTTTTATTACAAAATACGTATCCTGAAGAGTGGTTCTTATTTCGGTTCTTATTCCCTTGGGAAGAGGAACAGTGCCTTTGTTGTATGCGGGGGGATTTCCCTTGACTGTACCCTGATTTCCGTTTTCGATATTTTTCATTATATCTGCAGCGGCACGTCTTGAAAATACAAGACCTTCAAGAAGGCTGTTGCTTGCAAGGCGGTTTGCTCCGTGAACTCCCGTATGAGCACATTCGCCTGCCGCATAGAGCCTGTCAACGGAGGTTCTTGCATCAAGGTTCACGTCAATTCCACCCATAAGATAGTGCTGACAAGGGAAGACAGGTATTCTTTGCTTTGTTATGTCTATACCCTCGTCAAGACATTTCTGATATATCATAGGAAAACGTTCGGTTATAAATTCGGGGCTTTTATGAGTTATATCAAGGTAGAAGTCTTCGCTGTTTGTTCTGAGTGACTCTCTTATTATAGCTTCGCTTACGACATCTCTGGGAGCAAGTTCTCCACGTTCATCATAGTTATGTGCGAAACGTTCGCCGAAGCAGTTGAGAAGTACAGCACCCTCACCACGGACAGCCTCGCTTATAAGAAAACGTTCCCTGTCTTTTTCTGCGGCAAAGGCGGTAGGGTGAAACTGTATTCTGTCAAGGTGCATAAGCTTAGCACCAAGCTTACGGGCAAAGGCTATGCCGTCACCTGTAGCGATGGCACTGTTTGTTGTGTATTTGTATACACGACCTATTCCGCCCGTAGCAAGCAGGCAATAGCTGCATGACACTGAAATAATTTCATCGTCTTTCAGCATACCTATGAAAAATCCGTTTTCAGCCTTGTCAACGGAAAATACAAGCGTATTTTCGAGTAAATCTATATTTTTTCTGTTTTTTACCGCGTCTATAAGCTTATCGGTTACAGCCTTTCCTGTAAAATCCTTATGGTGAACTATACGGTTTCTGCTGTGTCCTGCTTCGAGCGTTTTAAGCAGTTCGCCGTCATTATCGGTATCGAAATCAACACCGAGTTCTTTAAGCCTGAGAACATCGTCCGGCCCTTCCTTTACAAGTACCTCCACAGCTTTCGGATTGTTCTTATATTTGCCTGCAATCATTGTATCTTTTATGTGAAGCTCATAGTTATCGCTTATTTTATCGAGTACGGCAGCAATTCCACCCTGAGCAAGAGAACTGTTTGAAAGCTCCGCACTTCTTTTTGAAACTACAAGCACACTGTATTTTTCATCGAACTGCAAAGCCCCGTAAAGACCTGCAACTCCGCTTCCGACAACCACTACATCATAGTTATTTTTCATTGTATATTACCCTTTCGCAGTAAGCATATTTCTACAGGCACTCCGTCACACAGAAAGGAACGTCCGTAAGGTATGCTGAAGATTTTTAATCAAGCCCCGAATATATAATATCACAAATTTTGCCTGAATAAAATATATTTAAGAAAAATTTATGAATAAACCCCAAAATTAATATATAAATAATATTATGGACTTACTCAGTTTAAAATTAATTTTTATAACTGAGGTTGACATTTTATAGCTTATTGATACAATAAATGTAGGGAAATTGCCTTTGGTCATAGATAACTGCTTACATCAGCAAGAGCAGGACAAAAAAAGAGAAAATGTGAAGTTACGGAGATTTTATGGAATATTTTGAAAATGAGAAGAAACAACAGAGAGTACTGCTGGTATGTGTGGATACAGGAGAATATGATGCACAGTCATCACTTGACGAGCTTTGGGAGCTGAGCGAAAGTGCAGGAGCAGAGCCTGTCGCAACGCTGACGCAGAAAAAAGACAGACCTGATACCGCAACCTATGTAGGAAGCGGCAGACTTGAAGAAATAAAGAACTTTTGCGAAAATCAGGATATAGATGTTCTGATTTTTGACTGTGAGCTTACACCGACACAGATAAGGAACATCGAGCAGGCAACGGGAATACGCACAATAGACCGAACAATGCTTATACTGGATATATTTGCACTAAGGGCAAGGAGTAAGGAAGGTAAGCTTCAGGTAGAGCTTGCTCAGCTTAACTATATGCTGCCAAGACTTACCGGTAAGGGAGCGGAGATGTCACGTCTTGGCGGAGGAATAGGTACGAGAGGTCCCGGAGAAACAAAGCTTGAAACAGACAGAAGGCATATACGCCGCCGTATGGAAACGCTCAAGGAACAGCTCAGAGACGTAAAGCAGCACAGGGATATGCTGAAAAGCAGAAGAAAAAAGGACGGCATAATAACTGTTGCGATAGTAGGATATACGAATGCAGGAAAATCCACATTAATGAACTGTCTTACTGATGCAGGTGTACTTGCCGAAGATAAGCTTTTTGCCACGCTTGACCCGACATCAAGGGCGTTGAAGCTTCCGAACGGTGTAAGTGTTATGCTTACGGATACGGTAGGACTTGTAAGACGGCTTCCGCACCATCTTGTAGAAGCATTCAAATCCACACTTGAAGAAGCGGCTGAGGCTGATATAATACTTAATGTATGCGATGCGTCCTCTGAGGAAGCATATCTTCACCTTGATGTTACAAGGGAGCTTTTCGAGAGCTTAGGCTGTACATCTTCGCCTATAATACCCGTACTCAACAAATGGGACAGAGTAAATGAAAAAAGCGGAGTAATTCCTATGGTGAGCGGATCGGTAAGAATTAGTGCCATAAACGGAACAGGTATAGATAAACTTCTGGAAAGAATAGAGGAAAATCTTCCTGTAGAGATAAGGCGTGTAAAACTGCTCATACCGTTTGACAAGGGAAGAATTGTGGCAGAGGTGCGTGAAAAAGCTACTCTGCTTGAAGAAAAGTACAGTGAAAACGGAATAGTCATAACAGCACTTTTAAATCCTGATATGTACGGCAGGCTGAAGAAGTACGTTATTGACTGAAAACAGTCCGTGCAGAGGGAGAAATTGTGTATGAACGTACAGGTAGGAGATATTCTTGAAATGAAGAAGCCGCATCCGTGTTCTTCAAAGACATTCGAGGTTTTAAGAGTAGGAATGGATTTTAAGATAAAATGTCAGGGCTGCGGACGTGAGGTAATGGCGGCAAGGTCAAAGATTGAAAAAAACATAAAGAAGATAAACGGAGTTTCTCCGTATAAGATGCAGGCTCAGGAAAAGCAGAAGCTTGGTTCGGATTAAAAACAGAGCCTGCGTCAACGCTCAGGAGGCGATTGCAGACCGTCAAAAGCAAAGCTTTTGACGAAAATTCAAGGGAAAATCCCTTGAATTTTTAACGGCTGCTTTGCAGCCGTAGTCTGCAATCGCCGCAGTACAGCAGTAAGCCGTGCTGCGAAAAAGCAGAAAAGGTGGAGAAATTTATGTTTGAAGAAAAGCTTAACATATTTGAAAAAAGGTATGAGGAACTCAACAATAAGCTTTATCAGCCTGATATAGCGGCAGACCCCGAGGAATATCAGCGAGTAATGAAGGAGTACAAGGAGATAGAGCCTATAGTTGAGGAATACGGAAGATACAAAAAAGCAAAATCGACTATAGAGGAAGCTTCCGAAATCATAAACGACAGCACAGCAGACAGTGAAATGAAGGAGCTTGCACAGGAAGAAAGCCTTGCGGCAAAAACCGAGCTTGAGGAAAGCAGGCAGAGCATAAAGCTTTTACTTTTGCCTAAAGACCCGAACGATGAAAGGAACGTAATAGTCGAAATAAGAGGAGGAGCAGGAGGAGAGGAAGCAGCCCTGTTCAGTGCCGTTTTATACAGAATGTACAGTATGTATGCGGACAAAAAGGGCTTTAAGACAGAGCTTCTTAATGTTAATGCAACCGAGCTTGGAGGATATAAGGAAATAAGCTTTATGATTAACGGGCAGGGAGCATACTCACGTCTTAAATTTGAAAGCGGCGTACACAGAGTACAGAGAGTACCCGAAACGGAAGCTCAGGGAAGAATACACACCTCTACCGTGACAGTAGCAGTTCTGCCCGAGGCCGAGGACGTAGAGCTTGAAATAAATCCCAAGGATTTGCAGATAGACACCTTCCGAAGCAGCGGAGCAGGTGGACAGCATATAAACAAGACCGAATCCGCAATAAGAATAACACATCTTCCCACAGGAACGGTTGTTGAGTGTCAGGACGAAAGAAGTCAGTACAAAAACAAGGATAAAGCTATGAGAGTACTGAAATCCAGACTACTTCAGGCAAAAAGAGATGAACAGGCACAGGCTGTCGCACAGGAGAGAAAATCGCAGGTAGGCACGGGCGACAGAAGCGAACGTATAAGAACCTATAATTATCCTCAGAGCAGAGTTACCGACCACAGAATAGGACTTACACTTTATAAGCTTGACGAAATTCTCAACGGAAATATAGATGAAATTATAGACGCACTCATAACGGCGTACAGGGCAGAGCAGCTCAGGGAAGGACTTGAAATTTAATGAAAACGCAGGTTTTAAAGCCGAATGAACACTCTTTAAAGCTGGCAGGAGAGCTTATTAGGAGCGGAGAACTTGTGGGAATACCCACGGAAACAGTATACGGACTTGCGGCGAATGCTCTTGACGGTGAAGCTGTAATGAAAATATTCAAAGCAAAGGGCAGACCATCAGACAATCCGCTGATAGTACATATATGCGATTTGTCGCAGGTTGACTATCTTGTAAAAGAATTCAGCCCGAAAGCTAAGCTTCTTGCCGATAAATTCTGGCCTGGAGCTATTACAATAATTATGCCTTGCTCAGAGAATGTACCGTCGCAGGTAACGGCAGGACTTGACACCGTAGCTATAAGATTTCCCTCAAATAAGACGGCACAAGCTATAATAAAGAGTGCAGGATTACCGCTTGCAGCTCCCTCAGCCAATTTGTCAGGAAGTCCCAGCCCTACAAATGCAGCTCACGTATATAATGATATGAAAGGACGTATTCCGCTTATCATAGACGGCGGAGAAAGCAAAGTCGGACTTGAATCAACAGTTATTTCAATGGCAGGAGATGTTCCTGTACTGCTTCGTCCCGGTGGAATTACAGTTTCTGAAATAGAGAGCGTAATCGGAAAAATTGTAGTTGACAACGGTGTAACCCATATGCTTGCAGATGATGCAGTCGTATCAAGTCCGGGTATGAAATACAAGCACTATGCACCAAAGGCAGAAATTATTATCGTAAAGGCGGATTCCGAAAGCTATGCAGAATACGTAAACAAAAGATATGAAGCCGAAGGAGCAGGAGCATTGTGCTACAGCGAGGATACCGAAAAGCTGAAAGCTCCGTACATATGCCTTGGCGAAAAGGAAGATTACAGTTCTCAGGCACATAATCTTTTCAGTTCGCTGAGAAAACTTGACGATATGAATTTAAAAAAGGTTTATGCTCACTGTCCCGGTACGGACGGAGTGGGATTGGCAGTATACAACAGGCTTATACGTTCGGCAGGATTTGAGGTGATTGAGCTTGCGTGAATATACCATAATAGGAATAACAGGCTCAACAGGAGCAGGAAAATCTTCAATTACACAGTACGCACAGAGTATAGGCTGTTATGTCATAGATGCAGATTTGACCGCAAGAAAAATTCTTGAAAAGGGAAGCGTATGCTTAAGTTGTCTGAGTGCTGCTTTCGGCAACGATATAGTAAATAATGACGGAGCTCTTGACAGAAAGCTTCTTGCAAAAAAAGCTTTTTCTTCAAGCGAGAACACGGATAAGCTCAACAGCATAACACACCCTTTCATATTTGCCGAAGCCATCAGAGCTATTGACAGCATAAGAAATATAAGAAAAGACGCAGTAATAATACTTGACGCTCCTACACTTTTTGAAAGCAGGATAGATGTCATATGCGATTATGTCATAGCTGTTATATGCCCCGAAAGCATAAGGCGTGAACGTATTATAAAAAGAGATAACCTGTCTGAAGCTGATGCGGATATACGTCTTAAAGCTCAAAAAGACGACAGCTTTTATACCGAAAGGTCTGATTTTGTCCTGAACGGAGCTGAAAAACCCGAAAAGCTGCATATGCAGCTTAATGACATTATTCTGAAAATAACGAAGCATCGGGAGGTGAACGAATGCTGAGAGCCGATAAAAAAGGCAGAGTAAACGGAGCGGTTATAACGGTTATTATTTCGTTTTTTCTGATAATTACGGTTTTGGCTGCCGTAATAATTATGCTGTTCAACTCGGGAAAGCAGTTTGGAAAGTCTGTGAACAAGGTAGAATACGCAGAACAGGTCTACAGATATTCCGAAGAATACAGGCTTAATCCCAGCTTAGTATTTGCAATAATAAAAACCGAAAGCAATTTCAATACAAATGCCGAGTCGCAGGCAGGAGCAAAGGGACTTATGCAGATTATGCCCGATTCCTTTGACTGGCTTCAAAGATACAGTGACGGTGAAGTGAAATATTCTACAGACAGTCTGTATGACCCCGATATAAACATAAAATACGGCTGTGTTTTTCTGAGATTTCTTTTAGACAGGTATACCGTTGAAAGAACAGCCGTTGCAGCATATAACGCAGGCTTCGGAAACGTTGATTCGTGGCTCGAAAGTACTGAATATTCCTCTGACGGAAAAAATCTTTCACGCATACCATATTCCGAAACAGCGAGCTATGTCGATAAGGTGGAAAATTACAAAAGATATTACGAAAGCAATATTTCTCAGGAATATATTGTTTCGGGTGACGGTGAAAATACTCCTGAAATATCAGATGATATTTCAGACGAAGAAGTAAGCGAAAACCTGAGTGAAAGCTCAGATGAATCAAGTGAAGATTATAACGGATATTCTTACGAATACTCAGATGATGAGGAATTAAGTGAAGAATAGTACTGACACCTGTGTTCAAAATTAAAGAGAGGATTTGATAAAATGAGCATTGAAAAAACAAATGCAGAAAAGCTGAAGGAAAAGCTTTTTGCCAAAAAGGATAAGGGTATAAAAAATCTGTCAGAAGAGGAAATAATCAAAGCTGACGAGTTTTGCGGAAAATATGCGGAATTTCTCAATCTTGCAAAGACAGAGCGTGAAGCAGTTGAAATCTCCTTAAAGACAGCAAAGGAAAACGGTTTTGAAGAATATGACAGAAACAAAAAATATAATGCAGGCGACAGAATTTACTGCGTAAACCGCAATAAAAACATTCTTCTTGCAGTATTCGGAAAACAGCCGCTTGAAAAGGGCGTGAGATTTTCCATAGCACACATAGATTCCCCTAGACTGGATTTGAAACCTAACCCTCTTTATGAATCAAGTGAGCTTGCTATGCTGAAAACCCACTATTACGGAGGAATAAAAAAATATCAGTGGACGGCAATTCCGCTTGCACTTCACGGAGTAGTTGCTTTTAAGGACGGTTCTTCCGTTACCGTAAGAGTAGGCGATGATGACAGCGAGCCTTGTTTTTGTGTTACAGACCTGCTTCCACATCTTGCAAAAGAGCAGGTATCCAAAACACTCTCAAAGGCTATAGATGGTGAGGACTTGAACGTTCTTATCGGCAGCAGACCTTTTGACAACACAAAAGAAGCCGAAAACGTAAAGCTTAATATACTTAATATACTCTTTGAAAAATACGGAATTACCGAATCTGATTTTCTTTCGGCAGAGCTTGCTATGGTTCCTGCTTTCAGGGTACGTGACATAGGCTTTGACAGAAGTATGATAGGTGCATACGGTCACGATGACAAGGTGTGTGCATATCCTGCACTTATGGCAGCAATAAACACCAAATCTCCCGAATATACCGCAATAACAATTCTCACAGATAAGGAAGAAACAGGCAGTGACGGAAATACAGGTATGAAGTCCGCATTTATGGAACACTTCATAAACGAAATCGCAGAAGCTCAGGGCGTAAAAGGATACACCGTACTTGATAACAGCAAATGTCTTTCAGCCGATGTAAACGCAGCATTCGACCCCACATATGCAGGGGCTTACGAAAGCAATAACAGTTCATATATCAACAAAGGCGTAGTCATAACTAAATACACCGGAAGCGGCGGAAAATACGGAACTTCGGACGCTTCGGCAGAGTATATGGCTGAAATACGCAGTATGCTCGACAAAAACGGCATTCTCTGGCAGAGCGGAGAGCTTGGAAAGGTTGACGGCGGAGGAGGCGGAACTATCGCAAAGTATGTTGCAAATCTTAATGTTGACGTTGTAGACTTAGGTGTTCCTGTTCTTTCAATGCACGCTCCTCTTGAGGTCGTTTCAAAAATTGACGTGTATATGGCTTACAAGGCATTCTGTGCATTTTTTGAATAATCCCCAAATATGATGTAATTCTGACAGAAAAACCATAAAGTTTAGGTCAAGCCTTTTCAAAGGCTTGCGGGTCAAGGGCAGAGCCCTTGCGGTTTCCAAAGGCGGAGCCTTTGGTCAGGATTTTTAAGGGTGAAACCCTTAAATTACCAATAATAAAGGCGAAATTCCTTATTATGGAATTTCGCCATAAATAATAAGCAGCCGCCTGAAAAGGCGGCTGCTCCTGTGCTGATAAAATCAAGCAGTTCTACTTTACAATCATATGTAATAAAATTACTCCTCAGAGGGAGCTCCAACGGGACATACACCTGCACAAGCACCGCAGCTAAGACATGCGTCAGCATCAATCTCAAACTTGCCGTCACCCTCAGAGATAGCCTCAACGGGACATTCAGCAGCACAAGCACCGCAAGCAATGCAGTCATCACTTATTTTGTAAGCCATACAACAAACCTCCTTCTTTTAATAGATACAACATCATTTTAACATTACTTGAAAAAAAATCAACCTATTTTATAAAATTTTTATATATTTTAAAAAAATTTAAAAAATTATTATAATGTTCATTCTAAATTTATATATATGACAAAATGAAGAAAAACGGTCTTTTACGATTTTTTCCCCAAAAGTAAATATTGTGATATAAGTGTTAATATTTTGTAGCATTAAAATTTTATAAAATTATATACACAGCCAATTAATTATTGTAAAATACAAGTGTATTATTACGGATAATCTTTATTTGTCCGCAATAAAAGTTATAAGGAAAGGACGGTTTATTTTTATGAACGGTAAGCCAAATGAGGATAAAACTTCTGATAAAGTATATTCTTTATCAGATAATGAAAGTAAATCTGCGGCTGACGGCAGCACCGAAAACAGCGGTATAAATCCCGACAATATCTATGAAACCACTCAGGATTTAGACAAAAAAAGAGCTTCGGGAGGAAATATGGATTCCGTGCAGTCTGACAGAAAAAGCTTTGACTTTAATGACGGGTACGATAAAGCCGACAGCACCGCTGCAAACGAAAACTCAGATACCAATGAAGCCTCTTATAATTTCCAGAATTCTGAAAACGTTGGTTATGAAGAATACTATAATCAGAATAACGGCGGTTATAATGCTTACGGAAACAATGCCTATCAGTACGATAACAATAATGCTAACGGCTATAAAAGCTATGATTACCGAAACAGACAGGGCAGCGGATATTACGGAGGCAATCAGTACGGACACGGAGCATACGGAGGACAGCCGCCGTACAGCAATTCTCAGTATTACGGACAGCCGAGATATAACAATAATTATCCGCCCAATGCAGGATTTTATACTCCTATTAAAAAAATATACGATAAAATAGACAGACGCTTTTCGGTTTATGCACTTTTTGCAGGCTTTATTTTCGTATGGTTTATAGCCGTGGAAAATTTCAATTTCGGCATAGGAGCAAGCGTTTATTTTGTCGGTACTCTGTTCTTGTCATATTTTTATGTTCTGAAGAAAAAGCTTAAAATAGACTGGATACATAATATCGCATTTGTGTTTCTGATAATATTAAGCATTCCTTTCAGCATATACAGCAACAGACTTGTACTTGCTATGGATTTTTCGGTACTGTTTTTCGGAACTTCCTACTGGGTGTACTCCAGCGGAGGAAAGGACAGAAAACGCTTTTCAAACACATTATCTGATTTTCTCGGCGGTACTTTGGGCTATCCTTTTATGAACTACGGTTCGATGTTTCCTGCGATGTTCAGCAAGGAAAAGGGCAGAAAGCACGGAAATGCCAAATGGATTATACTCGGTCTGCTTATAGCCGTTCCGATAGTTTCGGTTGTATCGGCACTTCTGCTTGAAAGCGATGAAATGTTCAAGGTAATGTTTTCGTTTATCTTTGATAATTTCATATCAAAGCTTCTGAAATACATATTATATGCCATTGTAGGTATTCCGCTGGCTATGGCGGTTTTCAGTTGCTGGTATACCAAATATGACGAAGAACAAAGGTATAAAATAAACCGAAACGGTTTTGGTTATCCTACAGGAGTAAACCTTAGTAAGAAAAAATCAGGTGTAGCACCTGCTGTTCTGATGTATGCTATAGCTATTCCGCTCTGCGTTGTATATCTTTTATATCTTATATCTCAGATTGCATATTTCATATCATTCCTTGCGGAAAATCTTCTGCCAAAGGATTTTACAATAGTAGATTATGCAAGAAACGGCTTTTTTGAGCTTTGCATTGTTTCTGTAATAAACATAATAATCATACTGCTGCTTTTTGCACTCACGATAAGAACGGAAGAAAACAGTCTGCCTGCGGGAATAAGAGTTATAACAGTGATTATGTCGCTGTTTACAATGATATTCATAAGTACCGCACTTTACAAGATGTTTATGTACATACAGCAGTACGGTTATACGGCTATGCGTATAAATACTAGCATATTTATGTTTTTCCTGATGATAGTTTTCGTTCTGACGATAACAAAGCAGTTTATACCTCAGTTCAGGCTTTTTCCTGCGGTGATTGTGTGTATGCTTGTTTTCCTTGCAGGGTATAATCTGGCTGACACGGACGCATTTATTGCAAGAGAAAATATAAGACTGTTTGAGGAAAAACAGATAGGCTGGATGGGAAGCAGTCTTGTGGAGAAGCTTGATGATTCAGCATATGAGTATATTATTCCGTTTGCCGATAAAGAGAACAACGGGCTTACCCGTGACGAACAGGAAAGTCTGGAAAGAGCAATAATGGAAAAATATTATTGGAACAAGGACAAATATGATGATATGGCTGAGCATTTTCCGTCATTCAATGTAAGCAGATTCAAGGTTTACAGAATGCTGGAGGATTACCGTCAGAACCATAAGGACATATACGACAGATACTACGGTTATGATTATAAATCGTATTTATATGATGAAGATGATGAAGATGATGAGGCAGAATATGCCTACAGTCATATATACGATGAGGTCTGATGACCCCAGATAAGGCGGTTTTAATTTCACGGCAGACATTATGTCTGCCGTGTTCTGAAATCGCCTGAATGTTGATATACGGCAAAATAAAGTTAAAATATGTATTGCCGACTTTGAATTAATATGTTAATATATTATCAGGAGTTTAAAGATTTGCCCTGAATTTTATGTCTGAAATTTTAAGTTTGTATATAGCTGTCCGAAAAGGGTGATAAAATATGGTATGCTGCAGCAACAGTATGGGTATATTCGGAATAGAAACGTTTCTTGTCAAAATTGAGGTGGATATTTCCAACGGCTTTCCCGGATTTGACATAGTAGGTTTGCCTGATGCATCGGTAAAGGAGTCAAGAAACAGAGTGAGGTCTGCACTGAGAAACTGTGGGTTTGATATGCCCGACGGACAGATTACGGTAAATCTTGCACCTGCCGATATAAAGAAGGAGGGTTCGGTTTATGACCTTCCAATTCTTATAGCGTTGTTGAAATATGCAGGGTATATATCCGCAGATATAGATGATAGCGTGTTTATAGGAGAGCTTTCGCTTGCAGGAGAGGTAAGAGGCATAAGGGGTGTTCTGCCGATGACCATAAAAGCGAAGGAAATGGGTTTCAGAAGCATATTCGTGCCGTATGACAACAGGAACGAAGGAGCAGCAATAAACGGAATAGATGTATACCCTGTAAGAAACCTTCACGAAATATCCGGACATCTGAGAGGAAAAAAGATGATAAGTCCTGCCATTGTGGAGAAAAAGAATGATAATATTACATACGGTTTCGATTTTTCTCAGGTAAAGGGACAGTCAAAGGCTAAAAGAGCTATAGAAATAGCAGCTTCGGGAATGCACAATATACTTATGGTAGGTCCTCCCGGTTCTGGAAAAAGTATGCTTGCAAAGCGTATACCGTCAATACTTCCCGATATGAGCTTTGAAGAGGCGGTAGAAACAACAAAGATACATTCAATAGCGGGAATGCTTGGTTCTGAGGACGGACTTGTTATGAAAAGACCGTTCAGAGCACCTCATCATACAGTATCGCCGGCAGGATTGTCAGGCGGAGGAAGTGTGCCACGCCCCGGTGAGGTATCGCTGGCACACAACGGAGTGCTTTTTCTTGATGAATTTCCCGAATTTTCAAGGGCGGCGATGGAGGTTCTCAGACAGCCGATAGAAAACGGAGAGATAACCATTTCAAGAGTAAGCGGTACGCTTTCGTATCCGTGTGACATAATGCTTGTGGCAGCTATGAATCCGTGTCCGTGCGGATATTTTTCGCACCCTGCAAGGGAGTGCATATGCACTAAAAAAGCCATAACAAGGTATCTTTCAAAGGTATCTGGGCCTATGCTGGACAGGATAGATATTCACATAGAAGTACCGCCTGTAGAGTTCAATGAGCTTAATTCCGAATCCGAGGAGGAAAGTTCGGCGGAAATAAAAAAGCGTGTGAACAGGGTAAGAGAAATACAGACCGCAAGATATGAGGGTACAGGCATAAAAAGCAACGCAGGAATATCGGCAGGAATGATAAACAAATTTTGTCCGCTGAGCAGCGAGGCGAAGGAATTTCTGAACAAAGCTTTTGATTCAATGGGAATGTCTGCGAGAGCATATGACAAGGTGCTGAAGGTAGCAAGAACCATAGCCGATTTGGACGGAAGCGAAATAATAAAGATATACCATATAGCAGAGGCGATACAGTACAGAAGTATGGACAGAAAATATTGGAAATCGCAATAAAAATAGAACTATTGACTGCTCTCAGAGGGAGATTGATAAATAAATTGTGTTAAATTCCTTATTTGCAGAATATCAGTTTTTAGCAGTTGACAACTTGCCCTGTTTGTATTAATATATATGGTAGTATTTTCAGATGATAGGAGTGCGTTTGTTTGGTATAGGAAATGACGTACTCTTTATTATGTTGTATTATGATGGTTGTGTGTGAAATATCAGGAGATGGGTTTAAGGATAGATTTGTTATGAATGGAATATCTTAAAAATTTAAAATGTAGGGGTGTTAATCCTTGGAGAAACTCGTTATAAGCGGAGGAAAGGCATTGTCGGGGGAAGTTTCCGTCAGCGGAGCAAAGAACGCTGCCGTGGCGATAATCCCTGCAACAATTCTTGCAGACTCCCCCTGTACGCTGGAAAATGTTCCATGTATCAAAGATGTAGCGGTTATGTTTGAGATTATGACCCGAATGGGTGCTGTGATTAAACAGACAGGCGAAAATACTTTCTACGTTGATGCTACGGGGGTAAATACAACAGATGTTGTGTTTGAGGAAGCGGGACGTATGAGAGCTTCATATTATATTTTAGGAGCTTTGCTTGCCAAAAAAGGAAAAGCCTGCGTAAGAATGCCCGGAGGGTGCTTTTTCGGCGACAGACCAATGGATCAGCATATAAAAGGATTCAGTATTCTTGGTGCGGACTGCAGGTTTGACGATCCGAAAGACTGCGTAAGCGTTTTTGCGGAAAAAGGACTTAAAGGCGGATATATATATATGGACGTTGTTTCTGTAGGTGCTACAATAAACGTAATGATAGCAGCGGTTACGGCAGAGGGAACAACGGTTATAGAGAATGCGGCGAGAGAGCCTCATATAGTAGATGTGGCAAATTTCCTTAATATGATGGGAGCAAATATAAAGGGTGCAGGTACAGAAGTAATAAAGATAAAAGGAGTAAAGGAACTCAAGGGAGTGAATTACTCCATAATACCTGACCAGATTGAGGCAGGAACATATATAGCGGCGATAGCTGCAACTCACGGAAAAGCTTTGGTGAAAAATGTGATACCAAAACATCTTGACTCTATAATAGTCAAGATAAATGAAATGGGAGTAAAAACCTCGGTAGGGGATAACGGTGACAGTATCTTTGTAGATGCAGGCGGAGAGCTTAAATGCTGTAAGGTAAAGACAATGCCTCACCCCGGTTTCCCGACAGATATGCAGCCGCAGTTTGTGGCTCTTATGGCAATGGCAACGGGAACAAGCCATATGCGTGAAACTGTGTGGGAATGCAGATTTCAGTATATTGAGCAGCTTATAAAGACGGGAATGGACGTAAAGATAAGCGGAAATAAAAGAGATCTCCTCATTATTGAAGGAGGAAAGAAGCTTCACGGTACAGATATGCAGGCTACCGACCTGAGAGCAGGAGCAGCTATGATTATTACAGCACTTTGTGCAGACGGTGTAAGTACTATTTCCAATATCAATTATATTGAGCGTGGATACGACAGGATTGTAGATAAGCTTAAAGCGATGGGTGCAGATATTGATAAGAAAGACTTCTGATTTAATCAGTTTTCGGGCGGGCAGACCGTTAGGTCTGCCCGCTTTGTCAGAATTTTATGATTTGTAAGCAAAGACAGGGGAACGGAGAAAAAATATGGCAAAAATATATCCGTTGTTCAGCGGAAGTAAGGGAAACAGCTATTATATAACATCATCGGGAAGAGGCATACTTATAGATGCCGGAAGAAGTGCCAAGCAGATAGAAAAGGCTCTTTCAGACAACAGCATAGACCCCAGAGGTATAGAGGGCATATTTATTACGCACGAGCATTCCGACCATATAAAGGGAGTAAGAGTACTTGCATCAAAGTACGGAATAAATGTATACGCAACAGAGGGAACACTTCGCAGTATGGAAACGTCAGGGGATTTATCTCCCGAAAAATTCAGCAGCTATATAATAAACAGCGGAGCTGAGGCTGCAGGTATGAGAATAAAGCCTTTCCGTATATCGCATGACTGTGCAGAGGGTGTCGGATATACTGTTGAAACCTCTGACGGAAGAAAAATAGCTGTTGCCACCGATACGGGATTTATCACTCAGGAGATAAAAAGTGCCGTAAAGGGAAGTGATGTTATAGTAATAGAGTCAAATCACGATGTAAATATGCTCCTGAACGGCGGTTATCCATACATACTTAAAAGAAGAATTTTATCCAATAAGGGACATCTGTCAAACGAAAGCTGTTCGGAATTTTTACCCGAACTTGTCAGAAACGGAGCAACACGCTTTTTGCTGGCACATCTCAGCAAAGAAAACAATATGCCGCAGATAGCACTGCAATCGGCAAGGTGTGTACTTTCGGAACACCATATGAAAGAAAATTCGGACTACACCATTGATACGGCAAAGGAAACAACTGACGGAAGCTGTATAATTTTTTAAGGAGATATACAAACTGAAATGCTTTCTGTAAATATAATATGTGTCGGAAAATTAAAGGAAAAATACTGGACACAGGCAGTCAATGAGTATGAAAAAAGATTAAGGCTATTCTGCAAATTTAAAATAACCGAGGTCGATGAAGAGAAAATCTCAGATAATCCGAATGAAAGTCAGATTAATGCTGTTCTGGAAAAGGAAGGAAAGCGTATTCTGAAGAATATCGGAAAAAACAGTCAGGTTATAGCTCTGTGTATAGAAGGAAGTCAGGTATCTTCTGAGGGAGTTGCGGAAATATTCGGAAAAACGGCATTAAACGGCATAAGCAGTATAGATTTTATAATCGGCGGCTCATGGGGACTGTCAGACGAGGTAAAATGCAACTGTGATATAAAGCTGTCAATGTCAAAAATGACTTTTCCTCACCAGCTTGCGAGGGTAATGCTTTGTGAGCAGATATACAGAGCCTTTCAGATAACAAGCGGAGGAAAATATCACAAGTAATAAGTCTGTGCTGACGGTGGTGCGATTGCCTTGTCAAAAGCTTTGCTTTTGACAAGCTTCAAGGTTACACCTTGAAGAGCCGTTTCAGAATTAAACTGAAACGGCTGCAATCGCACCGAAAATAAGCACAGACCTTTGAAAAAATCAATTTTAAAAGAAAAAGGGGCGGGAAAAATAAAAATGGCTTTGGACGGCGGATATTTAAGATATATATGTAATGAGATAAATGAAAAAGCTGCAAACAGCAGGGTAGAGAAGGTATATCAGCCTAATAAAGATGAGATAGTACTTGGGTTCAGAGGTCTTAAAGGAGCATATAAGCTTCTTGTTTCGTCAAGGGCAAACAGTCCCAGAATAAACTTTACGGAATATGCTCCCGAAAACCCTAAAGTTCCGCCTATGCTGTGTATGCTTTTCAGAAAGAAGCTTTGCGGAAGTAAGCTGATACAGGCACGTCAGCCTGCACTTGAAAGGATAATTTTTCTTGATTTTGATGCAACGAATGAGCTTGGCGATCATATAAAGCTTACACTTGCGGCTGAGATAATGGGCAAGTACAGCAACGTTATTTTCATAAATGAAGAAGGCGTTGTAATAGACGCACTTAAAAGAGTAGATATGTCAATGTCATCACAAAGGCAGGTTCTTCCGGGTTTAAAATACAGCCTTCCGCCTGCACAGAATAAGATAAATCTTCTTGACGGAGAAACAGAGGAAACAACAGAAAAAACTTTAAAAGCACTGGAAAGCATAACGGTTGATACAAAGCTGAGCAAAGCATTGTTAAATACGATACAGGGAATTTCACCCATAGCGTGCAGGGAGCTTGAATATCTTACAGGAAAGGGAAGAGAACTTACAACGGAAAATCTGAAAATTTCCGAAATCAGAAAAAGACTTGTCTTTTTTGTCGGAAGAATGGCAGATAATCTTAAAAATCTGAGTTATACCCCCCATATGGCGGTTATAAACGGAAAGCCTGCGGATTTTTTCTTCGGAGATATAACCCAGTACGGACAGCTTGCGGAGATTAAGCGTTATGAAAGCTTTAGCAAGCTTGTTGATGATTTTTATATCGGCAGAGATACGATAGAAAGAATGAAATCGAAATCTCAGGATTTGCACCGTATGCTTTCAAATACAACAGAGAGGCTTTCAAGGAAGATAAATACACAGACTCTTGAGCTTGAAAGGTGTACGGACAGAGAACCTCTTAGGATAAAAGGTGATTTAATTCAGGCAAATATATACAGGATAGAAAAGGGAATGTCCGAGATTACAGTAGAAAATTATTATGACGGCAACAGACCTTTTACTATAGAGCTTGACCCGTCGCTTACGGCAACACAGAATTCCCAGAAGTATTATAAGAGCTATCGTAAGGCAAAGACGGCGGAGCAGGTTCTTAAAGTTCAGCTTGAGAAAGCAAAAGCTGAGCTTGATTATATAGAAGCTGTATCGGAAAGTCTGAGCAGAGCCGAAACCGAAGGCGAGCTTAACGAAATACGCCGTGAGCTTGCCGAACAAGGATATATAAGAACACGTCAGGGTAAGCAGAAAAAAACAGCAGCACTGCCTGTTTTAAAGTTCAGGCTTTCTACGGGCTTTGAGCTTTTGGTCGGAAGAAACAATACACAGAATGATAAGCTCACCTTGAAGACAGCAGCCAAAAACGATATATGGCTTCATACGAAAAATATACACGGGGCACATGCGATAATAGTTACAAACGGTTTGCAGCCTGATGAGCAGACGATAAAAGAAGCAGCTCAGATAGCTGCATATCACAGCAAGGCAAGAGAAAGCTCACAGGTGCCTGTTGACTATACGCTTGTGAAGAATGTAAGCAAACCATCAGGAGCAAAGCCGGGTATGGTAATATACGTCAAGAACAGAACAATATATGTAACACCTGAGCTTCCGCAGAAAGTTTAGCTGAGCAGTGCGATTGCAGCACTCAAAATGCAGGCATTTTGAGCGTTACAAGTGCTACGCACTTGTAACGGACTGCAAACAAAGTTTGCAGTCCGCTGCAATCGCACACCTGAGAATGTGCGTTGCCGAAGAGGTGTTTCAGCGAAAAATGATAAGGAGAGAATAATATGAGATTGCTTTTAGCGGAAGATGAAAAGGAACTTTCAAGGGCATTGGTAACGATACTCAAGCACAACAATTATTCCGTAGATGCGGTATATAACGGAGAGGACGCACTGGACTATATAGAAAGCGGGGTTTATGACGGTGTAGTGCTTGACATTATGATGCCTAAAATAGACGGAATAACAGTTTTAAAGACCATACGAAAAGAGGGAAACTCCGTACCTGTAATACTGCTTACAGCAAAATCCGAAATTGAGGACAAAGTACTCGGACTTGACTGCGGTGCGGACGATTATCTTACAAAGCCGTTTTCGGCTAAAGAGCTTCTTGCAAGAATACGTGCTATGACACGAAAAAGAACGGAAGCTAATAATTCCGTAATCAGTTTTGAAAATATAAAGCTTGATACATCAACCTTTGAGCTTTCATCACCCAACGGAAGTTTAAGGCTTGCAAACAAGGAATTTCAGATGCTTGAAATGCTGATGAAAAATCCGGGAAGAATAATTTCAACAGAAACGTTTATGGAAAAAATATGGGGATATGACAGCGATACAGAGCTAAGCGTAGTATGGGTATACATATCATACATAAGAAAGAAGCTGTCATCACTTGATGCAAAGGTGCAGATAAAAGCTGTAAGAAACAGGGGATATTCTCTGGAGGCTTCAAAATGATAAAAAAGCTCAGAAAAAAATTTATAGCCATAGCTATGATTTCGGTGATTGTTGTGCTTACCGTCATAATGACTGCGATAAATATTGCCAATTTCATAAGCATAGACAGCAACGCACAGAAGCGAATTGAAATACTTGAGGAGAACGGCGGAAAATTTTCTGATAAGCCTTTTTTCAGGGACAGAGAAGACGATTTCAAAGAGAATAAGCTGTCACCTGAAATGCCGTTTGAAACAAGATACTTTACCGTAACTCTTGACAGTAACGCAAACGTTTCCGAAATAAATACAGGAAGGATAGCTGCGGTATCTTCATCGGCGGCAGAAGATTATGCCAAAAAGCTTTACGAAGAAAACAGAGAAAAAGGTTTTATAGAAACTTATAAATATACACGTACAGAATCCGACGGAAAAATAATGTATATTTTTCTTGACATAGGCAGAGAGCTTGATACCTTTTATTCCTTTTTTACAGCAAGCGTAATTATAAGCTTGGCAGGAAGTCTGCTTGTATTTATAATGGTAGTTATTTTCTCGTCCATAGCTGTAAGACCTGTCGCACAGAGCTATGAAAAGCAGAAAAGATTTATAACAGACGCAAGTCACGAGATAAAAACCCCTCTTGCAATAATAGATGCGAATGCAGAGGTTATCGAGATGATAGACGGCGAAAACGAATGGACGCAGAGTATAAGAAAACAGATAAAGCGGCTTACATCACTTACCGAAAAGCTTGTATATCTTTCAAGAATGGACGAGGACGGATATGAAATGCAGATGGTAAGCTTTGATATTTCTCAGGCGACGGAGGAAATGACGGAGCTTTTCAATACAGCGTCACAGGCAAGAGGAATAAAACTGAAAACAGAAGCGGAAGCAGGTCTGAGCTGTTACGGAAACGAAGCGGCAATCCGTCAGCTTATTTCCATAATGATGGACAATGCCCTGAAATATACAAACGAAAACGGAGTTATAGAGGTAAAGCTTAAATCCGCAGGCAGGAGCAGAATAATGACCTTCTACAATACCGTTGATGAGATAGAAAAAGGAAAGCTTGAATTTCTTTTTGAAAGGTTTTATCGTCTGGATAAGTCAAGAAATTCCGAAACAGGAGGACATGGTATAGGTTTATCCGTAGCCAAAGCCATAACAGAGGCACACGGAGGAAAAATTTCAGCGGAGAGCACGGACGGAAAGAGTATTATCTTCACGGTAACACTTAAAAATATCCCTAATGATAAAAAAGGAAATAAATTATGAAAAATATGTCTGAAATAGAAATAGAATTACAGGATACAGAATGGGAAGCTTCATATATTGACCACGACAGACTGATTGCAAGAGCTGTGGTTTTTGATGATGAAGGCTATTATTATTTTGTCAGAGCTGAGCGTGATGATGACTTCGGCAAAGCAGTATTGATTGAAACCTCAGGCGGAGGTGTGGAAAGCGGAGAAGAACTTGAAATAGCTGTCAAAAGAGAGCTTGGTGAAGAACTTGGTGCAGATGTTGATATTATCTGCAAAATCGGATTAGTGAGCGACTATTATAATCAGATTCACAGGCATAATATAAGCCATTATTTTTTGTGCAGGGTGCGTTCATTTAATGAAAGGCATCTGACGAATGAAGAAACAGAAGATTTTAATTTATCAACACTTAAACTGACTTATGAAGCCGCATTGAAGGAATATGAAAAATGCAGCAATACGAAAATAGGAAGGCTTATTGCAAACAGAGAACTTCCTGTAATAATGCGTGCAAGGGAAATAATTATGAATTAAAATAATGTCAGTTTACAAGATGAATTTCCGACTGATTTTGTTCACAATATCTTCAGTCATTCAAAAACAACAGGTTTATTTTTAAATTTTGTTGCAATTCTGTGACATATTATGTATAATGTATTTGTATCGCTTCGGTTTTAGTTTTAACCGTCAGAAAATTAAGGAGGATTTTTATTTATGATTTCAGCAGGAGATTTTAGAAACGGTGTTACATTTGAAATGGACGGACAGGTAGTGTCAATAATTGAGTTCCAGCATGTAAAGCCCGGTAAGGGTGCTGCGTTCGTAAGAACGAAGATAAGAAATGTAATTACAGGAGCTGTAGTTGAAAAAACCTTTAACCCCACAGAAAAATTCCCTACAGCTTTCATTGAGAGAAAGGATATGGAATATCTGTATCAGGACGGCGACCTCTACTATTTCATGGATAATGAAACATACGAACAGCTTCCTATCGGCAAAGCCGTTCTCGGAAACAACTTCAAGTTTGTAAAGGAAAATATGGTATGCAAAGTGCTTTCATATAAGGGTAATGTATTTGGTGTTGAGCCGCCTACATTTGTTGTTCTTCAGGTTACTCAGACTGAACCCGGTGTTAAAGGCGATACAGCTACAAATGTTACAAAGCCTGCAACTCTCGAAACAGGTGCGGAGATAAAAGTTCCTATTTTCGTAAATGAGGGAGATTCCATACAGATTGATACTCGTACAGGAGAGTATATGTCCAGAGCCTGACTTTTAGATTAAATTGTTTAAATTATTTGGAGGTTACGTTATGAGCATAAAAGAAAAGATTGCCTACATCAAGGGTCTTGCCGAAGGTCTGAAGCTTGATGAAAACAAGGACGAAGTAAAGGTATTAAAGGCTGTCATTGAATTGCTCGATGAGATGTCTGACATAGTTTGCGAAACAAAGGATACACTTGAGGGTCTGACTTACAGCGTAGAAGCTATTGATGATGAATTATCCGAGCTTGAAGAAGCTGTTTATGACGAAGAAGATGACGATGAGTGCTGTCATCACGGACACCACCATCATCATTGTTGTGATGATGAATATGATTTTGATGACTGTTGCTGTGAGGACGATGTTTTCTATGAAGTCACCTGTCCTACCTGCGGTGCTGAGATAAATGTTTCCGAAGATGTACTTCTCTGCGGCGAAACTTCATGCCCTAAGTGCGGCGAAATTCTTGAATTTGATTTCAGCTCTCTTGGTGAAGATGATGATGACTGCGAATGCTGTTCATCAGAAGATGAAGACACTGAGGAATAATATTTTCTGAAATTTTGTGAAAGTTCTTTCTCCGGTTTTGACATCGGAGAAAGAATGTTTTTCGCAGGCGAGGAAGTAACGGAAAATTGAAAATGGAAAGTGGAAAGTGAAAAATTAAGGGTCGCTCCGCTCCGATTTTGTAATTGATTATGGAAAATGTTATTGAAAATAAAAGCTTTGGCTTCGCCGTCAGAATTGTAAAGCTATATAAATATCTTTGCGATAAAAAGAAAGAGTATGTTCTTTCAAAGCAGCTTTTACGTTCAGGTACAAGTATCGGTGCTAATGTTGCCGAAGCACAACAGGAACAAAGTAAAGCGGACTGTATTTCCAAAATCTCCATTGCACTGAAAGAAACAACAGAAACAAAATATTGGCTGAAATTGCTTAATGCTACAGATTTCCTGAGTGATAATGAAATAAAAACGATATTGGCAGATTGTGTTGAAATTGAGAAAATCTTAACTTCCATACTGAAGTCGAGTAAAAATTAATTTTCCATTTTCAACTTTCAGTTTGACAATTTTTTGCGGGTATGGCGGAATTGGCAGACGCACAAGATTTAGGTTCTTGCGGAATACTCCGTGCAGGTTCAAGTCCTGTTACCCGCACCAATCAAGAGTACTCATAACAGACTGTTGTGGGTACTATTTTTATGTTTCGTGTTATTAAAATGCACAAAAATATGGCGTAGTATTGATAATAATTCTAAATATATAAAAAATACATATCAGATAAATACTTGCAAAATCCAAATATATATGTTATACTCTTATATGCGTGACTGCGACAGATATGCGATGAAGCGGGAGGTTGCGGCTGAAACAGGTCGGTTTTTCCGTGGAGTATGTCCGATTTTAAACCGGGCGACAATGATATTTTTAATGTGAAGTGGTGTAAAGGCTCACACTGAGGGTTGCTGTGTGCCAAAATGCCGTTTCAGACACTTTTCGACTATTGCCCGGGTTGACTTGCGTCATCTCGGTTTTTAAATGGACAGAAATGAAACACCCGGCAGGGTTTGAAATTTCGGAAAGAAAAGGGTTGCCCGCCAACTCAAAATTTTTAAGGAGGCGATGATTGTGGCAGTCAAGGAGAAAATCAGAATCAGAATAAAGGGTTATGACCATCAGTTGGTAGACCAGTCAGCAGAAAGAATAGTTGCTACTGCGAAGAAAACAGGAGCAAGAGTATCAGGCCCTGTACCTCTTCCCACAGAAAAGCAGGTTGTAACAATACTCAGAGCTGTTCATAAGTACAAGGACAGCCGTGAGCAGTTTGAAATCAGAACTCACAAAAGACTGATTGACATTCTCAGACCGTCAAACAAGACGGTAGACGCATTAACAAGTTTGGAACTCCCTGCAGGTGTTGAAATCGAAATCAAACTTTAAGAAATCAACCAACCTGACAGTCGGGGTCAAGTTGGCGAAAGCCAACCAATAACCTTATAGGAGGCATTATAAATGCAGAAAGCTATTATCGGTAAGAAAATCGGTATGACACAGATTTTCGACGAAAAGGGAACAGTCATTCCCGTTACGGTAGTAGAAGCAGGACCTTGTGTTGTTTCTCAGATAAAGACCGTAGAAAATGACGGATACGCATCTGTACAGATGGGTTACGGTGACCTCAAGGCAAAGAAAGTAAACAAGCCTATGAAGGGTCACTTTGACAAGGCAAACGCAGCTCCCAAGAGAACTCTCAGAGAGTTCAGATTTGACGATACAAGCAAGTATGAGCTTGGTCAGATACTCAAGGCAGACGTGTTTGCAGCAGGAGATAAGGTAGACGTTACCGGTACAAGTAAAGGTAAGGGCTACGCCGGCGTAATCAAGCGTTGGAATTTCCAGAGATTGAAAGAGTCACACGGTTCAGGTCCTGTAGCAAGACACGGCGGCTCAATGGGTGCATGTTCAAGTCCTTCCAGAGTATGGAAAGGAAAGAAAATGGCAGGTCATCTCGGAGCAGAGAGAGTTACAGTACAGAACCTTGCAGTAGTAAAGGTTGACGCAGAAAACAACCTTATCGCTATTAAGGGTGCTGTTCCGGGCCCTAACGGTGGAATAGTAGTAATCCGTGACACCGTAAAGGCGTAAGAAAGGAGGAGTTTAAATGCCTAACGTAGCAGTATTAGATATGGCTGGCAAAGAGGTTTCGACTATAGAGCTTGCAGATTCAGTATTCGGTATAGAGCCTAATACGACAGTAATGCATCATATGGTAGTAAACTATCTTGCAAATCAGCGTCAGGGCACACAATCAGCGTTGACAAGAGCAGAGGTATCCGGCGGCGGAAAGAAGCCCTGGAGACAGAAGGGAACAGGTCACGCAAGACAGGGTTCAACAAGATCACCTCAGTGGACACACGGCGGTATCGTATTTGCTCCCAAGCCCAGAGATTACAGTTATACAGTAAACAAGAAGGTAAGAAGACTGGCTATGAAGTCAGCATTCTCTGCAAAGGCACAGTCAAGCGACATCATCGTAATTGACAGCATCGTATCAGAGAGCTTCAGTACAAAGACAATCGCAGCAATGCTCAAGGCAGTAGGCAGCGAGAAAAAGGCTTTGATAGTTCTTCCTTCAGTTGATAAAAAGGTTATCAATTCAGCAAGAAACATTCCCGGTGTAAAGACAGCACAGGTAAACGAGCTTAACGTATACGATATGCTCAATGCCGACAAGCTTATCATCGCAAAGGAAGCTGTTGAGAAAATACAGGAGGTGTACGCATAATGTTGGCACAGGATATAATCGTAAGACCCGTAGTAACAGAAAAGGGTATGAGCGGTATCGCAGCTAAGAAGTACACTTTTGAGGTAGCAAAAGCCGCTAACAAGATAGAGATAGCAAAAGCAGTTGAAGAGTTGTTCAAAGTAAAGGTTGCAAAGGTAAACACCGTAAACGTAAGAGGAAAGCTTCGCCGTCAGGGAAGATACCAGGGCTACACAAGGTCTTGGAAGAAGGCTTATGTAACACTTACAGAGGACAGCAAGTCAATCGAATTTTTTGAAGGCATGATGTAAGCCTGTTTAATTTGCAGATTACACGGGCAGAATGTATGGGAGAAGCCATTTTCCCGCAAAGCCATCATGAGGAGAGTGAAATACAATGGCTATAAAAGTATATAAACCTACCACTAACGCCAGACGTAATATGTCAGTAGTTGACTACTCAGGTCTTTCAAAGACAGCTCCCGAGAAGAGCTTGCTCGCTCCTCTCAAGAAGAAGTCAGGACGTAACAGCTATGGTAGAATCACCGTTCGTCACAGAGGCGGCGGAAACAGAAGAAAGTATCGTATTATCGATTTCAAAAGACAGAAGTTTGATGTACCCGCTACAGTAAAGACTATAGAGTATGACCCCAACCGTTCGGCATTCATCGCTCTTGTTGAGTATGAGGACGGAACAAAGAGCTATATCGTAGCTCCCAGCGAACTCAAGGTAGGCGATACGGTAGTATCAGGTGCAAATGCCGACATCAAGCCCGGCAACGCACTTCCGCTTGAAAGTATTCCTGTAGGTACATTTGTACACAATGTAGAGCTTTATCCCGGCAGAGGTGCTCAGCTTGCAAGAGCAGCAGGAAATATGGCTCAGCTTATGGCTAAGGAAAACGGTCTTGCACTGTTAAGACTTCCTTCAAGTGAGCTTAGAAATGTACCTATAAGCTGTATGGCTACAATCGGTCAGGTAAGCAACGGCGAACACAGCAACGTAAAAATCGGTAAGGCAGGCCGTAAGCGTAATATGGGTTGGAGACCTACAGTAAGAGGTTCAGTAATGAACCCTAATGACCACCCTCACGGCGGTGGTGAAGGCAAAAGCCCTATCGGTCGTCCCGGCCCTGTAACCCCTTGGGGTAAGCCCGCACTCGGCTACAAGACCAGAAAGAAGAAGAACCGTTCGGATAAGCTTATCGTAAGACGCAGAAACGGTAAATAACAGGCATACAGAAAGGAGCTTTAATAAATGAGCAGAAGCATTAAAAAGGGCCCTTACGTACAGCCGGTACTTTACAAAAGGGTAGAAGCTATGAACGAAGCAGGCGAAAAGAAGATACTCAAGACATGGAGCAGATCTTCAACAATCTTCCCCTCCTTCGTAGGTCACACATTTGCCGTTCATGACGGACGCAAGCACGTTCCGGTATACGTTACAGAGGATATGGTAGGTCACAAGCTCGGAGAGTTCGCACCTACAAGAACCTTCAAAGGTCATGCCGGTTCAAAAACATCTAAGAAATAAGGCAGAAGGAGAGAATAAATATGGCAGAATCAAGAGCTTATTTGAAATATGTCCGTATTTCACCACGCAAGGTTAAAATTGTTCTTGACTTAATCAGAAACAAGCCCGCAGATTATGCAATGGCAGTTCTGAAGCACACTCCTAAGGCCGCTTGCGAGCCGCTGGAAAAGCTGCTTAAGTCAGCAATGGCAAACGCTGAAAACAATCACAATATGGACGTAAGCAAGTTATATGTAGCAGAATGCTCAGTAAGTCAGGGACCCACACTGAAGCGTATTCGTCCAAGAGCACAGGGTCGTGCATTCAGAATCGACAAGAAGACTTCGCACATTACCTTAGTGCTTAAAGAAGCTGAATAACGACAGGAGGTATAGTTAATGGGCCAGAAAGTAAATCCGCACGGTATGCGTGTCGGCATTATTAAGGATTGGGACTCACGCTGGTTTGCAGGAAAGAAAAACTTCGGTGAGCAGCTTGTTGAAGACTATAATCTTCGTAAAACACTCAAAAAGCAGCTTTACGCAGCAGGCGTTCCCAAGATTGAGATTGAGCGTGACGCTTCAAGAGTAAGAATAAACATTCACTGTGCAAAGCCGGGTCTTGTAATCGGCAAGCAGGGCAGTGAGATAGACAAAATCCGCAAGCAGTGCGAAACAGCACTGAACAAGCCTGTAAATATAAACGTTGTAGAGGTAAAATCACCCGACCTCGATGCACAGCTCGTTGCAGAGAATATAGCTACACAGCTTGAGAACAGAATTTCCTTCCGCCGTGCTATGAAGCAGTCAATCGGAAGAGCAATGAAGTTTGGTGCAAAGGGTATCAAGGTAATGTGTTCAGGCCGTCTGGGCGGTGCAGAAATCGCACGTTCCGAAACATACCACGAGGGTACAATTCCTCTTCAGACATTAAGAGCAGATATCGACTACGGCTTTGCAGAGGCTGCAACGACATACGGACGTATCGGAGTAAAGGTTTGGCTGTATAAGGGCGAGGTTCTCAACGTAAACGCTAACAGAAGCTTCAGCGAGAACAACAACGACAACGGCAAGAACCGCCGCAGCAGAAAGCCACGCAGAGAAGGAGGCAATAAATAATGCTGTTACCTAAGCGTGTTAAATACAGAAGAGTACACAGAGGTCGTCTTACAGGTAAGGCTTACCGTGGAAACAAGGTAACCTACGGTGATTACGGTCTTCAGGCATTGGAGCCTTCTTGGATTACATCAAACCAGATTGAGGCTGCCCGTGTAGCTATGACAAGATATTGCAAGAGATTTGGTAAGGTGTGGATAAAGATATTCCCCGACAAGCCTATCACAGAGAAGCCCGCTGAAACCCGAATGGGTTCAGGTAAAGGCTCACCCGAATACTGGGTTGCAGTAGTAAAGCCCGGCAGAGTTATGTTCGAGCTTGGCGGCGTTTCTGAGGAAATGGCAAGAGAAGCTATGCGTCTTGCAGCAAACAAGCTTCCCATCAAATGTAAATTTGTAAAAAAAGAAACGGAGGGTGAGCAATAATGAAGGCTTCACAGCTTAGAGAATTATCAGCGGAAGAGCTTCAGGAGAAGCTCAGAGGCTTAAAAGAGGAACTGTTCAACCTTCGCTTCCAGTTAGCTATAAATCAGCTGGAAAACCCGATGCGTATCAGTGCTGTAAAAAAGGACATCGCAAGAGTACAGACAGTACTTACCGAGCTTGAAAACAGCACAGAAGCATAATCGAGAAGGAGGTCTGAGCTATGAGCGAAAGAAACTTGAGAAAAAGCAATGTCGGCAGAGTTGTAAGCAATAAGATGGATAAGACAATCGTAGTTGCAATCGAGGACAGCGTAAAGCACCCCCTCTACGGCAAGGTTGTAAAGAGAACCGCAAAGCTTAAAGTGCATGACGAGAACAATGAGTGCAATATTGGCGACAGAGTAAGAATTATGCAGACACGCCCTCTTTCTAAGGATAAGAGATGGAGACTGGTCGAGATTATTGAGAAGGCTAAATAATTTGGCCCCGATTGAAAAGGAGGAATTACTGTGATTCAACAGCAGACCTACCTGAAGGTTGCCGATAACACTGGAGCAAAAGAGTTAATGTGCATCCGAGTTCTCGGCGGTACCGGAAGGAGATACGCAAACATCGGTGACGTTGTGGTAGCTTCGGTTAAAAAAGCAGCACCCGGTGGAGTTGTAAAAAAAGGCGATGTAGTTAAAGCAGTTATAGTACGTTCTGCAAAGGGCGTGCGTCGTGAGGACGGCACATATATCCGTTTCGACGAGAATGCTGCCGTTATAATTAAAGAAGATAAAAATCCAAAAGGTACTCGTATCTTTGGACCGGTTGCAAGAGAGCTTCGTGATAAAGATTATATGAAGATTCTGAGCCTTGCTCCCGAAGTTCTTTAATGGAGGTGCTCACTGATGAATAAAAAGGTTCACGTAAAAACAGGTGATACCGTTATGGTTATAAGCGGAGACGATAAGGGCAAAAGGGGCAAGGTTATGGCTGTCAGCCCCAAGGAAGGCAAGGTTATCGTTGAAGGCGTAAATATGGTATCAAAGCACGTAAAGCCCAGAAGAATGGGTGAGGCAGGCGGTATCCTCAAGGCTGAGGGTGCTATGTACGCATCAAAGGTACAGATAATCTGCCCCCGCTGCAAGAAGCCTACACGTATAGGACACAAGCTCAACGAGGACGGCACAAAGAGCCGCACCTGTGCTAAATGCGGCGAGATTTTGTAAGGAGGATATTAAGATAATGGCAAGACTTAAAGACTTTTACAAAAGCGATGTTGCACCTGCACTTATGAATAAGTTCTCCTACAAAAGCGTAATGGAGATTCCCAAGCTGGATAAAATTGTTGTAAATGTCGGTGCCGGCGAGGCAAGAGATAACTCAAAGGTAATCGATGCTATTCTGAGAGATCTGGCAGCTATCACAGGACAGAAGCCCCTTGTATGTAAGGCAAGAAAGTCCGTTGCTAACTTCAAGCTCCGTGAGGGAATGCCTATCGGTGCTAAGGTTACTCTCAGAGGCGAGAGAATGTATGAGTTCCTTGACAGACTTTTCAATGTTGCACTTCCCCGTGTACGTGACTTCAGAGGTATAAATCCTAACGGTTTTGACGGAAGAGGAAACTACAATATGGGTCTTAAAGAGCAGCTCATCTTCCCTGAGATTGAGTACGACAAGATAGATAAGGTTAGAGGTATGGACATCTGCTTTGTTACTACCGCTAAAACGGACGAAGAGGCTCGTGAGCTGCTCAAGCTTATGGGTGCTCCGTTTGCGAAATAAGGAGGGATTTTCGTGGCTAAGACAGCAATGAAAGTTAAGCAGCAGAGAACCCAGAAGTTCTCTACAAGAGAATACAACAGATGTAAAATCTGCGGCAGACCGCACGCTTATCTTCGCAAATACGGAGTATGCCGTATTTGCTTCAGAGAATTAGCTTACAAGGGCGAAATTCCCGGCGTAAAAAAGGCAAGCTGGTAAAAGGACGAAGGAGGTTAATTTTATGCAGATTACTGACCCTATAGCAGATTTGCTTACAAGAATCCGTAACGCAAGCTCTGCGAAGCACGATTCTGTAGAGATTCCTGCTTCAAATATGAAGAAGGCTATATGCCAGATTTTATTGGACGAAGGCTACATTAAGAATTTTACTGTAGTTGAGGACGGCAAACAGGGCGTTATAACAGTTACTCTCAAGTATCTTGAGGGCAAGAAGCCTGTTATCACAGGACTCAGAAGAGTTTCAAAGCCCGGTTTACGCAGATATAGCAATGTAGAGGATATGCCCAAGGTTATAAAGGGACTTGGCGTGGCTATCGTTTCGACCTCAAAGGGAGTTATGACAGACCGTCAGGCTCGTAAGGAGAACGTAGGCGGAGAAATCCTTGCATTTGTTTGGTAAGGAGGTACGGGAAATTGGCTGAAACAGAAATCAAATTATCTCGAATTGGAAGAAAACCTGTAAATATTCCCGCCGGTGTCGAGGCAAAATTCGACAACGGTGTATTGACTGTTAAAGGACCCAAAGGTACACTCACACTCGACGTGAACCCTGCAATGATTGTTGAGGTAAACGCAGGAAGCATTGAGATAAAAGTACCCGAGGACAAGTCACCCAAGGCTGTAAAGAGAAACAGAGCACTTCATGGTCTTACACGTTCACTCGTAGCAAATATGGTTACAGGTGTAACACAGGGCTATCAGAAGAAGCTTGAGGTTAAGGGCGTAGGTTACCGTGTGCAGAAGAAGGGCAAGGATCTGGTTATGAACCTTGGCTATTCACATCAGGTTATAGTAAGCGATACAGATGACATCAAAATCGAAGCTCCCGACCCCAACACAATCATTATCTCAGGTATAGACAAGCAGAAGGTTGGTCAGTTTGCTGCCGAGGTAAGAGAGAAGCGTCCGCCCGAGCCTTATAAGGGTAAAGGTATCAAGTACGCTGACGAGGTTATCCGTCGTAAAGAGGGTAAAGCCGGTAAAGGCAAGAAGTAATTAAGGAGTGAAGCATTATGGTATCAAAGGCAGATAAAAACAAAGCCCGTTTGAAGCGTCATAAAAGAGTACGCAGCAAAATAAGCGGTACGGCAGAATGCCCCCGCCTTAACGTGTTCCGCTCTAACACAAACATTTACGCTCAGCTTATAGATGACGTAAACGGTGTTACTCTTGCTGCTGCATCATCTCTCGAGCTTGACGGCAAAGGCTCAAACAAGGAAGCAGCTTTCAAGGTAGGCGAGGCTATCGCAAAGAAAGCTTCCGACAAAGGCATCGACACGGTTGTATTTGACCGTGGCGGTTACATTTATCACGGCCGTGTCAAGGAATTGGCCGAAGGTGCTCGTCAGGGCGGCCTCAAATTCTGATAAAGGAGGAAATTACTTTGGCTATTATTGACGCATCAACTTTAGATTTACAGGAACGTGTAGTTACAATCAACCGTGTATCAAAGACAGTAAAGGGCGGACGTATCTTCAAGTTTGCCGCTCTGGTTGTAGTAGGTGACGGCAACGGAACAGTAGGCTTCGGTATAGGTAAGGCAGGCGAAGTTCCTGACGCTATCCGCAAGGGTATCGAGGACGCTAAGAAGAACCTTATCAGGGTATCCCTCAAGGGAACAACAATTCCTCACGAGGTTATCGGTGAGTTCGGAGCAGGCAGAGTTCTTATGAAGCCCGCAGCAGCCGGTACAGGAGTTATCGCAGGCGGCCCCGTCCGTGCCGTAATCGAGGCAGTAGGTATCAGAGATATAAGAACAAAGGCTCTGCGTTCAAACAATCCCTGCAACGTAGTACGTGCAACCATTGAAGGTCTTGCATCACTCCGCAGTGCAGAGGAAGTTGCTGCTATCCGTGGCAAATCAGTTAAAGAGATTTTATAATAGGAGGGCAGCAAGATGGCAGAACTTAACATTAAGCTTGTAAAAAGTCTTATAGGCAGTAAAAAGGACCAAATTGCAACAGCCCAGGCACTTGGTTTAAAGAAAATCGGCGATGTGACAACTCAGCCCGATAATGCTCAGACCAGAGGTAAGGCAGCTAAGATAGCTCACCTTATCGAGGTAAGCGAAGCGTAAGCAAGGAGGTGCTAAGCAATGAAATTGCACGAACTTTCACCCGCAGAGGGTTCTAAAAAGGCTGTAAAGCGTATAGGCAGGGGTCACGGCTCAGGTCAGGGCAAGACAGCAGGTAAAGGACACAAGGGACAGAAGGCAAGATCAGGCGGCGGCGTAAGACCCGGCTTTGAAGGCGGTCAGATGCCTATGCAGAGACGTTTGCCTAAGAGAGGCTTCAACAATATCTTTGCAAAGAAGATTGTAAGCATAAATGTAGGCAGTCTTGAAAAGAAATTCGATGATGGTGCTGTAGTAGATACACAGGCACTTATCAGTGCAGGACTTGTAAAAAATTCCTTTGACGCAGTAAAGATTTTAGGCAACGGAAATCTTACAAAGAAGTTAGAGGTAAAGGTTGCTGCATATTCCGCTTCTGCAAAGGAGAAAATTGAAGCAGCAGGCGGAAAGGCAGAGGTGGTTTGATGTTAAAAACCATTCGCAATGCCTTCCGTGTTCCTGATTTAAGAAAGAAGCTGTTATTCACATTAATGATAATAGTAGTATTCAGAATAGGTTCGGTAATCCCCGTACCTTTTCTGGATATGGAGGCACTCAGACAGGCAATGAGCAACCTCACATCTGCCGAGAGCGGCTCGATGTTTGCTTATCTCGACACATTGTCGGGAGGTGCTTTTTCCAATGCGACGCTGTTCGCAATGGGTGTAACGCCTTACATCAACAGTTCGATTATAATTCAGCTCCTTACTGTAGCAATTCCCGCACTTGAGCGTCTTTCAAAAGAGGGCGAAGAGGGAAGAAAGAAACTTGCTACAATTACAAGATATGTAACCGTAGGTCTTGGACTTATACAGGGTATAGCATATTTCTGGTTCCTGAAGCAGAGTCACGTTCTTGAATATAACGAAGGCTTTGACTTCATTTTCTCGGCTGTAGTAATCGTACTTGTATTCACCGCAGGTACAGCTCTTATGATGTGGCTCGGTGAGCAGATTAACCAGTATGGTATAGGAAACGGTATTTCGATACTCCTCTTTGCAGGTATCGTAGCAAGATTTCCTCTTATCATCTCACAGATTGTCAGCTTCTGGAATATGGCTATGCAGGGTGATACAAAGTACTTTGTGTTTGTACCTTTGTTTGTTATCATCTTCCTTGCAGTTATGTGGGTTATCGTATTTATGCAGGACGCAGAGAGAAGAATACCTATCCAGTATGCAAAGAGAGTTGTGGGCAGAAAAATGTACGGCGGTCAGAGCAGCCACCTTCCTATAAAGGTAAGCCTCGGCGGAGTTCTCCCCATCATTTTCGCAAGCTCCATTCTTTCAATTCCCTCAACAATAAAGCTTATCGCACCCGGCATTACAGGCTGGCTTGACAACCTTATTCAGATGTTCAGCCAGAGAAGCTGGCTGTATGCTGTGCTTTATTTCATACTGATTATACTGTTTGCATATTTCTATACATCAATTCAGTATAATCCTATAGAAATGTCAAATAATCTTCGTCAGAACAATGGTACAATCCCCGGTATCCGTCCGGGTAAGCCCACGACTGAGTTCATTGCAAAAATTTTATCAAGAATAACGCTTATCGGAGCATTGTTCTTAGCTGTAATCGCAATAGTTCCTATTATTTACGGAAACCTTACAGGTATGTCGGCTATGTCATTGGGCGGAACCTCGATTATCATCGTTGTAGGCGTTTGCTTGGAAACGGTAAAACAAATGGAATCCCAGATGATGATGCGTCATTACAAGGGCTTCCTTGACTGATAATATTTGGAGGCGATATATAATGAACATAATCTTATTAGGTGCTCCCGGTGCGGGAAAAGGTACTCAGGCTGAGAAGATTTGTGAAATTCTTAAAATTCCAACAATTTCCACGGGTAACATTATCCGTGCGGCGTTGAAAAACGGTACAGAAATGGGTCTTAAGGCTAAATCGTTTATGGACGCAGGAAAGCTCGTTCCCGATGAGGTCGTAATCGGCATCATTCAGGAAAGACTTGCAGAAAGTGACTGCAAGAACGGCTTTATCCTCGACGGTTTCCCCAGAACCATTCCTCAGGCCGAGGCTCTGGACGCTATGGGTGTCGAAATCAACAAGGTAATCGATATAGAGGTTTCCGATGAAGACATCGTAAAGAGAATGTCCGGACGCCGTGTCTGCGAAAAGTGCGGTGCAAGCTATCATCTTGAATACAAGAAGCCCGCTAAGGAGGGCGTTTGCAACCTCTGCACAGGCACCCTTGTTCAACGCAAGGACGACCACCCCGATACGGTTCTTTCAAGACTCAAGGTTTATCACGAAGAAACAGAGCCTCTCAAGGACTACTATGAGAAGCAGGGTAAGCTTACAATAGTAGAGGGTCAGCATGATATTGCAGACACAACCGCAAAGGTGCTTAAAGCATTAGAGGACTAATATAATATGATAGTTCTTAAAACCCGACGTGAATTGGATCTTATGAGAGAAGCTTGCAGAATATCTGCAAACGCACTCAAAGAGGCAGGCAAGGCAGTAGAGCCGGGCGTGTCTACAAAGGAAATTGACGATGTGGTACGTAATTATATCCGGAAACAGGGTGCTTCACCCTCGTTTCTGGGTTACGGCGGATTTCCTGCCAGTGCGTGTATATCGGTAAACAATGTGGTTATCCATGGCATACCGAGTAAAAAACAGATTTTGAAGAGCGGCGATATTGTCAGCGTGGACGTGGGAGCGTTTATAGGCGGCTTTCACGGCGACAATGCCTACACATATGCCTGCGGAGATATTTCAAAGGAAGCAAGAGCGTTGCTCGATGCTACAAAGGAAAGCCTTTACGAAGGCATAAAGCAGGCAAAGGCAGGAAACAGGATTGGCGATATAGGAAATGCCGTTCAGAGTTATGCCGAAGCTCGCAGTTACTCGGTGGTACGAGATTTTGTCGGTCACGGAGTAGGTGCGAAATTACACGAAGACCCCAGCGTACCAAATTACGGTACTCCCGGCAGAGGAGTAAGACTTATGCCGGGTATGACTATTGCGATAGAGCCTATGATTACGGCAGGAGGATATGCCGTAAAGGTTCTTGATGATGACTGGACAACGGTTACGGCGGACGGAAGCCTTGCGGCTCATTTTGAGCATACAATAGCAATAACCCCCGACGGACCCGTTATTATGACAATACCTGATTGAACAGGCTGAAGAGGTGAAAGGCTTATTATGAAGGCAGGACAGATAGTTCAGGCTGAGGCAGGCAGGGATAAGGGACGTTTTTTCGTAATAGTTGAAACGGACGGAAAATTTGCCCTCATATGTGACGGCAAGACAAGACCTGTTGAAAGACCTAAAAAAAAGAAGCTCATTCACCTTAAAGCTACGGAATACTTTGCAGACTCCGAAAGGGTCAGGACAAACAAAGAAATGAGAAGAGCTTTACATCAATTCAATTATCCGCATTTACCGTAAGGAGGTTTTTAAGATATGTCTAAGCAGGACGCAATCGAGTTGGAGGGCGTAGTAACGGAGGCTTTGCCGAACGCTCAGTTCAAGGTGGAGCTTAAAAACGGACATATAATTCTTGCCCATATATCAGGCAAGCTGAGAATGAATTTTATCAGAATTCTTCCCGGCGACAAGGTTACTATTGAAATGTCACCGTATGACCTGACAAGAGGCAGAATTACATGGCGAAGCAAGTAAGTATTCAGAACGACTTTTGTATTATATGGAAAGGAATGATTACACAATGAAAGTCAGACCTTCAGTAAAGAAAATCTGCGACAAGTGCAAGGTTATCAAGCGTAAAGGCAAGGTAATGGTTATCTGCGAGAATCCCAAGCACAAGCAGCGTCAGGGCTGATAAAAGCCGTTGACAAATAGAGTAAAAAGTACTATAATAAAAATATTGACTAATTATAAATGGAGGTGCAACATATGGCTCGTATAGCAGGTGTAGACTTGCCGAGAGATAAAAGAGTTGAAATCGGCTTGACATATATTTTCGGCATAGGACGTAAAACTGCAAGTGACATTATTGCTGCAACAGGAGTAAACCCCGATACCCGTGTCAGAGATCTGACAGAGGACGAGGTTTCCAAGTTAAGAGAGTATATTGACCATAACTGCGTTGTTGAGGGTGACCTCAGACGTGATGTTGCTTTTGATATAAAAAGACTTATTGAAATAGGCTGCTACCGTGGTGTACGTCACCGCAAGAGCTTGCCTGTAAGAGGTCAGCGTTCAAAAACTAACGCTCGTACCCGTAAAGGTCCGAGAAAGACTATGGCTAACAAGAAGAAGTAAGGAGGGTTTTGAACTATGGCAGCACCTAAGGGTAAAAAGACTGTAGTACGCAGAAGACGTGAGAAGAAGAATATCGAACGTGGTGCGGCACATATCCAGTCTACATTCAATAACACAATAGTAACAATCACAGATATTCAGGGTAATGCTGTATCCTGGGCAAGTGCAGGCGAGTTAGGCTTCAGAGGTTCAAGAAAATCAACTCCTTTTGCAGCTCAGTCAGCAGCAGAAACAGCCGCTAAAGCAGCTATGGAGCATGGTATGAAAACCGTTGAGGTTTACGTAAAGGGTCCCGGAGCAGGAAGAGAAGCAGCTATAAGAGCTTTGCAGTCTGCAGGTCTTGAGGTAAATATGATTAAAGACGTTACCCCGATTCCCCACAACGGATGCCGTCCTCCTAAGAGAAGACGTGTATAACAGAAAGGGAGGAACTATTTATGGCAAAGAATATGCAGCCAATCGCTAAGCGTTGCAGAACATTGGGCATTGAGCCTTCCGTTATGGGTTATAACAAGAAGACATCAAACAGAAACCCCAATGCAAATTCAAGAAGAAAAAAGAGTGAATACAGCCTCCAGCTCACAGAGAAGCAGAAGGTTAAGTTCATTTACGGCATAATGGAGAAGCAGTTCCGTCATTACTATGACCAGGCTGCAAAGGCAGAGGGTAAAACAGGTACGGTTTTGCTCACAACTATAGAGAAGCGTCTTGACAATGTTGTTTTCAGACTCGGACTTGCTGCAACAAGACGTGAGGCAAGACAGCTCGTAAACCACGCTCATTTTACCGTAAACGGTCAGAAGGTTAATATCCCTTCATACCTCGTAAAGGTAGGCGACGTTGTAAAGGTAAGCGAAAAGAGCCGTTCATCAGCAAGATTCAAGGCTATCGCAGAGGGCGAAACAAAGTCAATAGCTGCTCCCAAGTGGCTTGAAAAGGACGCTGACTTGCTGGGTGGAAAGGTTGTAGCCGCTCCTGAGAGAGAGGACATCGACTTCCCTGTAGAAGAGCATCTTATCGTCGAGTTGTACTCCAAGTAATCCAAATTTGATATATTTATATTTGTATATAATATATATTTGCAGGTTTACACACGTTGGCAGATGGTATGCTGCCCAATGTCAATAGGGAGGTTCGCTGATGATAGAAATTGAAAAGCCAAGAATAGAAATTGAAAACTTATCCGAGGACGGTTCTTTCGGAAGATTTGTTGTTGAGCCGCTTGAAAGAGGCTTCGGCAACACACTCGGCAACAGCCTCAGAAGAGTATTGCTTTCTTCACTGGAGGGTGTGGCTGTAAGGTCACTGAAAATTGACGGTGTATTGCACGAATTTTCCACTATTCCGGGCGTAAAAGAAGATGTAACTCAGATAGTCCTTAATATGAAAGGGCTGATTGCTAAGCTTTACTGCAACGGCGAAAAAACAGTGGAGATTAATGCCGAGGGTCCCTGTGTGGTGACGGCGGCAAATATTTCCGCAGACAGCGAAGTGGAAATTCTTAATCCTGATATGCATATTGCAACTCTTGACGAGGGTGCAAAGCTTAATATGGAGATTACTCTTAATAAGGGTAGAGGTTATGTTCCCGGTGAGCGTAATAAGGCTCTTATGAACAATAATGTAATAGGATTATTGCCTATTGACTCAATTTATACACCTGTGCTCAAGGTGAATTACACGGTTGAAAATACTCGTGTAGGTCAGATTACTGACTACGACAAACTATCATTAGACGTCTGGACAAACGGCGTAATAACTGCTCAGGAAGCGGTATCGCTGGCTGCCAAGGTTCTCACGGAGCATCTTAACTTGTTCGTAGGACTTGACGACAAAGGCTCTACCACCGAAATAATGGTGGAAAAAGATGACAAGGGCAAGGAAAAGGTTCTTGAAATGACTATAGAAGAGCTTGATTTGTCCGTACGTTCCTTCAACTGTCTGAAGCGTGCAGGTATAAACACGGTCGAGGATTTAATCAATAAGTCTGAGGACGATATGATGAAGGTTCGTAACCTCGGACGAAAGTCACTCGAGGAGGTTATCGACAAGCTCGAAACTCTCGGATTTTCTCTCCAGAGTGATGACGAATAATCAAATTATGTTAAACTTTTTATAAAATGAATGCAAAGGAGTGAATTACGATGCCGGGTACAAGAAAATTGGGAAGAGCAACTTCTCACAGAACAGCAATGCTTAGAGGCATGGTTACTTTCCTTTTTGAGAACGGAAAAATCGAAACTACATTGACTCGTGCCAAGGAAGTAAGATCTATGGCTGAGAAGATGATTACTATAGCTAAGGTTGACAGCCTTCACAATAAGCGTCTTGTAATGTCTTTCATTACAAAGGAGGACGTTTCTGCAAAGCTTTTCAAGGAGATAGCTCCCAAGTATGCAGATAAGAACGGTGGCTATACCCGTATTACAAAGCTGGGTCCCCGTCGTGGAGATGCGGCTGAGATGGCTGTAATCGAGCTTCTGTAATTAAACAGGACGTACTTAATTTTATCTGAATTATACAGCAAGCAGGCGATGCCCTAAGGTATCGCCTGTTTAATGTCGACCGCCTGTAGCAAAATGGATAATGCCCCGGATTCCGATTCCGGTATTAGCAGGTTCGAATCCTGTCAGGCGGACCATCTTTCTCGTATAAAAAAGATATCAGCTAAAAAACCCCGTAATTACGGGGTTTTTTAGGCTTTTCAGAGCCAAAATTTCATTGTCGTATAAAAGATGTCATCGGGGCTGGAAAAGGGCAGTTTT